>Ga0126314_10000735_pt1 | contig 15627 bp, 13 predicted proteins | sample Plot105B_FD_92535 | JGI IMG/M metagenome (GOLD analysis project Ga0126314, IMG submission 92535) | Serpentine soil microbial communities from UC McLaughlin Reserve, CA, USA - Plot105B | ecosystem: Environmental > Terrestrial > Soil > Grasslands | place: USA: UC McLaughlin Reserve, Lake County...
GCCGCCGAGCCAGTGGGAGTGTGAGATGACCGAGCTACAGACACAGCAGACGGACGGCGCGGGGCCCGCCGCCAGCTCGAACGACGAGGGCCTGCTCAGTGTCCGCAACCTGAAGAAGTACTTCCCGATCCGGAAGGGCCTCCTGATCGAGCGGACGGCCGACTACGTCAAGGCCGTCGACGACGTCTCCTTCGACGTCTACGCCGGCCAGACGCTCGGCCTGGTGGGCGAGTCCGGCTCAGGCAAGAGCACGACGGGCTACTGCGTGCTGCAACTCCTCAAGCCGACCTCCGGCTCCGTCAAGTTCGACGGCAAGGAGCTGACGACGATGAATCGTCGCGGCCTGCGTCAGATGCGCCGCGAGATGCAGATCGTCTTCCAGGATCCGTACGCCTCGCTGAACCCGCGCATGACGGTCGGTGACATCGTCGGGGAGCCGCTCGTCGTCCACAACGTCGGCAACCGCCGCTCGCGTCGGCGCAGCGCGGAGCAGCTGCTCGAGGTCGTCGGCTTCAACCCCGACTTCATCAACCGCTATCCCCACGAGTTCTCCGGCGGGCAGCGGCAGCGCATCGGCATCGCGCGCGCGCTCGCGCTGAACCCGAGGCTGATCGTCTGCGACGAGCCCGTCTCCGCGCTCGACGTCTCGATCCAGGCGCAGATCCTCAACCTGCTGAAGGACCTCCAGAAGGAGTTCGGCCTCGCCTACCTGTTCATCGCGCACGATCTGGCCGTCGTCCGCGCCATGAGCGACCAGATCGCGGTGATGAACAAGGGCGAGCTCGTCGAGTACGGCCCGGCCGAGACCGTCTATACGCAGCCGAAGGATCAGTACTCGCAGGCGCTCCTGGCGGCCGTCCCGGTTCCCGACCCCCGCAGGATGCGGGAGCGCCGGGAAGAGCGGCGCAAGCACAAAGATGTGCTCGCCGAGCCTGTCTGAGGCGTGAAGCTCCTAGCCGCCGTGGCGGCGGTGGCGTTCGCCGTCGCGGCCAGCTCGTGCGGCACCGGCGTGCTCGGCCCCGACGACGAGCAGGCGAGCTGGTCCTTCGCACCGCAGATGCCGCATCGACGGAGCTACACGGCCTCGGCGGAGATCGGCGGGAAGATCTACGTCGCCGCAGGCATGGTCGGCGAGACCGGCAAGCCGCTCGACTATTTCGAGCGCTTTGATCCCGCCACGGGCGCGTGGACATCCCTCCCTCCCGTACCGGAGGCGTTCAGCGCCGCGGCGGGCGCGGAGCTCGACGGGCGCTTCTGGGTCACCGGCGGGAACTCGGCTGAAGGTGGCGGCAGGCAGGTCTACTCCTACGACCTGAGCCGCTCCCGCTGGCAGAAGGAGGCGCCTCTGCCCGCGATCCGGACGAACCACGCTGCGCTCACCTTCGACGGGAAGCTCTACGTGATCGGCGGGCTCGATCCCTTCAACCCTGCGAGAACCTTGTTCGTCTACGACCCGGCGACGAAGCGCTGGTCGCAGACGACGCCGCTACCCGTCGCGCTGCACGGGCACTCCGCAGCGGTCTTCGAGGGCGAGATCTGGGTCTTCGGCGGACGCGTGCGCTCACTGGAGCGGCAGCGCGACGTCTGGATCTACAACCCGAAGGACAAGGGCTGGCGCAAAGGCCCCGCGCTGCCGGAGCCGATGGACACGCTGGCGACGGCCGTGAACGGCGATCGCATCGACGCGATCGTCGACGAGGATTACTTCGTCTACGACGGGGACAAGGAGGAATGGGAGGCGGGGCCGACGCTGCAGGTGCCGCGCCACGCCCTCGCCGTCTATACGGTCGACGACACGCTCTACGCGGTGGGCGGCTGCATCTTCCCCATCCTCCGAGACTCCACGATCGTCGAAAAGATCCCGGCGAAAGCCTGATCCGCAGCGGAGCGCGCTTTGCCCGTTCGGCCTGGGCGGCTGCTAGAGAAGGAAGCGGCAGCTGGCAACTGGGCGCGCGGCTCGAAGCGCCGCCCGGCTCCATAGGGTCGCCGAAAGTCGTGAGACTTTCGGCGAAGGCCGTCAGGCCGTGAGAGCATCAGCTCCGGCAACGACCTCGAGGATCTCCTGGGTGATCTCGGCCTGGCGTGCGCGGTTCATGCGGAGCGTGAGGCTTTCGATCAGCTCAGCCGCGTTCTTCGAGGCGTTGCGCATCGCCGTCATCCGGGCGCCCTGCTCCGAGGCCGCCGACTCGAGCAGCGCGCGGAACAGCTCCGTCTCGACGTAGACGGGGAGCAGCCGCGCCAGGATCTCCTCCGGCTCGGGCTCGTAGATGAAGTCGCCCGACATCGCGGCGTCGCGCTCGTCCCCGCTCTCGAGCAGCTGCTCGGGGATCGGCAGGATCTCCTGCTCGACCACCCGCTGGACGAGCGGCGACTCGAAGTGGTTGTAGACCACGATCACCTGGTCTACCTCGCCCTCGGCGTACAGCTCCGTGACCGCGTGCGCAATCGCCTGTGCATCCGAGTACGCCGGACGGTCGCTGAAGCCGATCCACGACTGGCCGAGCTCGTAGCGCCGGAACCGGAGGGTCGACGCCCCCTTCCGCCCGGAGACGAGCCAGCGGACGTTCACGCCCTCGGAGCGCAGCCGCCGCTCCACGGCGAAGACGTGACGCAGGACCTGCGCGTTGAAGGCGCCGGCGAGTCCGCGGTCGCCCGTCAACGCCAGGACGGCGGCGTTGCGCACCTCGCGCCGCTGGAGCAGCGGCAGCCCGCGAACGGAGGTGCTCGCGCGGGCGGTGCCGATCATCAGCTCCATCATCCGGTCGGCGTAGGGGCGCATGGCTTCGATCCGAGCTTGCGCGCGCCGCAGCCGCGCCCCCGCGACGAGCTCCATCGCCTTCGTGATCTTGCGCGTGTTCCGGACCGAGCGGATCCGGCGCTTGATGTCCTGGACGGCTTCCATCGAGCCCTAGACGATGCTCTCTTCCTGCACCGCGAAGCCCTGCTTGAACTTCTCGACCTCGCCCTTGAGCCGGTCTTCGAGCTCGTCGGGGAGGTCGCCGGTGTCCCGGATCTCCTTGTAGATCGAGCCCTCGGTACGGAGGTACTCGCGCAGCTCGTCCTGGAACCGCGGCACCTGTGCCGTCGGGATCTCGTCGAGGTAGCCGTTGACGCCCGTCCAGATCGCCACGACCTGCTCCTCCATCGGCCACGGCTGGTACTGCGGCTGGTTGAGTGTGGCGACCATCCGCTCGCCGCGCGCGAGCGTTCGCTGCGTGGCGGGATCGAGCTCCGACCCGAACTGGGCGAAGGCCTCGAGCTCGCGGTACTGCGAGAGCTCGAGCCGCAGCCGCCCGGCGACCTTCTTCATCGCCTTCGTCTGGGCACTCGCACCGACGCGCGAGACCGAGATTCCGACGTTCACGGCGGGCCGCACGCCCGAGAAGAAGAGGTCCGACTCGAGGAAGATCTGGCCGTCGGTGATCGAGATCACGTTCGTAGGGATGTAGGCGGAGACGTCGCCGGCTTGCGTCTCGATGACGGGAAGGGCCGTCAGCGAGCCGCCGCCGAGCTCGTCGGAGAGCTTGCACGCCCGCTCCAGGAGCCGCGAGTGGAGATAGAAGACGTCGCCGGGGAACGCCTCGCGCCCCGGCGGGCGGCGCAGGAGCAGCGAGAGCTGCCGGTACGCGTCGGCGTGCTTGGAGAGGTCGTCGTACATGCAGAGCGCGTGCCCGCCGTTGAACATGATGTGCTCGCCCATTGCCGCCCCGGCGAACGGCGCCATCCACTTGATCGGTGCCGCCTCGTGGGCCGCGGCGCTGACGATGATCGTGTAGTCCATCGCGCCGGCGTCGCGGAGCCGCTCGTATACCTGAGCCACCGTGGACGCCTTCTGGCCGATCGCGACGTAGATGCAGATGACGTCCGTGTCCCGTTGGTTGAGGATCGTGTCGATCAGGATCGCGGTCTTGCCGGTGGAGCGGTCGCCGATGATCAGCTCGCGCTGGCCGCGACCGACGTTCGTCATCGCGTCGATCGCCTTGATCCCGGTCATCAGCGGCTCTTTTACGGGCTGGCGGTCGACCACGCCCGGGGCCTTGAACTCCAGCGGCCGCTGCTCGCTCGACTCGATCGGCGGCCCTCCGTCGAGGGGGTTGCCGAGCGGATCGACGATCCGGCCGACAAGCGCGTCGCCGACGGGAATGCTGGCAACGCGCCCCGTCCGCTTGACGGGCTGACCCTCCTTGACGCGCTCCCATTCGCCGAGGAGCGCGGCGCCGACGTTGTCCTCCTCGAGGTTGAAGGCGATTCCGGTGACGCCGTGCTCGAGCTCGAGCATCTCGGTGGACACGGCGTTCTCGAGGCCGTGGATGCGGGCGATCCCATCACCGACCTGGAGCACCGACCCAACCTCGGCGAGGTCGGTCTCGACGTCGTACTGCTCGATCCGTTCCCTGAGGATCGACGTGATCTCTTCCGGCCGTAGCTTCACGCGCTAGCTCCTTCCGCTTCCAGTCAATTGTCGTCGCAAACCTTCCAGCCGGCCGCGCACGCTGGCGTCGGCTCGGTGCGAGCCGGCCCGCAGCACGAAGCCGCCGATGAGCCCGGGATCAACGCGGCGACTCGCGCGCAGCCGACGTCGCGAGACCTGCTCGATCTGGCCGAGCAACCTCTGGGCCTCGCTCTCCGAGAGCTCGACCGCCGTCGTCAACTCGACGTCGAGCACTCCCTCCTCCGCAGCAACCAGCGCGTCGAACTCGCGCACGATCTCGTCGAGCTCCGCCGCGCGGCCCTTTTCCGTGACGAGGAGGAGGAAGTTCCGGACGAGCTCGTCGGCGTCCGCAAGGATGGCCGCGAGTGCGCCGAGCTTGTGCGCGGGGTCGACCTGCGGGCTCAGGAGCAGCTCGCGCAGCTCCGGGATCTGCTCGACCGACTCGAGGAACTCGCGCAGCTCGCTGCGCACTTCGTCGAGGTGCCGCTTCTGCTTCGCCGCCTCGAAGAGGGCGTTCGCGTAGATCTTCTGGACGACCGCCATCAGCTGCGCCGCTCGGCTCCCTCCAGCACCGAGAAGTCCAGCTCGGAGATCGCGTCCTCGATCAGCCGGCGGTGGTCGTCGTCCGTCAGCACCTTGCCCGTGACCTTTCCCGTGGCCTCGAGTGCGAGCTCGGCGACCTCGGCGCGGATCTCCTCGAGCGCGCGCCGCGTCTCGGACTCGATCTGCTTCGTCGTCTCCTCCAGCCGCCGCTGCCGGTCGGCCTCCAGCTCGTCGCGCAGCCGCTCCTTCTGCGACTCCGCGATCCGGCGCGCCTCGGCGAGGATCTGCTCTGCGTCGCCGCGGGCCTGCTGCATCATCGAGCGATGCTCCTCGAGCAGCCGCCGCGCCTCGGCGCGGGCGTTGTCGGCCTCTTCGAGCGCCTGCCGGATCCGCTGCCGGCGCTCGTCGATGATCCGCTGGACCGGGCCGAACGCGAAGCGCTTCAACACGAAGAACGTGATCGCGAAGCAGACGAGCGTCCAGATCATGAGGCCGACGCGGACCTCGATCAGCGGGTTGGCGGCGAGGAGCGTCTGCATCAGACGAGCACGTAGGCCAGCAGGCTCCCGAGCAGGCCGTAGAAGACGACCGCCTCGGTCAGCGCGAACCCGAGCCACTGGATGCCGGTGAGCTCACCGCGCAGCTCGGGCTGCCTCGCGACCGACTGGATCATCGAGCCGAAGATGTTCCCGATGCCGATGCCGGCGCCGAGGGAGCCGAGGCCGACTCCGAGTGCGAGGGCAATCGCCTTGCCGGCGTCGACGCCGTCCTCGGCGGCCGCGACCAGCATTGCAGCGACGTTCATGGCTTTCTTGCCTCCTTAATGTTCCGGCTCGATCGCCGAGCCGATGTAGATGGCGGACAGGGCAGCGAAGATGTACGCCTGGATCGAGACGACGATCACGACCTCGAAGAGGTAGAAGATCGTCGCGACGGGTACGGAGACGACCGCGAGGAAGACCGTCTCGAGCACGAACATCAGCCCGATGAAGGTCAGGATCAGGATGTGGCCCGCGAGCATGTTCGCGAACAATCGGACCGAGAGCGAGATCAGCCGCATGAACTGGCCGAGCACCTCGAGGACCGCGATGAACGGGACCATCGCCCTCGGGACCTCCGGCACCCAGCTCTTGAAGTAGCGGATCGTGCCGTTCTCGCGGATGCCCTCGACGTGTGTGAAGACGAACGTCATCAGCGCGAGGGCGAGCGTGACGGAGATCGACGACGTCGCGGCGTAGATGCCGAGCGTCGGCAGGTCGACGCCGAAGATCGTCACCTTCTCGTCCGAGAGCGGCAGTGGGATGAAACCGAGGATGTTGATCGTCCAGATGAAGAGGAACAACGAGGCGACGTAGGGGAACCAGCGTCCGATCGCCCTCGTCGGCAGACCCTGCTCCGCGATCTGCGTCTGCGCGATGTCGTAGACCATCTCGCCGACGGTCTGCCGTCGGTCGGGCTCGACTGCGAGTCGCCAGCGCATTAGCCCGACGCCGAGCAGGATCGTGACGGCGGTGCCGAGGAAGAGATACGCAACCGCCTTCGTGATCGAGAGGTCGATCGGGCCGAGGTGGATCGGCACCCACGCATGCTGCTCGAACTCCTCCGCGGGGTTGAACTTCTCCTCGTCCCCGTTCTCGGCGGCGGCCGCGGCCACCTGCGGCACGAGAAGAAAGAGGCTCGTCAGGAGGACGAGGAGCCGGGTCATCGGGCGGGCTCGCTCGTGAAGTAGGACGTGAGGGAGAGCATCAGCTCGAGCGTGTACGCGAGCGCGTACACGACGCCGGCGGAGACGCCCACGGCCACGTCAGACGTTGCAACCACGATCACGACGACCATCACGGCCACCGACCGGAACATCATCCCGACTCCCCTCACTCCCGCGGCGGCGAGATTATCCGCGCCGAGGCTCAGGCGCGAGAGCAGGAGGCCGACCGCCTCGGCGGCGAGCCAGAGGACGGCGCCGAGCAGCCAGCCGCGAAGCGGCAGGCCGGCGACGAGGAACACGGGCAGCGCGAGGGCGACGACGGCGGCTCCTGCCAATACCGGCAGCCAGGGCGACGGCACCGGCCGAGGCGTTGCCCAGACGTCTCTCATGTGAACACCCCCCGATACCGCCGGTAGACGGCGAAGATCGCGGCAGGAACCCCGACGAGCGCGCCGATCAGCGCTCCGATCGGCCACGAGCCGGCGGCCCACCCGATCAGCGCGCCGATACCGATGCCGCCTGCCGTCGTTCCGATCAGCACCGCCCCGGCGCCCGCCGGGTCGAGGCTCTGGCGAGGGCTGGGCTCCATCCGGGACCGAGCATACCAAAGTTTGTAACACCGGAAACCGCATGGTTTGGCGAAAACAGCCGAAGCTTGTAGCTTTGACACCCGTGCATCTGGACGTGATCGGAGACGGTCCTCGCATCGTGCTCGTCCATGGCAGCGTCGCGTTCGGTCTCGAGGCGTGGGCCGCGCAGCGGCCGTTGGCGGAGCGGTTCACGCTCGTCGTGGTGACGCGTTCGGGATATCCGCCCAACCCGCCGCTCGAGCGCATCGATTTCGAGGATCAGGCGGACGAGCTCGCCGGAGTGCTCGAGCGCTGCGACCATCTCGTCGGCCATTCCTACGGCGGCGTCGTCTCGCTGCTCGCGGCGGCGCGGCGGCCGGAGGCGCTCGCGTCGCTGGCGGTGATCGAGCCGCCGGCGTTCGGCGTCGCGCCCGAGGATCCGGCGGTTCAGCGGTTCGTGGACGCCTTCCGCGGCGGCTACCCGCACGATCCTGCGGGCTACCTCCAGTTCTTCCTGCCGCTCGTGGGTGCCACGATGCGCGTGCCGGAGCGCCTGCCGCCCACCCTCGAGGCCGGGGCGCGCGCCGCGGTCGCCGAGCGGTTTCCGAGCGAGGCGGAGATCCCGTTCGAGGCGCTACGCCGCGGGCCGTTCCCGAAGCTCGTCGTCTCGGGCGGCCACCACGCGGCGTTCGACGCCGTCTGCGACGTGCTCGAGCGGGAGCTGGACGCGGACCGCGCGGTCGTCCCCGGCGGGGGGCACTCCGTGCCGCGCACCGGCGATCCGTTCAACCGCGTGCTTACCGGCTTCGTCGAGCGTCGCGGTCCGGCGCGGGGCCAGACCCCGGCGCGAGACTGAAACAAAAGTGCGCCTCGAGCGTGACGCGCATTCCACAATTCGTGGCACTCAGGCCACGCGACGTGCCCCTTTTGTGGATCATTTGTTCCGGGTTCGTCACGGGGTCTGACCCCATGGTCAGGCGCTGCGGCGCTGGGCCTCGCGGCGCGCCTGCTCCTCGCGGCGGCGGATGCGCGGGTTCGCGAGCTTGACGATCTCGAGCAGGTAGGCGATGTAGACCGACGCCGCAAACGCCGCGACCGCGATCGCCGCGGCGACGACCAGATTCGAGCCGTCCCAGTCGCCGTGTGGCCTCGGCGGCAGGAACCTCGTCGCGAGCGCCGCGGAGGCGAGCAAGGCGCACCAGAGGTACATGTAGGTGACCGCACGCGCCTGCGAGAAGCCGATGTTCATGAAACGGTGGTGCAGGTGCATCCGGTCGGCCTCGTAGAGCGGCTGGCGGTACTTGAGCCGCTTCGCGAACACGAAGGACGTGTCGATGATCGGGATCGCGAGCACGATCAGCGGCAGGACGAGTGTCGCCAACGCGGCGGTCTTCACGAGCCCCTCGACGGCGAGGGCCGCGAGCAGGAACCCCAGCAGGAGGGCGCCGGAGTCCCCCATGAAGATCCGCGCCGGGTAGAAGTTGTGGTGCAGGAACCCGAAGCACGCGCCGGCGACGATGGCGGCGAGGAGTGCCGCGTCCGCAGCGCCGAGGGAGAGGCCGATTACGGCGAACGTCGAGCCCGCGATGGCGCAGATGCCGGCCGCGAGGCCGTCCATCCCGTCGAGGAAGTTGACCATGTTCATGATCGCGACGATCCAGACGAGGGTCGCTGGGCCCGAGAACCAGTCGGGCAGCTCCTGGCTCCCGAAGCCGGGGAACGTGAAGCGGTCGACGTTGACGCCGAAGCCGATCGCGATCCCAGCCGCCGCGATCTGCCCCGCGAGCTTGGCCCACCACGGCATGCCGCGGAAGTCGTCGATCGCGCCGACCGTGGTCGCGACCGCCGCGCCGAGCATGATCCCGCGATAGGGCCCGTCGAGCGGGAGGAACGCGAGGGCCGGGACGAAGATCCCGAGCAGGAGCGCGATCCCACCGAGCCGCGGCACCGGCCGGACGTGCAGTCGCCGCCCCTCTCCGGGCTCGTCGACGACGCCGAGGATCCGCGCAAAGCGTCCGACTCCCGGTGTCAGCAGCAGGACGACGAGGAGCGCGAGCGCGAAGCCCCAGAGGACCTCCGGGTTGTCGCGCAGCGTGTCGAACATTACTTGGTTCCGTAAAGCCGGTCGCCGGCGTCCCCGAGCCCGGGGACGATGAAGCCGCGCTCGTTGAGGCCCCGGTCGATCGACGCCGTGACGATGCGCACATCGGGATGCTCCGACTGCAACCGCTCGATGCCCTCCGGCGCGGAGACGAGGCAGACGAGCGTGACGGAACGCGCACCGGCCTCCTTGACCTTGGCGATAGCGGCCACACTCGAGTTGCCCGTGGCCAACATGGGGTCGAGGACGATCGCGTCGCGCTCGGCGAGGTCCGTCGGCAGCTTGACGTAGTACTCCACCGGCTCGAGCGTCTCCTCGTCGCGATAGAGCCCGATGAACCCGACGCGCGCGCCCGAAACGAGCGAGAGCACGCCGTCGAGCATGCCCATCCCGGCGCGCATCACCGGGCAGACGGCGACCTTCTTGCCGGAGATGCGCTGCACGACCGTCTTCTCGAGCGGCGTCTCGATCTCGACATCCTCGGTGGGAAAGTCCTTCGTCGCCTCGTAGGTCAGGAGCAGCGTGACCTCGTTGGCGATCTTCCGGAAGTGAACGGTCGGCGTGTCCTTCTCGCGCAGGTACGAGAGCTTGTGCTGCACCAACGGGTGCGTGACCTCGATCACCTGGCGTGTGGCTACGGCGCTCACGCGACGTAGGTGGTGAAGCCGCGGAAGCCCGGGTAGAGCGGCCGCTTGTCGCACAGCGCCGCGGCCCGCCCGGCGAGCTCGCTCACGTCGGCGCCGTCGCCGAGCGCCTCGACGATGATCCGCCCCACCTCGGCAAAGTCGCCCTCGTCGAGGCCTCGCATCGTGGCGGCAGGCGTCCCGATGCGAACGCCAGAGGCGACAGTCGGCGGGCGCTCGTCGAAGGGCACGGTGTTGCGGTTCACCGTCAGCTTCACCTCCGCCAACCGCTCCTCCGCGTCCTTGCCTGTCCACTCGGTACGGCGCAGGTCGAGTTGGAGCAGATGGGTGTCGGTACCGCCGGTGAGGACGTCCAGGCCGCCGTCCATCAGCGTCTGCGCGAGCACGTCGGCATTCGCGCGCACCTGGCGCTGGTAGTCGCGGAACGCCTCCGTCCCGGCGATCTTGAAGCACGTCGCCTTCGCCGCGATCGTGTGCTCGAGCGGCCCGCCCTGCATCCCAGGGAAGACGGCGCGGTCGACGGCCTGCGCGTGCTCCTCACGGCAGAGGACGAATCCGGCTCGCGGGCCGGCCAGGGTCTTGTGCGTCGTCGACGTGACGAAGTCGCAGTGCGGCACCGGGTTGGGATGGAGCCCGGCCGCGACAAGCCCGGCGAAGTGAGCCATGTCGCAGAGCAGCAGAGCGCCGACCTCGTCGGCGATCTCCCGGAAGCGCTCGGCCTCGACCGTGCGCGGGTAGGCAGAGCCGCCGCAGACGATCAGCTGCGGGCGGTGCTCCTTCGCCAGCCGGAGCACCTCGTCGTAGTCGACCATGTCCGTCTCGCGGCTGACGCCGTAGTGGGCGATTGCGTACAGCTGCCCCGAGAAGTTGACCTTGAGCCCGTGCGTCAGGTGCCCGCCGTGCGAGAGCTCGAGCGAGAGGATCGTCTCCCCCGGCTGCAGCGCGGCCATGTAGACGGCCATGTTCGTCTGCGCGCCCGCGTGAGGCTGGACGTTTGCGTGCTCGGCCCCGAACAGCTCCTTCGCGCGGTCGATCGCGGCCTGCTCGATCTCGTCGACGACCTCGCAGCCGCCGTAGTAGCGCTTGCCGGGATACCCCTCGGCGTACTTGTTCGTCGGCGTCGACCCGATCGCCTCGAGCACGCTCGGCCAGGTGAAGTTCTCCGACGCGATCAGCTCGATCTGACCGCGTTGCCGCTCGAGCTCCTGCCCCAGCAGCTCGGCGATCTGCGGATCGATCTCCGCGAGGCCCGCGATGCGGAGTTGCTGCAGGGTCTCCTGCGCGACGGCCATCCGCGCAATCGTAGCCCCGCTTCGGCCCATATCGCGTTAATCTCGTAGTCGTTTACCCGTTGCAACTGGGGGAGAGCGACGGTGCGGGGTCACGACAAGAGACGAAAGGAGCTGAGAGGCGCAGCCGTCGCCGTCATGGTGGCGGCCTTCGTCGGCGCAGCCGGAGGCGGTGCCGCCGGTACCGGAAGCGCCGCCGCTCTCCGCGCCGAGCCTTTGCGTCAGCCGGGCCATCGTCCCAAGTTCGATCAGCACACGCTGCTCGTCGAGTTCAAGCCGGGTGCCTCCCGCAGCGTGGTCGCCGAGGCGCATGACGCAAGCGTCCGGAAGACGATCAAGGCGACGGGTGTCTCGCTCGTCGCGGTCGAGGACGCCCAGCAGGCTCGCAACGCGTTCGACGCCGATCCGCGTGTCGAGCGGGTCGAGCTCAACCGCATCCGCCATGCCCTGGCGACGCCGAACGATCAGCGGTTCGCCGGCCAGCAGCAGTACCTGTTGCCGCTGAGGCTCCCCGCGGCGTGGGACGTCGCGCGCGGATCGACCGCCGTGAAGATCGCGATCGCCGACACCGGCGTCGATCTCGACCATCCCGACCTAGCGCCCCGCATCCTCCCCGGCCACGACTTCGTCAACGGCGATGCCGATGCGCAGGACGACGAGGGGCACGGAACGATGGTCGCGGGCATCGCGGCCGCCGCCACCGACAACGGCATCGGGATCGCGGGTGCCGCCTGGAACGCCTCGATCCTGCCGGTGAAGGTGCTCGACGGCACCGGCGCCGGCTACGACTTCGACATCGCGAACGGGATCACGTGGGCGACCGACAACGGCGCGCAGGTGATCAACCTCTCGCTCGGCGGGCCGGGCAGCAGCGTCACGCTGTATGACGCCGTCGAGTACGCGCGGCGGAAGGGCGCCGTCGTCGTCGCTGCGGCCGGGAACGACGCCGCGCCGATCGCCACCTCTCCCGGCGGATACGCGGACGTCGCCGTCGCCGCGACTGACGGCGCCGGCGACGCAGCCTGGTTCTCGAACTCCGGCTACTGGGTCGACGTCACGGCCCCCGGGATCGACATGACGTCGACCGCCCTCGCGCCCGGGCCCGTGGATGCATACGCCACAGGCTCCGGAACATCCTTCGCGTCGCCGATCGTCGCGGGCGTCGCAGCCCTCGTGTGGTCACAGCACCCGGACTGGAGCCAGCAGCAGGTCGTGCGACAGCTGTACCGAGCGTGGGACCGCGGCCCGCGCGGCCTCGACCCGTTCTACGGCTTCGGCCTCCTCGACGCCGCCGCGGCGCTGGGCTTGGCCGTTCAGTCGCCCGCCGCGCAGCCGGCGGGCGATGCCAACGAGCCGAACGGTGCCCCGAAGCGCGCCACGTCGTTGACGACCTCGAGGAACGCGACGATCTCGCCGGAGGGCGATGAGGACGTCTTCTCCGTGGACGTCACCACGCCCAACTGGTTCAGCGTCACCGTCACGCCGCCCGCGCTGAGCCCGACTCTGCGCGCGAGCGAGGTCGACCCGAATCTGTCGATGGTGAGCCCCAAGGGCAAGCCGATCGCCAGAAGCGAGTTCAACACGCCGGGCCGCAGAGAAGCTGTACTGGTACCCGCCGCGGACGCCGGCCGCTACTTCGCCGATGTCACGAGTGTTGCGTCCGCGCGCGGCCCCTATTCCGTCGCCCTCGCCGACGCGCGTCCGCCGGCGCTCTTCGAGGCCGAGCAGTGGCGCTCGTTACCCGGCGTCGCCTATCTCCGTGACCTGAGCGTCGCCGACATCACCGGCGACGGGCGCAAGGATGCCCTCTCCGCCGTCAGCGACAAGCTGATGCTGCTGCCGCAGCAGGCGACCGGCGGCTTCGGCCAGCCGCAGTGGTTCCCGATCGACCAGGGCTGGTCCTACGGCATCTCGCCCGGCGATCTGGACGGCGACGGAGCCGTCGACGTCGCGACGGCGACGATGGCCGGGCCGCAGGTCTTCTACGCGCGGGCCGGCACGCTCTCGCCGGGACCGCTCCTCGCCCAGCCCTCGCCGCCGCGGGACGTCGTCGTCGCGGACATGAATGGCGACTCCCGTCCCGACGTCGTCACGCTCGGCGACGACACGCAGATCCGGATCTTCAGGAATGACGGCGGCTCTGTCTTCACCCTCACCACCGTCAGCCAGTCCGCCGCGTGGCGCATCGCCGTCGGCGATCTGACGAACGACGGAAAGCCCGACATCGCGGCCTGCGCGTCGGGCTTCGCCGGGATCGACGTCTACGAGCAGATTGCAGCGGGAGCCTTCACACGACACCGCTACGAGGCGTGGTGCGGCGAGGACATCGTCCTCGCCGACATGACGGGGGACGGCCGCACCGACCTCGTCACGAACGGCTTCCGGACGCAGGTGTTCGCGCAGGCGAGCGACGGCACGCTCTCCGAGCCGGACACGTTCTCGGGCAACAGCGAGGGCTATCTGGCGGCCGGAGACCTGAACGCCGACACCCGCGCGGACCTCGTCGAGATTTCCCACAACTCGTGTTACTTCCGGCAGCTGAGCCAACTCGACAACGGCCTCCTCGCGGTGGCGACGGAGGATTGCCGCGCCAAGTACTGGGACGGCCCGATGGCGATCGGCGACGTCACGGGCGACGGGAAGGCCGACGTCGTGCTGGCGCAGAACGGCGGGACGCTCGTGACGTTCCCACACGCCGCCTCGGACGCTCCGCGGCCGCCGGAGCCGGCCGAGTTCTGGGTCGAGGACGTCACGCCGAACGACTTCGCGCTCGAGGTACCCGTTGGAACCAACCCCGTCCTCGACTTCGGCAGCGACCTGGCGATGCACGACGGCGCAGCGCTGGTCAGCGGGCTGACGGGACGCGAGGAACCGACGGGCCCGACGTACGACCACTCGACCCTGTCGACGACAGTGCGCCCGGCGACCGGCCTCGCGCCCGGCACGCCCTACCTCCTGGCGCAGCATCCGCAGTACTACAACACGGACAGCCGGATCTCGGGCGCCGCGTCCAGCTTCCGATTCACGACCGCAGGCACACCCGACACGACCCTGCCGGACACGACGATGTCGGGCGACCCGGCGTACTGGACGTCCAGAGCGAACCCCGTGTTCACCTTCAGCGCGTCGAAGGTCGGCTCGATGTTCGAGTGCTCGCTCGACGCCAGCGCCTTCTACCCGTGCACGTCGCCGCGAACGTACGAAGGGCTGGAGGCCGGCGCCCACACGTTCCGGGCGCGCGCCGTGGACGCTGCCGGACGGATCGACCCCACCCCCGCGACGATTGTCTGGACGGTGCCGGCCACCACACCCGGCGTGCCGGAGAACGACGCCTTCGCGGACGCGATTCCGCTCCGGGTCGCAGCCCTGAGCTTCGACATGTACAACACCGGCGCGACCAAGGAGCAGGGCGAGCCGACCCACGCGGGGAATGCGGGCGGCCATTCCCTCTGGCTCCGCTGGCGCGCACCCCGGTCGGGCACGATGACGATGGAGACCCGCGGGCCGTCGATCGACACCCTGCTCGCCGTCTACACCGGCTCGAGCGTCGGTTCGCTCGCGCCCGTCGCGAGCAACGACAACAACGGATCAGCCACGACGAGCAAGGTGACCTTCCCGGTCGCCGCCGGAACGACCTACCGCATCGCGCTCGACGGCAAGAACGGCGCGGCCGGCTACATCTCGTTCAGCTACAGCACGACGCTCGGCGGCCCTGCGAACGACGGCTTCGCGAACCGGGAGGCGCTCACGGGTTCGTCCGGGAATGTCTTCGCGTCGAACGCGGGCGCGACGTCCGAGGCCGGCGAGCCCGGATCCGATTCCTATCCGCAGCCAATGTCGATCTGGTACCGCTGGACGGCGCCGAGGAGCGGCCTCTACTGCTTCGACGTCAACGGCAGCGCGACAGGCTGGGAGTTCGACCTCTACACGGGCTCGAGTCTCACCTCGCTCACACCGGCGGGAGTCAAGGTCGGCGCAGGCCGGAGCGGTCAGATCTACCTCGTCGCGGCCGCGGGCACGACGTACGTGATCCGTCTGAACGACCAGTACAACCCCGGCGACTGGGTGCTGAACTGGAGCGACGGCGTGTCTGCCGCCACGCCCGACACGACTCCGCCCGAGGGGAATCCCACGTTGTCGAGCGTGCAGCTCTCCGGCTGGTCGAACGACAACACCGTCGACGTGACGTGGTCGGGAGCAACCGACAGCGGCAGCGGCGTGGGCGGCTACTCCTACAGCTGGACGCCGAGCGCGACGACCATCCCTGACACGGTCAAGGACGCGGAGGAGACGGCGAGTGCGGCGACGAGCCCTCCACTCGCCGACGGACAGTGGTGGTTCCAC
>Ga0126314_10000736_pt1 | contig 15625 bp, 13 predicted proteins | sample Plot105B_FD_92535 | JGI IMG/M metagenome (GOLD analysis project Ga0126314, IMG submission 92535) | Serpentine soil microbial communities from UC McLaughlin Reserve, CA, USA - Plot105B | ecosystem: Environmental > Terrestrial > Soil > Grasslands | place: USA: UC McLaughlin Reserve, Lake County...
CGCGTGGCGCGTAGCCGGTTCCGTGCAGGGATACCCGGCGAACACCGTCGTTTCGCAGACGCCGGCTCCCGGAACCCGCATCGTCGACACCGGCCAGCCGACGATCCTGCTCGGCCTCGCGCGAAACGGGAAGTACGCGCAAGAGGGGTCGCCGGAGAACGCGTCTCCGTACGACGGCACGAGGATCCGCTTCCTTCGGCCGAAGGTGACGCCGAAGCCAAAGCCCCTCGCAAAGCCGAAGGCGAAGTCGAAGTCGGCTGCCAAGCCCAAGCCGGTCGTCAAGCCGAAGGTCAAGGCCAGGCCCGCGGCACTCCGCCCTGCGGCGTTCGTCGCGGCCGGAGCAGCGAAGGAGCCGCAGGACGAGCTGGCGCTGCCGGAGCGCGCACGCCGGCTCGAGGCGTGGCTGCGCGCACACCCCAAGCCGACGAACGCCAACGTCCGCCGCTGGCTCTACCAGCACGAGTGGATCGTCACCGGCGCGCGGTTCGGCTGGTGGCATGGCGCGCAGGCGCTCCAGATCCTCATCCGCGTCGACGAGCAGGTGCAGCGGCGCTGGGAGATCGGCGTCAAGAGCGAAGCCGACGCGAGGCGAGCCCTCGCGGTCGTGCGCGCCAAGAGCCGATGAGCAGGCTTCGCCGCGTCCTCGCCTGCGAGGCCGGCTACTCGCTCGTCGAGCTGCTCCAGGTCACGATGATCCTCGGCGTCGTTCTCAGCGGCCTGACGGCGGTCTTCGTGAGCGCGATGAACTCCCAGGTCGACATGAATCATCGCTTCACGGCGCAGCAGGAGGCTCGCGTCGCCGTCGACAAGATGCGCCGGGAGATCCATTGCGCGAGCGACGTGAGCCCGACGGGGACCTCGTCCTCGATCAGCGTCACGTTGCCGGGCCAATGCCCGACCGCCGTCGCGCACGCGCAGACGACGGTCGTGTACGACACGCAACTCGTCTCGGCAGGCCGGTACAAGCTGCGCCGCGCCGGGGTCCGGATCGCCGACTACGTCACGACGGGCGCCGTCTTCACGTACGCGCCGCCCGAGGCCGGCAAGCGGCGAACGCTCCGGGTACAGCTGCCCGTCAACCCGCGAGCGAATCAGAGCGGGCAGACCTGGCGGCTGGTCGCGGACATCGTCCTGCGCAACACCGATCGGCTCTGATGAACATCCCTAGCTCGGGGGAGGGCAGGCGCGCGCGTCGCAGTTGTAATGAGCGTGGGCGTGATCGCTTGGGCGCGCACGCTCTCTGCGGATGATTTCGAGACTGAAGGATCAAACCGGGATGGCGCTGGTGATGGCGGTCGGAGTGATGGCCGTGCTCACGATCGCCGGGACCAGTCTGGTCGCGTATACGACGGCGAACGCCCGCTCGGGCGCGTACAGCAAACAAAACGAGCTCGCCTTCTCGTTGGCCGAAACCGGCCTCAACAACGCGATGGCCGTGCTCTCGAACCCGTCGAACGACTCGCTCGCCCCGGGCACCCTGCCCTCGACCGAGGCGACGGCCTCGTCCGCACTGTACGAGGGCGGCACCGCGAAATGGTACGGCGTGCTCGATCGGCCGAACGCCCAGTGGACCGTCACGGCAATCGGGCTCTACAACAACCCGACCGGGAACGGCGTTGCGCAGGTGCGACGACAGCTGACGGCACAGGTCCCGATCCAACCGACCTACATGCAGCCCCTCAACAATCCGGTCTGGAACTACCTGTACGCCGGACACACGGGCAGTACCTGCGACCAAACGCTCAACAACAACATCAGCGGCACGTCACGGATGTACATCGCCGGCAACCTGTGCCTGAGTCCGAACGTCCAGCTCGCTCAGTCGACGGTGATCGTCCGCGGCAATCTCGACGTGGCGAACAACGCCGCGGTGGGAGCGGCCACGAACATGGGGACGCGGGTGGAGACGTACGTCGGCGGCAACTGCCGGTACGGGGTCGGAGCGTGGGCCGAATGCAGCGGCAACCAGGATGCGAGGCACATCTACAGCAAGCTCTCGGATGGGACGACGGTCGCCGTCAACCACAACCCGCTTCCCGTCGAACCGCCTACGGCGGATTTCGCCTTGTGGTACGAGCACGCGATTCCCGGTCCGGCGCAGAGCTGCACGACCGCGAGCGGGACGACGCCGACGTTCGACAACAACTACCCGACGCACAACCTGAATGGCGGAAGCGTCCCCACCGTCTTCGACCTGACCCCGACGAGCTCGTACATCTGCCGCGTCGGCCCGGGTGCTTCGACGACGCTCGTCTCCGCGATGACCGCGGCACAGACGAGCTTGACGGTCGCTTCTTCCGGCGGCTTCCCGAACTCGCAGTTCAAGATCAGGATCGACGACGAAGTCATGGCCGTGACCGGCGGTTACGGCAACACGAGCTGGACCGTCACCCGAGGAGTGAGCGGCACCACGGCCGCCTCGCACGCCTCGAGTCAGACGGTGCTCTGGGACGACGCGACGCCGAGCGGCGAGCTGTCGTGGAACGCGTCGACGAAGACGCTGACGGTCAAGGGCACGATCTACATCGACGGCAGCGCCAAGATCTCGAACGGCGCCGTGAACAGCTACAACGGGCAGGCGACGCTCTACCTCTCGGGCACGTTTCGCGCCACCGGCTCGCTCTGTGGCAGCGTCTCCGGATCCGCCTGCGCGTTCCCGAGCTGGAACCCCAACTCGGAGATGCTGACGATCGTCGCGAACGGCAACGGGGGGCAGGTCAACCCGGGCGACAGCATTCTGGTCGACAACAACTACTCGTACCAGGGCGGACTCTTCGCGACGAACGCCGTCGAGTTCGGGAACAACGTGAGCGTCGGCGGCCCGGTCGTCGGCAGCCAGATTCTCCTCAGCAACAACCTCACGACGAATTCCTTTCCGATCATCGACACGGTCCCCGTCGGCATGCCTTCGAATGACGCGGTCTATGCGCAGCCGCTCCCGCCGAAGCTGTTCGCCGGCTAAAGAGACCCTCTTCTCGGCCCGATAGCACGAGGGATGGAGCTCGCTCTCTTCTCGCTCGCTCCCGGCCTCGCGCTCGGCAGCTTCTTGAATGTGGTCGCGGCGCGCGTGCCGCGCCGGGTCTCGATCGTGAGGCCGGCTTCGGCGTGCATGAGCTGCGGGACGCCGATCGCAGGGCGGGACAACATCCCGCTCGTCTCGTGGGCGCTGCTGCGCGGTCGCTGCCGACACTGCCACACGCAGATCAGCCCCCTCTACCCGGCCGTGGAGCTGGCGACGGCGCTGCTCGTCGCAGCGTGCGTCTTGGACTTCGGCCTCAGCGGCCGCATGGTCGTAGCGGCTTCGTTCTGCGCGGTGCTCGTGGCCGTGACGGCGACGGATCTGACGCACCGGATCATCCCGAACCGGATCGTCGTTCCCGCGGCGGCGGTGATCCTCGTCGCGCAGACCGCGCTCGAGCCGAGCCCGGAGTGGGCGCTCGCCGCACTCGGCGCCTCCGTGTTCTTGTTCGCGGCCGTCGTCGCCTATCCCGCAGGCATGGGCATGGGCGACGTGAAGCTCGCGCTCGCGATGGGGGCGGCGCTCGGCAAGACCGTCGCAGTGGCGCTGATGCTCGGCATGTTCGCCGCACTCGTTCCGGCCGTCATCCTGCTTGCCCGCCACGGCGGGGCGGCGCGGAAGATGGGGATCCCGTTCGGGCCCTTCCTCGCGCTGGGCTCCGTCATCGCACTCTTCTTCGGCGAGCAGATCCTCGACGGCTACCTCGCCGTCCTCGCGTAACGGCCGAACAGCCCTACCGGACGCTCTCGCCGCCGAACGAGCGGTCTCCGCGGACGCAGGGGTCAAGCCGACTCGCCCAGATGCCGATTACCTCATTCGGGTTATGGAGTTGGAACGGCCAGCGGAGCTGCGGAGCACTGCGGCGGAGGAGGAGACGCGCCCGAAGGCGGGGCCGCTTCGCTCTGCTTTCTCCGTCAACGGACTTGCCGAGCTCGTCGCCGACGTGGTCGAGCAGACCGGGCTTCTCTCGTCCGAGAACATCGCCACCGTCCGCGCCCGCGCGCGCACGGGATCCTTCTCTCAGGCGCTGATCGACGAGGGTCTCGCGGCGGGCGAGCAGGTCGCCACCGCCCTTGGCACACGCTTTGGGATGCCTGTCGTCGACCTGCTCGAGACCGGCGTCTCCCCAGACGCCGCCGGTGAGATCCCGCTGCACGTGCTCGAGCGCGTCGTCGCGATGCCGTACCAGATCGCGGACGGCGTGCTGCGCGTCGCCGTCGCCGACCCTCAGAACGTGAACGCCGTCGACGAGCTGAAGCTCGCGACGCGCCTGCCGCTCGAGCTCGCCGTCGCCTCGCGAGAGGACATCCTCTCGGAGGTCCGCCGGCTCGCTCGCGCCGCGGAGGCCTTCGGCGCGAGGGCGCTCCTCGAAGCCGAGGAGGACGAGCCGCTGGTGGAGGCGGAAGAGGAGGGGGACGACCTCGAGGTCGAGGACGGCGTCTCCGACGCGCCGCTCGTGCGGCTCGTGAACTCGATCATCTTCCAGGCCGCCGAGGACGGCTCGAGCGACATCCACTTCGAGCCGCAACAGGACGCGCTCGTCGTCCGCTTCCGGACCGACGGCGTCATGCACGAGGTTCAACGGATCCCGCGGAAGATGATGCCCGGGGTGATCACCCGCCTGAAGGTGCTCGCGAAGCTGGACATCGCCGAACGGCGGAAGCCACAGGACGGGCGTATCTCGCTCAGCGCTGCCGCCGCGGGCCGGCTGCTCGACATCCGCGTCGCGACGCTCCCCACGGTCGACGGCGAGAAGATCGCGATGCGCCTCCTGGACAAGTCGAAGACGGCGCCGACACTCGAGGAGCTGGGGCTCGAGGAGGCCATGCGCGCCCACCTCCAGGAGATCATCAACAAGCCTGGCGGCGCGCTGCTCGTCACGGGGCCGACGGGCTCCGGAAAGTCGACGACGCTCTACTCGGCCCTGACCGAGATCTCTCGCCCAGAGATCAACATCGTCACGGTCGAGGATCCGGTCGAGTACCGCCTCCCCGGCGTCAGCCAGATCCAGATCAACATCAAGGCCGGCCTCACCTTCGCATCGGCGCTGCGCTCGATCCTCCGCGCCGACCCCGATGTCGTCATGGTCGGCGAGATCCGCGACACCGAGACGGCGAAGATCTCGATCGAGTCGGCCCTCACGGGCCACTTCGTACTCTCGAGCATGCACACGAACGACGCCCCCGGCGCGATTACTCGTCTCAACGAGATGGGGGTCGAGCCGTTCCTGACGGGCTCAGCGGTCTCCGCCGTGCTGGCGCAGCGCCTGGCGCGCAAGCTCTGCGCCCACTGCTGTGAGATGTACAGCCCGTCCGTCGACGAGCTGCTTCGCAACCGCGTCTCGCCGGAGGTCGCGGCGGCCTCCGACGGCGCCGCGTTCTACCGCAAACGCGGCTGCCCCCGCTGCGGCCACAGCGGCTACAAGGGCCGGATCGGCATCTTCCAGCTGATGGTGATGAGTGAGGAGCTCGAGTCGCTCGCCGTCGGGCGTGCGAGTCGCGAGGACCTCGAGCGCGAGGCCGTGCGGCTGGGCATGCGGACGCTTTGGGACGACGGCCTGGGCAAGGTGGCGGCGGGTGTAACCTCGCTGGAGGAGCTCGGTCGTGTCCTCGTTTGACCAATTCCTGGACCTCCCTCGAACGAGGGACGCATCCCTGAATTGGGCGGCCGATACGGATCCAGTCGGCCCCGTCGCTCCCGAGCGCGTGCTCGTGGATCCGGGACTGACGCGCGGCGGCGAGACCAGATACGAGGTGAAGATGTCTTCTCAGCAGTTCGGTGACGAAACGACGTTGAATGCGGTGGAGCCCGCAGTGCCGATCGAGGCTGAGCACGCTCCGCTGCAGCCGGTTCAGCCGCTCGCGCCGACGCCGGCGCCCGTACCCGCGGAGCGGCCCACCGCGATCGCAGTTGCAGACATGCGCGACGTGCCGCTCGGCACGCTCGTCTTCCGAGCCGGGCTCCTGCCCGAGGAGCGGCTGGAGGAAGCGCTGCAGGATGGGATGAAGACGGGCAAGCGCCTCGGCGAGATCCTGCTCGAGCGCGGCTGGGTCTCCGAGACCGACCTCGGCCGATTGCTCGCAGGCCAGAAGGGCCTTCCCTTCGTCGAGCTCGACCCCTCTGCGATCGACCCGACGGCGCCGCCGCTCCTCCACCCGGAGAAGGCGCGGCTCCACAGCGCGCTCCCGATCGGCTTCGAAGGCGGCGTTCCCGTCGTCGCGGTCGCCGACCCTTCCAACGATCTCGTGGTCGAGAACGTCCGCCGCGCGCTCGCGTGTGAGCCCGTGCTGGTCGTCGCCGGACGCGACGCCCTCCTCCGGGCGATCAACGAGTCGTACGGCGCCGCGGCACAGGACGTGCGCGCGCCGTCCGTCGAGCCGGCGCCGGTCGTCCCCGTCGCCGAGGCTCCGGCTGTGCCGCAGGTGGTGCCCGGGGCCGCTCCGGTCGTCGAGCCCCAGGCGGCCCCCGTCGTCGAGCCGGTCGCCCCGGTGGTCGAGCCTGTCGCCCCCGTGGTCCCCGTCGCGGCCGTCGCGCCGCAGCCCGTCCAGCCGGTCGCGCCGCAGGTGCCGCTTGTGGGCGAGCCGGTGGCGGCCGAACCCCGCCTCCCGACTATTGATGTCGCCGAGCCCGTTGTGGCACAGCCCGAGGATGGCGGCGCAGGCCTCTGGCTCGGCGAACCCGACCCAATCGCTCCGGTCGAGCCGGTTGCGCCGGTCGAGCCCGTCGAACAGATCGTCACGCGCGAGCCCGCAGCAGCGCCGGAGCCGCAGCCCGAGCCCGTCGCAGCACCCGAGCCGCTGCCCGAGCCGGTTCCAGCGCCCGAGCCGCAGCCCCAGCCCGTCGCACCCGCGGAGACTCCCGTCGCTTGGGCCGTCGTCCTCCGCCTCGCTGACGGCGAGCGCCTCGAGGTCGGCGGGTTTCCGGACGAGGAGGCGGCCGTCGACGGCGCGCGCGAAGTGGTCGGCCAGATCGGCTCGGACGACACCTGGCCGTTCCTTGCCGGGCGGTTCATCCGCCCGGAGGTCATCGTCTCGGTCGACCTCGTCGAGCTCGAGGAGACGCGCTGGCTGGGCTCGCAGGTCCGGGCCGCCGCACTCGGCCCGGACCAGCAGAGCTAGAGATCGCCGGCGCCGGATCCGTTCGAGTCGGATCCGTCACCGGAGCCTCCGCCAGAACCGCCGCCACTTCCTCCCCGGTGCTCGGGGCAGTCGTCACGCGGAGCGGCCTGGTCGTCCTGCGTCTGGATGAAGGCCGCAGCCGGATCGCTGCCGGCGGGGTCGCTCGACGACAAGCCGCCCGCCGCAAACGCCCCGGCGGCCCAGATCGTCAGCACGACGCCGACGATCGCCGCCACGACGAGCAGCGGACGCAGGTCGACGTTGCGTGCGTCTTCCATCGGATTCACCTCCTTTCCTCGGTCGGTCGTCACGGGATCCGTCCGAACCAGAGCGCGGAGAGGCCCGCGCCGAGCAGCAGGAAGACGGCCCCGCCGGCCGCGAAAGCTGCGGTGAGCTCGCGCTCCTCGTCCTCCCACGAGACCTGGGAGCCGATCTCCTCGTAGACGGCCTCGAGGTCGGCCTCGGTCGGTGCCTCGAAGTACCGCCCGCCCGTCTCCTGCGCCACCTTCTTCAGGGTCTCGCGGTCGGGCGGCACGGCGAACGTCTGCGTCTGTCCGAGGTCGTTGGTGATCTCGACGGTCCCCCCGTCGGTGCCGAGCGCGATCGTGTACACAGGGACGCCCGCGGCCTTCGCCTCGCCGAGGATGTCGAGCGGCTCGCTCCCCGTCGAGTTCGCGCCGTCCGAGAGCAGGAGCACCGCGAAGAGCGGCTTGCCACCGGAGAGCTTCTCCTGCGCGTCGGGGTCGGGCGCGAGCCCGACCGACGTGATGATCGCGTCCCCCAAAGCGGTCCCGATGTCGCCGTCGATCGCTGCGAGGGACGAACGGATGGCGCCCCGGTCGTCCGTCGGCTCCTCGAGCACCTGCACGGAGCTGGAGAACGAGACGAGGCCGACGCGGAAACGCTCCGGCAGCTTGTCGAGGAACGACGAGGCGGCCGACTTGGCGGCATCGAGACGCGTCGGAGCGACGTCCGTCGCGGTCATCGAAGCCGAGCTGTCCATCGTGAGGACAACGGTCGCGTCGTCTCGCGGGATGGCGACAACCGCCTGCGGCCTCGCCATCGCCACGATCAGCGCGGCGAGCGAAGCAAGGGCAAGCGCCGCAGGGATGTGGCGCCGGCGGCCTGGTGAGGCATCGACGACGTTGGCGAGCAGGTCGAGGTTCGTGAACCGCGCGGCGTACTTGATCCGGCGGCGCTGCACGAGCCAGTAGCCGACGAGCGCGACCGGCACCAGCAAGAGTCCCCAGAGGAGGAACGGGCTGGCGAAGCTCATCGGCGCCTCCGCTCACGGGCGATGAACGCCGCGAAGGGCCGGAGCCACTCGCCGGCGGTGGAGAGCGCCATGTGCGGCACGCCGAGCGACGCGAGCTCGCGCGCCAGGTCGGCGCGCTCGGCGTCGGCCGCCTCCGCGAACCGCTCCTGGACCCGACGTCGCGTGGTGTCGACGTGCAGCTTGCGGCCGGTCTCGGGATCGACGAGCCAGATGTGGCCGACGTTCGGCAGCGCCTGCTCCCTCGGGTCGCGAATCTCGATCGCTACCACCGCGTGCCTCGTGGCGAGCTGAAGCATCGGCGCGCGCCAATCGCGAGGCCCGCGGAAGTCCGAGACGACGACTGCGACGGAGCGCTGTCGCGCGACGCGCGCGACCTGACTCAGCGCGGCGCCGATCGAGGTCGCGCCCACCTGCCCCGTCTCCGGCTCGCGCCGCACTGCGAGGAGAGCTCCGAGCAGGCCGGCGCGCCCCTGGCGAGGCGGCAGCGTCAGCGACGGCGTTCCGCCGAAGGTCGTGACGCCGACGCGGTTCCCGCGACGAGACGCCAGATGCCCAAGTGCGACCGCAACCCCTTCCGCGACGTCCCACTTGCGTCGATCGGCAGTGCCGAAGCGCATCGACGGAGAGACGTCGAGGACGAGCCACGACGTCAGCGCGCGCTCGGCCACGTCGACGCGCACCTGCACGTCGTTCGCGCGCGCCGTCGCGTTCCAGTCGATCCGGCGAACGTCGTCGCCCGGCGCCCACTCCCGGATCTGCGCGAGCTCGGTGCCGATGCCGACGGCTGCCGTCCTGTGCTTGCCGGCGAGCAGACCGTCGATCCGACGGCCGATGCGCAAGTCGAGCGCGCGGAGGAGCGCCTCCGGCAGCGGGCCCGGGCCGGGTCGGTCAGGCGTACGTTCGCGGACGAGGGTCGTGCCGCTCACGCCGCGCGCTCGGCGAGGTCGAGCTCCGGCGCGGGGAGGACGCCGAGCACCGAGCGCAGGATCGAGTCCGCGCCTACCTCTGCCGCCAGCGCCTCGTAGCTGAGGACGATCCTGTGGTGGAGCGCGTCATGCGCGAGTTCCCGGACGTCCTGTGGGAGCACGTAGTCCCTGCCGCGGATCAGCGCGAGCGCGCGGGCGGCCGTCACGAGCGCGATCGGCCCGCGCGGGCTCGCTCCGAACGCGACGTACGGCTTCAGCTCCGCCAGGCCGACGGAGTCGAGGTCGCGCGTCGCGGCTGCGATCGTCACCGCGTGGCGCGACAGCGCCGGGTCGACGTAGACGCGGGCGACGGCCTCCCGAAGCGACAGCAGTTCGCCGACGCCGAGGATCTGCCGGACCTCGACCAGCCCCGCCAGCGAGCGCTCGACGACGGTCAGCTCGTCCTCCGGCGTCGGATAGCCGACGACGACCTTGAGCATGAACCGGTCGACCTGCGCCTCCGGCAACGGGTAGGTGCCTTCGGACTCGATCGGGTTCTGGGTCGCCATGACCAGGAACGGCCGTGGCGCGGCATGCGTCTCCTTGCCGATCGTGACCTGACGCTCCTGCATCACCTCGAGCAACGCCGACTGCACCTTCGCCGGCGCGCGGTTGATCTCGTCGGCGAGCAGGAAGTTGCAGAACACGGGGCCGAGCTCGACCTCGAACTCGCCCTCGTTGGGGCGGTAGATCCGGGTGCCGACGAGGTCGCTCGGCATCAGGTCGGGCGTGAACTGGATCCGGTTGAAGGTGCCGCCGAGCACCTGGGCCGTCGTCTTGATCGTCAGCGTCTTCGCGAGACCCGGGACACCCTCGATCAACAGGTGGCCGTCGGCGAGCAGGCAGACGAGGACGCGCTCGAGCATCGTGTCCTGGCCGGCGATCACGCGCCGGATCTCGAAGAGCGCCTGCTCGAGCAAGTCCCGTCCGTCTTCCATGTCTGTCTCCTCTTCTGGTCGAAGTCGCACCAGCCAGGAAACCGACGCTCTCTAAAAAGCGCCTGAACAGCAGCTGTGAAGCTGCTAAAAACTGCGGAGCCATGCATTCGCCGCGGAACGGGCTGTGCCCGTTCCGCCACTACGGCGACCTAGATCTGGAAGCGGGAGACAGCGCCTCTGCCACGCGCCGCGACGCGCCGCCTGGCGTCATGCCCTCGTAGAAAGTCGTGAGACTTTCTACGAAACAGCACAGCCGAGGTACTCGAGCGTGCGGCCCGTCTCCTCGACGAAGGCGTTCGCGGCTTCCTCGGTGTCGAAGCGGTAGGGGCCGGGCCTGATCGGCTCGACCCTGAGGCTGTCGACGGGGTAGACCTCGCACTCGACCACGACGTGGCCGTCGACATCCGCACGCCGCAGCGTCACGACCTGGCGGCCGTCCTTGCGCGCGGTGCGGATGCGGCTCGGGCGTCCCGAGCTCATTGCCGCGCGTTCGCCGCCGCCTGGGCGACGGTCTCGCGGTCCGAGAAGCCGCTGAGCCGTGCAAACAGCCTGTGGGGCCGCTCGTAGACCAGCACCGACGGCGTCTCCAGCACGCCCAGCAGCCGGGCAAGCGGCCGCACCTGCGGCTCGCGACGGATGTCGAGTGCGAGAAAGCCGGCACCGACGGCGGCTGCCCCCGCACGTGCCTCGGCAAGCGCCATCTGATCGACCGCCGCGTCCGGGTCGTACAGGGCGACGACCGTGACCGGGTGGCGCGCGAGGGTGTTCGCGAGCACGAGCGGAAGGCCGTTCGCGTCGACGGGATCGCCCTTCGGCGCCTCGACAGGCTTGCGAAGGGGCGGCTGAACGGGCACGGCGACGGGCTTCGTCTTCGGCGTCGCAAGCGTCGTCGGCTTGACGTTCGCCTTGGGGCTGACCGGCGCCTTCACCGTCCCCTTCTGCGTCACCGGCTTTCGCATCGGTTGGTGGAGGCGAGGCTTGATCTGCGTGGCCTCGGCGCCGGTGGGCAACGTCCGATAGACCATGAAGGTCGCGACCACCCCGCCGAGCAAGGCGAGCGCGATCGCAGGCGCGAGTCCACGCGTCGGCAGCCGCAGCGTCATACAGGGGCCTATCGGCAGGAGCCGGGAACCTCTTTACCCGCGCGCGAAGTGCCGTCGGTCCCCCCCAAAAGCGGCATGAGGCGCGCGCTCGATCCGCCGATAGGTGCCCGGAGCCACCAGTTCCTTGCGCGCTGCGCCAATCAGGAGGAGTACACACATGCTTGCACGGCTCAACGAACGGATCAGCCGGAGCGATCGTCAGGGCGGTTTCACCCTGATCGAGCTCCTAGTCGTGATCATCATCATCGGCATCCTGCTCGCGATCGCCGTCCCCTCGTACATGAAGTTCCGCGACCGGGCCTCTGACTCGGCCGCGAAGGCAAATGTGCGGGCCGCGATCCCGGGCGTCGAGGCGTTCTACGCCGACCAGAGCACCTACGCCGGCATGACGGTCACGTTCCTGCAGACGAACTACGACCAGGGCATCAAGGGGATCACGATCCCGACCGCGACGTCCTCGACCTACTGCGTCGAGAGCATTGTGGGCGGCAAGACGTGGCGCAAGAACGGCCCGGCTGCCGACCTCGAGAACGTCGCCTGCTAGTCATCGTTCGGAACGGCCTTGACGAGGGCGCCCACGTGGCGCCCTCGTCGTTTCAAGGCCGGCGCGCCAAGGGCCGATAGACGCCTCGTGGTTGCGGCTTCCACTTCTGCGGTTACGCGCGTGCGCGTTCACGTCGCGACGGCTACGCTCGTTGGAGCGCTCGTCGCGGCGTCCTTCGCCGTCCGGCTCGTGACCGGCTGGCTGCGCGCGGCGCCGAACTACTTCCCGGACGAGTACCTCTACGCCGAGCTCGGGCGCTCGCTGCTCGAGTCGGGCCGGCCGCTCGTCCGGGGCGTCGACCTCGGCTTTCCCGCGCTGCTGCAGCCGCTGCTGACCGCCCCCGCGTGGCTCGCCGGCGACGTTGAGGTCTCTTACCGCCTGATCCAGGCGCTGGGGGCGCTCGCGATGTCGCTCGCTGCCGTGCCCGTCTTTCTCCTCGCTCGCCGCCTCCGCGTCGGCCGCGCGCTCGCTCTCGGCGCCGCCGCCTTCTCCCTCGCGATCCCCGACCTTCTCTTCTCCTCGTGGGTGACGGCCGAGCCTTTCGCGTACCCGCTGCTCCTCGCCGCTGTGTTCACGGCTGTCATCGCGCTGGCGGAGCCGACGCGGCGCAACGCCGCCCTCTTCGTCCTCTTTGCCGGCCTCGCGACGTTTACACGAGTACAGTTCGTCGTGCTGCCGCTCTGCTTCGCCGCCGCGGTGCTGATCGCGGGCGGGCGCGAGCGCCGCGTCCGCTCGGCGCTCCGCGAGCAGCGCCTCGTCCTCGCCGCCTTCGGCATCTTGGCGCTCGCCGCTGCCGCTGTCGGGCTCGACCGCGTGCTCGGCCTCTACGCGAGTGCCTTCGACGGCCGTGCCGCGCCGCTCGACCTGCTCGAGCGGGTGGGCCTGAACTCACTCGTGCTCGCGTACTCGTCCGGCTGGGTCCTGCTGCCCGGTGCGCTGATGGCCTTCGGCCTCGCCCTCGCGCGGCCGCGCTCGCGCAGCGAGTTGGCGTTCGGCGCGTTCAGCGTTCCTCTCGCCGCCGCGCTGCTGCTCCAGGCGGGCCTCGTCGGCGCCGTCGAGGACGCCCAGGAGCGCTACGTCTTCTACGCGCTTCCGCTCGCGGCGATCGCCTTCTGCCTCTACGCCTCCCGCGGCTGGCCCGCCCGGATGTACCACGCGCTGATCGCGGCGCTGCTCCTCACCGCGTCGGCGGTCGTTCCGCTCGCCGGCTTCGCCGCCGCCGAGGGCAAGGCGCACTCGCCCTTCCTGCTTGCCGCATTTCGCGTCGAGGAGTGGACCGGGAGCCCGGGAACAGGCTCCCTCGTGCTCGCCGCGTCGGCCGCAGCGCTTCTCGGCGCGGCTGTCCTGCTCTCGCGGGCGCCGCGGCGCGGAGCGGCGCTCGCGCTCGCGCTCGCGGTGGTTGCGGCGGGGCTGGGGGCGGCAGCCGCCGTCGCGTTCGACACCCGCAACTCCGCCGCCGTGCACGCGGCGTTCCTGCCGCGCGACTCCTCCTGGGTCGACGGGCTCGGCGTCGAGGACGTCGTGCTCGTTCGCGGCCCGCACGGCGTCAAAACCGAGGCGCTCGAGCAGCTCTTCTGGAATGGTTCCGTCGACAGCGTCGCGTTGCTTCCCGGCGCGGAGGAGCTCGACCACGTCCACTCGCCGTCGCTCCGCATCGCCGGCGACGGGACGCTGCTGCTCGACGGCCGGCCGTTGAACGACCCCCTGCTGATCGACGGCTTCGCGGGCACGGTGCGCCTCGCCAACGCAGATCTGCTCGGCTCGTCGCCGTCGTTCTCGCTCTGGCAGCCCCGCGGCGACGCACGGCTCTCCCTCTATCTCGCCGGCCGCTACGCGGACGGCTGGCTGGCCGGCGCAGGCCGCCTGTACCTGTGGCCGAGGCGGTCGGGCGGCGTGGTCGCGGCGCAGCTCGAGCTTCCGCTCGTCGCGCCACCGGAGCCGGTGACGCTGCACCTTCGCGCGAAGGGCGCGCCGCCGCTCGTCGTCCACCTTCACGCCCATGAGCGCCGGACGGTGTCGGTGCCCGTCTGCTCCCGCGGCCCCTGGTATCTCACCTTCCTTTCGGACGATCGTGGCTTCGTCGGCGGTCGAGTCGTCAGTGTCCAGTCGGGCGAGCCGCGTCTAGTCGGCGGCTCGTGCGCCGCGATCCCGACCAGGGCAAGCGCCGCGGAGCCGGCATGAGCGTCGCTGCACCCAGTCGGCGAAGCGGAGGGCGGGCGCACCTTCGGGAGGTCCCGCGGCCGCTTCCGACGTCGCGGCTTTGGCCCGCAGCGCTGGTCGCAGTGTGTGTCGTCGGTGCGGTCTACCACTGGCTCCAGTCGCTCGGCCACGTGACGCCGGCCGTGTTCACCGACGAGCTCCTCTTCTCGGAGCTCGCCCGCAGCTTCGCCGCCGGCGACGCGTTCGTCGTCCGCGACGAGCCGCTTTTCTTCCCGGGAGTCCTCCCGGCGCTGCTCCAGGCGCCGGCATGGCTCGCGGGCTCGACGCCGCTCGCCTACTCGCTCGCCAAGGCGCTGAACACGCTCGTCATGTGCTCGGCGGCGTTGCCCGCCTATTGGCTCGCGCAGCGCCTCGTGCGGCCGCTCTACGCGCTGATCGTCGCTGCCGCGACCCTCGCCGGCGGTGGGATGCTCTACCACGGCTACCTGACCTCAGAGTCGGCGGCGTACCCCCTCTTCCTGCTCGCGATCGCCGTCTGCGTCGGCGCACTGACGACGCCTTCCCGGGGACGCGACCTCATCGCGCTCGCCGTCCTCGCCGTCGCCGTCGCCGCGCGCGCGCAGTTCGTCGTGCTCCCGCTTGCGTTCGGGCTCGCGATCGTGCTCGTCGGGCGGCCGGTGCGCCGGCACGCCGTCGCGCTCGTCGGGATCGCCGCCGCCGGCCTCGTCGGCGCCGCCGTCGGCGCCTCGTCGCTCGGCTTCTACGAAGGCGCGCGGACGCTCGATTACCCGCTCGGGCAGACGCTGCGCTGGAGCGGCTGGACGGCGGCACTGCTGCCGTTTGCCGCGGGGCTGCTCGTCACGCCCGCTGCGGTGCTCGGCCTCATCCTTGCCCTCCGCCGCCCACGCAGCGCCGCCGAGCGCGCGTTCGCCGTGCTCACGGCTCTCCTCGTCGTGCTGATGCCGCTCCAGGCGGGGCTGATCGCCGCCGGCGTGGCGCACAAGCCGTTCGAGCGCTACGTCTTCTACCTTCTCCCGCTCGTCTTCCTCGCCTTCTTCGTCTACGCCGAACGCGGGGTCCCCGGGCGGAAGCTGCTTGGTGCCGTCGCGCTGCTCTTCGCAGCGCTCGCCCTCGGCTACCCCTTCGCGTCCCTAGCCCTCGATCCGTTCTCGTTCGACTCGCCGACGCTCTCTGCCGTGGAGACACTCGCACGGTGGACGTCACAGGGCGACGCGGCCGCGCTCGCCGCCGCCGCCGCCGTTCTCGCGGCATTCGTGGCCGTGGCGCTCAGCCGCCGCCCGGCTCTCCTCGGCTCACTCTCCGTCGCGCTCGCTCTTCTTGTCGGCGTCGCCGCCTACTCCGGCGACCGCGCGATGGCCCGGCGAACGCTGACCTCGCTCGCCCCGACCCACCCGGACTGGCTGGAGCGGTCGGGGCTCCGGCAGGCCGACGTCCTGATCCTGCCCGGAGCCTCGCTGCACGCCGGCTGGGTGCTCGAGAGC
>Ga0126314_10000737_pt1 | contig 15608 bp, 22 predicted proteins | sample Plot105B_FD_92535 | JGI IMG/M metagenome (GOLD analysis project Ga0126314, IMG submission 92535) | Serpentine soil microbial communities from UC McLaughlin Reserve, CA, USA - Plot105B | ecosystem: Environmental > Terrestrial > Soil > Grasslands | place: USA: UC McLaughlin Reserve, Lake County...
GGTCATGCTCTCCGGCGAGACGGCCGTCGGCGACTTTCCCGTCGAGTCCGTCGCGTACATGGACCGGCTGGCGCGCGCCGTCGAGCCGAGCCTCGGCTACCGGCACCAGCTTCCCGAGGTCGGCGACGAGCCGACGGTCGGGCAGGCGATGTCGAACGCGGCCTGCGACCTTGCCGAGGCGCTGCGGGCGAAAGCCATCCTCGTCCCGACCTATACGGGCCGCACGGCGTCGGTCGTAGCCCGGCTGCGCCCGCGCCGGCCGATCATCGCGCTCACCCACCGCGACTACGCGTTGCGGCAGATGGCGCTCGAGTGGGGCGTGACGCCGATCCTGATCGCGGAGTGCGACGACGTCGACGCGCTGCTCCGCGCCTCTCTCGACGCCGCGCGCGGGAGCGGCCTCGTGGAGGAGGGCGGCCGCGTGGTGATTACGGCCGGCACCGCAGTGAACCTCCCCGGCACGACCGACCTGATCAAGGTCGACGTCGTCTGATCGGGAAGGGCTGAACGCCCGCGCGGCGAAACGCGCGGCCGTGGCCAAGGGTTCCCGCAAGCCTCCTCGCTCCCGGTACGTGATGCGGTGGGTCGGCGTCGCCGCGATCGTGCTCGTCGGCCTGCTCTACGCGCGGCCGCTGCGGAGCTACGTCCAGACGAAGCACGACCTGGCGCGTCGTGCAGCGGAGGTGCAGGCGCTGAAGGCCGACCGGCGCGCGCTGCAGCACCGCCTCGCCGAATCGACCACCGGCGAGGCCCTCACCCGGCAGGCGCGACGGCTTGGGCTCGTGCGGCCCGGTGAGCGGCTCTTCATCGTGAAGGGCATCTCGGCCTGGGTCCACGGCAAGGCTACGATCGACCGCGGTGGGCGATGATCGCGCGATTGTCGAGCGACAGCTAGGCAGGCCGCCGCGGGCGTTCGTACGCGTCGCCGTACGCTGTCCCTACGGTCGCCCCGCGGTCACCGAGCAGGCGCCGCTCGACGAGTCGGGGAAGCCCTTCCCGACGACGTACTGGCTCACGTGCCGCCAACTCGTCACGGCGATCGCGCGACTCGAGGCCGCGGGTGGCGTCGAGCGCTGGAGCCGCCTCGCGTGCGAGGACGAGACGCTGCGCGAGAGCCTCGAGCGCGGCCACCAGGAGCAGCGGCGGCTGCGACCGGAGCTTCCGGGCGGGATCGGCGGCCAGACGCGCGCGGGCGGACTCAAGTGCCTGCACGCGCACGCCGCCTTCGCACTGGCGCGGCCGGGCTACGAGTTGGGCGAGCGGATCCTCGCGGAGGTGGAGCCCCTCTGGCCCGAGCGCTGCTGCTCGGAGTCCGTCTAGCATCGCCCGCGATGCCGAGCGCGCTCGACACCACCCGCCGCGAGTGGGAGGAGGGCAACCAGCGGCTGCAGGCCGCCGCATCCTCCGATCGCACGCTGTACGAGCGACTGCTCGAGGAAATCGAGCTCGTGCTCGACCAGCTGCGCCGGCGGGTCGGCCAGACGTTCACGCTGGAAGAGCTCGCCGCCGCGTACGGCGACGCCGATCGGTGGGTGCAGGAGGCGTTGATCGAGGCCGAGCCCGCGCCGGGTTGGCCGGCTCGCACGACGACCGCTCAGGACGCGGCGTTCTACCTCTACTCCCGCGGCGCGGTCGACTACCGGCCGTGAGCACGTACGACCGGCGCCGCAGGAAGAGCTCGACGAGCCGCCGCGTGGTGTGGGGAGTCGTCTTCGTGCTTGTCTTCGCCGTCGGGATCGCGTTCGGCCAGGCGCTCGAGGACAATCCGCAGCCTGCGACCACGATCACGCAGGACCGCACCTTCACGCTGCCGCCGGAGTCGGCGACGGTCACGGTCACCGCGCCTTGACCCACATGGTCTAAGAACCGCAAGCTTTGGGTAGATTCGCGCCCGCATGCCACGCGAGAGCCCACTGCAGTCCACCGCGGGCGACCCGGACTGGCTCACGCTCGGCCAGGCCGCCCGCTACCTCGGCGTCGCCCAGAGCACGATCCGCAAGTGGTCCGACAGCGGCCGCGTCCGCGCCTTCTACACGCCTGGCCGCCACCGCCGCTACCGGCGCGCCGATCTGGATGCCTTCCTCGACCGCTCGGGACCGACGGGCGGCGGCGGGCCGCTCGTGTTGATCGTCGACGACGACGAGAGCGTGCGCGAGTACGTGCGCGTCAACCTCGAGGCCGAGGGCTACACGGTGCGGGAGGCCAGAAATGCAGAGGAAGGCCTGCAGGTGCTGGAGGAGTCGAAGCCGGACCTCGTGCTGCTCGACGTGATGATGCCGCAGGTCGATGGCTGGGAGATGTTGCGCCGCCTGCACGAGCGCCACGGCGTGGGGGCAATCCCCGTGATGATGTTCAGCGGCAAGATCGGCGATGCCGCCGGCGAGGCCGCCGAGCGTGGCGCCCAGGGGTTCATCGGCAAGCCGTTCGAGCCCAGGCAGTTGATCGAGCAGGCCAAGCAGCTCCTCTCCTCCTGATCCGGCTCGACCGTCACCTTGAGCGCTGGGTCGTCCACCATCGCTTCCACTGGCTGAACTGGCCGCTCGTCCAGCTCACGCACCTCGGCAACGACGGGCTCGTCTTCCTCCTCGCCGGCCTCGTGCTCGCGCTGCTGTGGCGCCGGCCGTGGTTCCTCGTCGTGCTCGTCAGCGCGACGCTCGCGGCGGACGGGGTGTCGTATGCCCTCCGTCAGTGGATCGGCCGCGACCGGCCGCCGCTCATCTACCCGGAGCCGAAGCCTCTCGTCGGCGTGCCACGCTCCGGCGCCTTTCCTTCGGGTCACTCGGCCGCCGCCTTTGCGGCGGCGACGGTGATCGCGTGGGCGGCGCCGCGCCTTGCGGCTCCAGCCTTCGTGCTGGCCGCGGCGATCGCCTGGTCGCGCGTTTATGTCGGCGTGCACTGGCCGCTCGACGTCCTCGGCGGCGCCGCCCTCGGCGTGCTGGTCGCTACAGCTCTTCTGACGCTCGCAAGAGTCCCGCGGCGATCACCGCGAGCGCCGCGAGCAGGCTGATCCAGATCCCGATGCCGCGACCGGCCGCCACGATCGAGTCCGGGATCGAGATCAGGCGGATCAGGACGAAGATCGTCGCGAGCGACCCGAGCGCGATCACCACGAGGCTCTCGGGAATCGACGGCGGCAGCTCGAATCCGAACTCACGCAGAATCGCCAGCGCGAGCAGCGCGAGGCCGATGAAGAAGACGAGCTTGCCGAGCACGCCCGTGTGCCAGGCGATCACCGATAGCGTCGGCCCGGCTTCGCTCGAGCCGGCGTACCAGTCGGTGAAGGCCGAGAGCGCGAGCGCGAGGCCGGCGACCCACGCGACCCGGCCGCCGAGCGCCCAGATGCCGGTGCCTGGGCGGACGACCGCGTCCTCGTCGGCCTCGTAATACGGCTCGTCGTGCTCCTCCGGCGGAAAAGCCTCTGGCGTTTGCACGCGAGGAGTATGGGCGTTTTCAGGAGAAGAGTTCGGGAGAAGGGTCTGCGAATCAGCCGAGTTGCCCACACGCACCGCCGCAGGAGAGGGCGAGCATGTGCGGTTCGTGGCCGCCGGCGAGCGCGGCACGGGCGCAGATCGCTCCTCGGAGTGCTCGTACGGGCCGGCGGTGCACGGGATGCTGCCGGTGTGCCCGCTGTGTGCGGGCAAGTCGTGGGAGCAGGCAGCGTGGAAGCCCGTTCCTGCGGTTCGAGCGCCTGCAGTAGGCCGCGCGCTAGAGCCCGAACAGCTGCTGGATCTGGTTCCAGATCACGATCGCGAGGCCGATGCTCGTCGCGACCACGGCGGTCAGCGCGAGCCAGAAGCGCAAGCGCGCCAGGTTGCGCTCGCGCGCCCGGTCCTCACGGGCCCGGCGCTTGATCCGCTGACGGCGGTAGTTTCGCTGGATCGCCGTCGGGTCGAGCAGGTCCTCCTCGACGTGTTGTCGCTCGGGCAGGGCCACGCGGGGAGTGTAGTAGGGCCATACTTCGGAAGGGGCAGACGATGGCTGTTGCCACGGAAACAACCGGTTTCGCAGCACTCGACGCAGCGCTCGCCGCGATCGTCGGGCGAGCCGCCGACGTCGTCGGTGCCGACGTCGTCCTCGCTCGACTCGCAGATGACTCCGGGGTCCTGACGGCGCGCGCCGTACACGCGACGTCTGCCGCGCTCCGCGCCGAGCTCGAGGGGTCGCGGATCGCACCCGGGGCCGGTCCGCGCGAGGCGCGCGACGACGTTCTCCAGCTGCCGGGAGCGCTGCGCCGCGTGGTGGAGCAGCTGGGGGCGAGCGGCGTTCTCCAGCTACCGGTGCGCGAGGGCGGCGAGGTCGTCGGCGCGCTCGAGCTGCTGAGGCGCCGAGGCGCCTTCGACGAGCGCGAGCGACGGCTGGCCGAGGCGGCGGCGGAAGAGGTCGCGCTCGCCCGGCGCGCGTTCGGCAACGGCGCTGGGGTCGCGGCTCCGGACCTGCTCGGCCTCGCGGGCGACGGGTTGGCGGCCGGGTCGGACGAGACGAGAGCCGCCGACCAGGTCGCGACGCTCGCGGCCGAGGCCGCCGGAGCCCGCGCCTGCCTCGTCTGGCGCTACGAGCCTCAGGGCCCGGTCGTCGCCGCGCTCTCCGGAGTCGCGCTCGCAACTCCGAGCGCGCTCGACGCTGTGCGCCGCGCCGGTGCGGCCTCCGGATCGCTGGCGCTCGAGCCGCTCGAGGATGGCGGCGCGCTCGTCACGCTGCAGCTCGGCGAGCCCGCTCAGGGCGCGTTGCAGCTGCTGCTCGACGAGACGCCTCAGCCCGGCGAGCCGCTGCTCGAGCGGCTCGGCACCTTCGCGGTCCGCGCCGCGCACGCGCTGCGCGCCGGTGAGCGACGGCGCACGCTGTCGGTCGAGCTCGATCGCACGCGCGCGCTCCTGACGATCGTCGGCCAGGCGATCGCGCAGCTCTCGCTCGTCCATACGCTCGACACCGCGATCGAGCACGTCTCAGGCCTCCTCGGGACCGAGCGTCTTGCCGTCTACCTCTCGGAGGAGGAGCAGCGACTCGAGCCAGCAGCCGAGCGCGGGCTGACCGGTCCACATGCCCGGGTCGCCGAGCACCTGCTCGAGTTGCTGCTCGGGCCTGCGCGCGGCCGCGGCTTCCTCTCGATCCCCTATGCGGCGACCGATCCGCGCCTCGGCGGCGTCGGCGACGTGCTCGAGGAGCTCGGAATTGAGGCCGCAGTGGCCGTCCCGCTGCGCGTGCGCGAGGAGCTGATCGGCCTGCTCGCCATCTACCAGCCGGCCGGCCGCGAGCTGACCGAGAACGAGGAGTCGCTCCTGCTCGCGCTGGCCGCGCAGCTCGCCGTCGCCGTTCAGAACGCGCGCCTGCACGAGCGCACCAAGCTCGCGGACGACGAGCGGCGGCAGGCACTCGAGTCGGAAGTCAAGACGTCGCGCCGGCTGCGCGCGCTGTACGAGATCTCGCGCACGTTCTCCGAGAGCCTGTCGCTCGACCAGACACTGGAGGCGATCACGCGCACGATCGTGGAGACGCTCGAGGTCGACGCGGCGGCGCTGCGGATGCCCGACCCACGCGGCACTTCGCTCGTCCCGGTGGCGATGCACGTCCGGGAGGAGCGGCTGGGCGAGTCGATGCGCGCGATCCTCTCGCTGCCGCAGCCGCTCTTGCCGGTGCGCCCGAGCATGTTCCGGAGCGGCCAGGCAGTCGCGCTCGATGCGCGCACGGCGAAGGAGCTCGGCCCCGCGCACGAGCCGCTGATCCCGTTTCTCGAGAAGGGCTCGTCCGCCGCCGTGATCCCGCTCTCGACGCAGGCGGAGATGCTCGGCACGCTGACGCTCGTCTCGCTCAACCCGGACCGGCCGATCGCGGGCGAGGTGCTCGAGGCGGCGACGACCATCGCGGGACAGGCCGCGCTCGCGCTCGACAACGCGCGGCTCTACCAGCAGCAGAAGCAGTTTGCGGATTCGATGCAGCGCTCGCTGCTGCCTCGCTCACAGCCGGAGGCCGTGGGCCTCGACGTGGGGGCGGTCTACGCGTCGTCGGCCCAGATGGACGTCGGCGGGGACGTCTACGACTTCCTCGGCTTGTCCGACGGCCGCCTCGCGGTCGTGCTCGGAGACGTGACCGGGCACGGCATCGACGCTGCAGCCGACATGGCGATGGCGAAGTTCGTCTTCCGCTCACTCGCGCGCGAGCACCCTGATCCGGGCGACTTCCTCGCGGCTGCGAACGAGGTCGTGCTCGAGGAGATCGGCGACGGCAAGTTCATCACGATGCTCTACCTCACGGTCGACGGCGTCGAGGGCGAGCTCTCGTGCGCGAGCGCCGGCCATCCCTCGCCGCGCATCGTGCGCGTCGGTGCGCCGCCGGCTCCCCTCGGCGTGGGCGGCCTCGCACTCGGGATCGCCGATTCGCAGGAGTACGTGGCGCAAACCGTCCGGCTCGCGCGTGGCGATGCCGCCGTGCTCTTCACGGACGGGCTGCTCGAGGCACGACGCGACGGCGAGCTCTACGGCGAGGAACGGCTCGACGTCGCGCTCGCCGCCAACGCGTCGCTGTCGGCCGAGGAGCTCGCGAGCGCGCTCGTCGACGACTGCCGGGCGTTCGCGGGCGATCTCGGCGACGACTGCGCAGTGGTCGTCGTGAAGCGCGCGTGATCGAGCTCGGGCGGCGCGACGGCCGCCTGCTGCGGATCGGCCACCGCGGAGCCGCCGCCCTCGCGCCCGAGAACTCGCTCGAGGCGATCGCGCTCGCGGTCGAGCTCGGCTGCGACCTCGTCGAGTTCGACGTCCACACGGTCGGCGGTTCGCTCGTCGTCGCGCACGATCGACCCGGCGCGGCCGACGGGCTGCCGAGCCTCGACGATGTGCTCGGCTTCCTCGGGAGCTCGGGAGCAGGCGTTCAGCTCGACCTGAAGTCGCCGGGAGCCGAGGTGGCGGTCGCAGAGGCGCTGCGGCGGCACGGCCTCGTCCAGAGGACCGTCGTGAGCTCGTTCAGGCGTACGACCCTGCGTGCGCTGTCGGCGGTCGAGCCCGAACTGCGGCTCGGCCGGACGTACCCGCAGGATCGCAGCGGACTGACGAAGCGCCGGGCCTTCCACCCACCCGCGCGCGCGATCGTGCGCGGGCTCCGGCGCATGCTTCCGCGGCGGATCGGGACGCTGCTAGCGGGCTCGCGAGCGACCGCTGCGGTGCTCTACTGGGAGGTCGTGAGCGAGGCTACGGTCAGGCGCTGCCATGCGCTCAGCGCGCCCGTCCTCGTCTGGACGGTGGACGACGCCGAGCTCCTCCCGTGGCTCGACCGCGTCGGCGTCGACGCCGTGATCACGAACGACCCCCGGATATTCGCTGGCTAGACTTTCCGCGCGATGCGGAAAGCGGGTCTCGCACTCATCTTCGTGCTCGGTCTCCTCGCCGCCGGCGGGCTGTCGGCGGGCGTCGTCGCGGCTCCGACGACGACGACCGGCACGACCACCACGGGGCCGCAGACGATCGCGCCCGGAGTGACGATCTCCGGCGTCGAGGTGGGGGAGATGTCGGCCTCCGACGCATTCGCGGCCGTTACCGCCTCCTTCGCGCGCCCGCTCGTCCTTGTAATCCCGCGCCACCGCCTGGCGGTCGCGCCGGCGCGCATCGGCGCGATGGCCGCCGTTCGGGCGGCGGTCGCGCGCGCGGTCGTCGCGCCCGCGGGAACCGAGCTCAAGCTGCGCGTGATCGTCAGCCGGCGCGGGGCGCAGCGCTACCTGTCTGCCGTTGCCAAGCGATTCGACCGCGCGGCGGTGGACGCGAAGCTGCTGTTGCGCAACCTGCGGCCGGTCGTGACGAGGCAGCAGCCCGGCCGGTCGCTGCGTCGGGTGCGCGCGATGAACGCGATCTTCACCGCGCTCGTGACGAACACCAGGCCCGAGCTGCGGCTGGAGTTCGTCCCGCTCGCGCCCGGCGTCACCCGCGCCTCGTTCGGGCCGGTGATCGTCATCCGCCGCGGTTCGAACCGGCTCTACCTGTACAAGGGGATGCAGTTCCGGCGCGTCTTCGGCGTCGCGACCGGCCAGTCGCAGTACCCGACGCCGCTCGGCACCTGGCACGTCGTCGTCAGGTGGCGCAACCCCTGGTGGTACCCGCCGAGCTCGTCGTGGGCGAAGGGCCAGAAGCCGATCCCGCCGGGCCCCGGTAATCCGCTCGGCACCCGCTGGATGGGCCTGTCCGCGTCGGGTGTCGGCATCCACGGGACTCCGGACGACGCGTCGATCGGCTACTCCGCCTCCCACGGCTGCATCCGCATGCACATCTCCGACGCCGAGTGGCTCTTCAACCACGTCACCGTCGGAACGACGGTCTTCATCGTCGCCGCGTGAGATGACAGCACGGCTGAAGCTCGGCGCGCAGATCCTGGCGGTCGGGCTCGTGGCGCTGCTGCTCGCCCTGCTCGTCTGGAAGCTCGCGCAGGGCTCCGGCAAGGAGGCGGAGATCGGCAAACAAGCGCCGAACTTCGCGCTGCGGCGGATCGACCGGCCCGGGACGCTGCAGCTCGCGTCGCTGCGCGGCAAGGTGGTCGTGCTGAACTTCTGGGCCTCGTGGTGCTTCCCGTGCAAGGAAGAGGCACCGGCGCTCGCCGCGGCCTCGAAGCGCTGGGGCAGCCGGGTGGTCGTGCTCGGCGTCGACGTCAACGACCCCGCCGGTGACGCGCGAGGGTTCGCGCGGAAGTACGGCCTCAGCTATCCGCTCGTGCACGACAACCACAACGTCACGTCGCCGAAGTACGGGCTGACGGGGCTTCCCGAGACCTTCTTCATCGACCGCGGCGGCAAGCTCGTCCACCACGTGGCCGGCGAGGTGAGGGCGGCCGACATCCGCGACGGCGTCGAGCGGGCGCTCAGCTCGTGAGGCTCTTCGCCGTGGTGCTCGCCGCGCTCGCGCTCGCCGCGCCGGCGCTCGCGAGCGAGCAGCGCCCGACGCTCGCCGAACTCGAAGGGCAGCTGATGTGCCCGATCTGCGAAGGAGAGACGCTCGCGCAGTCCGACTCGCCGGCGGCGCAGCGGATCAAGGTCGAGATCACCCGGCGAATCGCGGCCGGCGACACGCGCAGCGAGATCAAGCACCGGCTCGTGCAGGAGTGGGGGGCGCGGATTCTCGCGGCCCCCCCGCGACGCGGTTTCGACCTGCTGGCGTGGCTGCTGCCGATCGTCGGCGTCGTCGGCGGCGCGGCCGTCCTCGGCGTCCTGGCCTGGAGCTGGACGCGCGGCCGCGAGCCGGAGCCTGTGATCGAGCAGAACGGCCGTCCGCTCGACCCGGACGAAGAGCGCCGGCTCGACGCGGAGCTTCGGCTGTTCGATGCTTGAGCGCAGCGGCGCCGCGTTCCTCGCGGGACTGATCTCGATCGCGTTCCCGTGCGTCCTGCCGCTTGTGCCCGGGTACCTCTCGGCGATCTCGTCGGTCGAGGTCGACCGGCTCGGCGAGCGCGGCGCTGCCAGACGGGTCGTCGCGGCGAGCGTGCCGTTCGCCCTCGGCTTCACGGTCGTGTTCGTGCTGCTCGGCGCAGGAGCCGCCGCGCTCGGCGGCTGGGTCGACCAGGAGACGCGGACGAAGATCGCCGGCTTCGTGCTGGTCGTGCTCGGGTTCGCGTTCATGGGCCTTCTCCCGTGGCCCGAGCGCGTCTTCGCGCCCGGCGCGCTGAGGCGGGCGCGCGCCAGCGGCTCTCGCGCGCTCCTCGGAGCCGCCTTCGCCGTCTGTGCCGCACCCTGCGTCGGCGTCGTACTCGGGGCGATCCTTGCGCTCGCGGCGGATTCGAGCACCGTCGTCCGCGGCTGCATCCTGCTGGCTGCGTACTCGCTGGGGATCACCGTCGCCTTCGTCGCGATCGGGATCGCCTTCACGCACGCGATGAGCGCGTTCCGCTGGGTTCGCGACCACTACACCTGGATCCGCGTGGTGAGCGGTGCGACGCTCGTGGCACTCGGGCTGTTGCTGTTCTTCAACCGCGACTGGTGGCTGCGCGTGGCGCTGAGCCGCGCGCTCGACGCGCTCGGCCTCGGCGGGCAGCTCTAGACCTGCGGCCGCGGGAGCTCGAGCGAACCGGCCGCGACGACGGCCGCCGCATGCTCGACCTGCTCGAGTACCGAGGCGACGTCGACGCCGCGGTGGTGCGGCACGAACCGCATCAACCGCCGGGCAGCCTTCTCGAGCTGCCGCTCGCAGCCGACACGGTTGCCTCGGCCGGCCTGGTACCACGCGACGGTCACGTGCACGAGCCCCTGGTAGAAGTCGCGTTCGCCGCGGGGCGCGGCTCGCCAGGCCTCCTCGAGCTCCTCGTGGGCCGCGAAGTACTCCCCGCCGCGAATCAGCTCGAGCCCGGTTTCGAAGTGGTTCACGCTGTTGGAGCGTAGGCAGAACGGTGGTACGTTTGCACTCGTGGCGACGATCCTGCTCGTGGGGGTCGACCTCTTCTTCCGGGCGAAGCTGGAGGGTCTGCTGCCGGGTCACCACCTGACCACGACCGAGAGCGTCGACCCGCCTGACTGCGTGATCGCCGATATCGCGCGCATCGATCCCGACGAGGTCGCGGATGCTTACCCCGATGTTCCGATCCTCGGGTACACGAACCACACCGACACCGAGGGCCTGCGGCGCGCGCACGCTGCGGGCTTCGATCAGGTGGTCGCGAAATCGGCGCTCGACGACGGCGCGAAGAGCTTCGTCGCAGAGCTCACGGCCTGACCTGCCTGGCTGATTAGACTGATCGCCGCCGTGACCTACATCATCGCCGAGCCCTGCATCGACATCAAAGATCTCTCGTGCGTCGACGTCTGCCCCGTCGACTGCATCCACGAGTTCGACCGCATCCTGATCATCGATCCGGAGGAGTGCATCGACTGTGGCGCGTGTGAGCCGGAGTGCCCGGTCGAGGCGATCTTCCCCGAGGACGCGCTGCCGCAGAAGTGGGAGCCGTTCGTGAAGATCAACTACGCCTACGGTGACGGCGCCGACGTGATCAACAAGCTCGTCGACGAGTACGCGACCGAGCACAACGTCCAGAACGAGCCGCTCGAGTAGTTACAGATTCCGTCGTCGGGGGATCCGGGTTCCACTTCGATCAAAGGGGGACAGGTGCCTCAGAAAGCGTGGAGCGCCAAGCGCGAGCGGCAGTACGAGCACATCAAGGACAGCGAGAAGAAGCAGGGTCGGTCGACGAAGCGCGCGAAGGAGATCGCCGCCCGCACCGTCAACAAGGAGCGAGCGCGCAGCGGCGAGGCGCGCGAGTCGTCGCGAAGCTCTCGTGAGGACATCTCGTCGAGCCGCCGCGGTGGCATTCGATCGGGGACGAATCGGCCGAAGGGCCGCACCAAGGAGCAGCTGTACAACGAGGCACGACGGATGAACGTCGAGGGGCGGTCGAGCATGAACAAGCAGCAGCTCCAGCGGGCGGTCGACCGCAGGAAGTAGCCCGTGGCTATGCTCCGGCGCATGACGCCGGAGACCCTCGACCACGTCGCCCTGTGGGTCGCGGATCGCGAGCGGATTGCCGATTTCGTGACCGCGAAGGCCGGGATGCACGTCGTGGACCGGACGGACAAGTTCACGCTCGTCGGCTCCGACGCGCGTCGGGGCAAGTTGACGCTGTTCGACGCCGAGGGACCCCGCGAGCGGGGCGCGCTCAAGCATGTTGCGCTCCGCGTCTCGAGCGTTGGGGGGACGGTCGGAGCTCTCGACGGAGACGTCGAGCGCGCACGGGCCGGCGAGGCCTACGTCGATGTCTCGGAAGGGCTGCGACTTGGTTTCGTCGAGGCGCCGACCGAGGTCGAGTACGACCTCGACCACGTCGCGCTCTTCTCCCGCTCGCCCGAGGAGACTGCGCGCGCCTACGAGGGGCTTGGCTTCACCGCCGCCTCTCCGGGGACCTCGGGGGCTCCGCGCGTGGAGGTCGGTGGGGCCTTCGTCGAGTTCCACGACGGTGAGCCGGGAGATCCCGAGAGGCCCTTGCTGAACCACCTCGCGGTCAAGGTCGAGTCGGCCGAGGAGCACATCGAGGAGGCACGGGAGCTGGGCATCGAGATCGCCGACATCGTCGACGCCGCGAACACCTACGCCGTCTTCGTCTGGGGGCCCGAGCGGGTCAAGGTCGAGTACGTCGAGCACAAGCCGACCTTCTCGCTGACCTGACCGCGTGTTCGTCGCCGGTGCCGGGATGGCCGGGCTCTGCGCTGCCGCTCGGGCGCGCGAGCTGGGTGCGTCGCCGGTCGTGTACGAAAAGGGGTCGCGGGCCGGCGGCTCGATGCTGCTCTCGAGCGGCGTCGTCTGGCGCTATCGCTCCTTCGACGAGTTCCGCACGCAGTGCCCGGGCGGTGACGAGCGCCTGCAGCGACTCGTCTTCGACCGCCTCGACGACGCGCTCGAGTGGCTGGAGTCGCTCGGCGCGCCGGTGATCGAGCGGGAGACCGGCAACCCGCTCACGAGGGGTGTCCGCTTCGACACAGCGGGCCTGACCGACGCGCTCGTCCGGAGCGCCGGCGACGTCCGGCTCGAAGAACCGGTGATGAACACAGAAACGGCCGCCGGTGGCGTGATCGTGCTCGCGACCGGCGGCTTTCAGGCCGATCGCGAGCTGGTCGAGAGGCTCATCCGTCCGCAGACGCCGTTGCGGGTGCGCGCGAATCGCTCGAGCACGGGAGACGGGCTGCGCTATGCCACCGACCGCGGCGCTGCGCTCTCGAGCGGCCTCGACGAGTTCTACGGCCGCAACATGGCCGACGTCGACTTCGACGAGCACGACTTCGTGGGGCTCGCCCAGGTCTACGGACGCTTCGCTCGAATCTTCAACGACGACGGCGACGAGTTCTTCGACCACAACACGGTCTCGTGGTCGGAGCTCGACCTCGTGCAGGCGACGGCGCGCCAGCCGGGCGCGCGCGCGTGGTACCTCCTGGACGAGGAGGCGCTCGACGAGCGGGTCCGCTACGGGACCGTGCGCGAGCTCGTCGCGCAGGCGCCGACGCGGACCGAGCCCTCGCAGCTGCCGTTCGCAGCTCCTGTGCAGGCCGTCGTCGCCGTGCGCGTCGCGGCCGCGATCACGCACACGATCGGCGGGCTGCGCGTCGACGACCGCGCGCGCGTCCTGCACGAAGACGGCCAACCGCTCGACCGCCTTTTCGCCGCAGGCGTCGACGCCGGCGGCATCTCCACCGGCGGCTATGCCAGCGGGCTCGCCTGCGCGCTCGTGCTCGGGCTGACCGCGGCGGAGACCGCGCTCACCTGACGGGCTGCAGGTACGCGCAGCGGCGCAGGTCGCCGGGCAGAGGCGACGGCGCGACCTTCGTCACGTACAGACGCGCGTGATCCTCCTCGACCTGCTCGCCGACGCGCGGCACTTCGCCCTCGCGCTCGCGGAGCTCGTAGCCGTTCGTCGTCCAGACGAAGCGAAGGTGGGTCGGTCGATGTCCGTTCTCCACCGCGCGAATGCTAACCGTGCGCCACGTACGAGGGCAGCACCACGCGAACCATCGTGCCGCCGTTCTCGCCGGCCTCCACGTCGAGGCGGCCGCTCAGCGTTCGCGCCCGCTCTTCGATGTCGTCGAAGCTCGCGCGCCGCCGCTCGCCCGCGCCGTCGTCCGTGATCACGGCCTCGACCGCGCCGTCGCCGGCCTCGGCGACCCGGATCGAGATGCGGGTGGGAGGGCCGCGGCGGATCGCCTGGTTGACCACGTCCCGGATGATCTGGTAGATGGCGACGCGCGCGTTCTCGGCGAGACCGTCGGCGGCCTCCACGTCGAGGTCGATCTGGATCTGATTCGAGAGCCCGACCTGTTCGGCAAACGCGCGGACGGCCGTGCCGAAGCCCTGGTCGCGCAGCACGACCGGCTCGATGTTGAACGAGAGGTCGCGCAGCGAGCGGATCGTGTCGCGGTGCCGCTGGAGCGCCTTGTCGAGCACGCCCGCCGCCTCCTCGAGCCGGTTGCCCTCGAGCGAGTCGATCACGGCGTCGAGCATCAGGCTGATCCCCGACAGCGACTGCACCGGCCCGTCGTGGAGGAAGAGCGCAAGCCGGCGCCGCTCCTCCTGCTCGGCGATGATCAGCTGGTCGGACAGCCGTGCGCGCTCGGCTTCGCGCACCTGCGCCTCGGCGACGAGCCGCGCGTTCTCGATCGCCCGGCAGGTGAAGTCCGCGAGCAGCGTCGCCCGCGCGAGCTCCTCCCGGTCGAACGCCTCCGCCCGCACGAGCTGCAGCGACCCGATCGCCTCGCCGCGGATGCGCAACGGCAGCACCACGGCGTCGGCCGCTCCGCCTTCGCCCGGCCGCAGGATCGACGCCTTCGCGCCGAACAGCTCCTTCGCCTCCCGCCGCGTTCGCTCGAGCACGCCGTCCGGGTCGTGTGCGGCCGCGATCGAGCCCATCGACTCGATCAGCGACTCCAGGAAGCTCGACTGCGCCGAGAGCTCCTCCTCGACGACCTCGTGCCGCCTCCGTTCGGTGACGATCAGGTGGAGCGCGAACGCGGCTGCGCCCACGATCGCCGCGCCGAGGCCGAAGAACGCGAGCCAGCTCGAGCTGATCGCCAGTCCGGCGAGCGAGACGACCGCAGCGGCCGCGACGACGGCGAGGAGCAGTACGGCTCTGGTAGCGCTCGGTAGCTGTTGAAAAGTCCGGCTGTTCATTCGGGACGGATGCCCGGACGAAGCCCGCGCGCCCTGGGACGGCATCCCAAGGCGACGCCCTAGTCGATGATCGCGTCGCGAAGAGCGATCGCGACGGCGTGCGTGCGCGTGTCGGCCTCGAGCTTCGTGAGGATGTGCCGCACGTGGCTCTTCACGGTCTCCTGGCTGATGAAGAGGCGACCCGCGACGTCCGCGTTGGACATCCCGTCCGCCAGCAGCTGCAGGATCTCGCGCTCGCGCGCCGTGAGCATGTCCTCGCGGTCCCCGGAGAGGAAGGCGGGCATCAGCGCCGGATCGACGAAGCCCTCGCCCGCGACGACCTTCTCGATCGCCTTCAGGAGCGTCTGGTGTGGCGCCTCCTTGAGGATGTAGCCCTTCGCGCCGGACTCGAGCCCGCGCCCGAGCAGGCTGCGCTCGCTGTACGCCGTGAAGATCAGGACGGCCGTGTTGGGCACTTTCTGCGTCAGGATCTTCGTCGCCTCGAGCCCGTCCATACCGGGCATCCGCACGTCCATGATCACGACGTCCGGCTTGCGCCGCTCGGCCAGCGAGACCGCGGTCGCGCCGTCGGCCGCCTCGCCGACGACCCGGATGTGCGGCGCGCGCGAGAGCGACAGCCGCAGTCCTTCGCGGACGACTTCGTGGTCGTCGACGATCAGGCAGGTGATCTCTGCCCGGCCGTTCGACTCCTGGTCTGAGGCCGTCTGCTCCGACACGCACGCGGATTGTAGGCCGCCGGTCGGCTACGACCTAAAAGGCCAGTGCGAGCTGCTCCGGCTCTGGATCGGGGGCGAGCCTCGTGCGGCGGCGATCCTGGATGCCGTGCTTGCGCGTGAGTTCCGTGACGAGCGCCCGAACGGGCTTCGTCTGCGCCGAGGGCAAATAGGCGCGGCCCGCGTAGAGCCGCTTGTAGGACGCGAGCTGCTCGGGGAAGTCCTCGGCAACCGACTCGAGGAAGTGCTCGCGGGTGCCGGGCCTCAGGTTGAGCAGGTTCGCCCAGAC
>Ga0126314_10000738_pt1 | contig 15598 bp, 18 predicted proteins | sample Plot105B_FD_92535 | JGI IMG/M metagenome (GOLD analysis project Ga0126314, IMG submission 92535) | Serpentine soil microbial communities from UC McLaughlin Reserve, CA, USA - Plot105B | ecosystem: Environmental > Terrestrial > Soil > Grasslands | place: USA: UC McLaughlin Reserve, Lake County...
AGCGGATCCGCCGCTTGATGTCCTGGACGGAGGCCATCAGTGCGTCCTCCGGTGATGCTGCCCGGCTTCTGGGTCGCGAGCATCAAGCCAGGGGCCGCACTCGGCCGCGTCAAAGGCTCGGTGCAGCCTTTGCAAGGCCGAGGGCGGTTCCTGGCGCCGCGTGATCGCGGGCCAGAAGCAGGCGTGTATTGCCGGAGGGCGCACTAAACCGCTTGCGGCTCCGTCTTGGCGAAGCTGCCTTTCACCTTCCCGACCTCTGCGGCGAGGTTCTGCTCGACCTCCTCGCTCAGGTCGCCGGTCTCGCGGATCGCCGCGTAGATCGAGCGTTCGGTACGGAGGTACTCGCGCAGCTCCTCCTGGAAGCGCGGCACGTCGTCGACGGGGATGTCGTCGAGGTGCTGGTTGATCCCGACCCAGATCGCCACGACCTGCTCCTCGACGGGCCACGGCTGGTACTGCGGCTGGTTGAGCGTGGCCACCATCCGCTCGCCGCGGGCGAGGGTCTGTTGCGTCTGGGGATCCAGCTCCGAGCCGAACTGCGCGAACGCCTCGAGCTCGCGGTACTGCGCGAGGTCCAGCCGCAGCCGGCCGGCGACCTTCTTCATCGCCTTGATCTGCGCGTTCCCGCCTACGCGCGAGACGGAGACGCCGACGTTGATCGCCGGCCTCACGCCCGAGAAGAACAGCTCGGACTCGAGGAAGATCTGGCCGTCGGTGATCGAGATCACATTCGTCGGGATGTAGGCCGAGATGTCACCGGCCTGCGTCTCGATCAGCGGGAGGGCGGTGAGCGACCCGGCGCCGAGCTCGTCCGAGAGCTTGCACGCGCGCTCGAGCAGCCGCGAGTGCAGGTAGAAGACGTCGCCCGGAAACGCCTCCCGGCCCGGCGGCCGGCGGAGGAGGAGCGACAGCTGCCGGTAGGCGTCCGCGTGCTTGGACAGGTCGTCGTACATGCAGAGCGCGTGGCGCCCGTCGAACATGAAGTACTCGCCCATCGCGGCGCCTGCGAAGGGCGCCATCCACTTGATCGGCGCCGCCTCGGACGCCGACGCGGCGACGATGATCGTGTACTCCATCGCGCCGGCCTCGCGGAGGCGCTCGTATACCTGGGCGACCGTCGAAGCCTTCTGACCGATGGCGACGTAGATGCAGATCACGTCCTGGCCGCGCTGGTTGAGGATCGTGTCGACGAGGACCGCCGTCTTGCCGGTCGAGCGGTCGCCGATGATCAGCTCCCGCTGGCCCCGGCCGATCGGGATCATCGAGTCGATCGCCTTGAGACCGGTCTGGAGCGGCTCCTTCACGGGCTGGCGGTCGACGACGCCGGGTGCCTTGAACTCGAGCGGGCGGGTCTCGTCGCGCGGGATCGGCTCGCCGCCGTCGAGCGGGTTGCCGAGCGGGTCGACGATCCGGCCGATCAGCGCCTCGCCGACCGGCACGCTCGCGACCCGGCCGGAGCGCTTGACCGGCTCGCCTTCCTTGACGAGCTCCCAGTCGCCGAACAGCGCAGCGCCGACGTTGTCCTCCTCCAGGTTGAACGCGAGGCCGGTGACGCCGTGCTCGAGCTCGAGCATCTCCAGCGCGACCGCGTTCTCGAGCCCGTGGATGCGGGCGATGCCGTCGCCGACCTGGAGGACGTTCCCGACCTCGGCCAGGTCGGTCTCGACGTCGAACTTCTCGATCCGTTCCTTCAGGATCGAGGTGATCTCTTCGGGCCGTAGCTTCACAGAGCGCTCCTTCGTGTCGTCAGTTCCTGGCGCAGCCGGTCGAGGCGGCCGCGGATGCTGGCGTCGAGGCGCCGCGAGCCGATCTGGAGGACGAGCCCGCCGACGAGGCTCGGGTCGACGGCGCGCGAGGCGCGCACCGTGCGGCCGGACGCCTGTCCCACCCGCGAGACGAGGTCGTCGAACTCCTGCTGGGAGAGCTCGACCGCCGTGGTCAGCTCGACGTCGAGGATCCCCTGCTCCTGGGCGACGAGCGCCTCGAACTCGCGCGCGATCTCGTGGAGCTCGCCCGCGCGGCCCTTCTCGGCCACCAGCCGGACGAAGTTGCGGACGAGCTCGTCGGCGTCGCCGAGGACCTCGTCCAGCAACCCCGCCTTCGCCCGCGAGTCGAGCTCGGGGCTCTCGAGCACGGCCCGGAGCTCCTCGACCTGGTCGACCATCGCGACGAAGTCCGCCAGCTGCTCCTGGACCGGCTCGAGCCGCCCCTCCTCCTGGGCGGCCTCGAAGAGCGCGCGCGCGTACGTCCGGTGCGCGACCGCCACTAGTTCTGGCGCCCCTCCAGCACGGAGAAGTCGAGCTCTTGGATCGCCTCGTCGATCAGGCGGCGGTGATCCTTCTCGTCGAGCACCTTGCCCGTGACGCGAGAGGTCGCGATGACCGTCAGCTCGGCCACCTCCTTGCGCAGCTGCTCGAGCGCGCGGCGCGTCTCGGCCTCGACCTGCTTGCGCGTGTCGTCGATCCGGCGCTGGCGCTCGGCCTCGAGCTCCTCGCGCAGGCGATCGCGCTGGGCGTCGCCGACACGGCGAGCCTCGCTCAGGATCTCCTCGGCCTGGCCGCGCGCCTCGTGCATGAGCGCGCGGTGCTCCTCGAGCAGCCGGCGCGCCTCGTCGCGGGCGCGGTCTGCCTCCCCGAGCGATTCGCGGATCCGTTGCCGGCGCTCGTCGATGATCTTCTGGATCGGGCCGAACGCGAGCTTCTTCAGGACAAAGAAGGTGACCCCGAAGCAGACGAGGGTCCAGATCATCAGACCCACGGTGACGTCGATGAGGGGATTCGCTGCGAGCGGCATGGCGATCAAACGAGGACGAAGGCGAGCAGGCCGCCGATCAGGCCGTAGAACACGACCGCCTCGCAGAGTGCGAAGCCGAGCCACATGATCCCCTGCAGCTCGCCGCGCAACTCGGGCTGGCGGGCCACCGACTGGATCATCGAGCCGAAGATGTACCCGATGCCGATGCCGGCGCCGACTGAACCGAGGCCGATGCCGAGCGCCAGCGCAACCGCCTTGCCGGCGTCGACGGCGGTGTCGGCCTGCGCGAGAACGGGGTCGATCATTCGAGTCCTCCTAGTGTTCGGGCTCGATGGCCGAGCCGATGTAGATGGCTGACAAGGTCGCGAAGATGAACGCCTGGATGCCGACGACGATCACGACCTCGAAGAGATAGAAGAGCGTGGCGAGCCCGATGATGAACGGCGTCAGGATGTAGACCGCGCCGCTCATCAGGAAGATCAGGCCGATGAACGTGAGGATCAGCATGTGGCCGGCGAGCATGTTGGCGTAGAGACGGACGCTCAGCGAGATCAGGCGCATGAACTGACCGAGCACCTCGAGTGGGACGAGCAGGGGAAGCATCGCCTTCGGCACCTCGGGGATCCAGCTCTTGAAGTACCTGACCGGCCCGTTGTGGCGGATGCCCTCCACGTGGGTGAACGCGAAGGTCATCAGCGCAAGGCTCAACGTCACCGCGAGCGACGACGTGGCGGCGTAGATCCCGAGCGTGGGAAGCTCGAGCCCGAACAGCGTGAATGTCTCATCTGAGAGCGGGAGCGGGATGAAACCGATCAGGTTGACGACGAAGATGAAGAGGAGCAGGCTCGCGACGTACGGGAACCAGCGCGCCATCGCCTTTGTGGGCAAGCCCTGCTCGGCGATCTGGGTCTGAGCGATGTCGTAGATCAGCTCCCCCGCACTCTGCCGCCGGTCGGGATCGACGGACGTCTTCCAACGCATCAGCACGATCCCGAGCGCCATCGTGATGACCGAGCCGAGCATCAGGTATGCCACGGCCTTCGTGATCGAGAGATCGAGCGGGCCGATGTGGATCGGGACCCACGCGTTCTGCTCGAACTCGTGGCTCGGGTCGAACTCCTCGTCCTCGGCGGCGAGGGCGACCTGCGGCGCGATCAGCGCGAGCGTGGCGACGACGGCGAGCGCGCGCTTCACGAGGCCGGCTCGTTTCCGAAGTACGACAGCAGCGAGAGGGCAAACTCGAGTGTGTAGGCCAGCGCGTAGAGCAGCGCGGCGGCCACGCCGACCTCGGGATCGGTCGCGGCGACGGCGATCACAACGACGCCGACGGCGACTGCGCGAAACATCATCGAGATGCCCACCACGCCCGAGGCGGCGAGATTACCGCTGCCCGGACGCAGGCGCGTCAACAGCAGGGAGAGCGTCTGCGCGGCCAGCCAGAGGACGGCCGCGAGGCCCCAGCCGGCGAGCGGCCAGCCGGCCGCGAGGAAGACGGGAAGCGCCAGCGCGACCACCGCTCCGCCCGCGACGATGGGCAGGACGCGCGACGGCACCGCCCTCGGCGTGCTGAAGACCCGAGCGGTCACGTGAAGTACCCCCGGTAGCGGCGGTAGACCACGAAGACGCCCGCCGGGATGCCGAGGATGGCCCCGCAGAGCGCGCCGATCGCGGCTGAGCCTGCTCCCCAACCGGCGAGGGCGCCGATACCGACGCCGGCGGCGGTCGTTCCGAGCAGGAGCGCGCCCGCGCCGGCAGGCTGAAATTGGCTGGGCGACGGCTCCATTCGCCGCGAGCATACCAAAGTTTGTAACACCGGAAAGCCGCTTCAGTACTGGCTTTCGGCCTGAGATTGTAGGGTGCGTAGAGTTCCGCTCCATGCGCCCTCCGGACCCCAGCGAACGGCTCTCCTACCGCGCGCTCGAGCGTGCGGACAGCGAGGCGATGCACGCGGTGTGGGGAGACCCGGAGGTGATGCGCTACCTGCCTTCGGACCCGTCTCCATCCGTTGCGGAGACCGCCCAGCGCGTCGAGCGGCACGTGGCGCGCTTCGCGCAGACAGGATTCGGCCTGTGCGCGATCGTGGAGGCGGACGGGGATCGGGTCGTCGGCAGCTGCGGCCTGTTCCCCGTCGAGTGGGTCGGGCCTGATGTCGAGGTCGCCTACCACCTCGCACGCGACGTGTGGAACCGCGGCTACGCGACCGAGGCTGCGGGCGCGTGGGTCGACGCGGCGTTCGACCGGCTCGAGCTCGACCGCGTCGTCGCTCTCGCGTATCCGGCGAACCGGGCCTCCACCCGCGTGATGGAGAAGATCGGCATGCGGTTCGACCGCGAGGTCGACAAGTACGGCGAGCGGCTCGTCCAGTACGCGATCGAGCGCCCCGCGTAGCCGGCGATGCGCGCCTGGGTCGACTTCACGAACACGGCGCACGTTCCCGTGCTTCGGCCGCTCGTCGAGCTGCTCGAGGAGGACGGCCACGAGGTCGAGCTCACGGCGCGCCGGCTGTCGCACACGGTCGAGCTCCTGGACGACTGGGGCCACCCCTATCGCGTGATCGGGCAGCACGGCGGAGCCAGCCGTGCGCGCAAGGTGATCGCCACCGCCGAACGGCTGCGCGGGATGCTGCGCTTCGGGCGCGGCCGACGGTTCGACGTCGCCCTCGGCCACGCGTCCGTCGACCTGCCGCCCGCTGCGCGGGTCCTCGGCATCCCGAACACGACGATGTTCGACTACGAGTGGGCGACCGCCCAGCACAACGTCGTCTGCCGCCTCGCCGACCGCGTGCTCGTCCCCGAGGCGATCCCGCCCGAGCGGCTCGAGCGATACGGCGCGCGGCCGCCCAAGCTCGTCCGCTTCGAGGGGCTCAAGGAGGAGTACTACCTGTCCGGCTGGGAGCCCGATCCCGGCACGCTGAAGGCCCTCGGGCTGGACCGCCGGCGCGTCATCTGCGTGGTCAGGACGGCGCCGTCGTACGCGCTCTACCTCGGCGGCTCGGAGAACGAGCTGCTGACCCGCGTCCTGCGGCGCCTTGCGGGAGAGGACGCGCAGACCGTCGTCCTCGCCCGCACCGACGAGCAGCGCCGTGCCGTACGCGCGGTCAGCGACCGCTTCGTCGTCCCCGACCGGGCCGTCGACGGAAGCAGCCTCGTGGCGTTCGCGGACGTGCTCGTCTCGGCCGGCGGGACGATGAACCGCGAGGCGGCCGTGCTGGGAACGCCGGTCTGGTCGATCTTCGAGGGGCGGCTCGGCGGCGTCGACGAGCGGCTCGTCGCCGAAGGGCGGCTGCGCCTGCTCGCCGACCCCGACGAGATCGAGCTCCGCAAGAAGCCGGCGGGGGCGGCGTCGTCACGGATACGTCGTGATCCCCGCCGGCTTCTTGACCTTGCCCTGCCCTAAGAATCTAGAGCCGCGACCTCGGTGCTCGCACGCTCGATCCGAACGTCGCCGCTGACACCGTTCACCTGGATGTCGACGAGCGGCGCGTCGGCGTCCTCGCCCCCGTCGCCGTCGAGCGGGATGGCCGACGTCGCCTCGCCGCTGACCGTGCGCACGTCGACCGCGACGCGGCGGCCCGGCCTGACCGCGACGCGGACGTCGCCCGAAGCGGACTTGATCTTGATCGGGCCGCCGCCCGCGTCGCCGAGGTCGACGTCGCCCGAGGCGCTGTGCACCTTTACGGCGGCTTCCGAACGCCGGACGCCGAGATCGCCGGAGGCGGTATGGATCGACGCGTCTCCGCTGACGAGCTCGACGTGGACGTCGCCGCTCGCCGAGTGCGCCTCCAGCCGCCCATCCACCCGCTGGAGCTCAACGTCACCCGAGGCGACGTGCGTCTTGGTCTCGCCGAGCGTCCCGCGCGCCCGGATGTCGCCGGACGCGGTATGGAGACGCGCGCTGGTCCGCTCGGGGCAGCGGATCTCGGCATGGATCTCGGGAGCGCTGCCGAGCCCGAGCGGCTTGTCCTTGATCTCGACCGCCAGCTCGTTGCCGTGCACCTCGACGTGGGCGCTCTCGATCGCCTCGCGGGCGGCGGGGTCGTCGGTCAGCGGCGACAGCCGGACGAACGCCTCGGACCCGGGCTGGGTCTCGACGTCGATCCGCCCGGCCGGGATCTTGACCAGCAGCCGGGCGTCGGCCGGTAGCTCGAACGTGTTCTCGCGCATCACTCCTCCTCGCTAGGTGCGGCCGTAGCCGACGAGGCGCCGGCCCGACCGCGCGGTCGGTGTTGGACGGCTGACGGCGCCTGAGAGCGCGCGTACGAGCCAGGTGTTCACGGAGACGCCCTCTCGTGCTGCGGCCTCCTCGAGCTGCGCCTTCAGCCGCTCCGGGAGCCGGAGCGTGAGCCGCGCCGCGCTGGGCTCGTCGGCGGCCGGAGCCGGCCTCGTCTCCTCGTCGACGAACACGATGCCGGGATCGCTCCCGGCGAGCCTCAGCTCGAGATGACCCGACGGAAGCTGCTCGTTGGCCTCGAGCAGCGCCTCGCCGAGCGCCTCCTGCAAGCGCAGCGGCGCGGAGCGGGCGAGGGCCTCGGCGAGGCGCTCGCCGACTTCGGCCGCGCGCGGGTCCCCCAGCGAGGCCGCGGCGGCGAGGTCCGAGCGCAGGGCGTCGACGTGCGGTGCGATCTTCATGGCACCACTATGACATCAAAGTGATGTCATGTCAACGCCGTCCTGCTGTCAGCACCTCCTCGACCGCTTCCTCGCGGTCCTCGCTCTCGCCGGCGAAGCGGGTGAAGCCGAGCACCCGCAGATGACGCGCCTTCAGGATCTCGAGCGTGTAGACCATCCAGATCGACCCCGCCAGGATGACGAGCCCCGCCGCCGCTCCGATGAGTGCATTGCGTGTATCCCACTCGCCCCCCGGCCTCGGCGGCACGAACCGCAAGAGGATCGCGTAGGCCGAGAGCGCGCCGGCCCAGAGGTGGAGGTATGCCGCGGTGCGCCGCTGCGAGAAGCCGATCCGCAGGAAGCGGTGATAGAAGTGGTTGTGGTCGGCTCCCCAGAACGGCCGCCCGTACTTCACCCGCTTCAGGACCACGAACGACGTGTCCAGGATTGGCACGGCGATCACGAGCATGGGTGCGACCAGCGCGATCGTCGCAGCGGTTTTCAGCACGCCCTCGACGGCGACGAGCGCGAGCATGAAGCCGAGCGCCAGCGCGCCCGAGTCGCCCATGAAGACCTTGGCCGGGTGGTAGTTGTAACGGAGGAAGCCGAGCGTCGACCCGCAGACGATCGCGGCTAGCACGGCCGCATCCGTGCGCCCGAAGGAGGCGGCGAGCAGCGCGAAGGAGGCGGCCGCGATCGCCACGATCCCGGCGGCGAGCGCGTCCATCCCGTCGATCAGGTTGACGAGGTTCGCGAGCAGCGCGACCCAGAAAATGGTCAGCAGGTAGCCGATCGCGCCGATGTCGTGGTTGCCGAAGAACGGCAGCGTGATGTGCTCGAAGGTGACGCCGTAACCCACGACGGGGATGAGCGCGAGCAGGGCGACCCCGCCGAGCTTCACGCTCGGGCGCACGCCCTGGACGTCGTCGAAGAGGCCGAGCGCGGCGACCCCGAGGGTGCCGAGCAGGATCCCGAGGTACGGCCCGTCGAGATCGAGGAAGAACGCCGCCGGCACGAGGATCGCAGTGACAATGGCCACCCCGCCGGTGCGCGGGATCGCGCCGGTGTGCACGCGAGGCCGGTCGGCGTCGCGCTCCTCGGTCGACGGCGCCAGGCGCGCGGCCACCGGAGTCAGGCCGAGGACGATCGCCAACGCCGCGAGAAAGGCCCACACCGCATCCCCCTCGAACAGGAGGGTGTGCAGCGAGTCCTGGAAGGACATTCTGGCGGTTATAGCAGAGCCCTCGACGGGCATCCGCGCCTGGACGAATCCCTCGTTCGAGGGTTGGGAGCCGCGGAAGGCCACTGCTACCATCGGGCGCCTTGACGGAGCTCGCCTCACCGCGGACCGATTTCGACGACCGCATCGCGACCCGCGTCGCGCGCGTCGGGATCGTCGGGCTCGGCTACGCCGGTCTTCCGCTCGCGATGTCGTTCGCGGAGGCCGGCTTCGACGTCACCGGTATCGACCTCAACCGCGAGCGTGTCGACGCCGTGCGCGAGCAGCGCTCGTACCTCGTCGACGTGCCCGAGTCGCGCTACCACGGCCTGGAGGGGACGTTGACGGCGAGCGCCGACTACTCGGCTGTCCGAGAGATCGACGCCCTGACGATTTGCGTGCCGACGCCGCTCTCGAAGACGCGCACGCCCGACGTCCAGTACGTCGTCTCCGCGGCAGAATCGGTCGCGGCGAACCTGCGGCCCGGCCAGCTGATCGTATTGCAGTCGACGACCTACCCCGGCACCACCGAGGAAATCGTCCAACCGATCCTCGAGCGGACCGGCGGCACGGTGGGCGAGGACTTCTTCCTCGGCTATGCCCCCGAGCGGGTCGACCCCGGCAACGGCGTCTACACGATCCGCAACACGCCGAAGCTGGTCGCGGGCGTCACCGAGGAGTGCGCGCGGCGCACGGAGCTCCTCTACCGCCAGATCGTCGATGTCGTGATTCCCGTCTCCCGGCCCATGGTCGCGGAGACGGCGAAGCTCCACGAGAACACGTTCCGTGCCGTCAACATCGCGCTCGCCAACGAGTTGGCGCTGATGTGCGACCGGCTCGGAATCTCGCCTTGGGAGGTCATCGAGGCGGCCTCCAGCAAGCCGTTCGGCTTCCTCCCCCACTTCCCCGGCCCCGGCTTGGGCGGGGATTGCATCCCGGTCGTCCCGCACTTCCTCGCCTGGCGCCTGCGGGAATACGGCTACGCGGCTCAGCTCATCGAAGCCGCGCACGAGGTCAACGCCCGGATGCCGAACCACGTGGTCCAGAAGGTGAGCGACGCGCTCAACGACCACGGGCTGCCGATCAAGGGCTCTCGTCTCCTTCTGCTGGGAGTCGCCTACAAGGGCAACGTCCACGACACGCGCGAGTCGCCCAGCCTCGAGGTGATGAATCAGCTCCTGTCGCGCGGCGGCGCCGTGCGCTACTGCGATCCGTGGGTTCCCTTCGTCGACCTCGACGGCGTCCGTCACGAGACGGTCCCGTGGTCGCAGGAGGAGGTACGCGCGGCCGACTGCGTCGTGCTTCTGACACCGCATCGCGAGTTCAGCGACCAGCCGTTCTGGGAGGAAGCGCGGCTCGTCGTCGACACGCGGAACCTGGTCCCGCCGGGCCCGAACGTCCACTCGATCTAGACGGGTGCGTCTCCTCGTCCTCGGCGCCGGCTATATCGGCGGCGAGGTGGCTCGCCAGGCGCTTGCCCGTGGCGACGACGTGGTGCTGGCCGACAACTGGTACGCGACCGAGCGGGGACAGGCCGAGGCGCTCGGGACTCGCACGGAGACGGTCGACATTCGCGAGCGCGCCGCACTCGCGCCGCTGCTCGCGGAAGGCTTCGACCGGACCGTCTTTCTCGCCGCACAGGCGAGCCGGCCGCTCTCGTACTCCGATCCCGACTACACGGAGCAGACGAACCTCACCGGCACGCGCCTCGTAGGCGAGCTCGTGCCGGCGGAGACGTCGCTCGCGTTCGGCAGCTCGCTGCACGTCTACGGCGGCGGACCGCGACTCTCGGGCGAGATCGGCGCCGACCATCCCTACGGCCCGCAGGACGACCTGGCCCATCTCTCGAAGATCCACGGCGAGTTGTTGCTGGACATGCACGCCCGCCGAACCGGCTTCGCGCTCGCGACGCTGCGGCTCGGCATCGCCTACGGGCCGAGCCCGATCGAGCACGAACGCCCTGCGTCGCAGACCGTGGTCGACAAGTTCCGCAAGCTCGCGGCCGCGGGCGAGGAGCTCACGATCGACGATCCGGCGGCGACGATCGGCGTCGTCCACGTCGAGGACGCGGCGCGGATCCTGCTCGACGCCGGGCCCGGCGTGGCCAACGTCGTCGCGGAGACCGTGACCGTCGGGGACGTGGCTGCGTCGATCCGCGGCGAGCGCACGACGGGGACGCCGACCTGCACGTACGCGTCCCCGTTCGAGTACCGACACCGCGTCGCCGACTACCTCTCCGCATGAAGCTTCTCGTCACGGGAGCGGCCGGGTTCCTCGGGTGGCGGACGACGATCCTCCTGCGCGAGCGCGGGCACGAGGTCCTCGCCGTTTCGCGCCCCGGCGGGGTCGCACGTGCGCACGCGCTCGGCCTCGGCGCGGTCGAGCTCGACGCCGGCAGCCGCGAGATCCGGGCGCTCGTCGAGGGCTGCGACGCGGTCCTGCACTTCGCGGGCATCCCCGATCCCGCGCGCGCACGCGACGACCCCGCTCGTGCGATCCGCGAGAACGCGGGTACCACGGTCAACCTGCTCGAGGCGTGCGAGGCCTTCGGCGCGGGGCTGATCTATCCGTCCACCATCCGCGCGGCGGTCGAGCCTCCACCCGACGTCTACGCGCTCTCGAAACGTCTGGGAGAGCTGGCGTCCCGGATGCATCGGGCGCCCGCGACGGTCGTCCGGCTCACGTCGGTCTTCGGCCCCGGCCAGGTCGCGTGGGAAGGCGCGACCGGAGCGATCGCGCGCTTCGCCGCCAACGCGCTCGAGGGACGGCCGATCGTGATCCACGGCGACCCGGAGCGAACTCGCGACTTCGTCTACGCGGACGACGTCGCTCCGGCGCTCGAGGCGGTCGCGTTCGAGCAGCGGTGGAACGAGACGATCACGCTGGCCGGCGGCCGCCCCGCCTCGCTCCGTCGCGCCGCCGAGCTCGTGGTGGCCGCGACCGGCGGCGCCGTACCGATCGAAACTCCGGGAGGGACGCTGCCGCCCGGCGAGAACGAGAGCTACGTCGGTGGTCAGGCCGAAGGCGGTGTGGGGCTACCCTTCGACGTCCGCCCGCTCGAGGAGGCTGTACCGCTCTATGTCGACTGGCTTGCTGCTCAAGTCCGCGCCCGAGCCCGATCAACTCGCTGACCGCCTCTCCGGCGGTCCCTGGCACGGGATCGAGCTCGGGCTGAACACGCCGCACGTCGCGTCGGAGTCGGCGCTCGAGCGCGCAATCGAGGTAGCGCGACGCGCACTGGCCGGGCTCGACATGGTCGTCACCGCAGAGGCTCCGCTCGCGTGGCCGAGTGGCGCGTTCGTCTCGGTCGACCGGCTCGACGACGAGGCGCGGGTGGGGCTCGAGCGGAGCGCCGAGTTCGCGAGGAGCGTCGGCTCGCGCGTGCTGACACTGCACCTGTTCATGCCGCAGACGCCCGACGAGTTCGACCGCGCCGTCGACGAGGCTGCCGTTGCGGCGTTCCTCGGCTTCTATGCCGATACGTGCACCGCGCGCGGGATCACGCCGCTGATCGAGAACGTGCCGCCCGTTCTGAGGATGCGCACCGGCGGCGTCTTCCTGTCGCCGATCGGCGGGCACTGGCGCGACCTGCTGCATTGGCGCGACCGCGTTCCGGAGCTCCGGTTCACCTTCGACACGTCGCATGCCGCGCTGTTCCGGTCGTTCGCTGCGGCCTATCCGACGCTGCTGGGACTCGCCTCGGACGACGAGCTCGACCTCGCCCGGTACGTCGAGGAGCTCGGCCCCCACGCGGAAGTCGCGCACGTGTCCGATGCGCACGGGCTGCTCGGCGAGGGTCTCCCATACGGCCGTGGAGAGCTCGACCTCGATCCGGTCGTCCGCCGCCTGGGCGCGCTCGTCCCCTACGTCGTCGCGGAGATCGCCGAGCCCGACCACCTGCGTTCCGAGGACATGAAGGCGGGCTACCGGGCGATCGAGCGCGCGCTCGAGACGCCCGCGGAGCCACTTCGGCGCGCGGTGTCGCGCCTGCCCGTCGACGACTTCGACTGGCAGGCGGTCCTCGATCGCCGGGACCCCGTGCCGGCCCTGCTCGAGCTGCAGGAGCGCTTCGGCGGCCGCCGCGTGCTCCTGACCGGCGGCGGCGGCTCCATCGGCCGCGAGCTGACGACGTTCCTGCTCGGCTTCCGCCCCGAGCGCATCACCGTGGTCGACGGCCACGAAGGGTCGTTGATCGCCGACCGGCGTCTGCGGCCCGCGGAGGCGCTCGACCGGGTCGCCCATGTGCTCTGCGACATCCGCGACGGAGAGCGGCTGGCGCGCGAGCTCGCGACGGCGCGCCCGGAGGTCGTCTTCCACCTCGCTGCCTACAAGCACGTCGACTGGGCCGAGGTCTATCCCGAGGAGTTCGTCGACAACAACCTGCACGGCAGCTGGTCGCTGCTCCGTGCCGCGGAGGCAGCCGGCGTCGAGACCGTCGTGGTCGCGTCGACCGACAAGGCCGCGCTCGCCGCGAGCTTCTACGGCCGCACGAAGCGGTTCATGGAGCAGCTGACGGCGTACGCGGGCCGCGCGGGCGGCGAGCGGATCGCCGTGCGGTTCGTCAACGTCCTCGGCTCCGCGGGCAGCGCCTCGGAGCTGTTCCTCGCGCAGGCACGGGCCGATGTGCCGCTGACGGTGACGGACACGGGCATGACGCGTTTCTGGATCACGCGCGCGCACGCGGCCACGCTCGCCGCGCACGGCGCGCTGCTCGCGGGCGAGGGGATACGGCTCGCCACGGCGTCGGAGCCGACGGTGCTGACGGTCGGCGAGCTGGCAGCACGGATCTGGACGGAAGCGGGGCGCGAGGGCTCGCCCGACATCGACCTCCTCGGCATCCGCCGCGGCGAGACGCTGACCGAGGTGCTGATCGCACCGGGCGAGGAGCTCGGAGCCGAGCGGCACCAGGGCATCGCCACGATCGAGGGCGAAAGCTCGATCGCGGGCGCGGCGTGGGTCGCCGAGCGCCTGTCGGCGAAGGCGACGCGCGAGGAGTCCCGGAGCGTGTGGCTCGAGGCGATGCGCCGGCCGGGGCTCGTGACCGCGGCGCGGCCTAGCTGAGCCAGCCGTCGTAGGGCGGCTCGCGCCGCTCGACCTGGTTCCAGTAGTCGCGGTGGTCGATCACCCGGCCGTCCGCGCCGAAGCGCAGGAACGTCGAGCCGGCGAGCGTCAGCGGCGTGCCGTCCTCGACCCAGCTCGCCCACCACTCGACCGCCGCCCTGTCGCCGGAGACGACGGGCTCGCCGAAGCGGCATTCGACGTCCTCCTCCACGCCGAACTCGCGCTCGAGGTAGCCGCGGACGCCGGCGAGCCCGCGGTCCGGCTCGCGGAAGGCGAGCGCACGGTACGGCACCGAGTCGGCGTAGAGGGCGACGATGGCGTCGGCGTCCCGCTCGGGCCAGGCGCGCTGCCAGGTGTCTCGCCACCGGCGGGCAGCCGCCTCGGTGTCCACAGGGCTTACCGGGTCCCGTACAGGCGGTCGCCAGCGTCGCCGAGGCCCGGGACGATGTAGCCCTTCTCGTTCAGGCCGCGGTCGATCGACGCGGTGACGATGCGGACGTCCGGATGCTCGGCGTGCACGCGCTCGATCCCCTCGGGCGCCGAGACGAGGGTCACGAGGATGACCGACCGCGCGCCGGCGTCCTTGACCTTGGCGATCGCGACGGCGCTCGAGTTGCCGGTGGCGAGCATCGGGTCGAGGACGATCGCGTCGCGGTCGACCAGATCGGTCGGGAGCTTGACGTAGTACTCGACCGGCTCGAGCGTCTCCTCGTCTCGGTAGAGCCCGATGAAGCCGACCCGCGCGCCCGAGACGAGCGAGAGGACGCCGTCGAGCATGCCCATTCCGGCGCGCAGCACCGGGCAGACGGCGACCTTCTTGCCGGAGATCCGCTGCACCGTCGTGGTCTCGAGCGGGGTCTCGATCTCCACGTCCTCGGTCGGGAAGTCCTTGGTCGCCTCGTAGGTGAGCAGAAGCGTGACCTCGTTCGCGATCTTGCGGAAATGGACGGTGGGTGTGTCCTTCTGGCGCAGGTACGACAGCTTGTGCTGGACGAGCGGGTGCGTGACCTCGATGACCTGTTCTGTCGCGACCGCCATCAAGCGTCGTAGGTCGTGTAGCCGCGCCAGCCGGGGTACAGCGGGCGCTTGCGGCAGAGCTCCTCGGCGCGCGCGCGCAAACCGGCCAGGTCAACGCTACCCGTCCCGGTCAGCGCCTCCGCGATGATCCGCCCGACCTCGCGGAAGTCCTCCTCGTCGAAGCCGCGCATCGTCGCTGCGGGCGTGCCGAGCCTCACCCCGGACGCGACCGTCGGCGGGCGCTCGTCGAACGGCACCGTGTTCCGGTTGACGGTCAGTGCAACCTCGTGCAGCCGCTCCTCGGCGTCCTTGCCGGTCCAGTCCGTCGAGCGCAGGTCCAGCTGCAGCAGATGCGTGTCCGTCCCGCCCGTGAGCACGTCGACGCCGCCCTCCTGCACCGTCTCGGCGAGCGTGTCGGCGTTGGCGCGCACCTGGCGCTGGTAGTCGCGGAAGGCCTCGGTCGCGGCGATGCGGAAGCAGGCGGCCTTGGCGGCGATCGTGTGCATCAGCGGCCCGCCCTGCTCGCCGGGGAAGATGGCGCGGTCGACGGCCTGCGCGTGCTCCTCCTTGCAGAGGATGAAGCCGGCGCGCGGCCCCGCGAGCGTCTTGTGCGTCGTCGAGGTGACGAAGTCGCAGTGCGGCACGGGGCTCGGGTGCAGTCCCGCGGCAACGAGGCCGGCGAAGTGGGCCATGTCGCAGAGGAGCAGCGCGTCGACCTCGTCGGCGATCTCGCGGAAGCGGTCGGCCTCGACCGTTCGCGGGTACGCGGAGCCGCCGCAGACGATCAGCCGGGGACGGTGCTCCTTCGCGAGCTTGAGCACGTCGTCGTAGTCGACGACGTTCGTCTCGCGCGAGACGCCGTAATGAACGATCGTGTAGAGGCGTCCCGAGAAATTGACCTTGAGGCCGTGCGTGAGGTGGCCGCCGTGCGAGAGCTCGA
>Ga0126314_10000739_pt1 | contig 15597 bp, 14 predicted proteins | sample Plot105B_FD_92535 | JGI IMG/M metagenome (GOLD analysis project Ga0126314, IMG submission 92535) | Serpentine soil microbial communities from UC McLaughlin Reserve, CA, USA - Plot105B | ecosystem: Environmental > Terrestrial > Soil > Grasslands | place: USA: UC McLaughlin Reserve, Lake County...
ACGTCAGCGCGGACGGCCACGTCGATTTCGACCGGGAGGCCTGAGTGCCAAGTAACAGCCTGTTACTTGCTCCTACCGCTCGACCTCTCGTCGCGACTCCGAGCAGATGCAGCGACTTCCGATCGCTTAGTAACAGTCTGTTACTTGCACGTGGAGGCGCTGATGGCTAGGCACGAGGTGACCTTTCCGGTCACCGACGAGGCCGAGATCCTGAAGCTTCGGGCCGGGGACGAGGTCGTCATCCAGGGTCACATCATCGGGATTCGCGACCGCACGCAGATCCGGATCTTCGACCAGGGCATCGAGCCGCCGATGGACCTGAGCGGCGCCTTCCTGCTGCACACCGCGCCGAACGTGCGCAAGCGCGAGGACGGCGGCTACGACCCCGTCTGCATCGGCACGACGACGAGCGCGCGGATGGTGCGCTTCACCGAGCCGCTCGGCGAGCAGTACGGGGTGCGCGCGATCTGCGGCAAGGGCGGCTTCCCCGACGAGGCGATCGAGCCGATGGAGCGCCTGAAGATGGTCTACTTCGCGATCGTCGGCGGCGCGGCCGCGCTCGAGACGACGCAGATCGAGGAGATCGAGGAGGTCGCCTGGGAGGAGCTGATGCCCGAATGCCTCTGGCGGTTCCGGGTGAAGGACTTCGGCCCGCTCACGGTCGGGATCGACGCCCACGGCAACTCGCTCTACCACGATGTGCAGGCCGCAGCGACAAAGAAGCTGGAGGAGCTTTATGCCCGGCTCTAGGCCTGAGTTCCTCGAGCTCCGACGCAACGGGGGCCTGACGCACGTGCTCGACAAGGGGCTCGGCCCGCGCGCCTGGGAGGACGTGCTCGAGACGAGCGGCAAGTACATCGACATCGTCAAGCTCGGTTGGGGAACGGCCTACGTGACGCCGAACCTGCAGCGCAAGCTCGACGTCCTGAGGGAGAAGCCTGTCGTGATCGGCGGCACGTTCTTCGAGGCCGTCTTCGCCCAGGGCAAGCTCGACGACTACAGGCGCTGGCTCGGCGAGCTCGGGATCACGCACGTCGAGATCTCGGACGGCGTGATCGACCTCGCGCGCGAGCGCAAGCTCGAGCTGATCGCCGACTTCGCCCGCGACTTCACCGTCCTCTCCGAGGTCGGGTCGAAGGACGCCGAAACGGTGTTCGCGCCGTACCAGTGGGTCGAGTGGATCAAGGCCGAGCTCGAGGCCGGCGCGTGGAAGGTGATCACCGAAGGCCGCGAGGGCGGCACCGCCGGCATCTACCGGCCGATGGGCGAGATGCGCACCGGCCTCGTCGACGAGATCGTCCACGAGGTCGACCTCGACGACCTGATCTTCGAGGCGCCGACCAAAGGGAGTCAGGCGTGGTTCGTGAAGCAGTTCGGCGCCAACGTGAACCTCGGCAACATCCCGCCCGAGGAAGTGATCCCGCTCGAGACGCTGCGGCTCGGCCTGCGCGGCGACACGCTCAGGGAGGTGCTGCTTGGCGACGCCGAGCCTGCAGCTCCCTGAGGTCGAGACGATGCAGGCGGAGGACGTCCTCCGCTGGGCACACGCTGAGTTCGGCGACAGGCTCTGCCTGACGTGCTCGTGGCAGAAGCAGTCGTCCGTGCTCGTGCACATGGTCGCGCAGCTCGGCCTCGACATTCCCGTCCTGGAGCTGGACACGCACCTCTTCTTCCGCGAGAGCTACGAGACGCGCGACCGGCTCGTCGACCGCTACGGCATCAAGCTGCTGTCGCCACCGCACGTGATCACCGTCGCCGAGCAGCACCGAGCGGAGGGGCCGAACCTCTGGGAGACCGACCCCGACCGTTGCTGCCACATCCGGAAGGTCGAGCCCCTGCTGCATGCGCTCGCGCCGTACGACGCCTGGATCTCGGGCATCCGGCGCGACCAGTCGCCGAGCCGCGCGACGACGCCGAAAGCACAGTGGTCGGAGCGCTACGAGGTCTGGAAGCTGCACCCGCTCGCGGACTGGGACGAGCAGCGGGTGTGGGCGTACATCACCGTCAACGAGATTCCTTACAACCCGCTCCACGACGTGGGCTTCCGCTCGATCGGGTGCATCCCCTGCACCCGGCCGACGACCCCGGAGGACGAGGAGCGCGCCGGCCGCTGGGCGGGCTCCGACAAGCTCGAATGCGGCATTCATCTGGAAACCCCACTAGGAGGCACATGACCGACCACATCTACGCTGCCGAGCACCCGGAGACGACGCACGTCCGGCCCGGTGGCTTCACGCTCTGGTTCACCGGGCTCTCGGGCTCCGGGAAGACCACGATCGCACACGTCGTCGGCCCCGAGCTCGATCGGCGCGGGCTCGTCGTCGAATACCTGGACGGCGACACCGTGCGAACGCACCTCTCGAAGGGACTCGGGTTCTCGAAGGAGGACCGTGACACGCACATCAAGCGGGTCGGTTGGGTCGCCTCGCGCCTGACTCGGCAGGGCGGCGCCGTGATCGCAGCCACGATCTCGCCCTACGAGGCGACGCGGCAGGAGGCGCGCGAGCGCATCGAGGAGGTCGGGACCTTCGTCGAGGTGTACGTCAAGACCTCGGTCGACGAGTGCGCGAAGCGCGACGTCAAGGGGCTGTACGAGAAGGCGTTCAAGGGCGAGATCACCGAGTTCACCGGCGTCTCCGACCCCTACGAGGAGCCGTCGCATCCCGAGCTCGTGATCGAGACGGAGCAGCACGAGCCGGAGGAGAGCGCGGCGCTCGTCGTCGCGAAGCTCGAGGAGCTCGGGCTCGTCCCGGTCGAGGTCGCAGCGTGACGGTCGCCGAGGCCACCCACCTGATCGAGCCGCACGGCGGCAAGCTCGTCGACCGCAGCGGTCCGCGACCGGACGGCGTCGAGAAGCTCGAGCAGATCGCGCTCACACCACGCGAGCTCTCCGACCTCGACATGCTCGCGAGCGGCGCCCTATCGCCGCTCGAGGGCTTCATGGCGCGCCACGACTACGAGCGCGTCGTCGACGAGCTGCGCCTCGCGAACGGCGTGCCGTGGGCCCTGCCCGTTTGCCTTGCCGTCGACCGCGAGCCCGGCGGCGACCAGGTCGCGCTGGCCGACGGCGCCGGCGTTCCGCTCGCGGTGCTCGACGTCGAGCAGGCATACGAGTACGACAAGGAGCGCGAGGCCGAGCGCTGCTTCCGCACGACGGACGAGGCGCACCCGGGCGTTGCCCGTCTCTACGAGCAGAAGCCGCTCTACCTCGCCGGCCGCGTGACGGTCTTCGAACGGGCCGAGCCGGCCTTTCCGGAGCTCGCGCTCGACCCGGCGCAGACACGCGCGACCTTCGCCGAGCGAGGCTGGCGACGTGTCGTCGGCTTCCAGACTCGGAACCCGATCCACCGCGCGCACGAGTACCTGACGAAGGGCGCCCTCGAGACGGTCGACGGGCTGCTGATCCACCCCCTCGTCGGCGAGACCAAGTCCGACGACGTGCCGGCTGGGACCCGCGTCGAGTGCTACCGCGTGCTCGTCGACAACTACTACCCCGCCGACCGCGTGCTCGTTGCAGCCTTCCCGGCCGCGATGCGCTACGCCGGGCCCCGCGAGGCGATCTGGCACGCGATCTGCCGCAAGAACTACGGCTGCTCGCACTTCATCGTCGGGCGCGACCACGCCGGCGTCGGCGACTACTACGGCACCTACGACGCACAGCTGATCTTCGAGGAGTTCGAGCCGCACGAGCTCGGGATCGAGCCGATGTTCTTCGAGCACGCCTTCTTCTGCCGTGTCTGCGGCCAGATGTCGACGCCGAAGACGTGCCCGCACGGCGGCGACGACCACGTCTTCCTCTCCGGCACGAAGGTGCGCGAGCTGCTGGAGAACGGCCAGCTGCCGCCGGCCGAGTTCTCGCGGCCCGAGGTCGCGGAGGTTTTGATCCAGGCTTATCGCGGCTAGGTAGTGCCGCTATGACCTGGCAGTTCACGCTCAGCGGATTGCTGATCGGGCTGCTCGTGGGGATGACCGGGATGGGCGGCGGCTCGCTGCTGACGCCGATCCTGGTCATCTTCTTTGGGTTCAAGCCGACGCTCGCGGTCGGCACGGACGTTCTGCACGGCGCGATCTTCAAGAGCTTCGGAGCGGTCCGGCACAGGCGGCTCGGCACGGTCCACGCGCGCCTGACCTTCTGGATGTTCCTCGGCTCGGGGCCGATGTCGCTGCTCGGCGTCAGCGCCGCCACGTGGCTGAGCCACCACTCGAGCGGCGCCGAGGCGATCGAGGCCTACGCCGTCGGCGCGGCGCTCGTGATCGGCGGAATCGGGCTCGTGCTGAAGACCTTCATCCAGCGCGGCGTGCAGCCGGACGACGCGCCCTTCCTCCTCGAGCGCCGCGACCGGATCGTCGCCTTCTCGATCGGCGCGGTCTGCGGCTTCGTCGTCGGTTTGACCTCGGTCGGCAGCGGCACGTTTTTCGGCCTGATCATGGTGCTCGTCTTCCCGTTGACCCTGCCGAAGATCGTCGGCACGGACATCTTCCATGCGGCGGCACTGCTGTGGGTCGCGGGCTTCGGGCACCTCGTCGCCGGCAACGTCGACCTGCGCACGATGGCCTGGCTGCTGACCGGCTCGATCCCCGGCGTGCTGATCTCGAGCCAGTTCGCGCTCAGGGTCCCGGACCGCGTGCTGCGCCTGTCGCTTGCCTCGGTGCTGATGCTGAGCGGGATCAAGCTGCTCGACCCGCCTGGCGTCGACTACGTCATCGCAGGCGGTGCGATCGCCGCCGGCATCGCGATCGCCGCCTGGAGCCTCGTGACGCGCTCCGAGCGCCGCCGAAGCGTCGAGACGCCTGCTTGAGTACGACTAGACTCGCCGTCCCGTGGTGCGCTACCTGCCGACGCTGGTCGTCCTGGCTCTGCTCGGCGGGACGGCCGCCGCGTTCGCGGTCACGGAGGATCTGAAGCTCCAGAAGAGCACGATCTACCACACGGCCGTGGACAAGATCGTGGCCCCGGACTCGCTCGCCCATTCGCGCGCGTCGGTCGGCTTCTTTTTGCGCAAGCGCGAGCGTGTGACGCTCGAGATCGTCAACGGCAGCGGCGCGATCGTCCGGACACTCGTGCGTTCGAAGCCGGCTCTGCCCGGCGCCCATCAACTCAACTGGAACGGCCGCGACGACGCGCACGACGTCGTGCTCGACGGCACCTACCGGCCGCAGGTGCACCTCGCCGGTGAACACCGGACGATCGTGCTGCCGAACCCGATCCGGATGGACGCGACGCCGCCGCTCGTCCGCCTCGTCTCCGTGGCGCCGCGGGTCTTCTCGCCGGACGGCGACTTCCGGAACGAGCTCGTCCGGATCAAGTACCAGACGAGCGAGAAGTCGAGGGCGCAGCTCTACGTGGACGGCGAGCCACGGACGCTCGTGAAGCGGTTTCTGCGGGTCGGCAAGGTGGACTGGGGTGGGCGCGCCGCCCGCAGGCTGCGGCCCGGGCCGCACCGCATCCGCCTGCGCGCGCTCGACCTGGCGACGAACCTCGGGCCGCCCAGCCGCGCCCTGACCGTCTTCGTCCGTTACGTCGAGCTGCGGCCGCACGTGCTGCGCGTGAGGACCGGGCGGCGCTTCGGGGTCCGCGTGCTCACCGACGCGAAGCGCTACGCGGTCCACCTCGGACCACTGCACGCGCGCAGGAGCGGGCGCGTGCTCGTCCTCCGCGCGCCGAAGCCCGGCCGTTACGTCGTGCGCGTCGCCGCCAACGGCCACACGGCACGGGCGGTCCTGGTGGTCACGCGGTGACCTCCGAGCTCGCCCGCGCCGGAGGGATGATCGGCGCCGCCGGGCTCGCGCTCCTGCTCGTTGCCCCCGGGCGATCGCTGCGGTTCGTCGGCCTCGGCGGTTGGGCGTTCGGGGCGCTGCTGCTCGCGCTCTACCTGGCCCCGTCGGGACACCGGCCGCTGCTCGGCGCGGCGGCGGTCGTCGGGGTCGCGCTCGCGGCGGCCGGAGCCGTGGCGTTTCGCCGCTGGCCGTTCGTGCTCCCGTTCCTCGTGCTCGCGTGTGTCGCGGCACGCATCCACGTAACCGTCGGCTCGACCGAGGCGAACCTGCTGGTGCCGCTCTACGCCGTCGTCGCGGCGGCCGCGCTGCTGCTTGCGTGGGAGCTCGTCAAGCGTGATGCCCGCGCCCGCGAGCTTGGGCCGGTGGCCTGGCCGCTCGCCGCTTTCGTGGCGTGGACCGGGCTCTCGATCCTCTGGACGGGCGACGTGCGCCAGGGCGCGATCGACCTGCTCTTCTTCTACCTGCCATTCGGCCTGCTCGCGATCGTGCTCGCGCGCCTCCGGTGGCGCCGGCTGATCGCGCTCGGCCTGCTCGTCGAGGTGGCGGCGATGGCGGTCGTCTTCGCGGCTATCGGGATCTACCAGTACGAGACGCGCGACGTCTTCTGGAACCCGAAGCTGCTCGTCTCGAACGCCTACGCACCGTTCTACCGCGTCAACTCGGTCTTCTGGGACCCGTCGATCTACGGACGCTTCCTCGCCGTCGCCATCCTCGCCTGCCTCGTCGCCGTGCTCTTCGGCCGTGACCGCCGGCTGCTGGTCGGCGCGACCGCGGCGATCGCTGCGATCTGGGTCGGACTGCTCTTCTCGTACTCGCAGTCGAGCTTCGCCGCGCTCGCGGTCGGCGTGATGATCGCGGCGGCGTTCGCGTGGGGTCGGCGCGGCATCGCACTCGCCGCCGTCGCGGCGGTAATCGTCGGCGCCGGCGCGCTCGCGGTCCCGAGCGTGCGGCACGACGTCTTCGGCCACGGCAGCGGCAAGAGCACGACGAGCGGGCGCGGGAAGCTGGTCCGGAACGGAGCCCGCGTCGCGGTGCACCACCCCGTCGTGGGAGTAGGCGTCGGCGGCTTCAAGCGCGCGTACGCCGAGCTGACGCACCTGAAGGGCAGGGACCCGAACGCGGCCGCCTCGCACACGACTCCGGTGACCGTTGCGGCGGAGACCGGCCTCGTAGGCCTCCTGCTGTACGGCTGGCTGCTCGTGGCCGCCCTCCGCCTCGCCTTCGGCCGCTTCGGGCGCGACCTGCCCGGGCTGACGGCGCTCGCACTCGGCCTCGTGCTGACTGCGATCGCAGTCCACAGTCTCTTCTACAACGCGTTCTTCGAGGACCCGACGGTCTGGGCGGCGATCGGTCTGGCGGCGGCGCTACCGCGCCGGCGAGACCAGCGCGCGGATCCGGCGCAGCTCGACCGGCAGGTAGAACCCGAGCGGCAGCAGGATCAGCGGGTAGAGCCCGCTGAGCAGGACGGCGCCGGCCAGCGGGACGTCCAGGCTCTTCCCGAGCACCGTTAGCGCCACTGCGGCCGCGACCGTTAAGACGATCCGCCGCCACTGGTAGGGCACCGGGAAGACCTGCTGCGCCCGCACGGTCATCCCGAGGAACATCGCGACGTAGGCGATGAGCGTGGAGATCGCCGCGCCGACCATCCCGTACGGCGGGATCAGCAGGAGATTGAGCGCGATGTTCACGAGTGCCGCGCCGCCGGTGACGACCCAATTGAACTGCGTCTTCTTCGCGCGGCCGATGCCGATCGACATCACGTTGAACGCGATGAACGCCGTCGCGCCGAAGACGAGCAACGGCACGACCTCGGCGGCTCGGTAGAACCGCGGCGTCGCCAGCAGCCGCACGAGCCAGGGAGCGAGCAGTGAGATCGTCAGCGACAACCAGCAGCAGGCATAGAGCACGTACGTCAGCACGAAGCCGTACGTCTGCTTCGCCTCGTCGTCGTCCTTGATCGAGAAGGCGAAGGCCGGCCAGGCGGTGCGGAGCGCGATCAGCACCAGCAGGAGCGCCGTCGAGAGGCGGACGCCGACCGAGTAGAGACCATTCTCGGCGAGGCCCTTCATCCGCACGAGGAAGAAGCGGTCGGACAGGTCGATCACCCACAGTGCGATCCCCGACGGCACGAGCGGCAGCCCGAAGCGCTGCATCTTGCGAAACAGATCGCGGTCGAACTCGAGCCCGAGCTGGAACCGACGGTAAGCCAGCAGGACAGCGAACACGGCGAGCGTGCCCGTGAAGTTGCCTACGAGCACGCCGACCGCCCCCTCGTGCCAGACGGCTACGAGCAGGATCGTCGCGCCGACCGTGATGATGACGTTCGCGAGCGTCGCGATCACGTACGGGACCGAACGCTCCTCGACGCGGAAGAGCGACGTGAGCTGCTCGTAGTTCATCTGCGCCCACAGCAGGACGAACGCGGCGCGCACGAGGTTCGCCTTCGAGTCCGTGGCGAACAGGAGCTGCGAGAGCTCGGAGGCGAGGACCGAGCCGACGACGAGACCGAGCGTTGCCATCACCATCGTGAACCAGAAGGAGGTGCGCACGACGGTGGTCCGTCCCGTCTCGTCCTCGGCGTCGAAGTAGAAGCGGAAGAAGGCCATCGAGATGCCCATCCGCAGGACGATCACGAGCACCACCGTCAGCGAGATCAGCGTGTCCACCGCGCCCACGTCGCCGCGCGTCAGGTAGCGCGTCAGGATCGGCAGCAACAGCACGCCGATCAGCCGCGAGACGACCGCGCCGAGGCCGTAGATCGCCGAGTGCCTGGCGAGTCGTCCGAGCTGTTGCGCGATCACTGCCATCAGTTTGGCCGAAGGACCGCCCGGTAGACTCCGCGCTCGTGCCTCTGAGCGGGAAAAAGATCCTGATGACCGGCGGCGCGGGCTTCATCGGCACCGCGCTCGCGCGGCGCCTCGTCGAGAACAACGAGATCGTTGCCCTCGACAATCTCCATCGCGACTCCCTGACGGGCACCGATCTCGCCGAGCACGCGAACCTGCGCTTCGTGCAGGGCGACGTGCTCGATCTGCCGCTGCTGCGGGAGCTGGCCTCGCGTGCGACCCACATCGTCCACCTCGCCGCGATCGCAGGCGTCGACTCGGTGCTGAAAAGCCCCGTGCGGACGATGCGCGTCAACCTGATCGGCACCTCGAACGTGCTCGAGGCCGCGCAGGACGCCGGCACGATCGAGCGCCTGATCGACTTCTCGACGAGTGAGGTCTTCGGTACGCACGCGTATAAGGTCGAGGAGACGCACGTCACCTCCCAGGGCTCCGTCGGTGAGGCGCGCTGGACCTATGCCGTCTCGAAGCTCGCCGGTGAGTACATGGCGCACTCGTACTTCGACGAGCACAACCTCCCGGCGACCTCGATCCGCCCGTTCAACGTCTACGGGCCGGGCCAGGTGGGGAGCGGCGCGATCCACCACTTCACGGTGCGCGCGCTCGCTGGCGAGGAGCTGGTGATCCACGGCGACGGCTCGCAGATCCGCGCGTGGTGCTACGTCGACGACGTGGTCGAGGCGCTGCTGGCGATGCTCGAGCGCGAGGAGGCGGTCGGGCAGGTCTTCAACGTCGGCAACCCGCGCTCCGTGGTGACGGTGTTCGACCTCGCCTCGCGGATCCGCCGGCTCGCGGACTCGGAATCGGAGATCGTGTTCCGGCCGCTGCACTACACGGACGTCGAGATGCGGATCCCAAACGTCGACAAGGCGGAGAAGCTGCTCGACTGGCAGCCGCGCGTCGATCTCGACGAGGGGCTCGCGCGCACGATCGCCTGGTACCGCGAACGGCAGCCCGTGCAGCGCCTGGCGCCTTCGCGGTGAAGCTCCTCGTCGCCGCGACGGTGGTTCTCGTCGCGGTCGTCCCGGGAGCGGCGGCGCAATCGACGCCGCCGCTGCGGCTCGTCTCGCTCAGCACGCCGGTGATCAGCCCGAACGGCAACGGCGTCCGCGACACGACGACGCTTCGCACGACGGCTCCGGCCGGAACGCTGCTGGGACTTCGCGTCTATGCCTGGGGCGGACGGCTCTCGGGCTGGAAGCGGCTTCGCACGGGTATCTCTGTGCCCGGCCCGGACGTGACGTGGGCCGGCACCGTCGCAGGAGGCCGCGAGGTCGGCGACGGCTCGTACCTAGTAACAGTCTGTTACAAGGATGCAGGGCGGCTCCTTCCGCCCCGCGGAGTGGCGCGGCCCGGCGCGGCGGAACGGAGCGTGCGGCGGCCCGACTGGCGGCGGAGCGGTTGTCTGGCGAGCCCGCCGGTCGTCCGCGTCGAGCGGCTGGCCGCCTACGTCGACTCGACCCGCAGCGTCCATCAGGGTGTCGACGTGCCGCTCGTGACATCAGCGGACGGCGGGCACGCGAACGTGAGCCTGCAGTCGGACTGCGACCCGGGCAAGGTGAGCCTGACGTTCAGTGACACCCGCGCGTCGCTCGCGATTCCGCTCGGGGCTTCGCCCGGGCTCTACCACGCAGACGTGACCGATTCCGTCGGCGACGATTTCCACGCACCGGTCGTCGTCCGCGACGGCCGGTCATTGGACCGTCCGCGGCGCCAGACGGCGCTCGTCGTCTGGCCGTACCTGACCTGGCGCGCCTACAGCGCCTACGACGCCGACCTGAACGGGATTCCGGACACCTGGTACCAGTTCTGGCGCCAGCGACGGGTCTCGCTGCAGGGGCCGCTTCTTCGCGACGGCCTCGAGGACGACCACAAGGCCGCGCTGCCCTTCTCGCGCTGGCTCTGCTTGCGCCCCGTCCGCGCGCAGCACGTGACCGACGTCGAGCTCGGGCGGCTGCCGCTCTCGACGCTCGAGCGCTACCGCGCGATCGTCTTCCCGGGGCACACGGAGTACTACGAGCCGGCGACGTACGACCTGCTGAAGCGCTACCGGGACGGCGGCGGCAACCTAGTCTTCCTGCAGGCCAACCCGATGTATCGCTCGGTGCGGATCGACCGGACGCACAACGCGGTCGTGCTCACCAACTACGACGGGCGCGACGGCCGCTCCGACTTCGCGCTCGCCGGAGTGGGCTATGACGGCTGCTGCTTCCCGAAGTCGCGCTCCGTGCCATACGTGGCCGCGGCGGGGCGCGACTACGAGCGTGTGCGCTGGCTCTTCCGCGGCACCGGGATCGCCCCCGGTCAGGCGTTCGGGATGGCGGCCTCGGAAAGCGATCGCACGGATCCGCAGCTCACCCCGCGCGACCACATCGTCGCCGCGCAGGCAATCGTCCGCGGCAAGCGCGGCGCGATCCACGCGGCGCTGGTCTGGTCGCGCGCCGGCCGCGGCCAGGTCTTCTCGACGGGCAACTACACCTTCCTGCGGATGGGCCGCGGGATCACCTACAAGCTGCTCGACAACGTATGGCGAAAGCTCGTGGGCTAGCGCTCCTCGCCGTACTGTTGCTCGCCGGCTGCGGCGGCTCGTCGGATCCGGAGCCGCCCCGTGGCGGGGCGACGCTGCGGCTCGCGCTCCCGCTCGTCCCGGCTCGCGTCGACCCGGCGACGGCGACCGACCTCCCGTCGCTGAACGTCGCGCACGAGCTGTACGCGGGGCTGACGCGGTTCTCTGGCAGCGGCGTCGAGCCCGACCTCGCCGAGTCATGGGACGTGGAGCAGGGTGGCCTCGTCTGGACCTTCCACCTGCGGAAGGGGCTCCGCTGGAGCGACGACACCCCGATCACGGCAGCGGACTTCAGGCGCTCGTGGCTCCACGCGCTCGACCCCGCCACGCGCGCGGCCTACGCCGGCCCGGGCCTCGGCATCGTCCGCGGCGCGCGGCGCCTGCACGCGACGGGCTCGGGCGGGCTAGGGGTCGAGGCGCTCGACGAACGCACTCTGCGGGTGACGTTGCAGCACCCGGTGCCGTGGTTCGACCAGCTCGTCGCGCTCCCGGTGGCGGCGCCACGGCCGCCGGGGCCGAACGCCTTCAGCGGTCCCTTCCGCCTCGCCTCGCGCGGTCCCGGCCGGCTCGTGCTCGAGCGGAACCTCGATTACTGGGACTCCGCGGCGGTGAAGCCGGCAAGGCTCGTCGTCTCGGCCTCGTCGAAAAGCGCCGACGTCGTCCTTCCGCGCGGCCTGGCCGGCCCTGGACTGCACTGGATCGACACCGCCGGCGAGACACCAGCCGGCGGGCGCGAGCTCTCGACGCTCGCGACCGGGCTGCTCTGGCTGCGGACGCGCGAAGGTCCGCTCGCCGACCTCGCCGCCCGCCAGTACGTGGCGTGGGTGGTGACGCACCTCGACCTCGGCTCGCCGCCGGCCTCGCTGATCTCGCCCGCGGTGCCCGGAGCGGGAACGATCAACTCGCACGAGCCGGTGCAGCTGAAGCGGAGACCCCCGCCGCTGAGGCTGGCGCTCGCGTGGACGCCTGAGGACCTCGGGGGCGCGAAGGTCGTGGCGGCCCTGCGACGCAACGAGGCCCGTTTGCGGCAGTTCGGGATCGAGCTCTCGTTCCGGCCGGTACCGTCGCTCCAGGAGCTCCGGACGGTCGACGACGCCGACCTCGTTCTGCTCGGCTGGAGCCCGAAGGTGTTCGACGCCTACAACCTGCTCGACCTCTTCCCGTGCGGGAGCGCGTTCAACGTCGCGCGCTGGTGCGACCGGTCCTATGACGCGCTGATGCGCCAGGCGGTGCGGACGGTCGACGAGGATGACCGCTGGCGGACCGAGCGGCGGTTGGTCGAGAAGCTGCACGACGCGGTGCCTGCGATCCCGGTCTATACCGCCACTGACCACTACCGCGTGGCGCCCGGCGTCACCGGCTTCTCGTGGTCGCCGATGGGCTTCTACGAGCTGATGGGCATGACGCGCTCGTAGATCTCGAGCACGCGCCTCGCCACGGCGGTGTGGGCGTGCACGTGCTCGACGTACTCGCGGCTGCGGCGCCCGAGCTCCGGTAGCTCCGCGCGTACCTCGACAAGGCGCGCGAGCACGTCCTCGAGGCTCGCCTCGTCGGCGCGGACGAGCGGCAGCTCGCGGCCGAACGCCTCCTCGGTCTCGGCGGCGGCCTGCTCGTCGACGTGGACGACGACCGGCTTTGCCAGCGCCATCGACTCGATCGCGAACATGCCGTACCAGCCGATGCGCAGCTGGTCGATCACCACGTCCGCGGCCGCGTAACGGAGACGCGCCTCGCGGTTCGTAACGCCTTCGATCAGGTCGAGCTCGACCGGGGCACCGCGGCGCCGAAGCTGCTCGACCGCGGCTAGCACGGCTTCCGTCCCCTTGACCGCGCGCCTGCTCGGCGCGTGCGCGATTCGCAGCGTCGCGTCCGGCTCCGTCGGCGATGGTTGCCAGTCGTCGAGCACGAGCGCCGGCGGGACGACGTCGTACTCGGGCCATGGCCCGCGCGGGGCGAGGCGCCGCGTCAGGTAGCTGCCGACGATCACGGCTCCCGCGCGGCGCAGGTAGGAGACGTCGCCCGCGCTGCGCCCGCGCAGATCCGAGCCCCACGACTGGAAGACGATCCCCTTCCGCTGCGCGCGCAGGAGCGGCAGCGTCACGCGCTGCGGCGCAAGCGTCAGCCCGGCGTGGAAGTGGAAGACGTCGAAGCGCGGCAGCGCCCACGCGAGCGCGCGCAGCTGCTTCGGCAGGTTGACCGGGATCGAGCTGCGCCGGCTCGTGTCGCGCAGCTGCAGATTGACGTCGAAGCCACGCTCGAACGGCCGCTCGTTGAACACCAGGAGCGTGCTCTCGACGCCGAGCGTCCGCAATCCCGCCGAGATCGCTCCCGGCCCGCCCGCGACGTTGACGGGCGAGTGGAGCGCCCTCAAGCCACGGGGGCTTCGACGGCGATCTCGACGTCGAGCGCCGCGAGTGCCCGTTCCGTCAGCGTGTCGAGCTCGTCCTCGTCGGCAGCGGTCAAGAGCAGGTAGCCGAGCCGCTCGGCGCCGGAGCTGAGCGGCGGCAGCGTCATCCCCTCTTGCCAGTACCAGCCGGCCTCGTGAACCCCGTCGAGCGCGAGGGCAGGCGTCGTGTCGAGCCGAACGATGCGACCCGGCGGCGCGACGACGAAGCGCACCTGGCCGACGGCAGCATGCGGCTCGCCGGGCATCAGATCCTCCCGCTTCAGCTCGCCGAGCGCCCACAGCACGTTCGCGCGAACGGCGTCGAAGCCGGTGACCAGCTTCGCCAGCTCCGCGTCCTTCCCGCCGCCAAGGCGCGCGCCGACCTCGATCGCCCACGGCTGCCCGTCGCGCATCCTCACCTGCACGTACGACGGCCCGGTCTCGAGACCGACCGCCACGCTCGCCTGGCGCGCGAGCTCGAACAGCGGCCCCTCCTTGGCGAGCAGCGAGGGGTAGCGGTGCGCGACGCAGACGCCGAGCGGCGGCGGCGGGTGGAGCAGCCGGCGGGTGACGCTCATCGGGAAGTAGTCGCGCTCGAGGAGGAAGCCGTTGACCGTGAACTCGTCGCCGTCGAGGTACTGCTCGAGCACGAGCGCGCCGCTGCGCGAGGCCGCCAGCGCGCGGTCGACCGCCGGCGCGAGCTCGTTCTCGGTGCCCACCTCGGTCACGCCACGCTGGGCCGAGCCGTCGACCGGCTTCACGACGACCGGCGCGCCCAGCTGGTGGAAGGCCTGCTCGGCCTCCTCGAAGCTCGTTGCCTCCCGGCCCTTCGGGCAGCGCACCTTGCGCTTCTCGAACGCGGCCCGCATGCGCCGCTTGTCGGCGACGGTCCGTGCGGTCTCGACCGGCAGGCCCGGCAGCCCGAGCCGCTCCGCCAGCTGCGCCGTCGGCAGCACCGCCTGGTCGGAGCCCATCGTCGCGACCGCCACAGGCTCGATCCGCTGCGCTTCGAGCTCGCCGATCACGCCGCCCACGTCGGCGAAGCTCCGGACGATGCGGTGGTCAGCGTCGGCGAGCAGCGGCGCAGCGGGGGAGCCGTCGACGACGCAGACGTCATGGCCGAGCCTGCGCGCCTGCTCGAGCAGCCCAAGCTGCGAGCGGGAGCCACCGGTGAGGACGAAGGCGCGCGGCATCTAGACGGGCGCGCCGGCGCGAAGCGAATCGAGCAGGCGGCGCATCCCGTCGTCGAGCGCGACCTCGGGCCGCCAGCCGAGCGCGCGGATCCTCTCGATCGCGATCCGCGTCATCACGCGTCCGGGCGGCGGCTCGACCTCCTCGATCAGGTCGTGCGAGGCGCCCGTCAACTCGCACGCGACGCGCGCCACGTCGACGAGCGCCACCGCCTCGCCGTCGGAACCGACGTTGAACGTCCCCCCGGCTCCGGCATCCAGCACGAGCCGGATCGCGCGGACGACGTCGCCGATCCAGCAGAAGGAGCGCGCCTCGCCGCGGAAGACCGGGATCGGCTCGCGTGCCTCCGCCTGGCGCAGCATCGTCGGCAGCGCGCCCTTGCTCTGGCCTGCGTCGACGCCGGGACCGTAGGGATTGGCGAGGCGGAGAATCGTCAGGCCCTCCCGCGCGTAGAGCGTCGCGGCCTGCTCGCCCCACAGCTTCGTCAGGGCGTAGAGGCTCTCGGGAGCGGGCGGCGTCTCCTCGTCGGCGGCGACCGCCGATCCGTAGACGTCCGAGGTCGAGAGGAAGACGACGCGCGCGCCGCGCTCGGCCGCCGCCCGCGCGAGCAGCGCCGTCGCGAGCACGTTGGAGCGCACCGCGAGGTGGGGCTCGTCGTCGCAGCGGACGACGCCGATTCGCGCGGCGGCGTGCACAACGACCTCCGGCCGCGCGTCGGCGACCGCGGCCTCCGCGACGCCGGCTTCGGCCAGGTCGCCGTCGTCCCGCCCGAGCGGACGAACCTCGTAGGCTCCGTCTTCGTGACGAAGCTCGTCGACCAGCGCACGGCC
>Ga0126314_10000740_pt1 | contig 15588 bp, 22 predicted proteins | sample Plot105B_FD_92535 | JGI IMG/M metagenome (GOLD analysis project Ga0126314, IMG submission 92535) | Serpentine soil microbial communities from UC McLaughlin Reserve, CA, USA - Plot105B | ecosystem: Environmental > Terrestrial > Soil > Grasslands | place: USA: UC McLaughlin Reserve, Lake County...
CAGGTCGAGCTGAACCAGGACAACAACGGTGATCAGGACGAGGCCGACCGGGCGTCAGCGAACTGGACCATGATGCTGACGAGTCTGAAGGAGACGGTCGAAAAGGGCTGATCCGGCGGACCAGATGAGGCTCCCTGGAACATGCGCCGCAGGCTTGATGATCTTGGTCTTGGCCGCGTGCTCGGCATCACCCTCCGCCCCGACACCAGTCACCTCCTCCTCGGGCACAACCGGCGCTTCAGCAGGATCACCATCGGGAACGCCGCCAGCCAAACCTCCTGGCGAGCGGGCCGCCGGCTCGGCGACGGTTGTGCTGAATGGAGATCTTCTGTGGCATAACACCCTGTGGTACGGCGCAAACGAGGACGCCCGCAGAGCCCGACATAGTGGGCGTGACGACTACGATTTCCAGCCGTTGCTGACCGGCATCAAGCCGGTTGTCACTGGCGCGGACCTGGCGATCTGTCACGAGGAGGTCCCTCTGGCCCCCCGCGGTGGGCCGTATCGCAATTATCCCCGGTTCGCCGTGCCACCGCACGTTGTGGCGGCGATCAAGGCCACCGGTTACGACCTGTGCACGACGTCGTCGAACCACGCTCTCGATCAAGGTTTTGCTGGATTGAAGCGAACGCTTGACGCTCTCGACCGCGCCGGAATCCGGCATGTCGGAACCAATCGAACGGCTCGCGCGGCGAAGACCCCGGTTGTGTTCACGACGAGATCGGGCGTCAAGATCGGCGTGGTCGCGGCCACCTTCAGCACCAACGGCATCCCGTCTCCTCCTGGCAAGTCCTGGGCAGTCAACCGGCTCAGTGCCGGCTCCTTGCTCGATCAGGCAAAGCGGGCCAAGGCGTCGGGTGCGGACATCGTGTTAGCCGCCGTCCACGCTGGAACCGAACACTCACCTCGGGAAAACGGCCAGCAACGGGAGCTGGCACGCGAGCTCACGGCATCAGCAGATATCGACCTGGTGTATATGCACCACACGCACACTGTTCAGCCGTGGCGGAAGGTGAACGGTAAATGGGTGGTGTACGGACTCGGCAACACCGTCGCCCAGCACCAGAAGAATCTGCTTCGCGGGCATGAAGGAGTGACGGCCAGGTTCACCTTCACCCAGGACGACACCGGTGTCTATCGGGTCGCCAAGGCCGAGTACATCCCGACCCTGGTCACCCGCTATGCGCCTGGCAAGCCGGCGCGTCTGTTGCAGATATCGGCAGCTCTGCCAACGGCGCGTGGAGCGCTCCGAGAGCGGCTGACGGCTGCGAAGCGCCGTACGGTCGCGGTGGTCACGGCGCACGATCCACCAGGATTGGTCGAGAGTTGACTGAGTTGGCTGTCGCTGTCAGTGGCCAGCGCTAGTGTGCGAAAGATCAGTCAATCACCTACTCGAAAGGAGCCAATTGTGGCATCCCGTCTCAACCCGTACGTCAGCTTTCGCGACAATGCGCGGGAGGCTCTGGAGTTCTACAAGGACGTTTTCGGCGGCAACTTGTCGATCAACACCTTCGGTGAGTATGGCGATCCGAACGGTCCTGGGGCGAACAACGTCATGCATGGGCAGCTGGAGACCGACCGCGGCTTCACGCTGATGGGATCAGACACACCACCCGGAATGGACTTCAACCCGGGCAACAACATCACGATCAGCCTCAGTGGGGACGACGAGCAGGAGCTGCGCGGCTATTGGGAAAAGCTCACCGAAGGTGCAAACGTGACAATGCCGCTCGAAAAGCAGATGTGGGGCGACGTGTATGGCCAATGCACCGACAAATTCGGCGTGCAGTGGATGGTGGACATCGGTCAGCAGCAGGGCTGACGGGAACTCATCCCCAGTCTCACCGGTCGGGCTCCCCGGCCGGTGAGAACATCCGCCCACTCGGGTCAAGTCTGGTGAGCAAGCGTTCGCAGATTGTCGAGAGCTGGTTGATCTGAGCCGGCGTCAGCGCGTCGATAACGTACGACCGGACTGTCGATACGTGCCCCGGCGCAGCCTGCACGACCTTGTTCCACCCGGCTGCCGTTAGCGTGACGTTTGTGGCGCGGCGGTCTTGGGGGCAAGGCTTCCGCTTGGCGTACCCTTCGGCCTCTAACCGGGAGACCACGTGTGACAGTCGGGGGAGGGTCGCATTTGTACGGGCGGCCAAGGTGGTCATCCGCAGTGTGCGCGCCGGAGCCTCGGACAGCATGGCGAGGGTGAAGTAGTCGAAGTGCGTGAGGTTCTCATCCCGCATCAACTGGGCATTGAGCGCGCCGGGCAGTAGCTCGACCACTGCGGCGAACCTTATCCAGGCGGCGCGTTCCTCGGCGGACAGCCAATCGACCTCGGACATAGCTTCAGGCTAGCAAATGAAGTTGTTGCTACAACTAATATCGTGTAACGTTGGTTGTAGCTACAAGCAATAACCCACAAACTGGAGGTTCGGACAGCATGACCAGCGTCACCATCTTTGGAGTCGGCAACATGGGCGATGCGATCGCCGAAGTGCTCGGTGCAGGCGGGGCGTCCGTCGACCACATCAGCAGCTCGGATACCGAGAAAACCGTCGCAGGTGAGATCGCGATCTTGGCCGTGCCGTACCCGGCCCTGAAGGACATCATCGGCGGGTATAGGGACCAGCTTGCGGGCAAGATCGTCGTCGACGTCACAAATCCGGTCGACTTCGAAACGTTCGACTCCCTCCTTGTGCCAGCTGGCAGCTCCGCCTCGTTGGAGCTCGCTGCCGAGCTGCCGTCCGCGCGCGTGCTGAAAGCCTTCAACACCACGTTCGCAACAACGCTGGCCGCCAAGACGATCGGTCCGAACAAGACCACGGTCCTTGTCGCCGGTGACGACGAGGACGCCAAGTCGGCTTTGATCAGTGCAATCACCGCTGGTGGTGTGGACGCCGTCGATGTCGGCGCACTGGGCCGCGCTCATGAGCTGGAGGCCATCGGCTTGCTGCAGGTGACCCTCGCGGCAGCCGAGAAGATCAGCTGGACTGGTGGCCTCGCCCTCGTCAGATGAGGGCCGCTCTCCCTAATTCTCACTACGATCGAGCGTCACCTTAAGCAGCACGAAGGCGAGCACTTGGCTAACGGCAACTATGGCCACCAGCACAGGTAGCGACTGTTGGTATAGAGCACCAGCCAAGGCGCTCCCCGCCATGGCTGCTGAGCCCTGGACTGCCGCAAAGGCGCCGTAGGCAGTGGCGTGCCGACTGGACGGTACGAGGTCGGCGACCAAGGCCTTGACTGTGGAGTCCTGGACCCCCATCGCGGCTCCCCAGATCAGAACCCCGACGATCGCGACCGCCGATGAGTTCGCGAATGCCAACGGCGGAACCGCGGCGACCAAGATCGGGAGTCCGAAGAGCACCCGTCCACCTATGTGGTCGAACAGGGCGCCGGTCGCAAGGGCGGCCAGCGCTTCGGTGGCCATGGCCGCGGCGTAAATGAGTGGAACGGCGGGGACCGGCACCAGACCGTCTTGAGTCAGGTGGTAGGAGATCACCCCGAACGTCACCAACCCCGCAGTGGCCGCACCCGCTGCGCAGGCGAACATCCAGAAGGACACCGGGAGACCGCCACCCAGCTGATGGTGCTGCTTCACTGGCAGCCGTACTGGGTCATTGGATTTTGGCGTGTTCGACGCATCCCCGCCGGTGCTGGCCCGGTACGCAGTCTTGCGCCATAGCCACAGCAGGACGAGCAGGGCCGTCACACCGGGAATGATCAATACCGCCAGCGCTGGCCACAGGGTTCCGGCTGCCGCTGCTACCGCGGCGACCAGCAGTGGCCCGGCGAAGGCACCGAGCTGGTCCAGGGCCTTGTGGACCGCAAAGCCGCGGCCGAGACCTACCGAAACGGCGGCCTGAGCAAGTAATGCAGTCTTAGCGGGGCTGCGAACGGCCTTGCCGGCCCGTTCAGCCAGGATGAGGCAACAGGCAACCGCCAGTCCGAGACTGGCAAGGAACGGAGTGATCGCCAACGCTGGCACGCAGATCGCCGTGATGCCGTATCCCAGGAAGGTGAGCGTCCAATAACGGCCGCTTCGGTCCGCCCACGAGCCGAAGACCAGTCGCAGGACGAGTGACATAGCCTCGCCGATGCCAGTGATCAATCCCACCAGCAGAGCCGAGGCACCGAGAGCCGCGAGCAGCGGTCCGGTGACCGAACGAGCACCCTCATAGACCATGTCGGCGGTCAAGCTGACCACCCCGAACCCGATCACGGCTCGCCACGGCGTCAAGACACGCCGATCGGCGCGTGCCGTCAAACGCTCAGTCATTGCGTCGTGCCGAGGGTTGAGAGGAGGTCGACGGTCTGACTCTTGCTTGTGCCTGTTCGCCCTTGCCTCGCCGCTGCCGGCGGTACTCCAGCCAAGTGAGGGTGACGACCACGACATCAAAGGCGGTCAGGGTCATCAGCCCCACGCTGAAATCCTGCACGATTCGGTAGGACTGGTACCCGATGAAGATCAGCAACACAGTGATCATCCATGGGTAGGCCCACAGCTTGTTCAGCAGCAACGCGACGACGAGGATGACCTTGACCGTGCCGTGAACCAGCAAGTAGATCGCGATGAAGTAGACCGCACGGCCGGAAAGTTGACCTGTCACATGCACCAGGTAGGTGGCGATCAGGTCGTGCGGATCTTCGGCAACTTCTGCTTGGGTGAGAAGCGCCACGATGCGGCGGAGCTGACCAGGGGTGGTAAAGAGGAGAAGCAGGCCACCCACGATTTCCACTATGCCGTTGATGCTCTTGGCAATAATTCCGACGACGAAGGCTCTATCCAGCCAGTCGTGGGGCTTGAACACATGTCACCTCTTGGCGCATCGGCTCCTTGACCCGAGCCGACTAGTTGTGCGGCCGTTGGGTCGGCAGAACAGCGCGCACACCCTACGCGCCAGTGGCTAGGTCGTCACAGGTTTAGCTGTCGCTTGGGCTCGGCTTGGGCGGGGCAAGCCTGCTCTCAACTCGCTTCGTGGCAGCTGCGCGGACCCGGGCCGATAGCACTGCGGCGGCCGTGGCGACGAAGACGAGGTTGAACGCCATCTGAATCACGACCATGATTCGGGCCGCTTGTCCTGTGGCATGGACGTCACCGAAACCAACCGTCGTCAATGTGCTCATCGTGAAATAGAGTGCGTCAACCCGGGTTGCCAGCCCCTCGAGCTGCTCAGGGTCCTGAGCGTTGAGTAGAAAGAAGCCCAGCGCGAAGGCCAGCACCACGATGACCAGGGAGACGACCAGGCCATCGATCCGGCGATCGAGGCCGTGCTGGATCGTCAAGCGCACTTGGGAGACGATCCCGAGCGCCAGGACGGCCAGGGCGGCAACAGCAGCCAAGACTCGCAGCACGATCGCATCTGCCGGCAACCTCGGCGAGGCCGGCACCACGAAGTACAAGAACACGGCTAGACCGCACGCCAGCCCCAGCCGCAGCCATCGTTGCCAGACCGACATGGGTCCACCTTCCGCTTCGCCGTGCCATCACCCACGAACCATTCTGGGTCAAGGTCGACCGCCCGGGTGGGCGATAAGCAGGCAGACTGCGGTGGGTTAACAGTCCGAACTCCTACGTCGGATGGAAAGCGAGGATGGTGGCCGCCAAGATCCGGTGTGGCACAGGCGCTATCTCTCTTGCATGGACGGCATTCCAGCTCACGGCCCAGATCCCTTGGACAATGATCAAGATTGGGCCTTGATCTATGCCCTCCGTTCAGGCCTATCACTGATCGTTAGAGAGGGTCTCAGCTGGTCAGCGGTAGATAGCGGACCATCAGCACACCTTCGATCGCTGAGATGGCTTTGATCACCGAATCCGGTACCTCGCTGTCGATGTCGACCAGCGTGTACGCCAAGTCACCACGGGACTTGTTGGTCATCGTTGCGATATTCAGCCCGGCTGCCGCCATCTCGTGCGAAATCCCGCCCACCATGTTGGGGACATTGGCATTAGCGATCGCCACCCGGTAGGGCGCCTCCCTTGGCAGCGTTACGTCCGGGAAGTTCACCGCATTTCGAATGGTGCCGTCGAGAAGGTAGTCGCGAAGCTGATCGGCCACCATGACCGCGCAGTTCTCCTCAGCTTCACGCGTCGATGCACCGAGGTGCGGGAACAAGATCACGCCGGGATGGCTGATCAGCCCTGTCTCCGGGAAGTCACAGACGTACCTGGCGAGCTGTCTGTCCTCCAGCCCCTCCAAGACCGCCTGCTCGTCCACAACACCGGTGCGGGAGAAGTTCACCAGCACGGAGCCGTGCTTCATCTGGGCGACGCCGCCGGCGTCGATCATGTTCCGAGTCGCGTCGATCAACGGCACGTGCAAGGTGATGAAGTGGCTGTGCTTGAGTAGCTCGCTCAGGCGCTCGGCTTTCTTCACGCTCGCCGGCAGGCTCCACGCCGACTCCACGGTGATCGCCGGGTCGTAGCCGATCACGTGCATGCCGAGCTTGATCGCCGCGTCCGCCACCAGGCAGCCGATCTTGCCCAGGCCAACGACACCAAGGGTGTGACCGGCGAGCTCGAACCCAGCGAACTCTTTCTTGCTGGTTTCAACCGTTGCCGCCAAGTCGGCGACCGCCGCGTCCAGAGTCTCGACGAACCTCAGGGCGGTGTCCAGGTTCCGCGCGGCAAGCAACATGCCTGCCAGCACGAGCTCCTTGACGGCGTTGGCGTTGGCGCCAGGGGCGTTGAACACCGGAACTCCGCGAGCAGACATCTGCTCAACCGGAATGTTGTTCGTACCAGACCCTGCCCGGCCGATCGCAAGGACAGATTCCGGCACCTTCATCGCGTGCATATCAGCAGAGCGAACGAGGATCGCGTGGGGGTCGGCGCCGTCTGGGGACACGGCGAACTGATCCCAAGGAAGGCGCTTCAGCCCGCCCGCGGAGATGTGGTTGAGGACCTGGACTCGGAACTTCTCACTCACGCTGTTATCTCTCCTGGTCTGGAAAGCTGCCATGGACCTCAGATTGGGACCTTTGAAGCAGGGCACCGCGGACGGCAACCAGCGAGAGACTACCTGCTGGGAGCAGACAAAAACTGACCGTTGCGTCGAAAGACGCAACGGTCAGGAGACTTCCGGATTAACCGGTCAGTTGGAGCGGCGGGGGTGTGCCGCTTGGCGCTGGCTTCTGTCAGTACGGCTCAGACGACGCGCTTCCTGTTCCTCCCGGTCAGGGTTGAAGCGATCACAACCAGCACTGCTGCGACTGCGATGGCGATCAGCCAGCGGACCCAGTCGATGCCGGGGCTGCCATTGCCGCCCAGTGCGGTGTAGATGAACCATCCGATGATCACGCCACCGATCCCGCACAGGATCGTTAGCCAGATCGGAATGTTGTCCTTGTCACCCGGAGCAACGAACTTGCCGAGCACCCCGATGATGATGCCTGCGATGATGACCCCAATGATCTCCATGGATTCCTCCCAGTAGTTCCTGATCGCCTTGTGCGGTCAAGATCGTAACCAAGCGCTCTCTCTGCCCTCCATCAGGGCCCAGAATTCAAAGGCTGGAGCAGCCCTTGCGACTGCCAGCTTACAGCGTAAAGTCAACACCGTGGCATCCGGTAGGGCTGCCTTATGAAGTTGTGACGCTGGTCCGGCCGGGTCACGCACCCGAACTGTAGTCGGTTTACTAGGGTGTCGAAGCGGGAATAGAGAAACAGCCACAGAAGTGGTCGTCTCGAAGGCGGCCAGAAGAGAGGAAGCACATGGACCCGAAACAGAAGGTAGCGGCGGCCGTCGCCGCCGGTTACCTGCTCGGTCGAACCAAGAAGCTCAAGCTAGCCATCACGGTCGGGAGCGTGCTGGCCGGTCAGCGGCTCTCCAGCAATCCCCAGAAGCTGCTCAAAGGGGCTACGAGTCTGGTGCAGAACAATCCCGCGCTTTCCGCGCTACAGACCGAACTTCGTGGCCGAGCGTTCGACGCTGCCAAGGGCGCGGCGGTCTCGGTGGCCACGAGCCGGATTGACAAGCTGACCGACACACTGCGCACGCGCGGAGAGAAGAAGCGCGCTGAAAAGGAGGCCCCGGCCGAGTCGGAGGAAGCCGCTGAGGAGCCTGAGGATCAGTACGAGGAAGGCGCCGAGGAGGAGCCTGAGGACCAGTACGAGGAAGCCGGTGAAGAAGGCGCCGAGGAAGAGCCTGAGGACCAGTACGAGGAGGCTGGTGAGGAAGGCGCCGAGGAGGAGCCGGAGGACGAGTACGAGGAGGCGGGCGAAGAGGAGGAGCCCGAGGACCAGTACGAGGAGGGGCAGCCCGAGGAGGAAGAAGAGCAGCCTGAGCCGGCCCAAGCACGAGCGGTCACACAGCCTGCGAAGAAGGTTGCGGCCAAGAAGGCGGCTCCCGCTAAGAAGGTCGCGTCGGCTACTGCTAAGAAGGTCGCGGCCAAGAGACCCTCGGCACAGAAGTCCGGCGGGACCCGGGCGGGGAGGTAGACGTCATGGCGACCACAGAACCGATGAACCGGTTGAAGGAGTCTGGTACTGACCTGCTCAAGACGCTCGGCGACGAGGCCTTGGGCACCGTGCGGGAGAAGATGTCCGACGTCACCGGCAAGCTGGAGAACGTGGCCAATGGCAACCCGGTTGGTCTAGCTGCACTTCGCGCCACCTCGGCAAAGGCCGAGGGCGAGTCCCCGACCGGCGGAGCGATCAAGGGCCTCGTCACCGGGCTGGGGCAGAAGATATCCGGCGGTGGTGGTGGCGGGGCGGACAATGCCACCAAAGCGATGAACATTACTGAGTCGATCGACGTAGGCGTGCCGATCCGGGTGGCATACAACCAGTGGACCCAGTTCGGCGAATACCCGAGCTTCATGAAGAAGGTCGAGAGCGTTGAGGCGGCGGAGGACAACAAGCTCAACTGGAAGGCGCAGGTCTTCTGGTCGCACCGCAGCTGGGAAGCGACGATCGAGAAGCAGGTGCCAGATCAGTGCATCGTCTGGCGCTCGAAAGGCGAGAAGGGCCACGTCGACGGTACGGTCACCTTCCACGAGCTCACTCCTGACCTGACGCGGATCATCCTCGTTCTCGAGTACTACCCCCAGGGCTTCTTCGAGCGGATCGGCAACATCTGGCGCGCCCAAGGACGTCGTGCTCGACTGGAGTTCAAACACTTCAGACGGCACGTCATGACCCGAACCATCCTGAACCCGGACGAGGTCGAGGGCTGGCGCGGCAGGATCGAGGACGGTGAGGTCGTCCAAACCCACGAGGATGCCCTCGCTGAGGAGCAGCAGGCGCAAGCGGAGGCCGCCGAAGGTGCAGAAGGCGAGGAGACCGCCGAGTACGAGGAGGCCGGAAAACCTGCCGAAGGCGGCGAGGAGTTCGCGGAATACGAGGAGGAAGGCGCCGAGGAGGCCGGCGAACCTGACGAAGGCGGCGAGGATACCGCCGAATATGAGGAGGAAGGCGCCGAGGAGTATGAGGGCGGCGAGGAGCCTGCGGAGGAAGCGCCGGACACCGTAGCCGAGGAGGAGTCCTCAGCCGAGGCTGAGGCACCAGAGGAGTACGAAGAGGCCGAAGATGTCGAGGAGGCGGGGGAAGAAACCCCGCCGGAGGAGCCGAGCCCGCCACCTAGCCGCCGCCGCCGTCGTGCCGGCTGAACGGCGGCCGGGGACGAGGGGCACGTTTCTGGCACCTAACTGTCGTGGAGAGGACTGACCTGTGACCGTACAGACTTCCCAACGCCGCAGCGGAGGCGGTTACCTGGATAGGCCCGCATCAAGTGGCCTCGCCGACGTCATCGACATCATCCTGGACAAAGGCATGGTTATCGATGTCTATGTCCGGGTGTCATTGGTGGGCATCGAGATCCTCACCATCGATGCCAGAATCGTGATCGCCAGCGTGGACACCTATCTTCGGTTCGCCGAGGCGACCAACCGGCTCGATCTTTACGAGCGGGGCGGCAAGGATCTATTCGACGCTCTCGGCGAGACGTCCGAACGTACGTCGTCCGGCAAAGTCAGTGGTGCCATCAAGGGCGTCAAGGAGGCGATCACCGGGGGCGACGAAGAGGAAGAGGAAGAAGAACAAGAAGAACGGCGTCGACCAGCAAAGAAGGCGCCTGCGCCGCAACGTACCGGGAACAGGTGACATTGGCGCTGTCGGAGATTGACGAGGTTCTCGAGGAACCACAGCGCAGGGCGTACTACGTGTACGGCGTGGCTGCGAAAACCCCGGATATGTCTGGCCTGAAAGGGGTGCAGGAAGCCGGCGTGCATGCGTTGCCCGCCGGCGACCTGGCTGTCGTCGTGAGTCTCATCGATCTCGATCGACCCCCCAGGAGCCGGTCCGACTTGATGGCTCACAGCGCGGTCTTGGATACGTTGGCAAGATCGGGTCCAGTGATTCCAGTCCAGTTTGGCTCGGTTCTGGCGGACCTGGACTCAGTAGAGAGTGACCTGCTGCGGGCACGTGGTGAGGAGTTCCGCGGTTTGCTCACCGAACTCGAAGGGCGGACCCAGTTTGTGATGCGAGCGACTTACCGAGAGGAGGTCGTCCTCCGCGAAGTCGTGGGGGGCGATCAAGGGATAGCGGATCTCCGGATGCGCACCCGCAGCCTTCCCGAGGCCGCTTCGTACGCCGACCGGGTACGTCTCGGTGAACTGGTCAGCAGGGCCGTCGAGGAGAAGCGAGCCTCCGACGCAGAGGGCTTGTTGGCCGAAGTGCTCCCGCTGACGGTGGCATCCTCGCCGCGAGCCGGGAGCGGCATGGATCACGTGATAAATATCGCTTTGCTGGTCGACAAGGACCGCATTTCCGCGCTCGAGGAGACGTTGGAAGACCTGGCTGGGGCAGCGCACGAGCGGATGACTATCCGGCTGCTAGGACCGATGGCCCCGTACGACTTCGTAGGTGATCCCGGTGGGCTTGTTGACTGAGCTCCTAGGGCTGCCTTTGCTGCCGCTGCGGGGAGTCGTCGCAGTGGCAGAGCAGGTCCGGCAGCAGGCCGAGGAGGAATATTACGACCCGGGGCGCATCCGAGCGCAGCTGGAGGAAGTCGAGCGGCAGCGAGCCGAGGGAAGCCTAAGCGACGAGGAGGCGGAAGCCTTGGAAGAGGAGCTCGTCGAGCGGCTCATCGAAGGTCAACGCCGATTCCGAGAGGAGTGACATGGCAGACGACAAGGCGGTGCGCTCTCAGTCATCGGCAGGAACGCCGCGTGAGGGCGGCCGTTCTTCGACCGGTGAGCAGGGCTCGGAGGCGCAAGGAGGGAGCAGGCAATCCTCGGATGGCGGAAGTGGAGGCAAGCCCTCCAGCTCAGCGCCGAGCGCCCCGCGCCGGCCGGATGCACCGAAGGAGCCAGCCAAGCGCAGCCCAGGGTTACGGATTGCTCGGCGGGCTGCCCAGCAGCTGCTGGAGCTGACGGGTAAGGAGCCCGAGAGCATCATCGGGCTAAAACGCACCGACGATGGGTGGCAGGTGCAGCTTGAGGTTTTGGAGGTGAATCGCATCCCGCACACCACCGACCTGCTCGCCCTGTACCAGGTCGACGTCGACTCCGACGGCGAACTTGTCGCCTACCGCCGCGTGTCGAGGTACGTACGCGGATCGGCGAGCGAGGAAGGCGGGCGGTGACCGAACCCGCCACCGACCTCACCGGCTCGCGTTCCTACCGGTCGTCGATGGCTCAACCGCTCAGATCCTCTGCTCCTGCGAACCTGGCCGATATCCTCGAGCGGGTCCTGGACAAGGGCATCGTCATCGCCGGGGACATTCGGGTAAATCTGCTCGACATCGAGCTGCTTACGATCAAGATTCGACTGCTCGTAGCCTCGGTCGACAAGGCCCAGGAGATGGGGATCGACTGGTGGCGGAACGATCCGATGCTGAGTACGAGCGCACAAGGGCTGGTCGAGGAGAACCGGCGTCTCCGCGAGCGGGTCGAAGCACTCGAGCTCGAGTCTGGAGACCTGGCAGATGACGAGGAGACTGAAGAGGACACCGAGGGGGAGACCGAGGTGAGAGCAGGTGTCCCAGACCGGTAAGTATCTGTATGCCGTGACCCGCGCTCCGGCCGGGGAGTCCCTTACGACAGGCTCTGGGCTGCGTGGGCAGCCCCTTGAACTGATCGAGCACCGCGGTCTGGTCGCGATTGCCAGCCCAGTGGACCTCGGGGAGTTCGGCGAGGAGGGGCTGCGCCGCAATCTGGAGAACCTGTCTTGGTTGGAAGAAGTGGCTCGGGTCCACCATCAGGTAGTCCAGTTCGTTTTCACCGCTGCGCCTGCTGCGCCGCTTCGGTTGGCCACGATCTGTCTCGATACCGAGGCGGTCCGGGCCAGGCTGAACACGCTTCATGACCAGATCGACGCCATGCTGGAGCGGATCAGCGGCAGTGCCGAGTGGGGAGTGAAGATGTATCTGCGGATTTCGACTCCTGCTGGGTCGTCTGGGCAGGCAATTACACAGTCGATGGAGCAGGAAGGGCGCACAGGAGCGGCGTATCTGGAGCAAAAACGTCGTCAGGTGAACCAGCGGAGAGTCGGCGAGGAGCACGCGGTGGAAGCGGCCCGATCAGTGCACACAGACCTGTCAGCAGTCGCGGTGGCGTCGAGGTTGCTGCGGCCGCAGGATCCCAAGTTGAGCGGCCATCAGGACAAGCTGGTGCTCAATGCGGCATACCTCGTGCGGCATGACCGAGAGCAGGAGTTCGTGGCGAGAAGCGAAGAGGTCTTGGCTGGCCAGGACCAGTACGAGCTCGTGCGATTTGGCCCTTGGCCGCCGTATTCGTTCGCCGGCCTCGACGACGCATGAGCCTTTACCGATCAGCTGATCAAGAGTTGGAGCCCCAGGTTTCCCTGGTGGATCTGCTTGATCGGCTGCTGGGCGCCGGCGTCGTTCTGTCCGGCGACATCGTCATTTCCTTGGCCGGTGTCGATCTGGTGCAAATCAGGTTGCACGCCTTGATCGCCTCGGTCCGGGCGGACATGGAGCGATCGGCAACGGGTCGTGTCTGAGCAGCCCAGGAGTCTTCCGCAGCGGCTCGAGACCGATCCGGAGTCCGTCGAGCGGGACCTTTTCAAGCTGGTCCTGACGATAATCGAATTGATTCGCCAGCTCATGGAAGCCCAAGCGCTGCGCCGGCTTGACGAGGGGGACCTCACCGAAGAGCAGATCGAGGGCCTCGGGCTCGGGCTGATGCATTTGGAAGAGGCGATGGAGGACTTGAAGAGCCGGTATGGGCTTACCGCCGAGGACCTCAACATCGACCTGGGTCCCCTCGGTTGGTTGCTGCCGCCGGAGTGAGCTGACCTGCCCAACGATCCAAGCCAGCAGCCGTATATGCCAGCAGAATCGCGTACCCTGCTGGCATGACCTGGTGGCGCATGACGCCGTCCGAAGCGAGCGTTCTAGGTCGGATCGCGCCTTGCCCTGGCTTCTTGGGAGCTGCGTGAGGTCGTGAGGATTCTCCGCGGTCTTGTCGGTGCCGTCCTCTGGATTGTCGCGGCCGTTCTCGGGCTGGTATCGATCGTGCTCTGCATAACCGTCATCCTCTTGCCGATCGGTTTGGCCCTGCTCAGCGTCACACGCCGCCTATTTGGAATGGCGGTCCGGCTAATGCTTCCCCCCGACGTGGCTCATCCAGTGCAGCAGGGTCGAAAGCAGTTGAAACGCAAGGCGCACGAGACAAGCAAGCAAGCCAAGCGATCGAAGCCTGGCAAGGCTGCAGCCAAGGCGGGACGGACCGCAGCCAAGACCGGACGAAAAGCCCAAAAGCGCCTCAAGAAGTAGCAACACCCGGTCCGCAAGGCGCGGCAGGCGGGCGCGAGACGCCGACCCGCCGACCGTTCTGAACGTCGCAACCGTTCCCCGCAGGAAACGAACGTGTACGTCCCGATCCCTCACCGCAGAAACGAACGTGTACGTCCGATGTCTGCGCTGTGCGCCGGTTGCAACCGGCGCACACCGACAGGACGCGGCGTCGACGTTCGTTGCTGCGGGTGCCAGAGTTTCGCGAGGACGCTGCACAGGAGGCTTGACCTTCATCACCTGACCCTGCCGGACCTGGTGCATCCGCACGGGCACTTACTGCCGCAAAGGGTGCACAGGTCTCTATCAGGAGGTGGAATGAGAACACGTAAGTTTCTCACTATGGGCAGCGCCGCGCTGCTCGCCGGAGGCGTCTTCGCCCTGGCAACCCCGGCTCAGGCAGCCGACAACAACGCGACGGTATCGATGTTGCACGGTGTGCCGGGTGCAACGGTCGACGTCTACGCCAATGGCAAAGCGTTGCTGAAGAACTTCAAGCCAGGCACGCTCACCGATCCGCAGCAACTGCCGGCGGGCACGTACGACCTCAAGGTTGTCAAGGCCGGCGACGGCGCGGACGGCGATGCGGTCATCGAAGCCGACAATGTCAAGGTTCCTGGAGGAGCCAATATCACCGTTGCTGCGCATCTCAGCGAGGATGGCGATCCGACGTTGACCCCATTCGTCAACGACGTCAGCAAGATTCCGGCCGGCAAGGCTCGGGTCATTGTGCGCCACACGGCAGCTGCTCCAGCGGTCGACGTCCGCGCCGGTGGAGACCCGGTCTTCACCGATCTGTCCAATCCGGATCAGAAGTCAGCCGAGGTCGACGCTGGCACGGTTCGAGCCGATGTAGTCCTCGCGGGCACTGATGATGTCGTAATTGGTCCGGCGTCTCTCAAGCTGGGCGAAGGCACGACGAACATCGTCTACGCGTGGGGCTCTGCTGAGGACGACAACCTCAAGCTGGCAGTCCAGACGATCAAGGGCATGCACAGCACCCCTGGCGGTGTCCCAGGTGGCACCGGTGGACAGGCTGCCGAAGCCGCAGGTGTCTCCCCGTACGTTCCGGCGATGATCGGCCTGGGGCTGCAGGGCATCGTAGTGTCGGCTGCCGGCATGGCTCGCGCACGGGTACCCATCGCTCGGTGAATCACAACGGAGGGCGACGAGGCGGCTGGCTCTGGCCGGCCGTACTCGTCGTCTCCGCGCTCCTGGTGACTGTCGGAATCTGGCAGCGTGCCCAAGATCAACCCGTAGTGGCCGTCGGCCAACCCTCGGCCGCTGCTCCATCGTCGCCGTCGGCTACCGCGTCGACGCCCAACGCCGCACCTAAAAGGAAGCAGGACAAAGGTGAACCGGGACTTCCAAAGCAGCTCCGTATTCCGCGCCTCAAACTCAGCATGCCGATCATTGCCACAACGGTTGACAAGACCGGTCGGATGGCGCTGCCCGACAGGCCGACACAGATCGGCTGGTACGCCTACGGCCCACGGCCTGGCGCCCTGGAAGGGTCTGCTGTGCTGGGCGGCCACGTCGACAGTCGGCAATACGGTGTCGGCCCGCTGGCCGGGCTTCGCCGGCTCGCTCGTGGCGACAAGATCATCATCGTGAGCCAGGGTGAGCATCTGACGTACCGCGTCGACACCATCCGGCAGATCAGCAAGCGGTCAGTCCCTCTTGCCGAGATCTTCGATCGGAGCGGCTCGCCACGGCTGCGCATTGTGACCTGCGGGGGTCCGTACCTTCCTTCGCGAGGTGGTTACCGGGACAATCTCATCCTCACCGCGACCAGACAATGAGTTTGCAGCTCCATCCAAGGGTCGCGCTGGTCA
>Ga0126314_10000741_pt1 | contig 15587 bp, 14 predicted proteins | sample Plot105B_FD_92535 | JGI IMG/M metagenome (GOLD analysis project Ga0126314, IMG submission 92535) | Serpentine soil microbial communities from UC McLaughlin Reserve, CA, USA - Plot105B | ecosystem: Environmental > Terrestrial > Soil > Grasslands | place: USA: UC McLaughlin Reserve, Lake County...
AAACATGAAAATCTCATTGAAGATTCCTAAAATATACAGTCTTTTACCTGCTGTCATTATAATAACGGTTTCCATCCTAGGAGCACCGCAAATGTCGCATCAGACTATTTCCCAAGTACAAGCAATAACAAATAATAGCAATAACAATACCAATGCTTCTTCTTCTTCTGCGACATCCACTCCATCATCTAACAACAATACTGTTTCATCAAGCCCATCAATATCTATTCAACTCTCAAAGGGATATGTAAACGGAAAAATTGCATACTTTATAGCGACTGATGCATCAGATAACCAAATTGCTTTGTCCATAACAAATAATACTGGTTTTAAGGTAAATTACGCTCCAAATTTAGCATTGACTCCAGAGTCTGCTCGTCAGCAAGGCTTTGTTTTCATTAATGGCATCAAGGCAAGTGAGTCCCCTATAGGATTTCAACTTGGCGTTGCAAGTGCATTGCCTGGGGAAAACGGATACAGTCCATTAAGTCAGATAAACTTTGTAAAGTGGAATGCTAATACTACTCCAAGAATATTGAAGTCTGCAGCCGAAATAATGACTGCTGAGAGAAATGGAGAATTGATTGTAGCTAAGACAAATATTGTTATAAATAGCCCAGCGGTTGTCCAGAAGAGTTTGGCAAAGTAATGCTATCCAATACACTTCTTATTTTCAAAAGCAAAATCTAGAGGTCTATACTCTTCTGCTGAAACTGAAGTCAATGATATAAATATCTCCATTTGTTTTTTAACCCTTGTTTCCTATGTTGCTTCTTGTCATCAATCGATTTGTAATGACGTAAACATCACAATATCATGACATAAATGTCGTTACATTTATATAACAATTGCAGGTCTATTAGAATTTAGACTGTGAGTAAAGCAATATACATGTTATTATTAGTTAGTTCCTTTGTAACAGCGGTACTTTCTCTCTATGTTCTTAATGGTGATACGATGTATACACAGTTTGTCCAGTTATTACAACAACCGGCTTCATCAGAAGATAGTACGACGGCAGTAGCATCAGCAGCCGCCCAATCACAACCATCAAATAATTCGAATATGACATCATCGCTATCTACGTCCGCTTCTAGCTCCTCATCACTACCAGATGTTTTCCAGAAAGTGGAAAACTCTGTCGTGCAAATAACAAGTACAAAGTCCAATCCTAGTGAGGTAATAATCTTAAATGGTGTACCTTCGACTGGAAGAAGAGGTACAGCGCTAGGTTCTGGGTTTGTATATGATAATCAGGGCCACATTGTTACTAATTATCATGTTATTGATGGTGCATCGAGAGCAGATGTGACATTTACAGATGGAAATACATATTCTGCAAATGTTGTAGGGAAAGATCCTAATTCAGACCTAGCTATACTACAAATAACAAGTAACTTTTCAGAAGAGAAAGTTGTACCACTTCCTCTTGCAAATTCTTCTGCTGTTAGACCAGGAGAGCAAGCTATAGCTATTGGCAACCCATTTGGTCTTAGTGGAACTATTACAACAGGTATAGTAAGTCAAAAAGGAAGATTATTGCCAAATCCTGATACTGGATTTTCTGTACCAGATGCAATTCAGACAGACGCTGCAATTAATCCCGGCAATTCGGGTGGTCCTTTACTTGATACAAAAGGTGAAGTTATAGGAATGAATACTGCCATATTTTCTAGAACAGGTTCTTACTCTGGTGTAGGATTTGCAATTCCATCAAACACAATTGCTAAAGAAGTGCCATTGCTAATAAAAAATGGTAGTTATGCTCATCCTTGGCTTGGAATCTCAGGTGGGAAAATAACTCCTGAATTGACGAAGGCTATGGGTTTATCTGCAAATTATAAAGGAGTAATAGTAGGCTCTATCCAGCCGGGTAGTCCTGCTGATATAGCTGGTCTCAAAGGATTAACTCAAGACAACGATAATAATATTAATAACAATAATGGGGGCGCACCACAAACAGGCGATATCATAACTGCAGTTGATGGACATCCTACAAGACAAATTGATGATATAATAAATTATATTGAATTACAAAAGAATGTCGGAGACAATTTCAAGCTCACAGTAAACAGGGATGGAAAAATAATGGATCTAACAGCAACTTTACAAGCTAGACCCAATACTATTTCACAACCTCAGCAGCAGCAAGAGCAACAACCAGGATTAGGACCAATACCAGAATTACCGCAGATTCCAGGATTTCCACGTCTTCCACCATTACTCCCCTAAGATCTCTTTATTTTTCAACTTGTGGTGATGATTTGCCATAACAAAAATGCTTCAAATTGCAAACTATGACTACTAAAATCAAGTTAAAATCAATTTATATGGTAGAAACAGACAGGTCAAAATGCTAGAGTTAGGTTCCTTTGAGAATCAGGTTTGCGGTGCATCATTACATTAGAGCTAAAAGAAAAGCAATTAATCAATATATAATAAAGCAATACACAAACCGAAGGATGATAAGTCACAAAAACAGATTTGAATTTCTTGTGATTTTAATGGTAATTGCTTTGCTAGCCGTAGGGACAATAAATAATATATCTTCAACTAAAAGTGGAGGTAGTCATGATACTATCACTATCATTAACTATGCTCATGCTCAGACAGAAGTAAAAGTGCCAGATGCTTCCACGCTAGCCGAAAAAGGATTCTCTCCTAATCCTGTCAATGTAAAGGTTGGAGATACTGTAACTTGGGTAAATGATGATACAATATTTCATACAGTAACATACAGACCTTTTCATGGCGGAGAAACTGGAAAGCTGTTTGATTCAGGATTATCAGGACATACTGCCTTAACTACAAAGGGTAAAAACTTTTCTTATACATTCACAGAAAAAGGACAATATCCTTACTTCTGTCAGTTGCATCCTACGATGGTAGGAAAGGTAAATGTATCATGATATAAAGGATATTTTTTATTTTAGGTATTTTCTAAACAACCTAAGTAATATTGTGTCATTCCAATATACATCCATTACTATTTTTTTATAAGCGAACATAAACAAGAATGAGAAAAAGAAAAGGGTTTGATCTGACTTCCAACACTCAACTTATATTGGCAGTTACTTTTCCTCCAATCTCACCTTGTGGAAGGCCGATTGTACGTATTCTGAGAACTACATTTCCGTCGATCATAGCCTTTGTCAAATCGGATATGCGTTTTCCTTTGAAGTCACTTTGAAACTTAGAATCATCAATGGTTCCTTGAGTTAATATGCCATCTATTTTACCCGCCGGACCAGACTTGACTGCATCATACAGCAAAACTATATCACGAGTTCGACCGCCTTGAGTATATTCTAAAGATACAGATGTAACTCCATTTAAGTTCTGGGCATTTACAAGATATGCCATTTTAGATCCTTGGCTTGTTACGTTAAAAGAGGCCTGACCTGAGGCATTTGTATTTGTAGGAGGGAAGACACCCTTGCCTGACAGATTAGCAACGAAATTTCCTTGGGTGCTTTGCGTTTGTGGCTGTTGTGCATATGCGGCAATACCGATTGTGCTTGGAATTATACATTCAAGAGCTAATGCTCCTATAAGAGCAGCTAATACATACTTCGTATTAACATTCATTTGAACATTAATAAATGTCACTTAATATATGAGCATTCCTATGGGTATAGTGGTTTTCTTGCTACTACAATGTCTTCTTGTCATGATATTGAACATGGAATAGATTGCAGCAAATATGCAGTATTCAGACCGTTTTGACTTTGCAACAATTATACTATAATTATAAATACAGGCATCATAGATTTATTCTAATTTGTCCTCAATGGTGCCTCCAGAGCAAATTTCGTTTAATGCCTGGAAAACTATTCTAATATTATCCGGTACTATAGTAATATTTCTGTATCTTAATACTGCCATGTCACCGGCTCTTCCTAGCATCCAAAAAGATTTTGACGTCTCTTCATCAGTTGCCTCCTGGGTAATGACAGCATACATGGTTTGCGGAGCTGTCATGACTGTGATAATGGGAAGGTTATCAGACATTGTCGGAGCCAAGAAAATGCTAATGATAATGATGATATGTTTTACCGTTGGAACTATCTTGGCACCCTTTTCTCCTAACATATCTACTCTTCTTGCCTTTAGGGTACTTCAAGGAATAGCAGTGGCTAGTACTCCTATTTCAACTAAGTTAATAAGAGATCAAGTCCCAAGAACCAAATTCCCTATCGGCATGAGTATATATCTTGCTGCCTATTCTGGTGGCATGGCGCTGGGTGCAGTCCTAGGACCTGTTGTAGCTGCAGGCGCAGGATGGCAGGGTAATTTCTATATGATTGCTCCTATTGCAGTAGTTTTGTTATTTGTAAGCTGGAAGTTCATTCATGCGGATGAAAGTAAGAAGGTCCATGAGCACGAATATGTTGAGAAAGAAGCTCAAAGTGATATTTCTACTACTACGAAGGCTAAAAAGCGCCGTCTTGACTTTATGGGTATTGTAACGCTGACTGTGACACTAGTTAGTTTTCTTGTAGCAATAACGTTTAGTGGATCGATTGCCACTAATTTAATGGCCTTTGTAACCCCTCTCGTGATTGGAGTTATTTTCCTTGTACTTTTCTTAATTGTAGAAAAAAGAGTGAAGCCTCCACTAGTTAACTTGAAGTTAGTTTTTCATCCAGTTATTTTTACTGGAAACATCTCGATGTTGATGTTTGGTATATTGCAGTATTTCGTTATTACAGGCATACCGCAGTTGGGATCTTCACCTCCCCCATCTGGGTTAGGATTAGACCCGATTCACACTGGACTTCTACAGTTGGCTTTTGGTCTATCAATGATGATCTTTGGGCCAGTTTTCGGATTGATGGTAGCAAAAAGAAAGGGACTCAATATAAAGTTGTTGGTACCTGGTGTAGGAATTACTGCTATTTCATTTCTGTTGCTTTTGTTATTCCACTCTACATCACAAGGCATTAATGGAAGCCTCTTTATTTTTGGTATGGCTGGAGCGCTTTTACCACAAACAATAATCAACACGATCATTGCGTTTACCCCAAGAGAATATACTGGCATATCTTCAGCTATCACAAATATGATGAGAATTGTAGGAGGTGCAATTGGCCCAGTCATCACAACTGTAATTCTAGCATCTGCTACGATCTCTATTACTGTTGATAATGTTGAGAAAAGCTATCCAGATCCGGTGACATATAACATTCTTTTTGGACTTGGGCTTGCAATGACAATTGCATGTGTAGTCCTAGGTTTCAGAATGAAACACCTTGCTATCATGAAGAAGCCTTTAACAGCTGAAGGTATAACATGAGAGTAATTTCTTTTGCTTAACACAACATAGGCATCTGAAGTTATCATATAGTCCTAGCAACAAGAATAATTACACAGGTGGTAGTAAAATCTGATAACTCAATCCTGGGCTCAGAGGTCTCATAACTCCATTCCATCGTGCAATGGCGAACATTACTATTGCAGTCGCTTTAAGATCCATATCACCTGAAGCGGAGAGCAAAGGCGCAACGTACTTTCTGTGCTTCGCATGTACTGTCAAGTTTCAAAGTAATACTTAATCACAGGCAAATTCTTTTGGATAACAGATCTTTAAACTTATTAAGCTCACCTAGAAGATAAAAGGATGTAATAAATTGCAAACGTTACAATCTCCTCCTCCTTGGCTTAGAATGCTTCAAATAGTTTTGGGAGGACTATGCATAATATTATCCGTAGCTATTTTAGCATACATAGGTCCCGCAATATTGATAACTATTTTGATCCTTTCGGTGATTTTGCTAGCTGTTGGAATTGAGAGAGCAGCTGTTGGGATAGCATTGCGCGGCTCTTCTAGACGATCTAGTATAACTAATATTTTACTTGGTCTGGCAATAGTAGCTTTTTCTATCGTACTTATGCAATTCCCGATATTCACATCAGCAGTTCTCGTTATTCTGGCTGCTGTGGCCCTGCTTTTGAGTGGTATAGCTAGGATAATACACGGTGTCTCAACTAAGAGATCACGTTCATCTAGGGCATTCCTCATAGGTGTGGGAGTCATAAGTATTGCAGTTTCTATTCTAGTAATAGCGCATCCAATCTCCTTTGGATTGGTTCTATTTGGTGTTTTTATTTCTATTGCATTTCTAATAAGCGGAATTGAGATGATGGCTCTAGGAATATCTGGTCGACAAGAATACTTAGCGCCAACTACTGGCACACAATAGCAGCAACTGCACAGAATGTAATTATAAAATGTGCTTGATGCTAATGCATAAAAAATCGTCCTCTAAAATTATATTAATTACAACACATCATGATCACATTCTTTTTTGTTAAATAAAGGTTGAGGGATCATAGAATTATAGAATAGTCTTGCTTATGAGTATTCAAAGGAGCAGATGTCTTACCAACACAAATGTCGATACAGAATAAGCAAAGCTATAGTAAAGCAGTATAAGGTTAAATGTCGCTGCAGTAACAGCTAACTTCACAGGGATCCTGTGAAGTACTCCATAAATTATCGAAATAATAGATCCTGTAGCAAAAAGAATCATAAGATATCTAGAAACATCCTTCATTCCTCTTGTATGATGTGCTTTTATAATTTGAGGAAGAAATCTCAATGTTGTCAGAAATGCCGCTGATATTCCAATCACAGAATGATATCCAAAGTTCATTTAGAGTTTAAACTAAGCTCTTAAATCTTCGAGAATCTTTTAAGAATTATATTTAAGACTTGTAACTTCAAATTTTGAAAGTAGCTTGAAGAAAACGATCAAGTGTCTGAGTGCATCAGCTTTAAGTCTCATTTGTTTTGTATGCTTATCCATTATGTGTATTGATGTAAATGCTCAATCGAATGCTACACTAACTTCGGACGAGATGTCAATTGTTTTGCGTGAACAGGGACAGAGCATTTCCGAAATCAAAAACCTGACATCCGTTCAGATGAAAATGCTTAGTCAGTTTGCAACTTCGGCTAGTCGAGCATCTACCCAAGGTGCATTTGTTGCCCTTTCTGTATTCTTTCTCGGCATCGCCTTGGTTCTGTTTGGACTTAGGCTGACGACCAGAGCAGCAAAGTTAGTAGGCAATTATTTTAATTTGATGATGTGGGCATTAACATTACCAGTTCTTGCCCTGGTAGCCGTCTATCAGATCGGAATATTGACCGGAAATCCAATAGCAATATATAAGCAAGACGAACCTTTCTTCTTTATTTCGCTTCTTCTCCTAGTTCCTATCGGAATCGTTTTATTCCTATTGGTCTTTCAAAAGAAGATTATCGCCCATTTGAATGCCAGTACATCTCACCATGAAAAAAATTGATAGATGAAATCATAGAAGTGAAAAATCATAATAAAACCTGAGTATCAGTCCCATTATTTTTTGATGCAAGGCTTAGCAGTACTCATAATGATAAATCTCTTATGTGAATGCATCTTCATAACAATTGGTCTGTCTGATATCGGATAAATAACAGCTAGAAGTAATAAGGTCCTATATAAGATCATTTAACACTCAAAACAAAATCATGATCAGATAATCGCCCTAGAGCTTTCAGTGTTAATGTATGCTCAATTCTATAATACGTATCATGATTATCTATTTGCGGTATTTGCCCAATTCTGCTCCATACTAGATCTTTTATTTTTTGTGTATCCAATCCTTCTTTTGTAGTGACTTCAATGGAATACATTGGTGAGTTACAAATTTACCGTAACTAAGAAACAAGAGGGGGGCACTGCTATCAAAAGATGACTATATCAATAACTACTCAGGCCTACTTCTTTGGTTCATGCTTTATTTTGGATAGTTGCTTGTACGCTAGAAATACTATAAATGCAATAATTACAAAGTTAATTATTTCTGAAATCAAATCCCCCCACATAAATTTTGATTTTCCTATTGTAAATGACATGGCCTTTAGATCTCCTGCTGGTATGAATCTTCTTATTGACCTATTACAAATGCTATGGCTAACCGATTATTCCAAATGTTTTAAGAAAGTCAAAGAACTCTTGTGCCAATGACCTCTTTACTTCGGGAGGTAGATCAGCCATTATATCATCAAAAGCTGGTGCGAGCTCTTATAGAGTGCAGCTTTTATTCTAGTTAACAGATATGTTTTAACGACTCACTTGAGATTCGTTCAATCCGTTCGAAGTGCATATAACTATGTAGTGTGTTATAGTGAAGATCTAAATTGCGACGTGGCTATAGCATATTAATAGCGGGAGGGATTCTTCTAGTTATAAGCGCGGGTATAATATTGCCATCCATTTATTCGCTTAACTCTATCGCTGAATCCATGCCTAAAGAAATTTCTGCCAAAGACATAATCAAAAAAGCTCTCAATTTCAACCAAACTGCTGCCAGAGAATCTTTCAGAAGCATTGGCATAGATGTGGGATTGGCTTTTTTTGGGATATTGGTCGGTATCATTTTAATGGTTAACGGAATTATTGCCCTGGTTGGAGGAGCTGTTATACTTGTTTATGATAGGAGAAGGAATAAACCTGGCGCCATCCCAAGGTAACTAGAATTCATGTTGATATTAATGCAATAAATCAATGCATCAAGGGCAATAGGTATTGATATATACTACATCATCATTATTATGATTTCCTATTTTTTTAGGATTAAACGAGCAAGTATAGCAGATGGTTTGCCGGATGCCTACCACTTGTCAATAAGATTATTTATATCCTACCTCAAGCAACAGAATAACTCTGTCTAATGAGAGACCAAATGTCTAACCTGAAACAGTTATTGATACCAGTCTAGTCAGGAGCCGCTTTCAATCTTGTGCAACATTAACTATCTGTAGACTTTTACCATATATCTTACCAAATTGACTCAAATAATGCTGACACATGTTCAATTTTGGTCAATACCGAGCTTATCAGCATGATCTGCCTCAAACTTTATGCTTGTTCATCAGATCATGACTTATCAATTTACCAAGGCTGCAACGCATGGCTAAACTTAAATAACAACGGGTTAATAGTCATAATCTTCCTCTTATGTCTACAGACGTCTCAGCGACTTTACTAATTATCTCTGGTTTTTTATTATCAGTCTCTGCTATACAACGCTACGCGAATAACTTTATCATCCCAGGGGTAACAATCATGATGTTCATCGGAGCCATTTCGGTCATCGTTCCATTGTATAGCTCGGACTTTAAGAGTGTCTATGATTCTATCGTAGAAAAAGCTCCCGATTTGATATTATTGGTTATTATTCCACTCTTAATTTTTGAGTCAGCGCGAAAGTTAAGACTAAATGAAATTAAAAGTCAAATAATACCAATTGGATTCTTTGCTATAATCGGGGTAATCGTTACCATATTTCTAGTAGGAATAGCTGTCAGTATTATATTCAAAGTACCAATTATCAATGGATTGCTTTTTGGATCGATAGTGGCTGCTACGGATTCAGCTGCTGTAGCTGCTATATTCAAGAGATTTCCAATGCCCCAGAGACTTAATTTAATTATAGAAGGTGAGTCTTTGTTCAATGATGCCACAGCTGTAATTTCCTTTAATGTTATAAAAGGGATAATCTTCTCTAACATTGCCTTTTCACTGATAGATACTTCACTCTCATTTCTTTGGTCTATGTTGGGGGCAGTTGCACTTGGGAGTGCTCTTGGATATGTTGGGGGCAAGATACTAAATAAATGGCAGGCCGACGATTATGTAAATTTCACTTTTTCAATTGCTCTAACAATTGGGGGATATATTTTAGGGGATCATGTTCTGCATGTTTCTGGCGTAGTTACAACCGTTTTTACAGCGTTACTGATGTTAAGAACATATAAAGAAACCATTACAAAAGTTGGACAGCTATTCCATATGTACTGGGACTACTTAGGATTTATTACAAATAGTTTCTTGTTTTTTCTGATTGGCATTCCAGTCGTCTCTTTGTTCTTATTAGAATCTAATGCGTTGTTGGCCATGATAGTAATAGCGCCAATTGTTATAATAACGGTATCGAGAGCAGTTGTAGTCTATGGAGGAAGTATAATCTTACGTATCGCTAGGGTTCGTATACCTCATCAATGGCAAAACATTCTCACGCTCGGGGGATTGAGGGGAGGAATTTGTGCAGCACTAGTATTATCTCTTCCAGCGGAATATGAATTTAAAAACCTATTTGTTACACTGACAATTTCCTTAATTGCAGTCAATCTCATAACAAATCCAATTCTTTTAGGTCGATACTTAAAGAAATCCAAAGTCCCAGCTGATTAACACTTTTGGTTATGAGTTGAGAGATATTTAACAAAATCCTAGTGACTTTGATTGTAGATCTCTTGCCTCTTTTTTATTTACGCTGGCGTTGATTGATGTATCGCTCTTATTATATGCTATCTGATCTTAACTGAATATATTAATTAGAACAGTTCGCCCTCATACTCCAGATCACTAAGATCTAGAGTATTGCTGTACCCACTTTCCCTCAGTTGATTAATTGTCTTGGAAGAAAAGTCAAATATTTTATTTGATATAGTGTATTCATCATTTTTGCGATTTACTCGTATTATTTTTCCTATTTCATATTGTCCTACCAGTAGATCTGAGTATGTCCTAGGTCTGATTGCCAAACCATGATTCATAGTCTTTCTGTCCAATATGCTATTTATGACGTCATCTTTTACACCATGATCTTTTGCAACCTTGATTAACTCTCTAGCTAGATCCACATAGTCTGATACTAGTAATAGAGCCTCCTGATCACTATAAGTTCTATCTGAATAGGTTATATCTTCCCTTCTATTTATAACGCCATCTCGGTCCCAGGGAATTGTGTCTTGCTTAGTTGGATGAACATTGAGTATGCCAATATTCAACCTTGGAACAGTGTATTTGAAACCCTTTCTCTTGAGCCAATAACGCCTGTGATGCACGACAACTTGCATTAGCGGAGTATTACTCATTATTCCGCCATCCCAAAAGTACCGGCTATTCTTCTCATAGTTAGATGTAGCGTCATTATAGCTTTCAACTTCTAAGGGAATATAGCCAAAGTTAAGTGGTACTGATGCACTTGCAATAACCTGATCAGCTGTAATCCCATTGTTGTACCTTATGATATGTGTGAATCCCACTTCTTTACCATCCTTAACAAGATATTTTCCATACTCTGATTTTCTCGAACCATCTTCTTTTTCATAACTATCAAATGTTACGGGAGCCCCTTCAGCTACGTCAACAGTAACTAGGATAAGTCTTGGTTGAGTCAATGAAGCTTTTCCGTCGAAAGTTGTTGCTATTGGAAATTTTGCGAATCTTTCTAAACTTCTCTTTAAGGGACCACTATCAAAGCGATACCATATATTTTGAGGATCAAAAAATTTAGTATCCAGCTGTGGCATCAAAAAAGAGAAAGCAGTCGGTACTCCTGTAACTGAAAACTCCTTTGCTGTATAATACCGTCTAGCAGCCTCTCCTGTGGCTATACCGCGGTTAACGTTGTTATGAAGGTAATCCCACCAATCTGTAAAACCTGGAATATGATCCAATGATGACTCTTTTGATAAATACTCCCAGAATTCATTGAGTCTTTCTGCAGAGCCTTCCCATGTATTATTTTCTACCACATAGCTTACAAGTACTGCAGAATTTATTGCGCCAATAGAAGTTCCAGCAACAATATCTAATAATGGTTTATCTTTAAATCCTCTTTCCTTATCAGCTTTGGTGACCATTTCATACAGTCCCTTGAATGCTCCCGCTTCATATGCTCCAAGTGAACCACCACCTTGTAAGACTAATACTCTTTGGAAATTCGGTACCTGCTCCATGTCTATAATCTAAATATGTCGAAGAAGGTCTTATTATGTTTTGACTATACTGTTACATGTTGTTGATGCCTTCAGGTCAGGCTTTCATTAACATAGCAAATCAAGGATCCAAAATGGCTTATCTTGTAAAAGCCAATGGCTTAAATGAAGTTGCATCTGTATCTTTAGAATATACTATAGGCAGTGGTATAATTTTGCTATCGCGATAGTTCACTAGAGTATACATTTACATACACAAGATCTTGAAGACATGTACTAGAAGCAAGGAGAGAGACACACAGCGAAAGTGAGAACGAATTAACCTTCAAGCAAAAGTCCCCTTGGCAGTATATAACAATGAGTAGTTATAGTATTATCACTGCAATTAAAGGAGTGCAACCACCGAAAATAATGTAAGCGAATTCGTTAGAAAAAAATGGAATGAATTTGTTGAATCTACTGCTTTAGTATCCAATCAGCATGACGATCAAGGGTTTTTAGATAAACTTACTGAGTGGCGTTAGTCATATTGCCGCCACCGGAACTAGTATTATTTAATTGTTGTATCTTGCCGATAGAAACGCCAGTAGCTGGGTTAGTTACCTTAGACACTTTTATCCCTGTACTGTTAACGCCAGTATTATTGGTCATATTGGTTTGTGCATTTGCTTCCTTAAGAGTATAGACTGCTGTAGCCACTGCAGTCAATAAAGTTACCGCTGTTACTATGAAGATCATTTGTTTTTGCATTAGATTGCCTATGTTAGAACAGTATATATGGGTTTTCTAATCCGCTGAGCTAACTTCAAGCCAAACAAAATACAAGATAACAGAGGCCTCAATGGGTGTATCACTACATTAGACGACTACTGATACCGCATGTATGACAAAAACTATCGCAAAAAAAGTAAAATAGTAGCTTACAGATCAAGCATGTCAGTATAAAGTATCAGCCAATTTATGGAAAGCTTGATAATACTTGCTAAAAATTTTGTATACAGATTATAAACTATGGAATGGTAAATGAGTTTTTAAAAAGAAGATTATGAAGGTCAGGCCAGGCCTATGAGAATATATTCACAAAAGATGTCTTCTCTACTAGATCTCTAGCTCTTTTAGGCAATCTTTCAATATCCACATTGTTATCACGTTGCTTGGCTATGATTATTTGATTTAGTGATTGACCCTTTGCAGGATACCAATATAGTATCTTATTTTGTCTATCCCATTGTATTTCTTTATTTGTTGCCCACACTCTAAATTCTGGCGAATAGTGGAAATCATATGGAATATGCATTACTGTGGGTGCATCTACTACACTTCCTTCAAGAATTAATGTAGCATATGAGGATTTTATGTCGAAAAATAGTAGTATAGGTTTGGCGGAACTGCATAGAGGATAAGGACGAGCCAACACGTCTATGTTTCTTGGGCTTCTGTCTGGTCCAAGCAAGGAGAAGTTTTCAAGGTTCCAATTATCCTTGCCATCCTTAGTGTTATAGAGGTCGTAGTTCCAATACGTAGAGTTGAGAAGAAATGTTTCAATTTGCTTATAATGAAGGTCGATGTAATCACGAATTAGCTCTGCATCTTGGACTCCGCCAAACTCAGTTATGAACGGTACAAGTTCACGCTTTTCAGCAGCTTTGACTAATTGAGAAAAGATGTCGCCCCATTGATGAGCGTATCTGTACATATTATCGGGTATCTTCAAAAATGATTGGGTGATGGCTATAGGATCATAATAATGAAATGAGAATATACCTCGCTGTCTTATCTTATCAAGTGACATACTGTCAGAAGGAAGATAGCTAACTATTTGTTGTCCTGCCTGAGGATCTATATTTCCTTCAATCATCGCATCACGCAAGAAATTGAGATGAAAAGTACGACGTATGTTAAAAGGCGTGGGACCTACCTTAGATTTTTTTTCACCACCTCCCTGAAAAGACATTGTCCAATCGACACGTGGTTCTAAAAATAAAAATATCTTGTCATCAAATTTCCTTATTTCAGATTCAACATTCTGATAATATTGATATAGAAATGTCTCCTCAAATTGCTCAGCTGCAATTCCTGCAGGATGAGGTTCATTGAAAGGCTCAATACCTAGAATGGCAGGATGACCGCTGCCATTGTTTAGTGATCTAAAGAAGTTGACTGTCTGGCCTATAGTCTTCTCAAGATTAGTCCTTACCGGAAAATTTTGCAAACCAAATTCTGTGTTAGTAAGATCGTTTTTCCAAAATGAGGAAAGAGTGTGCTTTACTAGCTTGTTTAACATGTAAGCCGTCTGCCACTTCCTATCTCTGAGATTTGATGCCTTTGGTCTCTTATGTTCCTCGTCTATTGCTAATGCCCAATCTGGGAATCCATCTCCACCATAGATTTCGTGTGCTATGTCTTGATGAAAATCTAAAATAATGAACAAGTCTCGGCTGTATAATGCATCTATTATTTGGTTTACAAGGGTTAGATATTTTCGTCCTGCAGCAGAGAGCTCATTTAAGTTTGGATTAGGCTCAGGTTCAATGGCTTTCCACGATATTAGCAGTCGAATAATATTAAAGCCTAGTTTCTTTAGAAGATCCAACTCTGGTTTAACCAATTCAATTTCTTCCTTTAGAATCGATTCGTCTATGTTTTGCATATGAAGAGGAGCGATGGGAAGAAAAGGAGGTAATTTGCTACGTGATGCAAAGTTTACTCCACGAAAAAGAAGATACCTGCCATCGGGATCACTGAACCATATGCCATCTTTAGATAAGCTGCGCGCATTCTTAACAATATTATTTGTGACTGTGCTAGTCAAGATATTTTCAATATTGATTATCAATTGTACTTAAACGTATTTGCATACTTAAGGAGTTACTAACAGAGAATTACCTACCTGTTTTTTATGTGTAGACAAAAAACAAACTTACAAACTCTAAATCCACAAAAATATAATGAAAGCGCATATGCATTGAGTTTTATTAGGCACTTTAGAGTCGGCTTATTGCAACAACAATACTGATAGATAAAGGCATTTCCTACGCAGTTTATTATTAATCTTCTCGTCAATAGGAATCGAGCGATTCATGAACGTAGTCTGGTCAGTTTTTTTCCTGTTATTCCTACAAATGCTATCTGTATACCGTTGATCAAAAGCACTATGGAAACAATTAACAACAATAAGATGAAACCAAACTGAGGACGAGAAAATATAAGCAGTGCTATTGCAACACATATTACTCCTGTGCCTATAGTAAAGATCTTGGAAGGTCTACCATAAGTAGTATTCCTCATGCCATCAATAATTCTTATCGCCCCTGTAGCTAAAAGCCCAAAAGCAAGCATTAGTACGTATAACTTACTAACGTACGCTGGTGCAAAGTAGGCTGAACCAAAGAACACGACTATCGCCACTCCTATTCCTATGCTAATTAGTCTAGACGATCTCTTTAGAGAAGTAGATCGTACTCCAACTATGATACGTTCAATTCCAATTATAATGAATGCTGTTGAGGCAAGGAAAATGAGCGTATAAGCTCCAAGATGAACTGAGCCAAGTAGTATATACAGTGAGATTGCAACACATATTAATCCTACAGCTACTTGGAGAATCCTTAACCATCTTGGTCTGATGATTTCTCCGGATGTCCTTGCTCCTAATTCAGATCCCTTGGTTAAACATACTGTGTCTATTTATAGATATTGAATTGTGAAAATAGATGATTTTTCTATAACCAGAAGAAGTGGCTGCTTTGACAGCGCCTTATATGATAATAGCAGTTTCCATTACTGAAACAATGCTATTTGAAGTTTTATCTAT
>Ga0126314_10000743_pt1 | contig 15572 bp, 12 predicted proteins | sample Plot105B_FD_92535 | JGI IMG/M metagenome (GOLD analysis project Ga0126314, IMG submission 92535) | Serpentine soil microbial communities from UC McLaughlin Reserve, CA, USA - Plot105B | ecosystem: Environmental > Terrestrial > Soil > Grasslands | place: USA: UC McLaughlin Reserve, Lake County...
CCCCACCAAGCTCATCGAGATCGTCGAGATCGGCAAGCAGATCCTGATGACGCGGGGCGCGCTGACGACGTTCTCCACCGCCAATGACGTGGCAAAATACTTTGCCATCATCCCGGCTCTGTTCCTCGTGACCTATCCCGAACTGGGCGCGCTCAACGTCATGGGCCTGACCTCGCCGGAATCCGCGATCCTGTCGGCGGTGATCTTCAATGCCTTGATCATCGTGGCGCTGATCCCGCTCGCTCTGCGTGGGGTGAAGTATCGGCCCGTCGGCGCCGCGGCGCTGTTGAGCCGCAACCTGCTTGTCTATGGCATCGGCGGCCTCGTCGCTCCGTTTCTCGGCATCAAGCTGGTGGATATGGCCGTCACGGCGCTGGGAGTGATCTGATGCGCGCTATGCCTGCTTACCTCGCCCAAACCATCCACACCCACTAAACCCCTCACCCCAACCCTCTTCCCTCAGGGGAGAGGGGGTTTTAGGAGGTCGCAAAAATGTTCGACCAGATTCGTCCCGCCATCGTGCTCACCGTTTTGCTGTCGGCCGTAACGGGGCTGCTTTATCCACTTGCCGTGACCGGCGCGGCGCAGGTGGCCTTTCCCAACCAGGCCAATGGCAGCCGTGTCATCAGCGACGGCGTTGTCATCGGCTCCGATCTCATCGGGCAGAATTTTGCCGGAGACCGGTATTTCTGGCCGCGTCCCTCGGCGACGGGCCCAGAGCCCTATAATGCCGGGGCCTCGACCGGCTCGAATATCGGGCCGACCGGCAAGGCGCTTATCGAGCGCACGGCGGCTTCGGTCGAGGCGCTCGGCGGAGGCACGCAGCCTGCCGATGCGGTGACGGCGTCCGGGTCGGGGCTTGATCCCCATATCACCCCGCAAAACGCTGCCACGCAGGTGGTCCGCGTCGCCGAAGCCCGCGGTTTGGACGTTTCCGTTGTCGAAGGTGTGCTTGACACTGTGACGGAAGGCCCGGCTCTGGGTATATTCGGCGAGCCGCGCGTCAGTGTGCTGCGCCTCAACCTGGCGCTGGACGCGGCGGCGGGCGATTAGAAAGACCTGTGCCGATGTCGCGTGACCGCGAAAATCGCCCTGACCCAGCAGCCTTGTTGCAGCTTGCCGCGCGTGAACACCGCGGCAAGCTGACGATTTTTCTCGGCGCCGCTCCGGGCGTGGGGAAGACCTATGCCATGCTGGAGCGGGCGAAAGCGCTCAAGGCGCAAGGTGTCGACGTCGTCATCGGGCTCGTCGAGACCCATGGCCGCAGCGATACGGCTCGGCTTGCGGAAGGCATCGAAATGCTGCCGCGGCAGGATGGTGGCGGGCCCTATGGGGCGTTCGATCTCGATGCGGCGCTGGCCCGGCGGCCCAAACTCCTGATCGTCGATGAACTGGCGCACTCCAATGAGCCGGGCGCGCGCCATCCCAAGCGCCACCAGGACATCGCCGAACTGATCGGAGCGGGGATCGACGTCTGGACCGCGCTCAATATCCAGCACCTTGAAAGCCTCAGCGATCTCGTGTCGCGCATTGCCGGCGTACCGGTGCGCGAGACGGTGCCCGATATCGTGCTCAAGACGGCCGACGAAGTCGTGCTGGTGGATATTCCGCCGGCCGAGCTGATTGCCCGGCTCAATGAGGGCAAGGTCTATCTGCCCGAAAACGCACAGCGGGCGCTCGACGGGTTTTTCAAGCCGGCGACGCTGATCGCCCTCCGCGAACTGGCGCTGCGCCGGGCGGCCGACCGGGTCGACGACCAGATGGTCGATTTCCTGCGCCAGAGCGCTATCGAAGGCCCATGGGCGACGGGCGAACGGCTGCTGGTCTGCGTCGGTCCCGATGCGATGTCGGAAAAGGTGGTGCGTGTGGCGAGCCGGCTGGCCTCGGGGCTCAATGCCCGCTGGCTGGTGGTGTCGATGACCAAGCCGGGGGCGCCGCTGCCCCTGGCGGGGGATGCGGAGCGGCTTGACGAAACGCTGCGCCTGGCCGAGCGTCTAGGCGCCGAGACGCGCCGCGAGGTTGCCGGTGAATTCGTCGAGGCCATTCTGCGCATCGCGCGGCGCGAGCACATTACGCAGATCGTCATCGGGCGCTCGTCTGGGCGGCGCTGGCTGCGGCGCTCATTGCCGGATGCCATCTTGCGGCAAGCGGGGGAAATCGGCGTCCATGTGGTGCCCGGTGAAGCGGGCAAAAGCGGACGGGGTGCGCGGCCGCGGCTGACGGCGCCCGAATGGGCCGTGACGCTGGTCTTGCCGCTGGTCTCGGTCGGCGCGACGACAGTGTTCGGGCTTGGGCTGAATGCGCTCGTCGCGCTCCAGAATCTGTCAATGCTGTATCTGGCGGCCGTGCTGTTGTCGGCGGTGATCGCAGGGCGGGGCTCGGCGCTGCTGGCGGCGACGCTGTCGTTCTTTGCGTACAATTTCTTCTTCATCGAGCCGACCGGCAAGCTGACCGTGGCGCAGGCACAGGAAGTGCTCTCGCTCGCCATCTTCATCGCCGTGGCGCTGGCGGCGGGGCACCTTGCGGCGCGGCTGCGCGAGCAAGTGGAACTGGCGCGGCAACAGGCGCGGCAGAGCCAGGCGCTGCTGGAATTTTCCCGCAAGCTGTCGGGCGCCCATGGGCAGGACATGGTGCTCGATGCCGTGGTCAGCCACCTCAATTCCAGCCTTGGCCGGGCTGCGGTGGTGCTGACGCCCGACGAGACGGGCGAGATCGCAGCGGCCGCGGCCTGGCCGCCAGATCAATTGCTTGACCCCACCGAAATGACGGCGGCACGCTGGGCGTTCGAGAAAAAGGAACCGGCGGGCTTTTTGAGCGGCACGCTGCCGCAGGTGCGCTATCTCTTCCGGCCGGTGATATCGGCGCAGCGGCTGCTTGGCGTGGCCGGACTTGCCATGGGTAAGGGCGATACGCCCCTTGCGGCAGACGAGGAGCGCACCTTTGTGGCACTGCTCGACCAGGCGGCCATCGCGCTCGACCGGGCGCGGCTCAATCGGGAAAGCTCCATGGCTTCGGTGGCGCGCGAGGGTGAAAAAGTGCAGGCGGCGCTGCTGTCGTCCTTGTCGCATGATCTGCGTACACCGCTGGCTTCGATCACTGGGGCGGTGACGACGCTGCGTCAACTGGGCGAGAAAATGCCTGCGGCGAGCCGCGACGACCTGCTGCTGGCGATCGAGGAAGAGGCGGGTCGGCTCAACCGGTTCGTCGCCAATCTCTTCGACATGACGCGCATCGAAGCGGGTATGATGAAGGCGCGGCGCGAGCCGATCGACATCGCCGCCATCATCGACACCAGCGCCGCGCGAGCCCGCAAATTGCATCTCGACCTCTCGATCGACCTCAGCATTGCGCCCGGCCTGCCTAGGGCTCTGGGGGATGCGACGCTGCTCGAACAGGTGCTGTTCAATCTTCTCGACAATGCCCGCAAATATGGTGGCGCCGACCTGCCGGTAACGATCTACGCGCGGGAAGAAGACGGCAAAGTGAGCATGGCGGTGACCGATCAGGGCAAGGGCATACCTGAGGCGGATCTCGAGCGGATCTTTGAAAAGTTCTATCGGCGCGCCAAGGGCGATGGGCGACCGGCGGGAACCGGCCTCGGGCTGTCCATCGCGCGGGGGCTAGTCACGGCGATGGGCGGCACGATCAAGGCGGTGAGCCCGGCGGCTCGCAAGCGCGGCACGCGGTTTACCATTCGCCTGCCGCGCGCCGAACCGGAACGGAGGGCCTGATGCTGCCGCGTATTCTCGTGGTCGACGACGAACCGCAAATCCAGCGTTTCCTCAAGCCTGCCCTGACCGCTGCCGGTTTCGAGGTCGAAACGGCAGCGACGGCTGCCGAGGCAAAGCGGCTGGCAGCAACACGGGCGCCGGCCCTGATCGTGCTCGATCTCGGCCTCCCCGACGGCGATGGCAAGACCGTCATCGAAACAGTGCGCGCATTTTCGTCCGTGCCGATCATCGTGCTCTCGGCGCGCGACCAGGAAATCGAGAAGGTGACGGCGCTTGACCTTGGCGCCAATGACTATGTCGAAAAGCCCTTCGGAATCGGCGAATTGCTGGCGCGCATTCGCGTCGCGCTGCGGCAGGCGGGGACGGCAGAACCAGCGCCGGCCGAGCAGCGTTTCGGCAACATCGTGCTCGACCTCGAGCATCGCCGGGTGCTGGTCGCGGGCCAGGCGGTGCACCTGACGCCAAAGGAATTCGCTCTCTTCTCGCTATTGGCGGCCAATGCCGACAAGGTGGTGACCCATCGACAGGCACTGGCGCAGGTCTGGGGTCCGGCGCACCAGGAGGACGTGCAGTATCTGCGGGTGGTCATTGCCCAGCTGCGCGCCAAGCTCGAAGCCAATCCCAAGGCGCCGGTCCACCTGATTGGTGAGCCTGGCGTGGGTTACCGGCTCGCGTGAGCCAAGTATCGGGACGATGGTTTTCGCCAAGAACTGGATTGGGCGCAGCGGAGTTGACTAGCCATTGCCCCGGACGAATGAGCCTGTCGCTTCGAGCCCAAGCATCTGCCCAGCGTCGAGTGACGACATGACCTAAGCCTCGGTTTTTTTAATCGGGCGAACTGTTTGATGCTGGTGTGAATCAGTGAAGTCCGGCAAGGGTGGCCTGAAATCCTGGTCGGCGCTGCGTCAGTACATCTGCTGATGCGCCGCTGCGCTTGATTGTAACAGTTGTTTCGAGCGGCAAAAGCAATCAAAAATTGACGACGTTTTCGCTTGTTACCCGCGTTTCAGAAAACGGAAAGCTTGCACAGGCATGTTCTCAGCATGCGGCGCCGGCCGTGCTGGAAGCATCGACAAGACTATGCGTAGTATCGCGATCGACGGGGAAGAGCCCACCAACGCCTCGCTTCACCTCGATGATGACGGGAAGATCATCGCTGCCAACGCAGCAGCGGGGGTGGTGTTCGGCTGTTCCAGTGCGGAACTGATCGGCAAGCCGGTCAGCGTGCTGTTGCCCAAGAAACTGCCGCGGCGCCTCTATCGCGAGCGCGCTGCAGCCGAACTGGTGAGCACCCAAATTTTTCTCGACGCGGTGGTCGAGAGCATTCCATCCATGGTCTTCGTCAAGGACGCCATCGACGGTCGCTTCGTCCTGCTCAATAGGGCCGGAGAGCAACTGCTTGGGGTCGGTCGGCATGAGCTGATCGGGAAATCAGACTTCGATCTTTTTTCTCCTGACGAGGCCGAGCGCTTTCGTCAGGCCGATCGCGAAGTGGTCGCGTTGGGCGAACTGGTGACAATCGAAAACGAGCCGCTCGTAACGCCCAATGGCATTCGATCCTTGCGCACACAAAAGGTCGGAGTGCCCGATGCCGACGGCAATCCGCGCTATCTCCTGGGGATTTCGGAAGACGTAACCGACCGATTGAAGGTCGAGGAGCGCAACCGGCATCTCTCGCTGCACGATATTCTCACCGATCTGCCCAACCGGCTTGCTTTCCAGACCTTTCTCGAAGATCGGCTCCGCGCGCCTGTGCCGTGCTTTGCGCTGCTCCTGCTCGATCTCGATCGCTTCAAAGCGGTCAATGACAGTCTTGGCCATCATGCCGGCGACGAATTGCTGTGCAAGGTTGCCTCACGCATGCTGACTGCGGTGGGTGACCGCTGCACGCTGGCGCGGCTGGGCGGGGATGAATTCGGCCTCATCTATGAGGGGGACCTGAGTTCGGCCGTGCTCGCCGATGTCGCGGGATCGCTGCATTCGGCGATCAACGCGCCCTTCGATATCGATGGCCATGTGGTCCATATCGGCTGCAGTATCGGGGTGGCTATCTGTCCGGACCACGGGATGAGCGCCGATGCGCTGATCAAGCGTGCCGACCTGGCGCTCTATTCGGCCAAGGCGACCGGCAAGGGGGGGTTCCGCAAGTTCGAACTGGAGATGGAGGAACGCGCCGATCGCGGGCGGATCCTCCGCGAGGAGTTGGCGCACGCGCTCGAACGCAAGCAGTTCGTGGTGCACTACCAGCCGATCGTGGATACCGAGACCGGCCATATCGTCTGCTGCGAGGCGCTGGTGCGCTGGGCGCATCCGACGCGAGGGCTTATCTCGCCGGCCGAGTTCATTCCGGCGGCGGAGGCTTCGGGACTGATCGATCCGCTCGGCAAATGGGTGCTGGAAGAGGCCTGCCGGCAGGCGAGCCAATGGCCTGACACCGTGCGCATCGCGGTAAATCTGTCGCCGCGACAGTTCACTGGCTTTACCCTCGCCGCCAATGTGACGATGGCGCTCGAAAAGTCGCGGCTGCGGCCGGATCGGCTGGAGCTTGAAATCACCGAGTCGATCTTTCTTACTGACAGCAAGGAAAACTTGCGGCTCCTCAATGAACTGAAACTGCTCGGTGTGCGGATTGCACTCGATGATTTCGGTACGGGCTATTCGAGCCTCGCCTATCTTCGACGCTTTTCCTTCGACAAGCTCAAGATCGACCGCTCCTTTGTCAGCGATCTGCCTGGTTCCAAGGAGAGCCTTGCCATCGTGCGGGCGGTCATCGGGCTCGGAAAAAGTTTCTCGGCGGTGGTGACAGCCGAAGGTGTGGAGACGGTGGAGCAGTTTGCCCTGCTAGGGGTTGAGGGCTGCCACCAATGCCAGGGTTATCTTCTCGGACGGCCGATGCCGGCAGCCGAGATCAATCGCATGCTTGAGGGATATTGCTACGAGGCGGTCGTCTCTAACGGATGAAATCGAGGAAATCCGTGACACGGCTCGTGGCGAAGTCGAGCGTCGGCTCGTGGGTGAAGCGAGCGTCCACCACCTTGTCATTGCCGAAGGGCACGATCACCTCCTGACTGGCGAAGAGATGGGCCACCATGCCGTTGAGGATATTTCTTTGGTGGCGGTGCGTTCGTTCAGTGGCGGCCGGATTTCGTGAAGGTCATTTTCGTAGCCTGACAGGGCTCCAGAATTCGAGCCGTGATTCTGTCCATATCCTGCTCGATCTTGACGACATCGAAGGGCAAATCCCAAGCAAGCTCCTTCCCGCAGAGGACCATTTCGATGACGGTGTTCAAATCCGAGCTGCTGGTCGCGGCGCAGAACAAGGTGGGCGAAAGTCCCGTCTGGGATCCGCAGAGCCAGAGCCTTTATTGGGTCGATATTCCGCAGGGCCTGATCCAGCGCCTTGCGGACGACGGCACTCTGCGCCAGTGGCGGGCGCCGCTGATGATCGGCTCGATCGTCCTGGCAAAAGGGGGTGGGCTGCTCGCGGCCACAGCCGATGGCTTTGCTCGTCTCGACTTGAGCGCAGAGGCGCCCGGCCTCGACTACATTGCGCCCGTTCTTGCAGGCATGCCCGAGTATCGCTTCAACGATGGCGCCTGCGACCGGCAGGGCCGGTTCTGGTCGGGCACCATGTGTCTGCAGCCCGATGCGGCTAGGCCGGATGGACAGTTGTATCGGCTCGATCACGACGGTCGGGCGCATGCATTGCGCGATGGCTTTCTGATCCAGAACGGCCTCGCCTGGAGCCCTGACGGCACGGTGATGTATGTGTCGGATTCCCATCCCAGCGTCCGCACTGTCTGGGCTTTCGATTACGATGGCGCGGCCGGGACGTTTGCCAATCGGCGCGTCTTTGCCGCCGATTTGCCTGGGCGGCCGGATGGCGCGGCAATGGATGTCGATGGGTGCTACTGGATCGCGGCCACCGACGCGGGAAAGATCCTGCGGCTGACGCCGGAGGGTATTGTCGATGCGGAGATCACGGTGCCGGTGCCTAACCCGACCAATATCTGCTTCGGCGGGCCGGATATGAAGCGCGCCTTCATCACCTCGCTGCGGCGTGGTGAGCCGGATGCCCCAGTCGGCGGTGACCTCTATTGTGTGGATTTACCCTATCAAGGCATGCCGGAAACCCCGGCCATCTCCGATGGCTAGTGAAGAAAAAGAAACGGGGCCCAATGGGCCCCGTTCGCTTCGTCAGGTGACGAGGAAGATGATGATGATCAGCCAGATCGGTATGCCGAGCAGCCAGAGTGCGAGTCCCTTGAACATGTCGTTTTCCTTTCTGCTCGCTTAGAACCGACGGAAAACGTCGGTGTGGACCGCATTGTCGTCGCGGTGATTGCCGCCCTTCTGGGCTGCCCAATAGGCACCAATGGCCGAAACCAGTGTCGTGGCAGCAAGCAGGAAGGCAGCGATGATTGCCGTGTTGCGGGCGATGCGGGCGGCTTCCAGAGCCTCCTGCTTGGCCGCATCCACAGCCACGATCACCTGGTCGACACGGGCCGCGGATTCTTCCGGGGTAAGGCCGGTATTGGCCGCAACCACCGAGGCGAGGTAGCTGCGGTCTGCGTCCGGCACTGTGCCATCGCCAAGCGCTGCCTGGGCAAAGATGCGGGCAGCTTCAGCACGGCTGGCTTCGCTGTCCACCGTGGCAGGCTGCTCGGTACGGAACAGCATGTCGGTGAAGTAGGCGTTGGGATCCATGGCATCAGCAGCACCTTCGGCCACATTGGATGCAGCGGTCGTGGCTGTCGAAAGCACCGAGCCGGCCGTCGTCGCGGCAGCGCCGATACCGCCGATGGCGATCATGGCGCCGAGGACGGTGGCACCGGCCCAGACGATAAGTCCATGGGCACCATCGCGCACATCGCTTTCATCTTCCGTGGCGTCGAAGTGGCGGCGACGAAGGCGACCCGCCAGATAACCGCCGGCCATCAGGCTCGAAACCTGGACCCACAGGAACCAGCTGGCCGCCGCGATGCCGATCAGGAGGCCGGAGGCGCCTTCACGGGAGTTGAAATCGACGAAGTTGAGGCCAACGGCCGAACCGAAGGCGATGAAAAGCAGGGAAATAGCGCTGGCAAAGACGATGCCGGCGATGATGGCCGACCAGTCGACATAGCTTGACGACTCTCGGGTGGCTGCCGCGTCAACGACAGCGACTTCGCTCGGTTGGACCATGGTCATATCAGGCTCCTCAAGCGAGGCCGATGAACGACAGAATGGCCATGACGATGACCACGAGACCAACGAGATAGATAATCGAATTCATGAGGAGCCCTCCGGCAGATTAAATGTGCCCTCTCAACTGCCGGATGGGGGATTTCGTTCCGCTTTCGCAGGGCGGGTATTTTTATGCCGGCGTGGTGTCCTGCTCGAAGGCGCGGGCGATTGCGCGGGTAAGGCGAACCTGGTCGAAAGGTTTGCCAAGTTTGGTGACCTGCCGGCCCGGGACCTCGACGCCTTCGCCATAGCCGCTGGCGACGATGACGGGCAGACCAGGACGGATTTGGTCAATGGCGGCAATCAATTGCGTTCCGGTCATGGTGGGCATGGCCTGATCGGTGATGATCAGGTCGATGTCGCTATGGGCGCGGAACTTTGCCAACGCATCGGCGCCGGAATAGGCCTCCACCACCGCATGGCCCAGATCTTCGAGGAGGGCCACGGTGTTCATCAAGACGAGGGCGTCGTCATCGGCGACGAGGATGGTGAGTTGGCCGCTCGGCTCGGGGATTTCAGGCTTTTCCACGGGCTCTGCACTTGCGGCCGGCGTCAGCGCCACAGGCAACCACAAAATGGCGCTGGTGCCGCTGCCGAGCCGGCTCTCGATTTCGAAGGTGCCGCCCAATTGCCGGGCCATTCCGTGAACCATGGGCAGTCCGAGGCCGGTGCCCTTCCCCACGCCCTTGGTGGTGAAAAAGGGTTCGGTGGCGCGGCGCAGCGTGTCCGCGTCCATGCCCGAACCCATATCGCGAACGACAAGACGGACATAGCTACCGGGCTGAAGGGGCTCGCCCGGCTTGGTCCGGGCATCTTCGCTGGTAGCCGAGACGACGATGGGGCCGCCGCCGGGCGTCGCATCGCGGGCGTTGACGATGAGGTTGAGCAAGGCCATCTCGAGCTGGTTGGCATCGACCCGTACCGGCGGGAGCTTGAGTGGGAAGCTGGTCGAGATCGGCCATTCCGGCCCGATGGAGCGCTGCACGAGATCGTTCATGCCCGCAAGCAACTGAGGAATGTCGACGGTGTCGAGGCTGAGGTCCTGCCGGCGGGCGAAGGCCAGCATGCGCTGGGTCAGCGTGGCGCCACGCTGCGCGCCCTCGATGGCATTGTTGAGAAGCCGTTCGAGCCCCGGATCGTAGGGCAGGCGCTTGCTCAAAAGATCGAGGCTGCTCATGACGGCCATGAGCAGGTTGTTGAAATCGTGCGCGATGCCGCCAGTCAGCTGGCCGATCGCTTCGAGTTTTTGCGACTGGAAGAGTGCCTCGCGGGCGGTTTCGAGTTCGCGTTGGGTCTTTTCGCGCTCGGTGATGTCGCGCGTGATCTTGGCAAAGCCAATCGGGGTGCCCTGGTCGTCGCGGATGGCGTCGATGACGACGCTGGCGCGGAAGCGCTCGCCATTCTTGCGCACCCGCCAGCCTTCAGCGAGGAACCGGCCTTCGCTCCGGGCAGTTTCGAGAGCGCGGACGGGTTCGCTATTGGCACGGTCATCATCGGTGTAAAAGCGCGAAAAATGCTCACCGATGATTTCCTCGGGTTCATAGCCCTTTATGCGCCGGGCTCCCTCGTTCCAGCTCGAAACGTGGCCGTCGAGGTCAAGCATGTAGATGGCGTAGTCGGTGACGCCCTGGACCAGGTGGCGGAACTGCTCCTTGCTGTCGTTCAGGGCTTTTTCGACTTCCCGGCGTTCGGTCATGTCGCGGCCGTAGGCATAGACCAGGCCGTCCTCCATGGTCGTGTGCCATTCGACGCGGTGGTAGCTCCCATCCAGCGCGCGGAAGCGGTTCTCGTAATTGCTGAGGTCACGCTCGCCAAGCGCCTGGCGAAGTGCGTCATTGCTGGGATTGATGTCGTCGGGATGCATGAACTCGTCGAATCTGTGGCCAACGACCGCCTCCACCGGATGCCCTAGAATGCGCGTCCAGGATGGGCTGACGGAGCGGAATATGCCCTTGGCATCGACGACGACGATGATGTCGCGTGACACGGTCCAGATTCGGTCGGCCCGCCGCCGCTCGTTGGTGAGCGCTACGATATTGCCGAGCGCGCCGCTGATCTGCCCGGCTACCAATTGTACGAGGTCGAGGACGTCCGGGTCATTTGGCCGATAGGGGTTGAGTGCCAGGATCAGTGTGCCCGCCGCGTCTTCGCTGCCAAGCGCCGGGATGCTGATGGCGACGGCGCGGTTTGGCGGACGGTCCCAATCGCCCATGGGCCAGTCGACTTGCGGTAAGTCCACGAATTCTCCGGCCATGTCGACCGGTCCGAGGGCAGGGTCGCGGGCATCGAGTACGCGGGCGACCAATTCGGCGCAGCCGGGATCATCGGACAATTGCAGCGCGGCGAAGGGAAAGTCTCGTTTGTTGGTGGCAAAGGCTGAGAGGACGGCGTCTCGGATGGCGATCGTGTCGCTGGCGGGTGCGAGGACCACGCCGAGCTGGCGCAATGTGTCGAGGCGTCGCTCGCTGATGATCCGCGCGGTTTCTTCGGTGACGACGCAGAGGAGGCCCCCCACTGTCCCGTCGTGGGCGTGAAGCGGGCTATAGGAAAAGCTGTGATAGGTCTCTTCGGGATAGCCGCTGCGTTCAAGCAGCAGGAGCAGCGCCTTGTTCCAGGTCGCTTCGCCCGCGCGCACGCGCTCGACCTGATCGGCGACGTCTTCATAGACCTCCGACCAGACTTCGCGGAACGGCTGGCCGAGCATGGAGGAATGCTTGATCCCGAGCGTCGGGATATAAGCATCATTGTAGAAGAAGTTGAGGTCGGGTCCCCAGCCGAGCCACATTTCAAAACGCGTGGTCAGCAGCATGCGAAGCGGAATTTTCAGCGCTTCGGGCCAGGTTCTGGGATGCCCCAGGGGCGTATCGGTCCAATCCCGCTCGCGCATGATGCGTGCCATGGCGCTGTCGCCGGGAAAGATATCAGCGAAGTCGTCGTCCAAAGTGCCCACCATGCCCCCTTTTGTGGCATAACGCGAACGGCTCATGTCGCGTTTGGTTGCAAGCGATTGACGTCATTTGTAGAATTTTCGCAAGAGGGGCCAGCAGCGTCGCGACCCGGACCGGGTGTTTTGATCACCCATTGTCGGCACACCTCACGCCTGCGCGGACATCAACTTTGAAAATATCAAGGAGAGTAGAATGGACGGCATTGACTGGCAGGCCATGTTTTTCGGCGATGAACCGCCAGTTTTTCTGCTCGAGATCCTCATCCGCACGCTGATTATTTATGCCTATACCCTCGTGCTCCTGCGCTGGCTTGGCGGCCGGGCTGTCGGGCAATTGTCGACGGTCGAATTCCTGCTCGTCATTGCACTCGGCTCGGCCGTGGGCGACGCGATGTTCTACCCTGACGTGCCGCTGCTGCATGCGATGCTGGTCATCACGCTTGTCGTGGTGCTGAACAAGGCCATCGATCTATTCATTGCGCGCAGCCGGGCCGCCCAGCATGCCTTTGACGGCAAGCCCGAAGAGGCGGTGCGCGACGGGGCAGTTTGCAGATCATTCGTCGACAGTGCGACCTTCAGTACTGTCGAACTCTTTCAGGAGTTGCGCGAAAAGGGCGTGCGGCATCTGGGCCAGGTGGAGCACGCCTTCATGGAGAACGATGGCGTCCTGACGGTTTTCAAATACGACAAGGTTGAGAGGCCCGGCCTCCCCATCGTGCCGCCCTGGGAAATCAAGCATCCGGAAAAAGTGGCAAGACCGTCCACCACCGATACTTTGGCGTGCATGCGGTGCGGGACCCTCTCGGACGAACCGGCAGAGCCCCGCTGCAGTCATTGTGGACATGATGAATTCACGAGGCCCGTCGGGGGAGAGAAGGCCTGAGCATCGCCATCAGGCGATACCCTTACCTCCGGTGACGCCGAAGACTTCGCCGGTGATGTAGCTGCCTTCCTGGGACGCGAGGAGCACATAGACCGGGGCGAGTTCTACCGGCTGGCCAGGACGGCCGAAGGCGCTGTCCTTGCCGAATTCCTCAACCTTTTCGGGGAATTGCCCACCGCTCGGCTGCAGCACGGTCCAGAAGGGGCCCGGGGCTACTGCGTTGACGCGAATGCCCTTCTCGATGAGCTGGGTCGAGAGCGCCTTGGTATAGGCGACGATGCCGGCCTTGGTGGTCGCGTAGTCGAGCAGGTGCGCGGAGGGCTCATAGGCCTGGATGGAGGCAGTGGTGATGATAGAAGCGCCGGGCGGGAGATGCGGCACGGCCGCCTGAGCCAGCCAATGTAGCGCATAGAGATTGGTCTTCATCGTGCGGTCGAAATCTTCGCTGGTGACCTCATCCACCGATTTGCGCGCCTGCTGGCGGGCGGCATTGATGACGAGGATATCGAGGCCACCGAGCTTCTTGACGGCATCCGCGATCAGGCGCCGGCATGTCCCTTCGTCCGAGACATCCCCGGGCAGGCCAAAGCCCTCGGTGCCGGCCTGGGCGATATAGTCGAGCACCTCTTCGGCATCGCTGCTTTCGTCTTCAAGGTAGCCGATGGCGACATCAGCGCCTTCGCGGGCATAGGCGATAGCAGCGGCACGTCCGATGCCGGAATCGCCGCCGGTGATGAAGGCCTTGCGGCCAAGAAGCCGTCCGAAGCCGGCATAGCTTCTCTCGCCATGGTCGGGAACAGGGCGCATTTTCGCCGCCAGACCCGGAGGGACCTGCTCTTCCTGACGCGGAAATGGGGGCGCGGGATATTGGTGCCGGGGATCCTGACGGGTGAAGCGATCGGTCATGAGACATCTCCATTTTCCCGTCGCCAACGTCTCGACGGAGGGGAGTGTTCCCGGCTTCCTGTTCACAGTCAGCGGCCATAGTAATCGGCGACGGCCTCGATCTCCTCAGGCTCCAGCCGGTGCGGCCCTTCTTCGAGCGCGTCCTCGATTACCTTGGACATGATCTCGGCATGCTTGCCGCCGCGCTCTGCGCCATGCTTCTGGAAGAGCTCGAGCTGGGTGCGCAGATAATCGGCCGATTGCCCGGCGAGGCGCGGGAAGTCCGCCCTTGCATTGGGGCTGTGGCAGGTTTCGCAGGCGGGAATGTCGCGGGAGACGATGCCTTTGAGGGCAATGTCTTCACCCAATCCGCCCGTCGGCCCCATCGGGGCGAGTTTTCCGAATTGCTGGGCAAGCTCGGCAATCTGAGCGTCGCTCAAATGCCGGGCGGCCGACATCATGGTGCCGCTGAGCCGGCTGCCATCGCGAAAGGCGTTTAGGGCGTCGATGAGATAGGCGGGGCTCTGGATATCGAGCCGGGGAAAGGCGCCATCGCGGCCTTCCCCGTTTTCGCCGTGGCATGAGGCGCAACTGCCCGGCGCCGAGGCGCCATAGGCGAGGTCGGTATAGGTGGGCGCATCCATGGTGGGGAGCATGCGGAGGAAGGCGACCATGGACCAGACTTCGTCATCGCGCAATTCGGTCGGCCAGGCGGGCATTGCGGTGTGCGCGATCCCGTATTTGACGGTCTGGAACAGGCGCGCTTCCGGGCGCCAGGCCGTCAGGCGGGGCGGGGTAGGGGAGAGATTGAGCGCGAATTGCTCGGCGGGGGCGGCGGGGCTGCCGTGGCAGGCGGCGCAGACGAGCTGATAGTGGCCCGCGCCACGCCGAATCATGCCGGGATCGTCGAGATCAGGGACCGAAGTCATGGCAGAACGCAGCGCAATGGATTGCCGGGCTGCGGTGTGCTGATACCAGTCGAACACCGGATTGCCGCCATGGCGCGCCGAATGGTCGATAAGGCCCGTCAGCGGAATGGCGAGCACGAAGAGCGCCCCGGCCGCAGCGCTGGCGAAGAAGGACCGCAGATGCTTTTTAGGCAGCGGGCTCATCGGCAGCTCTCGAGATAGAGCATGGGGATGGTGACGTAGAGCACGGCGACGGCCGAGAGCACGCAGAGCATCAGCGCCACGTGGCTGAGGAAGCGGTGACGTTCCTCGGGCGTGTTGTGCTCGTATTCGAAGTCGTCGTCGGTGAGACTGCGGTCATGCACGCGCCAGAGCCGCAGGCTCGACCACCCGATCCCCGCCAGCGCCACCACGGTCGCGGCGATCACGAGGAGGCGAATATCGCCCAAGGGCGCATCGCGACCGAGCTTCTGGCAATAGATGGCGGCCGAGATATAGCAGACGAGGAAATGCAGCGCCCAGATGAAGGGCGCGATGATGACGCTCCACAGGTCCGTGCCGGAGCCGGTCTCGCGCCGCGTTTCTTCGGTGACGTGGTTTTGGCGGCTCATGTCAGGTACGGAAAGCCTCCGATCACGAGAGCCGTCAGCACGCCGCTAAAGGCGGTGAAGTGCCAGAAGAGGGTAATGTTCCAGAGATCGGCGTCATGGGTTGGCGTGCTCTTGCCATAGAGCAGGCGGAAGAAGCCGTATCCCTGCATCAGCATTCCGGTGGCGAGATGGGCGACGATCCAGATGACGAGAGCCCACACGATGGCGGGGTAGGCGTGCGTCGTGGGGTCGAGGCCTGTGACCCAGGGGCCGGCCATGAGCGCGAGGCTGGCGAGAAGGGCAAGCGCAAAGCCCACGGCGAGCAGCAGGCGCGCTGAATCGGGGCTGCCGGCCGAATTGATCAGCCGCGCGCCCAGCGTCGCGCCCCAGGATAGAAAGACG
>Ga0126314_10000744_pt1 | contig 15572 bp, 16 predicted proteins | sample Plot105B_FD_92535 | JGI IMG/M metagenome (GOLD analysis project Ga0126314, IMG submission 92535) | Serpentine soil microbial communities from UC McLaughlin Reserve, CA, USA - Plot105B | ecosystem: Environmental > Terrestrial > Soil > Grasslands | place: USA: UC McLaughlin Reserve, Lake County...
ACACGCAGACGTCCGGAACCAAGACGCCGCAGGACACGCCGAAGACGCGTCGCGAGTGGCGCGAACACCGCAAACAGCAGAGGAGGGCACCCACAGGTTCCGGCGCCTCCTGGTGGCGCTGCCTCTCTTGCTCGGGATCCTCGTAGGATTACTGGTTCTCCCCGCCTTGATCGGACAGAGACCAGTAGCCCGCTTCGATGTCCTCAAGGCCGAAGCAGCCCCTAAGCCTCCCGCCAAGGAGCCAGGTTCTGACTCTGGGAAAAACTCGCAAGCAAGCACGCAGACCGACTCCGAAGCATCTACCGCCCCTGTCGAGGCAGAGCTTACGGCGGAGAAAAAGGACCCGTTACAGGACGAGCTCCAGCGGATAGCGCAGGCCCACCCCGCGACCTACGGCGTCGTGATCTTCGACCCCTCCTCGAAAGAGTCCCTCGCGATGGGTGCAGACCAGAAATTCGTCGCGGCCAGCCTGGGCAAGCTGCCCCTCCTGATGACGCTCTACAAGGCGGCCGCCACCGGCCAGGTTGACCTCGACGACGAGATCTCTATGCAACCCTCCGACGTGCAAGCTTACGGCACCGGCGTCCTCTACACATACCCCATCGGTTACACCATCACCCTGCGCGAGTGCGCCGAGTACCTGATCAAAAAGAGCGACAATACGGCCTGGAAGATGCTCGACAGGTACCTGGGAAGGGACTACATAAGGGCCGAGCTATACCGCGTCGGCGCGCGCTCGACACAGTACTAGATCCCCAACACCACGACCCCGAACGACGTCTTGCTTATGCTGAAGAAGATCTCCGCCCCCTCCTACACAACCCCAGACCTCTCGGCCGAGATGCTCGACCTTATGTCGAACACGGACTTCGAGGAGCGCCTGCCCCAACCCCTTCCTGAAGGGACGCGGGTCTCGCACAAGATCGGCTACTACGGCAGCACCTTTGCCGACGCCGGAGTGGTGTTCCCCGAAGGCGCAAGCAACACAGACGACGCCTACTTTATAGTCGTGATGGCGAGCGAAACGGGCTGGGGAACCTCGCGCGCCGCCACGCAAGAGATGTCCCTCGCCACCTACGGCATCCTGTCCGAGCCAGCACCCGAAGGCAAGTCAAACGGCCCGTAGTAGATCTCCTCTCCAGTCCCCGCCAGGACGAGATACGGCCCAAATCGTCGCGCATACACAGGTTTTGCCAGCTGGCGCAAACCCTCGCATTGTTAAGGAATTTGAAGAAAATGGTAAGAAGTAGTGACAACAGTGTTGACATTGTGGGGTAGAGGTGAAAAAATGCGTTCTGTAGAGGTAATCTTCCAATAAGGAGGTAGCGTTGAAGAAAGTAATGTTGTTAGCGGCTATGTTGGCCATGGTGTTGGCCGTCGCGGTCCCGGCTCTTGCGCAGACGGCTGTCGTGGGGCAGGATTGCGTCCAGACCGCCGTAAACCAGGAGACCGGCAAGGACCAGACCGCCGTAAGCCAGTACGGCGACGCGACGAACATCAACATCCAGGCGATATCCCAGCAGTGTAACGTTACTGTTGCGCAGGTCACCGCGGCCGTCGCGAACACGCCCGGTGTGGCCGCGAGCACAGCCCAGTATAATGCGCCTGCAGCTAATGCGCCTGCAGCCGCGCAGTACCAGTACAGCGCTAGCGCAAGTGCGAGCGCAAGTGCGAGCGCAAGTGCGAGCGCAAGTGCGAGCGCAAGTACGGCTCCCGCTACCGAGCTTCCCTCCACGGGTGGTTCGTCGCTGATCGCGCTTGGTGCCGGTGTCCTGCTCGTGGCCGGTGGCCTTCTGGCCCGCAGGATCGTCCGCTAAGCGACCAGACAAAGCCCAACGAGGCTTAAAGTGGGGCGGGTCCCTTCGGGGGCCCGCTTTTTCGTGCCGGTCGTGCCCGTCTGAGGGGGTAGTGGGCGGCTTGTATTCGTGGGGTGTTGTGGATATCCTCATGGGCGGTGATCTTGCTTGAGCCGTGCGATCTTCAGACTTTCTGCGGGTTTTCTGGTGGGGGTTTTGGCCCTGCTGGCTGTTGCGCTTTACCTCTCGGATTACTTTACCGGAGAGCAGCAGAGGCTGGCCGCAGCAGGGGATGAGGCGGGGGCGATGGAGGCGTCACGGATGGCGGTGCGCCTCGACCCCTTCGACACAGACGCGCTCCAGGCACAGTCCCTTCTTTGGCGGCAGCAGAGGAACTACGACAGGGCGGTTCTCGCGTTGAGGGAGGCGATAGCGCGGGATCCCAACAACTATGTGCCTTATCTGACGCTGGCCAACCTCAAGCTCACGATGGGGGAACCGGACGCTGCGGTGGAGGGCTACCGGGATGTGCTCGAGCTGAACCCCAACGCCGTTCTTGCCCGCAGTTCTCTCGCCAGGACGCTTATGAGGCAGGGGAAGCTGCGGGAGGCCAAGGTGGAGTTCGAGACGCTAAAGGATGAGAAGAGCGCGACCTACCAGGACCTCTACGACCTCGGCAGAATCCAGGCACGAACCGGCGAGGCGCCCGAAGGCGTGAAGAACTTAAAGCGGGCCAGGCGTATGGCGGAAGCTCAGTTCGACAAGGCGCCTGGAGCGCAGACGGAGCGCCAGCAACAACTTCTTGTGTCTATGGACCTTGCCACCGCCGACGCGCTCGTCGTTCAGGGTCGAATCGGGCAGGCGCAACGCATCCTCTCGGAGAGCACCTCAGAGCAGGCACCCAGCCTTCTCGAGTTGCTCGCCTCGGACCCGGAGGCCTACCGCGAGCAGGTGATCAACAGTGACATCCTCTAGCGGCCGTGGCTGGCGGGACGAGGCGAGGGACGATCCTTCGCTCTCCGAGATCCTGTACGTGCTAAAGAGCCGCCGTCTGCTGGTCGTCGGGGTCGGGTTGACCCTCGCCGGCATCGCCCTGCTCTTCGGGTTGTTGCGCGAGCCGGTCTACGTCGCCGAGGCGAGGGTGAGCGTGGTGCCCCAGGGCAAGCTCGAAGGCGAGGAGGCCAGGCTCGCTTTCCTGGAAGAGGTGCGCGGAAACGTCGTTACGCAGAAAATGCTTGGCGAGGTCAGGCGTCGGGCTGGGTGGGAGGACGGGCCGCAGGCGTTCTCGGAGCGGCTGGACCCCGAGACTTTTGCGGGCAGGAACGGCAGTTCGGGGCTACGGGTACGGTTCTCGGGCGAAGAGCCGGGGCAGGCGGCCAGGGCGGCCAACGCTTACGCGGAGGTGTTCGTCACGGGGGTCGACGATCTCGGCGACAGGCCGCTCGCCGACGGCGTTCCGGTCGCTGAGGCAAGCGTGGAGCAAAGGGCCGTGCCGGGAGGCTACAGCCCGCGGCCCCTGATCTACGCGGCCGTCGCCGCCGGGGCGGGGTTGCTGCTCGGGGGCGCCGCCGCCTTCGTACTGGAAGGAAGGGCCAGCGGCTGGAGGGACGTGCGCGACGCCGAACTGACGCTCAGGGTGCCGGTGCTCGGCACCATACCTGATTACTCCCTGAAGAGATTCGAAGGTTGACGTGAGCCTCGGGGCATTGAGCGATGCGGGAGCCCGGGAGTTGCTCGACCCTGCCTCGCCGGTGAGGCGCCACTACGAGGAGCTTGCTGACAACCTGCTGGGGGTAGATGAAACGGGCATCGTCGTCGTCACAAGCCCGGATTCCGGCGCCGGACGCACGAGCATCTGTCTCGGCCTTGGGGCCGCCGTGGCCGGCATGGGTCGGCGGGCCGCCATCGTGGACTGCAACCTCGAAAACTCGCAGTTGCACCGGATGCTAGGCGAGCCGAACTTCGTCGGGCTTACAAGCGCCCTCGGTGATAGCAAGACCCTGGAGCACCACGGGTACGAGGTCGTCCCCGGGCTGCTCGTCGTCCCGACTGGTCCGATCCTGTCCGACCCTGCCTCCATCCTGGAGAACGAGGGGATCCTGAAGGCGGTGCGCTACTTGCGGAAGAGCCGGGACCTGGTGCTTCTCGACGCGCCGGTGGCGGGAGGCGTGCTCCGATCGCCGAACCTTCTGGGCGGCTTCGACGGCGTCCTGCTCGTCGTCCACGCCTCCCGAACCCCCAAGGATGCCGCCCGCGAGGCGGCGGACGACCTGCTGGCGGCGGGTGTCAACCTGCTCGGGGTGGTGTTGAATGGATGCTCCTGACGCGCGGCCTGCGCGGGGCGAAGAAGTGAAGGAAGTCCAGCTCCCCGAAGCCTCGGAGTTCCCCATGGAGGACAAACACCGCCGTCCGAGGCGGCTGCTCGCCGTCTTCAAGGGGCTTGTCATGCTGGCGCTCCTGGCCGTCACCGCCTACGGGATGATAAGAGACGGCCTCTACATGGACGAACTCTGGCTGCCCGTCGCCGCGGGCGTACTGGCGCTGCTGTTCGCGACGCTGTTCGCGCGCGGCTTCTACGGGGACTTGCCCCCGGCGGCCACCCTGGCGCTGGTGTTCCTCGTCGCGCTCGTCGCCGTCAAGGGCCTCTCGATGGTGTGGACCGTAAGCGAAACCGAGACCATCAAGGAGACCCTGCGCTCCTCGATGTACCTGGCTATCTTCCTTATAGCGCTTGGCGCGCTGACCGCGGGACGGCTGGTCGGACCGCTTACGGACATCTCGGTCCTCGTGGTCGCCTCGGTGGCCGGCTACGGGCTGCTGCAGAAGATAAATCCTATCGACTACCCGGTGCAGTCTATCGACGGTGTGAGGGTAGACTCGACCCTAGGTTACGCGAACACCACAGCCGTGGTTATCGGGATGGGGGTGGTGCTCGCTTTGGCGCGGATGGCGACCCTGCGCAACTTCGCTTTCAGGGGGCTCTACGCGGCCCTCGTGCTCTCCTTTCTGGTCGCCCTCTACCTCACCGTCTCGCGCGGCGGCCTCGGTTCCCTTGCCATAGGTGTGATCCTCCTCTTCGTACTCGGGGGCGGACGCCTGCAAATGCTCGCCAACCTGCTCTTGGTGGCGCTACCCGGCGCCTGGCTGTGGTGGCGGATGCAGGGCCTGCCCGGGCTACTAGAGACCGGCGTCCCGCCACAGGAGAAGCTCGCCGACGGGACGGCCTTCAGGAACGATTTGATCTTCGCCCTCCTCGTGTCGTTCGCGCTGCAAGCCGGCTACGCCCTGCTTGTGAACCGCTACGAGCTCGTGTCCGCCGCGCGGCGCACGCTCGGTATCGTGGCCGTAGCGGGGCTCGTGCTCGCGGCCTGCGCCGGAACGTTCGTGGTCGTCGGAACCTACGGTGGTCCGGGGGCCGCCTACCAGACGCTCGTCGGCAACGCCGACGAGGAATCGGGTGACTTGGCCAGTAGGCTAGTGTCGCTCGACATCAGCTCCAGGGGGGATTACTGGAGGGTCGGGTGGGAGGCGTGGAAGGAGCATCCCTTCACCGGCACAGGAGCAGGGACGTTCCAGTACACGTGGCTGGAAGATAGGCCCTCGCTTAAGGGCGTCAAACAGATTCACAACCTGTACCTTGAGCAGGGCACGGAGACCGGCCTTTTCGCCTTCATCGCCCTGCTCGGCTTCGTGGCCGTCCTCCTCGGATACACGGCAAGGGCCGCGTGGCGGTCGGGGGGAGAGCGACGGGTGCTCCTCTCCGGGCTCGCCTGCGCGCTTGCGGTCTACCTGATCTCCTCGGCCGCCGAGTGGCACTGGTATATGCCCGCTTCGACGATGTTCTTTTTTGTCCTCGCCGCCATCGCCATGAAGTTCGCCTCCAGGGAAGACTGGGGCTCCGCAGAGGACGACGCCCCCGCGAACGGTGGGGCCCCACAGGCCTGACAGCACCGGTCCTATGAGCGACGAGAGCCTCCAGTCGGAAAGCGGCTACGACGCCGGGGTGAAGCGCGTGGCCAGGGGGGTCGGCGTTGGCTCGGCGGGGCAGGGCGTCGGCCGTCTCCTCGGCTACGCGACGCACGCGTCCGTGGCGTGGATGTACGGCCCGGCCCAGCTCGGCTTCTACGCCCTCGGCATCACGGTCGTGCAGGTGGCGAGCATCCTCTCGCAACTCGGGATGGACAACGGCGTGGTCCGCTACGTAGCCCACCACGGGGCCGGCGGCGACACAGCGAGGGTTCGTGGCACCATCCTCCAGTCGCTCGCCGTTACGCTGGCCCTCAGCCTGACGCTCTCGGTCCTGCTCTTCGCCGGGGCCGGGTATCTGGCCGAGAGCGTGTTCGGCAAACCATTCCTTGCGACCATGTTCCGGGCCCTCGCGGTCGGTCTACCCTTCCTCACGTTTATGAGCATGGCGCTGTGGGCGACCCAGGGTTTCGGGACCCTCAAGTACGCCGCGTTCGTGGGGCAGGCGGCGAGACCACTTCTGAACCTGGTGCTCCTCGTTTTCTTCTATCTGGTTGGCGTCCAGATACTCGGGGCCGTGGCAGCGTACGTGATCTCGATGGCCCTCGGTGCCGCGCTCGCGCTGGCCTCCCTGGGAAGGGTCTTCCCCGGCCTTCTCGCCGGCAAGGCCGAGTACGAGAGCAGGGAGCTCTCCGTTGCCTCCGCCCCGATGATCGTGGCCAACGTTACCCAGTACTCGAACCTTTGGTCCGCCGTCGTCGTGCTGGGCGTCTTCGAGCCGGTGCCGACCGTCGGCGTCTACAGCGCCGCAGCCCGCACGGCGGCGCTCTCCAGCCTGGTCCTGATCTCCTTCGCCGGCGTCTTCTCGCCCCTGGCCGCTGGCCTCTACCGCCAGGAACGGCTCGGTGAACTGGGCCGGCTATACGCCGACGTCTCCCGCTGGGCTTTCACCGGCGCCCTCGCCTTCTTCCTTGTAACGGCCCTATTCTCCAGGGACGTCATGCTGTTCTTCGGCGAAGAGTTCGCCCACGGCTGGCCCGTGGTGGTGGTGATCTCCGCGGCCCAGCTCTTCAACTCCTCCGTGGGGCCGACTGCCCGTCTCCTCGCGATGACGGGACACCAGAAGGCGGTCATGGTCTCGACCGTCGGGTCCGCGATCGCGGCCGTCGCGTTGAACTTCCTGCTCGTGCCCCACTACGGTGTCGGCGGCGCAGCGGCCGCCACGGCTGCTGCCCTCGTCCTCGCGAACGGCTCGTCCCTCATCTTCGTCCGCCGCCGGCTCGGTTTCTGGCCGTACGGCCCCAGGTACGTGAAGCCGCTCCTCGCCAGTTTCGTCGCCGCGGCGGTGACGTTAGGGATCAGGGCGTTGCTTCCCACCATAGAAGGGCTTCCGGCGCTGCTCCTTTTCGCGCCCATCATCCTTGTGATATTCGCCTGCGCGCTGGTCTCACTCGGCCTTTATGCGAGCGACCGCCGGTTCCTCGCCTCCTTCGGCGGAGCGATGAGGGACGCGCTCGGAAGAGAGCCCGCACGATGAGCAGAGCCCCGCTCTCACGGCTGCTCGGGGGGTTGTACGTGGACCTCGGGAAGGGGGATCATAGAGACTCCGTCTTTCTCGCCGGGAGCGGGAGGAGCGGGACCACGTGGCTGTCGGAGGTGATCAACCACAGCGGAGGGTACCACTACGTCTTCGAGCCCTTCAACCCGGCCAGGGTCGGCGCGTTTGGACACTTCCGCAGCAAGCAGTACCTGAGACCCGACGACACGCGCGAGGAGTTTCTGAAACCTGCCTCTCTCGCGCTGACGGGAGCCCTCAAGAGTTCCTGGACGGACCGGTTCAACAGGGCGCTCGTGGCGCGGCGGCGCCTGATCAAGGACATAAGGGCCAACCTGCTCCTCGGTTGGATGAGAGCCAACTTCCCCGGCATGCCCATCGTCCTCCTGCTGAGACACCCCTGCGCGGTCGTTGCCTCCCGCCTCGCGCTCGGTTGGAAGGACAATCTCAGTGAGACAATGGAACAGCAGGATTTGGTGGAGGATTTTCTCCTCCCCATGGAGACGGGGATACACGCCGCCCGAGACGCCTTCGAGCGTCACCTCATCCTCTGGTGCATAGACAACTACGTTCCCCTGCGGCAGTTCGCGCCGGGGGAGATACACCTCACCTTCTACGAGAACTTGCTTATCAACCCGGAAGCTGAGCTACAGAGCCTCTTCACCTTCCTAGGCGAGGACCTGGACGACCGAACCTGCGACAGGCTCGACCGCCCCTCGCCCCTGAGCCGCAAAGATGCTCCTATTCCTTCCGTGGACGGGTGGCGCGTCCGGGTGGACGCCTGCCAACGACAGAGGGTCGGTGAGATCCTGGCCCTCTTTGGCCTCGATGGGGTCTACGGCGAGGGGCCGATGCCCGATCCTTCTGGCGCCTACGTCCTAATGGAAGGGAAGTAAGGGTCTCTCGTGAAGCCGCCTGTGGTGATGCTGGCCGGAGTCAGGTGGGACTTCCTCTGGCAGCGGCACCAGACGCTGGCCACCCTCTTCGCCGGCGCTGGCTACCCCACCGTCTTCGTCGAGACAACCGGCCTAACTAATCCTCGCCCCGGTATGGCCACGCTGAAAAAGGCACTCTCGCGGGTCGGTCGCTCCCTGGGGAAGGCAGGGTCGCCGGAGGGACACAAGAACCTCACGGTTTACGCGCCGCTCACCGCGCCGCCGACTTCGCAGACGTTTACGTGGGTGAACGAGAGGTTTCTCATCCCGCGCGTGCTGCGCGACCTCGGGAAGATAGCGGGCCGCCGCCCCGTCGTCGTCGCCTATCTGCCCACGCGGACGACGCTGGATCTGATCTCCGGCCTCGAACCGAGGCTCCTCCTCTACGACTGCTCCGACGACTACGTGCAATTCCCCGGTGCTCCGGGGAACATCGCACGGACGGAGCGCGAGCTCCTCCTGGGCGCCGACCTCGTCTCCTGCACCTCGCGACACCTGCTGAAAAAGGTGAAACTTCTCAGGTCAGACGCTTTCCTTAGCGGCCCCGCCGTGGACTACGACCGGTTCGCCGTGCTGCAAGACCAGCCTCCGGCAGATGAGGTCAGCACCGTCTGCTTCTTCGGTGATGCGACCAGGGAGCGCATAGACTTCGAAGCGTTCGAGGCCATTGCCCGGACGGGTTTTGGCTTACGCATCGTCGGTGGCCTCGACTGCTTGGGGAAGAAGCTCCTGAGGATGCCGGGAGTAGAGTACAGGGGAGAGGTCTCCAATGCGGAGCTTCCAGGTGCGCTGGCGGGCGTGGACGCCTTCGTTCTGCCCTACAGGGTAAGAGATCTGACCCGGGCCATCTCGCCGGCCAAGACCTACGAGTGCCTTGCCGCCGGAAGGCCCGTCGTGTCAGCCCCCCTCCCCTCGATGGAGGAACTCGGCGACTATATCTATCTGGCGAAACGCCCGGAGGAGTACGTGAGGATTTTGCGTAGCTTGTGGGACAACGAAACGGAGGAAAAGATACGAAGCGGTATCGAGCTTGCCCGTGCGAACTCGTGGGATGCCCGCTTCGTCGAGCTGGATGGGGCGATCTGGCGCGCCATGTAAAGAAGCGCCCGTCCAGGGTGAGCGTGCTCGGGATCGGCGTCGACCCGGTAACCGTCGAGGAGTTGCACGCCGGGATAAAGCATCTGGTCGAGAGCGGGAAGTGGGGCACGGTTCTGAACGTGAACGCCAACTGCCTCAACCTCCTCTACGAGGACGCCGTGCTACGCGGGTTCTTCGGCGACGCCGATCTGGTGATTTGCGACGGGTCTGGGGTGATGCTCGCGGCGAGGATCCTGGGAAGTCGGATTCCGGAGCGCATCACCTACGCCGACTGGGCGTGGCGGCTTGCCGCCTTCGCAGAAGCCGAGGAATTCTCATTATTCCTGCTCGGCGCCGGGCCCGGCGTGGCCGAGAAGGCCGCACAGGAACTTCGTACGTGGCATCCTGATCTCCACATCGCCGGGGTCGAGCATGGGTACTTCGATCACACGCCGGGCAGCCCGGAGAACGAGGTGCTCCTGCAAAGGGTGAACGCCGCGAGGCCGGACATCCTAATCGTCGGGTTCGGGATGCCGCTCCAGGAACGCTGGTTGATGGAGAACCGGCACAGAATAGACGCCGGCGTCGCCCTCACGGGCGGGGCCGTCTTCGACTACGTCTCCGGAAATTTGCGCCGCGGACCACGCCTACTCACGGACAACGGCTTCGAGTGGCTGGCGCGCCTGCTCGTCGAGCCGCGCCGTCTGTGGCACCGCTACCTGATCGGCAACCCCCTCTTCCTACTCAGGGTGCTTGGGCAACGCCTCGCCAAAGGACGGTCCACCGGGCGTCCCGGTGGAGGTCGCCGAACGTGAATCAAAACCCTTGAAGTCTTTCGCCCCTGGCCGATAAAGGTTAGGCAATAGCGCTCACATCCTTGGAGGGAGGAGAATGCGTTCTACTAGGGTATTGCTCGTTGCCCCTTGTTTGTTCGCGGTCATGGCCGTGATCGCACAAGGGGAGGGTGCGGTGCGACAAGCGCCACCCGCGGCTAATACGTAGAGGACGGAAGGGACGATGATGGACGCCTCCATCGTCCACCCCGCGAGCTGGACCGTCGAGCGCGAACGGTACACCTCGGATGGTACCTACGGATTCACGCTCTGGAGGCCCGAACCCGGTGGGTCCCAAGACCACGGCGGGACCCCGGCCGTGCGCGTTGCCCTGGCGGAAAAATTGCGACCCTCCGGCATCGAGGCAGAGGTCGGTCAAACGCTCGCCTACTACGAAAACCAGGGCGTGGCCTTTGGCCCATCCCCGGGAGCACCCCGGTCACGAGGGTCTACATACCCGTGGACGGACGGGTGTACAGGATAGACGTCTTTTGCGAGGCCCCGGGAGAGGAGGGGCTCGATGCGGGCGACAGGCGATTGCTCGGGACGCTGCGGGTCGGGCGGCCGTCCGCTTCCGTCGCCTCCCTAGGGCTGCCGCGCGAACGCCCACGAGGCCCTCTACCCGGCGGAGGGCATGGAGCCTGGGATGCCGGATCGCGGCTTGACGTCCTCGGCGGCTGGCGAGGAGCCAGGTGGAATCGAGTACTCGGCCTTGGAGACGGGTGAAAAGCGGCTCTTGGGGGATGCTGGCAGGCCAACCCCGCGTTCTGGGTGCAGGTCCAGCACGGCCCCGGGGCTAACAGCAACAAGGGCGACGGTATCACGACGGGATGGACCAGAATCAGCGTGCCGAACTACTGGGGACAGTACACCCACGGCGACCTCGGGTACGGCCGCTGCCACGAACCGTACTACGCCAACGACAAGTTCGCCGTCGACTACCCCATGGACAGGGGAGCCCCGATCTGGTCGCCTTTCAAATGTGGGCGCGTGGCCTTCGCCGGGCGCAACGAGACCCACATAGACTACGGTATTCTCGTCTCCATTGAGTCTTGCAACGGCAAGTACATAAGCTGACGAGTCACTTCAGCGCCCTGAGAACCGGGCTGAGCAAGGGCGACAGGGTGGACGAGGACACCATACTCGGCTACGCCGGCAAAACCGGCGGTCCCCGTATCCCCGTCGGCCAGGTCCACTTCCATCAGGTCTTCTATCGTTACCCAAAACAGAACCCTGATGGCTCCCCGTATGGTGGCCAGGGTTTGCAGATCATCCGCCACCACTACGTCGGCGCTGCGGCAAGCAGGAAGGATATAAGACTCTGCTCCCACGTCTACGAGTACGGAAAGGTCAGGCCGGATTACGGAGTTTACTGCCGCGAAGGCCTGACCTGCGGCGAGGGGTACAGGATCAGCAATTAGAACGGTTTGCGAAACGCACGGTCAGCGTTTCAGCCGTCAGTTCTCAGTCGTACGTGCCGGGGCCGTCAAGCGTTCGTACGCGGCTTCAGCCCTGGATAGCAGACGCCCGACTTCCGGGTCCTCCAGCTCGTGTTCCAGCTCGTGCTTAGTCTCCACCCTGGCAGCCACGGGACGGGAGGCTTTGTTCTCCCAGTGTGTATCCCCGAATTTTCTCTTTGAGTTTCTCTCCACACGGGCGAGCACCGCCTCGACGTTCCGTTCGTTGTGGTGGAAGGGGGAGAAGGACGTTCCGAACCTGTCGTTCAGGCACCGGATGACCCGTCCGAAGTCCCCTGTCACGTCTTCGAAAGTTCCGAGAACGTAGGCGCCACTGTAGCCTTCGACGGTCTCGTAGAAGGAGAGGTAGTACCTGAGGGCCTGCTCGACGGAGATCGGATCCCGTATCGCGAAAGAGAGCACGGCGTCTTTGGGCCTTCGTATTAGCACCAGGGTCGGTATCCGCCACCGCGCCGCCCGGATGACCTGCGCCGGAACGTGCAGGCCTGTGGCGATGCGCACCGTACCCTTCTGCGCCCTGTTGAAAGCCACTCTTGCAAACGAGTTGGCCGACCTAGGGAACCCCTCGATGACCAGTTCAGTCTCGGGGGTCACGACGCGCGCCTGGTCTTTGCGCGCCAGCCGGTACAGAGCGTAGAAGGCGGCGGGGTGCTTGCCCGCGTGGGTCTGGAGCCACTTCTCGAACCTGAAGACGGCGGGGCGTTCGTCCGAGTAGGGCCTGGATCGCTTCTCGCTCTGCATCACCACAATAGTATATTCAGCACTTCAGCAGGTCAGCAATTCAGCAAGTATAGATAGCTGACCTGACCTGCTGTCCCGCGGCGGTATACTCGGTGCGGAGGATTCCGTGCGGATCTTGGGCGACATTTCGGAGAGGCTGTTCGGCTTCAAGTTGTTGCGGCGCTTGGCGAGTGTCCTCGTTCTGCTGTTGGCTGATGGGCTTGCGCTGTTGGTAGGGCTTGAAGGCGCGGCCTGGGTCTTCGGAGGTGGGCCAGATCCCGCCCTCAGCCTGGCGCCGCTGCTGGTGGCGGCCTGGATCGTCCTCTTCACCGCTTTTCGTCTGTACGACAGGGCGCCTGTTCGGCGCAGCCCGGGAGGGCTCGTCGGGGCCGCGTTTTGCTGGGCGGGGCTCGTGAGCGTGGGGGCTGTGATCTACCCGGTGAGCGGCCTCGGCATGGCAGAGATAATGTTCGCCACCTCCCTCGCCCTCCTGGGCGCTGGATTTCTGAGGCTCCTCTACGAGCGTGTCCTGGGTAGGATTTACCGCCGCGGCTTCGGCCGGACGCCGGTCCTGGTGGTCGGAAGCGAAGAATACAGAGCGCGGCTGCGCCGGATGATGGGGCACGCGACCGACGCCTACGTCCTGGCCGGAGAGGTGGATATCGGTGGAGGGGCGCCGGATCTCGGGTCCTTGAGGGAGATGCTGGACCGCACGGACGCGCGCGGCATCGTTCTCGTCGGGGCGGAGGGCCTGCCCGACGATGACCTCCTCGACCTCGTCCACTCCGTGCGCCTGCGCGGGATACCCTTGAGGGTGGTGCCAGGCGCGTTCGCCCTGATGCGAGGCCGAACCATCCTCTCGGAAGGTATGGGACTCCCGCTCCTCGAGATCCACTATCCGGGTCTGGACAACACCCAGCGGACCCTCAAGCGCGTCCTCGACGTGGCGGGCTCTGTCTGCGGGCTAGCAATCCTCTCGCCGCTCCTTCTGGCCGTCGCCGTCGCCGTGAGGCTGGACTCGCCCGGTCCCGTGCTCTTCAGACAGAAACGCGTCGGGGCGGACGAGAAGGCCTTCATCTGCTACATGTTCCGCTCGATGCAAAGGGATGCCGAAGTGCGCCAGGCCGCGCTGGAGGACCTCAACGAGGCCGAAGAGCCCGTCTTCAAGATAAAAAACGACCCCCGCGTAACCAGGGTCGGACGTTTCCTCAGGCGCTGGAGCATAGACGAACTACCCCAGCTGATAAACGTACTCAAGGGCGAGATGAGCCTGGTGGGTCCCAGGCCGCTGCCCGTAAGGGACTTCCTGAGGATGGAGGAGGCGCACAAGCGGAGGCTCGGGGCCATCCCCGGGATGACCGGCTACTGGCAGACCAGCGGCCGCAGTGACCTCTCCTTCGAGGAGATGGTGCGGCTCGACCTCTACTACATAGAGAACTGGTCGCTCTCGTTCGACCTCAAGATCATCTTGAAGACCCTAGGCGCCGTCCTTCACCGCAAGGGCGCGTATTGAAGCACGGCGTCTTTAGGGCGCCTTGTCAGCACGCCGCCCTGCGGGCGGCTTTCAGCACTTTGGCAAGTCATACCGGGTGCGCTTAGACGAGACTTCGTTCGGGCCGCGTGTGCCAGGGCCTTTCCTCCGTGTCATTCCCGCGAAAGCGGGAAGCCACGGGTAGCAGGAAGCCAGGGCATATCCGCGGTGGTTGACGATGCCGGGCTGCTGGCACTCACTAGGAGAACTTCCTGCCGGGGCGCGCTTGGCGTGTAGTAAGCTAGGAAGCATCGTTTTCAGGTAGTTTTTCGGGCTGAGGTCGGGGGCTCTGTTGTCAGCAGTCGAGAAGTTCGAGGTAGGGATTGTTGGAGCCGGCTATGTCGGGCTGACGACGGCGGCTTGCTTGGCTTACCTCGGGCACAGGGTTACTTGTCTGGACCGGGACGAAGGTTGTATGGAGAGATTTGGGGAGGGAAAGGTTCCTTTCTACGAGCCGGGGTTGGAAGAGGTGGTGGCCCGTGGGATGCGGGCCGGTCGGCTGTCTTTCGTGGGGTCATCGGAGTTGGGTGGGCTCGTGGGGAGTGCGGACGTGGTGTTCGTTGCGGTCGGGACGCCGCAGGGGGATGATGGGTCGGCCGACCTCTCGAACGTGGCGAGCGTGGCGCGCCAGATAGGGCGTGCGCTCGCTGGCTGAACTGCTAGGTCGCGCGGGCGTCCGCTGGTCGTGGTCAACAAGAGCACCAGGCCCGTGGGGGGCGGCGACTACGTGTCGGCCCTGATCGAGGAGGGTGCAGGCGGGAGGGAGGTCGCCGGGTTCGCGGTCGTCGCCAACCCCGAATTTCTAAGGGAGGGCAGCGCGGTCTACGACGCCCTGTTTCCCGACCGTATCGTTGTCGGGGCTGACTCGCGCGGGCCGCTGGAGACTATGCGCGTGCTCTACGAACCGATAATAGGACAGACCTTCCCGACGGAGTTGGACCCCAGGCCCAAGACGGCGGTGCCTTTCGTGAGGACGGACCTGGCGAGCGCCGAAATGATCAAATACGTTGCCAACGCATTTCTTGCGGCCAAGATCAGCTTCATAAACGAGATCTCCACCTTGTGCGAGCTTGCGGGGGCCGACATAGGCAGGGTGGCCAACGGCATAGGCTTGGATGGGCGTATCGGGTCGAGGTTCTTACAGGCCGGCATCGGGTGGGGCAGGTCGTGCTTCCCGAAGGACGTCCCGGCCCTGAGGGCCGCGGCGAGCGAGCACGGGCACGAGACTCCGTTCCTCGACGCGACCGTGACCGTGAACCAGGCTCAGCGCTGGCGCGTGAACGAGAAGCTCCAGAGGCACCTCCACAGCCTGAGGGGCAGGCGCAATGCCCTTCTCGGCCTCTCCTTCAAACCGAACACCGACGACCTGAGGAGCGTGCCAAGCCTGGAGATAGCCGGCACCCTGAACTCCCTTGGCGCGACGGTCGTAGGCTACGATCCCGTCGCCGGCAAGAAGGTCGCCACCCTCCTTCCCGACGGCGCGAAGGTCGTATTCGACCCCTACGAGGCGCTTCGGGAGGCGCACGCCGCCGTGCTTGTGACGGAGTGGGAGGATCTAAAAGTCCTAGACCCGAAGAAGGCAGCCTCTCTCATGCGGGATCCAAAACTCCTGGTTGACGGCCGCAACGCCCTCGACCCAACCTCCTGGCGCGAGGCCGGCCTCAAGTACGCGGGCTTCGGA
>Ga0126314_10000748_pt1 | contig 15551 bp, 12 predicted proteins | sample Plot105B_FD_92535 | JGI IMG/M metagenome (GOLD analysis project Ga0126314, IMG submission 92535) | Serpentine soil microbial communities from UC McLaughlin Reserve, CA, USA - Plot105B | ecosystem: Environmental > Terrestrial > Soil > Grasslands | place: USA: UC McLaughlin Reserve, Lake County...
ATCGTGGCCATTCAATGTCTGACCCTGCTAAATATCGTACTAAGGACGAGTTGGAGGAGTATAAATCTAAAGATCCTATTGAGCAAGTCAGAGAAGTTATTCTCAATGAAAAATATGCTGACCAGGCCTGGATTGAAGAGATCGAAGTGAAAATAAAACAGGTCGTTGACGATTCTGTAAAGTTTGCTGAAGAGTCACCATGGCCTGAAGCTTCTGAGCTGTATACTGATATTTATGTACAACAGGATTATCCTTACGTAAAAGATTAATTTAGAACGCATTTCAATAGAATTATATAATGGCTGAAATAGTTAGAATGCCCAAAATGAGCGATACCATGACCGAAGGGGTAATGGCGAAGTGGCATAAAAAAGTTGGCGATAAAGTAAAAAGCGGCGATGTTATGGCCGAAGTGGAAACCGATAAGGCTACCATGGATCTTGAATCATATTGGGATGGTACGATATTGTACATTGGTGTAGAAGAAGGAAAAGCTGTGCCTGTTGATGCTATCATTGCGGTAGTTGGTAAAGAGGGCGAAGATTATAAAGCTGCTCTCGAAGCCGAAGGAAAAGCGGCCTCATCAGGGGCTACAGACGAAAAACCTGCAGATAAGCCAGCGGAGGAAACAAAGGACGTAGCGCCTGAATCTGCCAGCGGTCTTTCCGAAGAAGAACTTGAGAAAAAAGGTGTAACGGTAATCCGTATGCCTTTGTTAAGTGATACGATGACCGAAGGCGTTATCGCTGAATGGCATAAAAAGGTTGGAGATAAAGTAAAAGATGATGATATTTTGGCTGATGTAGAGACCGACAAGGCCACTATGGAAGTTATGGGATATGCTACTGGAACGTTACTGCATATTGGTGTTGAAAAGGGGGCTGCTGCAAAAGTGAATGGTATCATTGCTATTGTTGGCCCTGAGGGAACTGATGTAAGTGGCATACTTAGCCAGGGTGATGCTCCTGTAAAACCTGTCGCTGATAAAAAATCTGCTGATGCACCTGTTGAGGAAAAGGCACAGACGGCAAATGTTGAAGATGAAGCAATTGCTTCTGGTTCTGGCGAACGGGTAAAAGCGTCTCCTTTGGCAAAAAGAATTGCAAAGGATAAGGGTATTGATCTTGCGCAGGTAGCCGGAAGTGCTGACGGCGGGCGTATCATTAAGAAAGATATCGAGAACTTTAAACCCGCAGTTGCATCTGCGAAAACAGAAACTTCTTCAGCTCCTGCTGCTGAGAAAGCCGCACCGGTAATCCATCAGTATGTTGGTGAAGAAAGGTTCACAGAGAAACCAGTATCGCAAATGCGTAAGGTGATCGCTAAGCGCTTAGGTGAAAGCTTGTTCACTGCTCCACATTTCTACCTGACGATCAGTATTGACATGGACAATGCCATGACTGCACGTACAGCAATCAACGCGGTTGCCCCAGTGAAGGTTTCATTCAATGATATCGTGATCAAAGCAGTTGCTGTGGCCTTGAAAAAACACCCTGCGGTTAACTCTTCATGGGGTGGCGAGAAGATCCGGTTCAACGAGCATACCAACATCGGTGTAGCTATGGCTGTAGAAGATGGCTTATTAGTTCCTGTAGTTCGTTTTGCTGATGGCAAGTCATTGTCTCACATTTCGGCTGAGGTCAAAGAATACGGTCAGAAAGCAAAAGCTAAAAAATTACAGCCAGCAGATTGGGAGGGTTCTACCTTTACCGTTTCTAACCTGGGTATGTTTGGCATCGATGAGTTCACTTCGATCATCAACTCTCCTGACGGTGCAATCTTATCTGTAGGTGCTATTCAGGCAGTTCCGGTTGTTAAAAACGGAGCAGTTGTACCGGGTAATGTGATGAAGCTTACTTTAGGTTGTGACCACCGTGTGGTTGATGGAGCAACAGGTGCTGCATTTCTGCAAACTTTAAAAGGATTATTGGAAGAGCCAATCAGATTATTGGCCTAATCAAATTTATAAAATAATTATGAAGGTTGTCTGCCCATAAATCGGACAACCTTTTTTATGCCTTTTAGTTTTTGTACTTTTGCGCTCATGTCAAACATAAAACCCTCTTTAGCTAAAGGTACCAGAGATTTTTCTCCACTGGAAATGGTAAAACGCAACTATATATTTGATACGATAAAAAACGTGTTCAAAAAATATGGTTATGCCGAAATACAAACGCCTTCTATGGAAAATCTTGGGACATTAACTGGAAAATATGGTGATGAGGGTGATAAACTGATATTTAAGATCATCAATAGCGGTGATTTTCTTTCAAAAGTACCACCGGTAGTATTAACACAAACGAGTTCAAATGCCCTTACTCCCATGATCAGTGAAAAGGCGTTGCGTTATGATCTTACTGTTCCTTTTGCAAGATATGTGGTAATGCACCAGAATGAGATTCCACTTCCGTTTAAGCGTTTCCAGGTGCAGCCGGTATGGCGGGCCGACAGACCTCAGAGAGGACGTTACAGGGAATTTTATCAATGTGATGTAGACGTTGTCGGGTCAGAAAGTCTGCTGAATGAAGCAGAGTTTGTATTGATCTACCAGGAGGCACTGAGTAGCCTGAGGTTAAGGGATTTTACAATCAAGATCAATAACCGTAAAATTCTTTCTGGAATAGCTGAAATAGTAGGGAAACCTGAGCTAATTATTGACATGACCGTTGCCATCGATAAATTGGATAAAATTGGCTTGGATGGAGTTGTAAAAGAACTTTTGGAAAGAGGATTTGTTGATGCTGATATAGAAAAACTGAAACCTGTTATTCTGTTGGAGGGTTCGAATGATGTCAAGATTGAAAGTCTGAAGAAAGTCCTCTCAGGTTCAGCAGTGGGGCTGAAAGGTGTGGAAGAGCTCGTCTCTGTGTTTGAATATGTCGATCTGTTATTGGCTGATAAACGTTCGGAAGTAAATATTGAGCTTGATATCACGCTCGCAAGAGGGCTGAATTATTATACGGGATGTATCTTCGAAGTCAAGACCAATGAAGTCGCTATGGGGAGTATAGGTGGTGGCGGAAGGTATGATGACCTTACAGGTATGTTTGGTATGAAGGGGTTAACCGGAGTCGGGATTTCGTTTGGGGCAGACAGAATTTATGATGTGTTGCAGGAACTTAACCTTTTTCCAGAATCTGCCGCTGCAGGGACTCGTATTCTGATCAGTAATTTTGATCGGAATGCTGAAAGATACGCCTTGCCAATCTTACAGCAATTGCGCAATGCCGGAGTAGCTGCAGAACTTTATCCGTCGTCGGCAAAACTGAAGAAACAAATGAGCTATGCTGATGACAAGCATATCCCATATGTAATCTTAATCGGAAGTGAAGAGATGGAAAGCGGACTGCTTACTTTAAAAGATATGCAGAGCGGAGATCAGCAAAAACTATCCGTTGACTCTATAATTTCCATTGCGAAAAGCTAATTATCTCCTGAAGACGCCATATAAATATCCAGGTTTTTTTTCGCTTTTGTCCTGATCTTGTTTTTAAGAAAGCTGGTCCAGCCCAGAAGGATGCCAGTGAGCCCAAGTGATTGCCGTGCCCAGTTATAGAAACTGAAATTGTCAGTATGACGTATTATTTTTCCGTCTTCAATTATAAATGAGGCCCTGATGTTGTTGATCACTTTGTTTCCCGTAGCCGAGAAGGTGTAATAAGCATTCCATTGTGCGGAAACAGAATTTCCACTGCTTCTTATATTTTTAAATTCAATCCGAAGGTCTTTCCCGTTCCTAAGCAGCATTGCCCACATCGCCCTGACTTGCCCTGCGCTGAGGTTTGTAAAAACCGGATCATTAAATGTTACGGTGCTGCCGTAACAGTCCCGCATTCCTTTAACATTCTTATTTTGAAAGTTACTGTAAAAGCTGTGAATGAGTTTTTCGTTGTCGTCCATAGATAATTATTTATTCCAATTTAAATATAACATTCCATATTAAACCAAATTACACCAGTGCAAAAGGCAAACAATACCAATGCTGTACTGTTAAACCGTAAATTGAATCATATGAAAGCCATTTGGAAAGGATCAATAGGTTTGGATTGGTAAACATCCCTGTTAAACTTTTTTCTGCCGTACAGAACAGTAATCTGGATCTTGACATGTTGGACGAAAAGGACTATTCACGGATTAAATATGGACGAATAATGAAAATAGCGGAAAAGAAGTCCCTTATGATAGGATAGTAAACGGTTTTCTGGTCAATGAAAAATACGTTATACTCGACGATCAGGACTTTAAGGACGCAAGTCCTGAAAAGACGAAGATGATTGAACTGGAGAATTTTGTGAGCATTGATGAAATTAACCCGATCTAGATTTGTTCTACGAAGTTTCTGAAAATTTATGTGTAATACATCCGATGGAAGACCTGCTGGTTATTAAAAAATTCGCTTCCTTGAAGAAATCAGGGAGACTGAAGATATTGACGCACCATCAGTATCTTCCATCAGTAAAAAGGAACTGGACGTTGGGCTGGCACTCATTAAACAGTATACATTTGAATTTAATATAGATAGTTTCCACGATGAATACAATGTTGGATTGCTTAAGATCATTAAAGCCAAAGCTAAGGGGAAGCGCGCTGTTGTTAAAAAATTAAAGCTAAGAGAAGAACTTAGTGATGATCTTTATGGGCAACTGATGAAGAGCCTGGGCGGGAAAAAAGAGCCTAGTATTGTTTTCCGGCCAGTATACCCTCTATTTTATCAAGAAGTTCATCAATGTCGAAAGGCTTTGCTAAAAAGCCATTAGGAATATATTCCCCATGTTGAATATTTTCTGATGTGTACCGTGCCGATATCAATAGAACGGCGATGTGTGCTGTTTTAACGTTGGACCGCAATTGTTTAAGCAACTCCCTTCCATCCCCGTCAGGTAACATGATATCAAGGATAATAAGATCAGGATTAAACTCGTCAATATGAACCATCATATCCGCACTCTTATTAAGACCGGATACCTTGTAAGCCTCGCTCTGTAAAATGAGCGTAATGACATCCATTATCGCATGATTATCCTCGATAACAAGTATGTTTTTGTAAACTTTAGAGCTTTTCGCCAAAATAGATTCAATTAGTTATGCAAATATATTTAAGAAATCCATTTGTTCATATATTATTTAAAATTAATGAACAAACGTTTTCAAGAGATTTGATTATCACCTCTTTGGAATATAACATTATTTGTAAATAAAATGAAACCTTTTGGCGCTGTCACAGTCTTATTATTAGTTTTTTAGTTTAGGTTAGTAAGGGGTGCAGTTGTGGCGACTGCATCCCTTGCTATTTCAAGATGAGTTAAAACTATAGAAGCTATTTACGGTGATCCTCTAAAGAGTTATAGTGCTTATTTTTAAAATTTCTTCATCATTTATTTGTAACAATAACCAAACATTTACCTAAGCAACAACACATAGCTTGCTGTATAAGCGAAATTGAGTAATTTCGTCGTGAATTGAAAAGGAAAATAGGACATATACAAAAGGTCATATCCCTGGTTTTGCTAATGGTTTTTACCGTTGCACTGACCCCCTTTGGTGCTTTTCATCATCACGAATCGGTTCCTGAATGTTCAGGCAGTCATGTCAAATGTGCTCATAAAGAGCACTTGAAAAACCACTCGGAAAACTGTTTAATCTGTGCTGCTCATTTTGAGAAGAACTATACTAAGGTTCAGTTTGCGTTCCGCTTCTATTTATTAAATAAGCCTGTTCTGAACAGTTATTCAATATTAGCAGGCAATTATGTCGACCTGATCGGCTCGTCGCTTAGAGGGCCTCCTCCAGTGCTTTAGAATCAATTTGTGAGCGTGAAGATCTGTACGTTCCAATCTATCAATTTATTTTATGGTTTAATTGTGAGGTGCATATCTTTTATGTCTCTTCATGATCACTTATAAGCGCAGATGAAAAAGACTTATTTTTTTCTAACTCTATTATATATACTTTTCTCCTTCAATGGCTTTGCCGCTGAGGTTGCAGAATTTAAAGGCAAGGTTACGGATGCCACCACAGAAGAACCTTTATCAGGAGCAACAATTTACATTACTGATCTCAAGGCCATAACCACTACCAATACGGCAGGCGAATTTACACTGAAGAACATTCCGTCCAGAGGAAGATTTTTGCTGGAGGTCAAATATGTCGGGTATAAGACGCATTCGGAGGTAGTTGATCTTGCTAAACCTGTAGCTCTGAACATTAGTTTAGCGCTCTCAATTATTGAGAGTGCCGAGGTTGTAATTACGGGCTCACCTTTCAGCTCAAACAATAAGACCAACAGTTTATCGGTAGTCACTGTCGGTAAAAATATGCTGACACAGTCAGGCGGAACGAATCTCATCGATGCCGTATCAAAAATTGCAGGAGTGTCCCAGGTAAGTACCGGAGGTGCGGTCTCCAAGCCTGTGATCAGGGGTCTGGGCTATAACAGAGTCCTTACTATGGTCGACGGAGCAAGAGAAGAAGCGCAGCAATGGGGTGATGAACATGGCATTGAGGTTGATCAGTTTTCTGCGGCGCGAGTAGAAATTTTAAAAGGTCCTGCCAGTTTACTATACGGTTCAGATGCGCTGGGCGGGGTTATCAATATTATAGACGATCAGGTACCTCCGCCTGGCGTATACAATGGCGATTTCACATCATCGTATAATACAAATAATGGCCTTACCGCTTCTTCATTAATGATGCAGGGTAACGATAAAGGATTTGTTTACCGTGGCCGCGTATCTTATAAAAATGCCTATGGGTTTGGCTACAGGGGTGCAGTGGTACCAAACTCCGGGTTCAATGAGTTTAACCTAAGCGGAATGGCAGGTCTTAATAAAAGCTGGGGGTATTCTCACCTCACATTTTCACGTTTCAATACCAATATCGGACTCGTAGAAAATGGTCCTGACAACAATGGGAATTATTTAAATGGATACGGCGAGCCCATATCTGAGTCTGAAGGGAGAAACAGGAAACCGGGCTTACCCTTCCAAAATATTAACCACTACAGGGCAGCTTTAAACAGTAATTTCATACTGGGTAGCGGACAATTGAAAACGACCTTCGCTTTTCAAAAAAACCTCAGAAAGGAATTTGAAGAAAGTGCAGAAGAGCCTGGCCTGAACCTCGATCTTAACTCCTATACCTACGATGTGAAATATTATTTCCCGAATGCTGGAAAATGGGAGCCTGCTATCGGGATACAAGGGATGTATCAGAAAAACACCAATAAAGGGGATGAATTTTTAATTCCTGATTATGCAAGCAACAGTATTGGAGCATTTGCTTACTTAAAGCGAAATTTTAAAAATGGGGCAATCAATATTGGCGCGCGCTACGACTATAAAAATATCGAAGGCGAAGACTTAATATTTGATGATGCGCAAATCTTTGAAAACTTTAACAACAGGTTTTCAAATGTGTCTGGGTCTATAGGGTTTGCTTTTGAAATTGCGAAAGACCTGGTTCTGAAAGGAAATGCAGGATCTGGTTTCAGAGCACCTAATATAGCTGAACTCGGCGCAAATGGCCGTCATGAAGGCACTTTCCGATACGAAGTCGGCAATAGTGACCTGAAACAGGAAACCAGTTTGCAGTTTGATCTTGGACTGGAATATACCGCAAACAACATTACCTTCGGCCTGAATGCCTATGCAAACCGAATCTTAAATTACATTTATCCTGGTAATTTCAACAATGAGACGACAAATCTGGAAGATGAAGGAGGTGAAACGGAAACATTGCCGGTTTACAGATTTGTTCAAACAAATGCAGACCTCATAGGAGGAGAGGCCTCAGTAGATTTTCACCTCATTAAATCTCTGCATTTCGAAAATTCATTCGCTTACGTCAAGGGAAGAAACCGCTCAACTGAACAGCCGTTACCATTTATTCCGGCGGCAACACTAAACAATGAACTTCGTTTTGAGCCTGTCATTAAAGGACTCCAGGACAACTATATCAGACTGGGCATAAGTAATGTCTTCAAACAATCCAGATTCGATATTTTTGAAACTCAAACGAGCGGTTATACACTTTTGGATGCCGGCATTGGTACCTCAGTAAAGACGCGAAAAGGAAAATTCAATATTTGGTTAACAGGTCAAAATCTCCTCAATCAAAAATACTATAATCATTTAAGCAGGTATAAGCCGGCGGGAATTTACAATACCGGCCGTAACGTTGTATTTGGCATTACAGTTCCATTTCTATAAATCACCATCAGCGTTCCATACGCCCAAAAGAGGTGCGTATGGCACTTTTTTAATTAAATTGGTCCCTGCAGTTAATTGCAGTAGAATTGTAAATAATGCTTAAGTTTAGAACGTTAATCACGCTTAGTTGTTTAATCTCTAAAATCTCACCTATGTTAAAAAAAACAATCCTCCCGTTTATTGCACTGCTCCTTACCTCGACAGTAATTCTGGCCCAAAAATCTGATACCCTGTCCATTACATTAGATAATGTTAAATATCCATATCCGGTAAAATATTTCCCCGTTTATACAGAAGGGCAGGATCTGCGCATGGCTTATATGGATATAGCACCAACACAACTGGCCAATGGAAGAACCGTTGTACTTTTTCACGGTAAGAACTTTGGCGGCTATTATTGGGCCGATGTAATCAAAGCATTAACAAACAGGGGCTTCAGGGTTGTAGTTCCCGATCAGATCGGATTCGGGAAATCTTCAAAGGCAATTATTCATTACAGTTTTCACCAGATGGCAAAATGGAACAAATCCCTGCTGGATTCCCTGAAGATACCGAGGACAAGTGTGCTCGGACACTCTATGGGCGGAATGCTGGCAACCAGGTTTGCGCTCATGTATCCGGAAAAAACAGAGAAACTATTGCTGGAGAATCCAATTGGCCTGGAAGACTATCGGAGATTTATTCCATATGTAACAACAGAAGAACAATACCGGACGGAACTAAAGGCTACTCCTGAGAGTATCCGGAAATATTACCAGAGTTCTTATTTTACCCTCTGGAAGCCAGGCTATGAAGAACTCGTACGTATTGCAGGAGGAGTTACAAATAGTTCAGATTTCCCAAGATGGGCCAGGGTAGCCGCTATGACCTATACCATGATCTATGAGCAGCCAGTAATCTATGAGTTTTACAACGTAAGAGTCCCAACGATTTTATTCATTGGGAAAGAAGATAAAACTATTATAGGAAAGGCACTGCTAAGCCCTGATCAGCAAGCTATATATGGCCAGTATAAACTATTGGGCAAGCAAACAGCAGCAAAGATACCCGGAGCCAAGATCGTAGAATTTGATGCATGTGGTCATATTCCGCACATTGAGATAGCTACGGAATTTAACGTAGCCTTACTTGGAAGTCTTTAAAGATGAATAACAATTACGGGGAACAAAATCATTTTGCTCCCCGTAATAACTTAAAATATGAGTACTACTCTGGTGTTAAACACTAAGCCTCCAGGATCTCTAATTGTGTGATCACCTGTTCACGACTTACCGGATAGACTGCATCGTTTACAACACTCTGGTAAACAGCTTCGAATAATGGCAGATAATTGCCGGCATGTGAAGGCACGGGGTGAGTGGTCTTATTTCCTTCCTCGTCAATAAGCGTCAGCTTCCCTTCATTTCCTTCCGCTTCGATGCCGTATAAGGGATTATCCAGTTTCATATATTTCAGCAACTGCTCTTCCTGAATATCCGAACGTTTTTTGTGCAGAGATCCCGAAGATCCGTTAACGACAAATGCAGGAAGCGCATCAACCATCAATAAGTTTGCATGTACAAATACATTTACGCTATCAGGATAGCTCAGATGAATTGAGAAAAAATCGTCAACCTTCGTTTCCTTTCTATTCTTGCCCAATATTTTATAAAACGAATCGGGCTTGCCAAAAATGCTGATCGCCTGATCCAGTAAATGAGGAGCAAGATCGTACATCAGTCCGCTCGCAGCCATAGGCTCTTCCTTAAATGTCTTAGGGCCAATCGTAGCTCTGTAACGGTCATAGCGAAAATGTACCTCACTTAGCTTGCCAAGCTTGCCACTTTCAATCACTTCCTTTACAGCAGTAAAATCACTGTCCCATCTTCTGTTCTGGTAAAAGAATATTTTCTTTCCTACGCTATCGGCCAACTCGAAAAGCTCCTTAGCCTCCTTGCGGGTTGCTGTGAAAGGTTTTTCCACCAAAATGTGTTTTCCGGCTTTCAAAGACCTCGATGCATAATCGTAGTGTGTATAATTAGGAGTGTTAATGATCATCAGTTCAATAGCTTCATCAGCTATGAGATCTTCTATCGTGTCATAACTGATTACCCCTGGATAATCAACAGCAGCAGCTTTCTTATTTCTTTCAGTTACAGCCTGCAATTTAAATCCTGGATGCGCATGTACAAATGGAGCATGAAAAACTTTTCCAGACATACCGTAGGCCATTAAGCCGGTTACAATTTCTTTCATACGCTAAAAATAATAAATCACTTTGCCAAACCCTAAACTTTGTTAGAATAAACCTTAACTCCTAATCGTATCTTTGCAGTATGAAGCCTGCAGAAATACATGCAAAATGGAAAGTTTTGCAACAAAAGATAGCACTGGAGTTTGACGCTGACACGCCCGACCTAAAGGTCATATTGTTTCTGATCGGCGTCCAGGAACTCGGAAAGGGACCTGGCAAATTCAGCAAAAGACAGAAGGAAGAACTGATGCACATTGCAACCTGCCGGCTATTGAGCGAAATGGGTTTTTATGAATTGGAAGGCCTGGATCAGGATGGCTGGCCGCACTGGAACCTGGTAAAGCCCATTCCCTCATACGCACTTATGGAGCAGGAATTACTCATGAAATCCTTAGCCATTCAATACTTCGAAGATATCTACGGATAACTGATTAGCGGTTAAAAACGAAAACCCCGAAGTACAATGTACAACGGGGTTTTCTATATAGGTAGATGTAAATGCGCGCAATTATTTTCCTTGTTGCTGAGCTTCTTTTTTCAAGCTTTCGTTTGCAACAATAACAACCTCAACCCTACGGTTTGCAGTTCTTCCTTCTTCAGTTGTATTGTCTGCAATCGGCTCAGAGAATCCTTTACCCAATGTGATTAATCTTGATGAAGGAACGCCCTGAGATACGGCATAGGCTTTTACTGCAGCGGCTCTTCTTTCAGAAAGCCCCTGATTGTAAGACTCACTGCCTTTGTTGTCAGTATGGCCAATTACCTTAATATCTGTCCCAGGATACTGATTTAAAGATCCAGCAAGAGATTTAACATTAGATTTGGCTTGAGTTGTAAGGTCCGATTTATCAAAACCAAACAATATACCACTATCAAATTTTACAATGATACCCTCACCTTCACGAATTACTTCCGCATTAGGTATTGAGTTTTGGATTTCAGCAGCCTGCTTATCCATTCTTTTTCCGATGAAACCACCTGCAGTACCACCTACTGCAGCACCTATGATTGCACCTACAGCTGTATTACCGGCTTTCTTGCCAATCACTGCACCAATCACACCACCCGCTGCGGCACCAATACCGGCACCTTTCTGAGTTTTTGTTAAACTGTCACAACCCTGGAAAGCCATCGATCCAAGAGCTAATGCTATGCTAAATGATGCTATTTTAAATTTTGAAGTAATCATAACGCTAAATATATTTTATATGCTGAGATCACTAACTCAAACCTGATGCCAGTTTTGGAACCTATGTCTCATTATTATTACAACAAACAATTTAACAAGCAGTTAATTGTATAAGTCGTCGTTCTATTGATTACGGAATTCGCATCTGACCCAAATTCAGGACAATCGCGCTACTCAGAAAAATATTCTTCCAATTCTTTTAATGTATTTTCATCCTTCATGAAATCTTTTATAACTAAACCTCTTTCCAGGAGAATGATCCTGTCACAGACATCAGTCACGTGATTCAGATCATGGCTCGAAATTAATGTCGCCATGTTTCTATCGGTCTTCAGCGATTTAACCATTGCTTTAAGCCTTATTTGGGTAGTAGGGTCAAGATTTGCAAACGGCTCATCCAAAACCATCAGATCAGGATTCTGCATAAGTCCGGCGGCAATCCCGATCTTATTCTGATTCCCCTTACTGAAGTCCCTAATGTATTTGCCTTTATTGAGAATCTCTCCGTTAAAAAACTCTTCATACTGTTTCAGATAATCCGTTACATGAGCAACGCTGAAATTATGCAGGCCACCAATAAAAATGAAATACTCTTCGGCCGTCAGGTAGTCGATCAGAAAACCCTCGTCGAGATATGACGCTGTGTAATTTTTCCACTGATCGTTCGAAGATACATTTATTCCCCTGGACAATACTTCCCCCGAATCCGGCCTGATCAGATCAAGCATCATTCTGAATAGTGTAGTCTTGCCGGCCCCATTATTACCGACCAGCCCAATGGTTTCCCCTTCACCAATGTTCAGGGAGGGTATATCTACTACGGTCTTACCACCGTAGATCTTTTTTAAGTTCGTAATCTCTAAAATCATGATAATTCTCTGAAGCCGGCAGCAATTCTATATTTTCTCTTATTAAACTCTTTAAGTATAAATTCTACCCAATAACTTCGGGTAACTAATCCGATCAGTCCTGCAGCGCCTATGCTTGCCAGACCCCAGTAAGGCAATCCCGCAATTGCAAAGGGAAAGTAAAACAAATATGGAATAAGGAAATAAGGCAGCAATAAAACAAACTGACTTGCACCCACTCCCTGATAATTAAAGCCTGAACTTTTCGAAAGATCTATAGCCTTATAGTTTCTCGTAGCGAAATAGAGAATTACCACCGTACCAAAGCCAATGTTGTACAGGTAGGCAGCAAACTGAACAGCCAGTGTTTTCCAGCTCAGAAAGCCATATAAACTTACAATCAGTGTAATGAAAGTCGCAAACAGGGTAAACATCAGGAACTTCGCCTTAATAAAATTCCTAAGATTCGTTTTATTCACGAGCAGGCCGTCAAAATGTGAACCCTGCCAGCCAAACATAAATTGCCCGTAGATCGAAATAACACTTCCGGTCATAAATGTTGCTGCAAAGATCATCATTCCAAATGAATCATTATCAAGCAGATCTCTCTTATAAAACAGGAAACCGTAAAAGATGAACACCAGGCTCATAATTATAGCAGATCTCGGCCTTTTGTGCCGGAAGATCAGCTTAAGTTCGAGCGCTATCAAAGTGCCGGTCTCACCAAAACGGTCAAGAAAGGGGTAATCCGTACTTGCCTTTTTTTCTTCGCCACTGCTCAGCTCTTCCGTATACAACCGGCTTCTCAGATAATGCGCATTTACCAGAAAGGCTACTGTAGCAAGAACCGGAAAGGCTAGAGCGGCAAAGGGGTTCTTCCTGGCTATAAACAGAAATACGGCATTAGATACTGCCGATATAGCAAAAAGCTTAAGATAATCCATTAATGCAACGGCAGCAACTACAGCCATCACAGCAAAAATAAGAAATACATTGTTGGTGGTCAGCCTCTTAATGAACAAAACGAAATAATTGTTGAATATGCACAGTCCGATCACAGACAGGCCATACATAATGCCCGTTAAAGAACCGTAAACATGTACAACAGTTGTACTGCAGAATGGCAGAAAAAGGATCAAAGGGAATAGATTGAACGCTGTAAACAGCGCCCGTACATTTAGAAAGCCAACAATCTTTTTTCTGGGAATGTTGAGGTGCAGATAGGGGAGAATGCTCAATGTCGGTAAATCCTGAAGCTGCATGCGCATGATGAAATCCAGGGCAAAATAATAAAGGATAAGACCGTTAAAAACAAGCATGATATCCCGGCCTGGCAAGAATTTGGGGATCAGTTCTGCAAGCATAAACCCCAGGAAGATTGCGATAGACAAAAGGTACAGCACCATAAAACCCATAAAGATCTGGGCTGCAATAGTACCTCCCTTGTTTTTCGATCTCCAGAAAGCTTTCCATTGATGATCTAAAAAAGTTAAGAGCATATTAGTAGTTATATTTGGTTTTCCAGTTCTGTTTCAGCTTTTCTCTCAACTTTTCCTCCGCAGGGTTTCTTCCCGGATCATATAATTTTGTTCCGCTCAGTTCCTTAGGAAAATATTCCTGCTCAGAAAAATTTCCCTCATAACCATGCGCATACTGGTAATCCTTGCCATAACCAATATTCTTCATAAGTTTAGTCGGTGCATTTCTGATATGTAACGGGACTGGCAGATTACCGGTTTGTTTGACCAGAGCCTGTGCTTTATTTATAGCTTCATACGAAGCATTACTTTTTGCAGATGAAGCCAGGTAAATTACCGTTTGGGAAAGAATGATTCTGGATTCAGGAAACCCGATCACATTTACCGCCTGGAAACAATTGTTGGCGAGTAATAAGGCGTTGGGATTGGCATTTCCAATATCTTCGGAAGAAAGGATCAGCAAGCGTCTGGCGATGAATAAAGGATCCTCACCACCCTCAATCATCCTGGCCAGCCAGTAGACGGCCGCATTGGGATCACTGCCTCTTATGGATTTAATAAAGGCAGATATAATGTCATAATGCTGTTCACCAGCCTTATCATAAAGAGCAAGATTCTGTTGTGCATGCGCCAGTACATTTTCATTGGTCAGCACCAGTTTATTGCCCCCAATACCATTTACGGCAATCTCCAATACGTTCAGCAGCTTTCTTGCATCACCACCCGACAGCCGGATCAACGCCTCGTGCTCCCTGATAGTGATCTTCTTCTCCCGGAGTACAACATCCTGCCTAATCGCTGTTTGCAACAGTCCCGCAAGTTCCAGTTCATCAAGCGCCTTTAGAATATATACCTGACATCTGGACAGCAAAGCGGAAATGACTTCAAAAGAAGGATTTTCTGTAGTCGCGCCAATCAGCGTAACCAGACCACGTTCAACCGCGCCAAGGAGGCTGTCCTGTTGGGATTTACTGAAGCGATGGATCTCATCGATAAACAATATCGGAAGTCCAAGCAGGCTGTCTTTAAGTAAAGCGGCCTTTTCAATAACCTCCCTCACATCCTTTACACCCGAGTTTATGGCGCTAAGGTTAAAAAAGGGACGGTCAAGTGTTTGGGATATGATGTAAGCAAGCGTAGTTTTTCCTACACCCGGAGGTCCCCAGAATATCATAGAAGGCAGATGCCCGCTTTGAATGGCTTTTCGAAGGACCGCATCCGGACCAACTATATGCTGCTGCCCCACATATTCATTCAGGCTTTGCGGGCGCATGCGTTCAGCTAAAGGAGGTAGGTTTTGCATAAAAGTAAAGATACAAAACCCCTGTTGAAATTATAACAGTTTACACTAAGTGCCCGTATTTTTTGCCGGCTTTTTTTTCCAGAACTTACGTTTTGGCTTATCCGTCCTCGCTGGTCTCGGACCAGTCAATGCGGTCGTTTCAGGTGACGAAGTTCCCAGATTCTCCGGCAAAAGCATCCTGTCTATTTCTTTCTCGATCAGCTTTTCAATGCTGGCCAGCTTACGCTTGTCTTTGCTGTTAACCAAGGTAATCGCAGTACCTTTTGTCGCTGCCCTTGCCGTACGGCCGATCC
>Ga0126314_10000749_pt1 | contig 15549 bp, 14 predicted proteins | sample Plot105B_FD_92535 | JGI IMG/M metagenome (GOLD analysis project Ga0126314, IMG submission 92535) | Serpentine soil microbial communities from UC McLaughlin Reserve, CA, USA - Plot105B | ecosystem: Environmental > Terrestrial > Soil > Grasslands | place: USA: UC McLaughlin Reserve, Lake County...
AAGTTTAGTGTCCTTACTCTCGAGAATCACCGCCTGATAAGTCGTAGGATTAACTTTTTCGATAGCCAATCTCATCGTTGTGTCAGGACTGATCCAAATGCCCTCAACCGAATCTCTCTTTTTGCGGGCAAAGTCATTTTTAAAGGCATCTTCGCTAATGTGTTTATACACAAACCTGTTGGTATCGGTAATGCTGTACTCTACGTCAAAATGCTTGTCATTGAAGAAACCAACATACGCATTGAGAATAGGAAAGCATTTTTGAGGATCGGTTTCCTTTAGTGCATCTGTTCTCAGTTTCCTGACCATCTTTTGGTATTTCGGTAACAATTTCCTGGCAATCATGTCGGGGAATCCGACATAATTCAATTCCGTTTTTTTGATCGTTGTATCCAAATTCGCAATGCAGTCGCACTTTTGCTGAGCAGCAACTTTTTCGGACGTAAATAGCAGACACACAAAAGTTAAGAGAATGAGAAGAGCGGTTTTTTCCATATTTGGTTTTTCGGTAAAGATCTGAACGATCACCATAAATATAGAAATATTTACCTTATTCTTTTGCTTAAATTCAGTGCCCTTTCTATTCTCGGGCGATTGTACCGTTGCAGGAAGATCGGGTAAAGGTTCAATAAGACATTCAACAGGAGCAACCACAAAGATTTAATCACTCCGAACTTAAATGCCACAAAAACATTAAACCCCAATACGATAGCGAATATAATTAAATGCTCCAGTTCAGATTTTTTTGTCTGATGATGCAAGCTTACCAAAGCATTGGTGTTCTTTTCTATTGGGTTAGATTTTCTGATCACTTTTTCCCAGCCAATCCAAACCAATAATTTTCTGAAAAAGTTTATTCCAAGACGCTCATAAACGTTCCCTCCATCTTCCCATTCCTTTTGATGATAGTAAGAAGAAGCAAGGGGGCTTTTCAGTGTGCTGGTAAAAAAAACCACAAACAACATCAACAGGAAGTTCAGCGCCCAGGCAAACGGAAAGCTATCCATTTTCATATAATAAACCAGGGCACACATTGAAGCAATAGTAATTATTGCAATCGAAATTAAAATTAAAGTCTTTCTCATCGGTTATTTTCGTTTGGGATGCTCAGATATCTCAGAGCCCACAAATATATACGATCGACCTGCCAACTAAAATTTAAACTTCGTTTAATCCCTATCTCTGCTGATAACTTCCATACAACTTCACCAGTTTGTCAGGACAATTGGTAATGATACCATCTACTCCCAACTTGCCAAGCGCAACCATGTCCTGCTGCTCATCTACCGTCCATGGCAGGATCTTCATTTTCAGCTCATGTACTTTCGCTACCATTTCTGAATCAACAGAACTATAATAAGGGCTATAGATATCGGGTACGAAACCCAGCTTTTTCAAGTCGTCTTCCAACCCGCCTTTTCCATTGAAAAGAGGAGACTGTTTAAGTTTTTTCTCATCTTCAGCAGATAACCCCTGCGTTTTCAATTTTGCAAGTGCATCGCCTTTGCCGAAAGCCAGAAGAGAAAGCTTAATTTTCGGTTCAGTCTGGTGAAGAATCTGAAGCGTCCGAATGTCAAATGACTGAATAACTACCCGGTCCTTAATGGATTTATTGTTAATCACCTCCATCATCGTTTTCACGAACACTTCCGGGCTTGGGTTATAAATGTCATCACCGGCAGGCGATATCTTCGTTTCAATATTATAATATACAGGTTTAAGTTTATTTGCCTTAAGGTAGGTTTCAACACTATCGATCAAATCGCTAAGCAGCGGCCTGTATGTTTTCATCTTTAGCTGATCAGGGAAACGCGGATGTGGTTTACTGCCCGCATCAAAACGACTGATGCTATCATAAGTCATTTTATATAAAGCCAGCCCACGTTCCTCCTCTTTGCTGATGTCTGAACCATTGGCCTTACGCATAAAATCTGCAGACATATAGGCATCATGAGAAACCACCACCTTTCCATCGCCCGAAATAACCACATCCAGTTCGAGGGTTTTAACGCCCAGCTTAACACCATTAATCATTGCAGCAATTGTGTTCTCTGGCATCAGGGCCATGCCGCCACGATGGGCTTGTACATCCATTTTTTGTTGCCCGTAGGCAGCATTTAATAATAAAACTCCTGTAAGAAGTGATAATGTAAGTTTCTTTTTCACGCTGCAAATCTCTCCACTACACTTGTAGTAAAAGTTAAAGGAATATTAAGTTTTGATTTATATCCAAAGTGTTGGCCCGTTCAGCACCTTTCCTACCTTGAAGCAGGTAATGCCATTAGGAACATTCTCTTAACATGAGGCCCGGATTAAATAATTTAAACAATGGTTTGTTAACGAACAAACAGGCTTCAGTTAATACTAGAACAACACCTTCGCAGAATAAAATTATACTTATATATTATGCTTAGAAATTTACTATTCGCAATTACATTACTGTGCTCATGTGTAACGAATCCTGTGCTCGCGCAGACCACACAAGCATCCATTGCCGGCACTGTTCTAGACGCAACCAAACAGCCTATTCCCGGAGCATCCGTTCAGGTGAAGAACAACTCTACCGGCTTTACCACCAGAACATCCACAGATTCCAAAGGAGGATTCTTATTTAAAGAACTTCCGCTGGGTGGCCCTTACACTGTAAAAATCGCTTTCATGGGCTACGGCGACCAGACAAGAACCGGCTACACACTTAATTTTGGCGACGTAGTACGTGTTAACATAGAGATGCAGGAAGCATCCCAAAGCCTGAACGAGGTTGAAGTTAACGCAACCGGCTTAAAAAACAAGGTACAGAATTTTGGAGCATCTACAGAGATCAGCGCCAAGACAATGAACCAGCTACCCGTAAACGGCCGTAACTTTTCCAATTTAATGGATCTTTCTCCATTGAGTCGCGGCAGCGGTATCTCAGGCCAGCTGGCTTCCTCTACCAACTATACCATTGACGGTATGAATGCTAAAAACCCAACCTCATCCGGAAGTACAACCAGCCGTAGCGGTGCCCCATACTCTATTTCCATTGAAGCGGTACGTGAATTTAAGGTAGTAACCAACCAGTATGATGTAACATTCGGAAGATCAGGCGGAGGCTCGGTAACAGCAGTAACTAAATCCGGAACAAACACGATCAGCGGAAGTGCCTTCATGTATGGAAGAGCAGACTGGCTGGCCAGCCCGTATGACATCAGAGGTATTAAAAGAGATAACGATTTCTCAACCTACCAGTACGGATTTACCCTGGGCGGGCCAATCATAAAAGATAAACTGCACTATTTTGTTGGATTGGATCATCAGAAAGATTCACGACCGCTGATCATCGCAGATATCAATGGCGCAGCAGACGAAGCCAGATTTAGAATCACCAATGATACACTGGCGAAATTTCTGAACATAGCCAGAACAAAATATGGCGTTTCCAGTGCACCTCAATATGGAAGTTTTGATAAAAAACGCGGTAGTGATGCAGCGTTCGCCCGTATCGACTGGCAGATAGACGGTCAGAACTTATTAACCGTACGTGATAACTACACCAATGACAGAAATCCGCTTGGGTTAGCAGACAATACGGCGATAAATTTCTATGAAAGTTATGGCAATGATAAAAATGTAGACAATAGCTTACTCGCAACATTGCGTTCAACAATCAACAGTAAAGTCACAAATGAGCTAAAAGTTCAGCATTTATATACCTTCCAGGCCAGTACACAAAATGATCAGCTTGGATTCGCCATTCCAAGAGCGGTCGTGGGCAATGTCCAGTCCGTCCTGGCAGACGGTTCGTCAGCGGCTACTGCGATTCAAATTGGTGGTCACCGGTTTGGACAGGAAGGTTTCACCAACAATGTTTTCCAATTGGTAGATAACTTATACTACAATACAGATAAAATCAGGTATACCTTTGGTTTGGACGTGATGTATACACGTGCCAAATCATTATATGGCAGCGAAGTGAACGGAAGATTTGAATATACAAACTCTACAGCCGGTTCATCATTAGCCAATTTCAACAATCTGATTCCAAACAGATATTATCGCGAGGTGCCATTGGTAGACGACCTGACAGTCAACGCAGGAATCTGGAATACAGCACTCTATGGTCAGATGCAAACCAAACTGGGCCTGGGCTTAGATTTTGTCGGAGGCCTGCGCGCAGACTATAGCGCTTATCCAACTTCACCACTTAACCAGAAACTATTGGATGAAGTGGGCGTAAGAACCGACCACAAACTAAAACAGTTCCTTATCCAGCCAAGAATTCAATTTGACTGGAATATCAATGAAAAAGGGACTGACTTTATTCGTTTAGGAGCAGGTATATTTGGTTCCGATGTCAATAATTACGTAACCATTAACAACTTAACGTTTGATGGAAAACACCTGGCTACAGTAGACGTTTTCGGTACTGATGTTCCCACACCAAACTTTCCCGGTTACAGAAACGGTACAGTGGCAACCCCATCTTTACCCGGCTTGCAATTGCCAACAATCAATACCTATGCAGAAGACGCAAAAATTCCTGTAGTATACAAAGCAAATTTGTCCTACAGCAAATTGTTGTCAGACAAATTTAAAGTCGGCATTACCGGCTATGCTTCATTAGGACGCAACAACTATATGTATGTAGACCGGAATATGGCTGCAAACCCTTATTTCACACTTCCAAACGAAGACAACCGTGGTGTTTTTGTACCGGTAATGCCTGGTAATGGCGCTGCAGACTGGAAAACCGCCCGCATCAGTAATAACTTTGGAAGGGTACTGGAATTGAACAGCAAAGGTAAAGTGAACCAGTTTGCAGTAGTAGTGGATGCCACATGGAACTACTTTAAAGATGGTCAGATTTCTGCCAGTTACACCCTAAATGACACAAAAGACAATACCTCATATAACGGAAACGTAGCCAACTCGGCAACCCTGTCACTTCCGGTTAAAGATGATCCGAGAAATCTGAGCAAGATGACTTACTCTGATAACCATTTCAGACATAAAGTTGTAATTTACGGTACACTGCCTACATATTATGGCGTTACCATCGGTGTTCGTTATTCCGGAATAGGCGGTACACGCTATAGCTTATTGTCTGGAGCGAACAACAATGGTGATTTTGTAGCAACCAACGATCTGGCATATATCTTTGACAGAAACAATACCAGTGTTCCTCAAAATGTACGTGCCGGACTGCAAACTATCCTCGACAATCCTGCGGCAAGCCAGAGCCTTAAAGACTATATTACCAAATATTCAGGTCAGATCGCTCAGCGTAATGGTGGGATAAACGACTTTTTTGGGATCGTTGACATCAGGGTAGCTAAAAAGATCAAAATATACAAATCTCATACATTAGAATTTTCCGGAGACATCTTCAACTTCGCTAACTTGCTGAACAAAAAGTGGGGAGTGAACGAAAGTTTAGGAACCCAGGCATTATACGCTTTAAACGGAAAAGCGGCTGTACTGGCAACGCCAACAACTCCGGCAAGCCCTGCAGTACCAAACTATGATGCGGCTACAAAAAGTTTCAATTACAGAGTTAATAACGCCGGTATCGTAGTTCCTTCCGGAAACCCTTACCAATTTCAGTTCGGTTTGCGCTACGGATTCTAGAAACCAGAATAACAAAAGAAAGAATTCGGCCCAATTCCTATGGGCATTAAGAAAAAGAGAGCTTCAGCAATGAAACTCTCTTTTTCTAATTCAGAACAATCGTAGAGATAGATCGGGCCGGAAGTGTAATTAAGTCATTATACCCCCTGATGTGCTCAGGCTTCATATCCATATCCTTCACATCAGTAGTCAGGTATCTGGTGGCAGACTTGTATTTTTTCCTGTTGTTTTTCAGATCCAGCCGAATCCGCAGAGCTGTTGCACCATAATTGGTGCCCACAATCACAAGATTATTCTTTTGATCCACGTAAGCAGACAGCATCAGCTCACTTTGTTCCAGGTTCAGGCCATTTCTATCCAACGAGGTATGCTCCAGCCTTGTCATTCCGGGCCGGACAAACCGGCTGTAATGCCCTAATGCCCAAAGATTTTTTGTAGCGCTGAATTCCCCATTCTTAAAATCGGGATCCGGTTTTAAAGCAATTAAATAATACCTGGTATCAAAATTCGCCGGCCCTGGCTCATAAGCGTTCCAGAATTGCCAGGCAGTGGCGTTGCCAACCGTCAGGTCGGCATGAATCACTTTAGACAAAAAGAGCGCGCAATCCATGTCCGTTCTGCGTCCTTTTTTTCCTTCTCTGAAACCATTTGCCAGCATAGAATATTCAGATTGCCAGTAGTTAACTCCAAATGCCTTTGCAGCGCCTGCAAGTTGCTTTCTCGTTTCTACCAATACACTATCGTCAGATTCCGTAAAGTAACTGTGCCCGGCAATAATTTTAGGGACGCGGCTGAAATTACCCATGTACAGTTTACTTTTCGGATCAAAGAAATTTTGAATCTGTCTGGATGCACCGCCCGATCCGGCATACAAATAATAGAGCGCACCGGCCTCGGAAACGGAGATTTGAGTACTCAGCTGATCAAACTCCAGCTCCTTGTTCAATGCCTTCACTATTTTATAAATCTCTTCGTTAGTCCACGGACTTCCTTCCTGATCTGCTTCTTTGTACTTGCGCGACCAGTCCCACTGTGGTTCGTTTACCGGACTTATGTAATTAAAATGGAGCTTTTGGGCATCAAAATGTTTAACAACGGCACTTAAAAATTTAGCATAGTGCTGGTAGGCATCTTCCCTTAAATTGGAAACAAAATCCTTTTCAGTTTTATAACCCAAACCATTTTTGGTGAATTGCACAGGCGGTGAGTTGGAGAAGGCAATGAGATTTTCTACGCCATAATCCTTCGCCTTCTGTAAAAAAAAGCGATAGCCCGATTGTTTATTCCAATTGTAAGTCCCGTCCGGACTCAGGAAAGAATCAGACCGCTTTCTAAAATCACGTATGCCACTGCTGTCGCCTTGTTCAGTAGTACCGGCGCCAATGTTAAATCTCCAGGCCGACAAGCCTATTCCCTGCGGTTGACCCTTGCTGTCAACTGCTTTGCTAAACAACAATTCTGCTATTTTTTCTCTTTTTTCACTGGGCCAGTCTTTTCCAATCCCTTCAGAAAACCAGCAACCGGATGATCCAAAATTATCTATGGTTTGCGCCTTCTTATTGAAATCAATTTTGACTGTAACAACAGTGTCCTGTAAAGGCGCGCCAAAAAGGGTCACTGCAGAGCACATGGAAATGCAAAAGAGATTAAAGGTATAAGTAACAATCTGTTTCATCTAAAAGGTATAATGTTATTCAGTTGCCAAATAAAGATCATTTATTTCAATATTTCTAAGATCTAAACGGCAATATATTCAGTAGTTTTTACATTGTAAAATGTCCGCTTCCCAAGTATTTTTTCATTGAGTGCTCTCAAAGTTTAATAAAAGATATTTCTCGTATCAAAATTCGATTTTTAACACAAACACCGAATTGGCAAGCTTCCTTATCGCTGAAAGTTAAAATAGTCTTCCGCAAGCAACCACACGACATCATTCTGCGTAATACCTAATGATGTTCACACAAAATAACATTCATCAGGAAACAGAATTTAAAGATTGATCCCTGGCCTGAAAATTCTCAAATTTTAAGATAAGAAAAATGGAGACCAGAAACCATTTAAGAAAAACGGGGCGTATCTGAAAAGCCATATGAATAGGAAATAAAAATTAACAATTATGCCTAAATACATTATCGAAAGAGAAATACCCGGATTGGGGAAATTCACTGCCGAACAATTAAAGGAAGCTTCGAAAACATCATGTAACGTATTGAACAATCTCGGGCCTCAAATTCAATGGGTTCACAGCTATGTAACCGCAGATAAAATGTACTGCATCTACAATGCGCCAAACGCGGAAATAATTAGAGAACATGCTAAACAAGGTGGTTTTCCAGCCAATTCGGTGAGCAATATATCGTCAATTATAGATCCTACCACTGCAGAATAGTTATTACAAAAAGCCATAGTTCAGGTTAGGGAATGATGAACTTATTCCCTTTTATATCTGGATTTTTGAGGGGAGGTGAGTAAAGAGTCTTAGAAAAATCTGAGGCTCTTTTACTTTTTTGAGATATCCAATTTACTTCTTTTTGGCTTTAGAGGGCTTAGGTACACAGTTGGGAACCTTTTTTCCATCTTTGGTTTTCATGCCTACCTGTTCATAGTTTTTCCAGCAAGGATCTTTATCTTCTTTTTTCTCAGCCATGATCATATGTTTATATGTTAATAAGTCTTGCTATGCTATTTTGTTTTGAAATTCGGCTAATATAAACGAGGAACACTTTATCCGGGAAACTAAACCTATGAGGTGAAGTGTCGGATCGAGCTTTTTGCAATTTACTCCGGTATAAACAATTAGAATGACCTTGCCGCATTCGGGCTTGCTGGTAATCAGCTTAAAGGTATCGTAGGACTGAGCGCTGGCATGAAAGCCAATTGAGGTAGATATAAGAATAGCCAGGAGTGCGCGTTTCATGAGCCGAACTTAAGTCTAAGCAATTTAAGGCTAATCTTTTATCATTTCTGTAATGCTCCGGGAGATTTAGAATTTTCAGCTTTTTGAACATTCTTCTGACACAATCAGCGTCCTTCGTAAAATTATTTAAGGCAAATGAATTTTCCCGGCATCCCAACTAAAAAGGAACCTAAAATAATCAACATTTCACCGAAAATTAGTCTAATTCGTATAGCCTTGAGATAGGGTTGGTATAGCCTTGTCATAGCCTTGAACTATGCGTGGCTATCTCAACGCCAGGTTAAGGCCTGATCGGATTTTTCTTAACACAGTTTTAATTCTGGGGTTTCACCTTAGTTTATAGGAATATTACCGGATTTTTTAGTTGCGATGTATTTCCTTTAACGTCGTTCTCCTAATGGCAGCGGGGCGAATGCGGAAATTTAGATATCTTAGATCCTCCGTTAGTCTGTAAAGAGCCGGACGCTGAACATTAAATTGCTTATTCATGAAAACAATAATTCTGCTTCTGGCTATTGTTTTGCCGCCTTTCACAGTTGATGCGCAATCTACATTTGTCCGTTTCGAAACGAGTAAGGGAAACATCACCGTCATGCTTTATGACGGAACGCCCAGACACAAGGCGATGTTTTTGAGCAGTGTTAAACAAGGGCTGTATAAAGATGCAGCTTTCAACAGGGTAATTAAATCTTTCGTGAGCCAGGGTGGCGAGCTCGACGATACCATACTCGACAGGGAAAAGCGGAATCCGGAACTGGGCGCTAAAAGATTCCCCGCAGAGATAAAACCAGAGTTCTTTCATAAAAGGGGTGCGCTCGGCGCCGGACGCGACGACAATGCGGCAAAGGCATCCTATTTTACGCAAATTTATTTTGTAGCAGGCAAACAACAGACCGATGCCCAGCTCGATGCGATAGCGCAAAAGAAAGGTAAAGTTTTTTCTGAGGAGCAGCGCAGCGTGTATAAGTCTGCAGGGGGAACACCTCATCTGGATGGAGATTATACCGTTTTTGGAGAGATTACAGAAGGGATAGACGTGGCGGATGCGATCAACAATGTGGCGGCCAATAAGGATGACGTACCGCTGGAAAAGGTAATTTTTAATGTGAGGATCTTAAAGAAAAGTACGAAGCATTAAGTTTTAATGTTTCCTTCGAAAAGTTTATATTTAATGACAACCAAATGTAAACCTTCAAATACTGTTATGTCAACAATCAAATTACCCGAACTAAAGGAGCAGCATGCTATCAGCGCAGCTCAGGCGGCGGCTTTCCGCGAAAATGGTCATGTACTCATTCCTGGTGTGCTTCTTGAAAATGAAGTGCCTTTGTTTCGTGAAGTGATCAAATCTGCTGCAGATCAATACAATACGGAAAAGCGCGACCTGGAAGAACGCGATACTTACGGCAAGGCTTTTCTGCAGATCATGAACTTATGGGAAGTGGATGAAGGGGTTAAACAATATACCCTGGCCAAAAGACTGGGCAAGATCGCTGCAGATCTGCTAGGTGTGGAGAATGTGCGGATCTACCATGATCAGGCTTTATTTAAGGAACCTGGCGGCGGCCCAACTCCGTGGCATCAGGATCAATATTACTGGCCATTGGATACGCCCAATACGGTAACCATGTGGATGCCGCTGATCGATATTGATGTGGATATGGGGATGCTCACCTTTGCTACAGGTTCGCATAAGAAAGGAGTGATATTTAACTATGAGATATCTGATGAGTCGGACCAGGAGTATGAGAAATATGTGAAAGACAATGACTTTCCGATAGCCCGCTCTGCTACCATGCGCGCCGGCGATGCCACCTGGCACTATGGCAATACGATACACAGCGCACCCGGCAATAAAAGCGACCAGATGCGGGAAGTGATGACCGTGATCTATATGGCGGCTGATGCGCGGGTGTCTGAACCTAAAAACCAATGGCAGGTAAACGACCGTGCAAAATGGCTGTTGAATACCCCTCCGGGTGAACTTGCGGCCTCCGAAATTAATCCGCTGATATTATAATCCCAATTAAAATCTTATATTTGCAGCCTTGAAAATATTTGGATCCTGGCGAGATAGCGAGGATCTTTTACACTTAAAGACAACCCGAATGCTGAATTTTGTTCTCTTTGGCCCACCGGGTGCAGGCAAAGGCACCCAATCAGAGAAATTGATTGATAAGTATCAATTGGTTCACATATCAACCGGCGACCTTTTCAGGGCGCACATTAAAAATCAATCTCCGCTAGGTCAAAAAGTGAGTGCGTTAATTGCTGAAGGACAATTGGTTCCCGATGGCATTACCATTGAGATGCTGGAAGAAGAAGTAGATAAAAATCCGAATGCCAAAGGTTTTATCTTCGACGGATTTCCAAGAACTGTTCCGCAGGCTGAGGCACTGGATGAATTTTTAGAAAGTAAAGACGGTGCTATCGCAGGTGTTATTGCACTCAATGTTGACCAGGATGAACTGACAAAACGCATTGCGCAGCGTCAGCTGGAAACAGGTCGTGTAGATGACCAGGCAGATAAGCTGCAAAAGAGGATTGAAGAATATTTTAGCAAAACAGTGCATGTTTTGCCATACTATGAAGGTCAGGGTAAGTTGAGTAAGGTAAACGGTATTGGTAAAATAGATGATATTTTTGCCGATCTGTGTGCTGTTGTAGATCAGTACTAATCAGATTATGTCGCAAGGTTCCAATTTTGTAGATTACGTTAAAATATGCTGCCGTTCAGGTAAAGGAGGGGCAGGTTCCGCACATTTACATCGTGACATCAGAACCGCTACAGGCGGGCCTGATGGAGGTGATGGCGGAAGAGGCGGCCACATTATCCTGAGGGGTAATACGCAATTCTGGACCTTGCTGCACTTAAAATACCGCAAGCACATCATCGCAGAAGACGGAGCTCCGGGTTCTAGTGCCACTTCTACCGGGAAATCGGGTAAGGATGAGATTCTTGATGTGCCTTTGGGTACCATCGCAAAGGATGCTGAAACCGGAGAGGTGCTTTTTGAAATTACAAAAGACGGGGAAACCAAAATCCTGACCCCGGGAGGAAGGGGAGGACTGGGCAACTGGCACTTCAAAACATCGACCCTGCAAACGCCGAGATTTGCCCAGCCGGGCGAAGCTGGCCGTGAGGACTGGATGGTTTTGGAGCTGAAGGTACTTGCCGATGTGGGGTTGGTTGGCTTTCCGAATGCCGGAAAATCGACCTTACTTTCTGTAGTTTCTGCTGCCAAGCCTGAAATAGCTGATTATCCATTTACCACTATTGTACCTAATCTGGGCATCGTTTCCTATCGCGATAGCAAATCTTTCGTAATGGCCGATATTCCGGGAATTATTGAAGGTGCGTCTAAAGGAAAAGGTCTTGGATTCAGATTTTTGAGGCATATTGAACGCAATTCTGTATTGCTGTTCATGGTTCCGGCAGATACGCACCGATCGATTACCGAAGAGTATGAGATCCTGAAATCGGAACTGAAGGATTATAATTCTGAATTGATGCAGAAGCCCCATCTGCTGGCTGTTACAAAGTCGGATATGCTGGATGAGGAGCTGGTTGCAGAGATGAAAAAGGATCTTCCAAAGCATATCCCTGCTATCTTTATTTCTTCTGTTGCGCAAAAGGGTTTGGTAGAACTAAAGGATATGCTTTGGTCTGCCATCAATGTTCCTGCTTAAGAAGGGGTATCCTGATGCCGGTTTAAAAAGGCGTCTTTTTTCATAGATCTGGCGGCAATCCATGCGCTGATGATCATTAGTATCGCACCGGCAAGAAAAGGAGCGCCGGCAAATTTTACCGGAGCATCTGGCTTGGTAAACCAGGCAAACAGATAAGTCATAAACAGCGGGCCTATAATGGTTGTTGCACTCATGAGGCTTGTTAAAGCCCCTTGCAATTCTCCCTGCTCATTCTGCGGTACATTTCCAGACATGATGGCTTGTAAAGCCGGCCCTGCAATTCCGCCCAGGCAGTAAGGAATAAGGAACACAAACATCATCCAGCTTTCTGTTGCAAAAGCAAAAAGCAGCATGCCGAGAGCATAAAGACCAAGACCTACATAAATGCTTTTCTCGTTGCCGATTTTTGGGTTGATGTAGCGGATCAGCCCTCCTTGAACGGCTGCAACCAATAAGCCTACTACGGTTAAAGAGATGCCTATGGTAAAGGTGCTCCATTTGAATTTTTCTATATTGATAAATGTCCAGGTGCTTTGCACGGCATGGCTGCCGATGTATACGAATACCAGTGCTACGATAAGACCGCCCAATCCTTTGTATTTTCTAAGTTGCAAGAGTGAACCCATCGGGTTGGCTCTTCTCCATTCGAATGGTCTGCGGTGTTCCTTGTCTAAGGATTCGGGAAGGACAAAATAGCCGTATGCCACATTTACGAGGGTAAGTATGGCTGCGGTAATGAATGGTACCCTGTGGCCGAGTTCGCCCAGCAAGCCACCGAGCGCGGGGCCTATTACAAAACCGAGACCGAAGGCTGCGCCGATCATCCCGAAATTTTGAGCCCGGTTTTCTTCTGTACTGATATCGGCGATGTATGCGGTGGCGGTGGTAAAGCTGGCACCAAATGCACCCGCTATAATCCGGCCTATAAATAGCCACCAGATGGTGGGGGCGAATGCGAGAAAGATATAGTCGATACCGAAGCCAAGCAGCGATAACAACAATACTGGCCTGCGGCCGTGTTTGTCACTTAGGTTTCCAATGATGGGCGCGCAAACAAATTGCATGATGGCGTAGGCAAAAGTAAGCCAGCCGCTCCATTGGGATGCCTGACTGATGTTGCTGCCGGTAAGGTGTTCAATGAGCGATGGAAATACGGGTATGATGATTCCGATGCCGATCACATCGAGTAGAAGCGTAATAAAAATGAAAATTAATGCAGCCTTGCGGGATGTAGCCATAGTGGATTCTATAATTTCGGCTTGCAAGGTAGGGTATTTAGCAGAAAAAGCAGCGAAATGCTGGCATTGAAAATGATATTATAAATGGTAATGAAGTGTAAAGCCTTAGAGGAAGAGGATTTTGATTTGCGCCTGACACCAGTAAACTTTACCGGAGTATCTGATTTGGCAAACCTAAAAAGACAGCTTAATTTTTTGGAATTTGTGATTAGTGATTTCAATGGGCCTGAATAGTTCTTTTCCCCTTGCTGATCGCGGGATTCCCTGATAAATCTGGTGTGGGAGCATACTTTTAGTGGCCACTGAGCCTAGGGTAAGCAAAGCATGTGTGCCGACACGGACACCCGGGCCAACAATGGTTTTGGCACAGATCCATGCGCCGTCTTCTATAACGATTGGATTGGTCACGAGGTCAAAGGATGGTAGGCGGTAATTATGGTTCCCTGTTAACAGCATGGCCTGTTGTGATATGCAAACATGGCTTCCGATGATGATATGGTCCAGGTTTTCGATGTAACAGTCTGCAAGCCATGAATTGTTGCCGATATACAGCTTCCAGGGATACTTGATATGTATATGAGGTTTGATTCTTACATTTTTGCCTATACGCGCCCCGAAAAGCCTGAGAATAATGACGAGTATGGTACTGAACGGGATCAGACCGCTTCTAAATAACAGCAGATTGATGAGATACCAACAACTCATTTTAAATATTGAAGCACCGGTACTGAACTCTTTTTTGTCGAATTTCTTTTGCAAACGTACGGACAGCATTTCTTTTTTATTTGTTTGTCCAGTGATATACTGAAATGATCGTGATCGTGTAAATGCAGCAATTGAAGATGGTGTGGTGGTCAATTGATGTGTAGCATGGATTATAATAAATGGCTAAAAGGATTAGCCTTAGTGTATTCAACAGCTGTATTCCAATCAGTCCTACGATAAGGAATTTGATTCTTGATGCCAAAGGCTTGGGAAAGGAGAGTACGAAAGCTGAAAAACAGCTCATAACTCCATAGCCAAGGCAGGAATATACCATGTTGAAACCGGAATGGCCATTTACCGAAAGACCTGTTGCTCTGATGTGGACCTGATAACCAAGGCCTTCAAGTATCCGGGCTGATGAGTGGATGTAAAAATGTCTCCACCTGGAAATATAGTTTAAATGCTTGTCGAACCAGGCTAAGTAGAGCCCGCCTGGTGTGGTGATGCTGATGTACATGATATGGAATGAATAAATGCTGAGAAACAAAATGACGAAGCAAATTGGGAAGGTGATACTGCTGATTTTGTTTGTCTTTTTAAATACCGCTCGCTTTTCTCCTATTTTAATATCTACGATCAGTCTGAACCAGAATCCCTGGAGAAAATGAAACATGATACCAGTTCTTCCATCAAGGATACCCAGTTGAAAGATGATCCTGAAAATGAAATAAAGAAATGGCCTCAGATACAGGGGCAGATGTCGCCATATGTTTTTGAGCGAGGCATTTCGTTCATTTGGCGAGCCCAGCAATCTGGCAGCAGGCTCTTGCATAAATGGATTGTCTTTGCGCTGGAGATATTCATCTGCCAGTAAATCACTATAGTGATTGTGCTTGGTAATCCAGAAGCTAATGTTATTCTCTTTGAGATTACTTTCGATCAGGTGAGCTGTTTTCCAGAGTACTGTTGTGCCGGCAATCTGGAATCTATGGTCCATGTGTTCACTGAGATCTGAGTAACCAGCTGTGTATCTGAACATTTTAAGGAGATATTTGGGATAGTAGCCTCCATGCCTGATCCATTTGCCTTTAAAATAATTCTTCCTGTTAAAATAAATTCCGCTGACATGACTGTAGTCCTGATCTTTAAAGGCATCGAGTTTTTTAAATAAATCCGGAGATAAGATTTGGTCGGCATCCAGGCAGATGACCCATGGCGTTGTAATTTTAAATGTTTCCAGCGCGACGTTCCATTGTTTTGGGTGGTTTATAAATTCATTGAATTTTATTGCTGCACCATAGCTTGCCGCAATATTTAAGGTTTGGTCAGTGCTGCCCGAATCAAGAATATAGGTACATGCATTTAACGGTCTGGTTGAATCAAGAAGCC
>Ga0126314_10000750_pt1 | contig 15535 bp, 14 predicted proteins | sample Plot105B_FD_92535 | JGI IMG/M metagenome (GOLD analysis project Ga0126314, IMG submission 92535) | Serpentine soil microbial communities from UC McLaughlin Reserve, CA, USA - Plot105B | ecosystem: Environmental > Terrestrial > Soil > Grasslands | place: USA: UC McLaughlin Reserve, Lake County...
CCAGGACCACCGTCTGCTTCGCCCGTGTCTTCGCCATTCGAATAGGACTTTATCCCAAGGGATAGGGATGACCAGTCGCCTCGGGACGCTTCCCTCGGGAGGAGGCTTGGCACGCCGGCTGCTCTACGTCCCTCCGTGCCCGGGAAACAGAGCCTGGGCGAACGACCGAAAGGTGAAGGCCATGGAGCGCAACAAGGTGAGCTACGAGGTGTTGTCGGACGAGGCGGGTCGCCCCATCAAGTCGTGGACGATGGGAGTGCCGTTCGAGGACGAGGCCAAGAAGCAGCTCCGGAACCTGCGCGGCCTGCCCTTCATCCACAAGTGGGTCGCGGTGATGCCGGACGTGCACCGCGGTTACGGCGCGACGGTCGGTAGCGTCGTCCCGACGGTGGGCGCGGTGGTTCCGGCGGCGGTGGGTGTGGATATCGGCTGCGGGATGATCGCCGTGCGCACGACGCTGCGCGCGGACCAGCTCCCGGACTCGCTGCGTGGGGTTCGCTCGGCCATCGAGCGGGCGGTGCCGCATGGCCGCTCGGACAACGGGGGCCGCAACGACGTCGGCGCGTGGCGCGTGGCTCCGGCTTCGCACCAGCAGGTGTGGTCGCGGTTGATGGAGGGGTATGACCGCATCGTCGCCAAGCACCCTCGCATCGGCCGTGGGCCGGAGCTGGCGCACCTGGGTACGCTCGGGACGGGCAACCACTTCATCGAGCTGTGCCTGGACGAGTCGGAGGGCGTGTGGCTGATGTTGCACTCCGGTTCGCGCGGCGTGGGTAACCGTATCGGCAGCTACTTCATCGAGCTGGCGAAGGAGGACATGCGCCGCTGGCATATCAACCTCCCCGACGCGGACCTGGCGTACCTGCCGGAGGGTACGGAGCACTTCGATGACTACGTCTTCGCGGTGAGCTGGGCGCAGGACTTCGCGGCGATGAACCGCGAGCTGATGCTGCGCGGCGCGGTGGATGCGTTGCAGTTGAGCGGTGAGCTGCCTCCGTTCTCGCTGTCCGAGTCGGCGGTGAACTGCCACCACAACTACGTGTCGCGTGAGCATCACTTCGGGAAGAACTGCTTCGTGACGCGCAAGGGCGCGGTGCGGGCGCGCGAGGGTGACCTGGGCATCATCCCCGGCAGCATGGGGGCGCGTTCGTACATCGTCCGAGGGAAGGGAAACGCGGACAGCTTCCATTCCTGCAGCCACGGCGCGGGCCGGGTGATGTCGCGTGAGGCGGCGAAGAAGCGCTTCACGCTGGAAGACCACGCGAAGGCGACGGAGGGCGTGGAGTGCCGCAAGGACGTGGACGTGATTGACGAGACGCCGGCGGCGTACAAGCCCATCGACGCGGTGATGGCGGCGCAGTCGGACCTGGTCGAAGTGGTCCACACGTTGAAGCAGGTCGTCTGTGTGAAGGGGTAGCCGAAGGACAACGACAACCCCCAACACGCGAGGTGGCCATGCCGGGATGACGACACCGAGGCGCCCGTTCCCCCCAAGAGGCCGAAAGGCCGCCAGGAGTGGGGGAGCGGGCGCCGCTATTTTGGGAAGGGTGTCAGAATGCCTGGGCGGGGCCGTGAGGCGTGGGAAAAGCAGGAGACGACACACATGCTGCGCATCGATGGTTCCAGGGGAGAGGGCGGCGGCCAGGTGCTGCGCACGTCGCTGGCGTTGTCCTTGGTGACGGGGACGCCTTTCACGATGACGAACATCCGCGCGGGCCGCGCGAAGCCGGGCCTGTTGCGACAACACCTGACGGGCGTGAAGGCCGCCGAGGCGGTGGGCGCGGCGGAGGTCTCCGGCGCGGAGCTGGGCTCGAAGGAGCTGACGTTCCGTCCGCGCGCGCTGACCGCGGGCAACTACCACTTCGCGGTGGGCACGGCGGGCAGCGCCACGCTGGTGTTGCAGACGGTGCTGCCCGCGCTGCTGGCCGCGTCCGAGCCGTCCACGCTGATGCTGGAGGGTGGGACGCACAACCCGGCGGCGCCGCCGTTCGACTTCCTCACCCGCGCGTATCTGCCGATTCTGCGCAAGTTGGGGCCGGACGTCTCGGCGACGCTGGAGCGTCCCGGCTTCTTCCCGGCGGGTGGCGGGAAGTTCCGCGTGGACGTGCGGCCCGGGCCCATGAAGCCCCTGTCGCTGCTGGAGCGCGGGCGGGTGCTGCGCCGCGACGCGAAGGCGGTGGTGGCGATGATTCCCTTCGATGTGGCGAAGCGGGAGATGGAGACGGCGGGCGCGCTGCTCAAGTGGCGTCCGGACGAGCTGCGCGTGGAGGAACTCAAGCGCACCACGGGCCCGGGCAACGTGCTGGTGGCGGAGGTGGAGAGCGAGCACGTCACGGAGGTCTTCACGGGCTTCGGAGAGCGTGGCAAGCGCGCCGAAGTCGTCGCGGAGGAGGTGGCCAGCGAGGTGAAGCGCTACCTGGATGCGGAAGTCCCGGTGGGCGAGCACCTGTGCGACCAGCTGCTCCTGCTGTTCGCGCTGGCTCGAGGTGGAGAGTTCCGCACGCTGCCGCTGGATGGGCACTCGGTGACGCAACTGGAGACGATGGCGCACTTCCTCGATGTGAAGGTGGACGTGCGTGAGGTGTCTCGCGAGGTGCGCGAGGTGGTGGTGCGCGGCTGAGCGAGTGAGTCGCCCGCGACGGCGTTCTTCAAGGCGAGCCTTCGTGGTGTCCAGTCCATGCTTGCCAGGAGTCCCACCGGGCACCCTGGAATGGACTCCTCCAGAGTGGCGAGAGGACGGGCCGCGCGACAGTGAAGGGACGGAGGACATGCGTCGCAATGGCCGAGGTTCCCGAAGTCGAAATCATCGCCCGTGACTTGCGACAGGCCGTTGTCGGCCGACGCATCACGGAGGTGGAAGTGCTCGCTCCGCAGGCGGTCCGTTTCCCGTCGCCACCGGAGTTCGTCTCCGCGCTGCGAGGCCAGCGCATCACCAGCGCGCATCGTCGTGCGAAGTTCATCCTCCTGTCACTGGAGGACGGGCAGACGCTCGCGGTCCACTTCATGCTCTGGGGTTCGTTGTCGCTGAGGCCCGTGGGCAGTGAGCGTCCGCCCGAGAGTCTGGTGGTCCTGAAGCTCGATGCGGACGAGGAGCTCTGGCTCACGGACACCCTGGGTTATGCGCGCATGGCGGTGGCCCGCGCCGCCGAGCTGACCGCGCGCCTGAAGCTGGAGGAACTGGGGCCCGAGGTGCTCGATGCGGACTTCACCGTGGACCGGCTGGCGAGCCGATTGTCACGTCGCAGGAGTCCTCTCAAGACGGTGCTGCTCAGCCAGCGTGTCATCGCGGGGCTGGGGAATCGGGACGCGGATGAGAGCCTGTGGAAGGCGGGGTTGGACCCTCGGCGCCTGGCGACGTCGCTCACGCGAGAAGAGCTGACGCGGTTGCATCGCGCGATGCGCGAGGTGCTCGAAGAGGGCCTGTCGCTGCGCGGCACGCAGCGGGACTTGTTCGGGGTGAAGGGGCAGGCGAGGCACCGGCGCAATGTCTTCGAGTGCACCGGCGCGCCGTGTCCAAGCTGCGCCACGCCCATCAGCCACTCGCGTGTCGGAGGTCGCAACACGCACTGGTGCGCCCGGTGCCAACCCGAGTCAGGAACACCCGCCGGTCCGACGCAGGGGCTGTTGCTGTAAGCCCCCGTCAAGTGGAGGCCCTGGCTTCTCGCGAGCCACCCCGCTGCACTCCCTCCCGCTCCGCTGTTATGAAGCAGGTGTGTCCGACGTCACCGAGTCCACACCCTCGCCGCTCGACTCCGCGCTGGCTCGCGCCAGTGAGGAACTGGGCCTGCCCAGCTACTACCAGTCCTGTGTTCGCCCGCTGCTGCGCAACCCCGAGGGCCGCTGGCCCCGGTGCTGTGGCGGCGGCTGCGAGCCGTGCGCCCAGACGCTCATCCAGGTAGCCATGCGCACCCTGGAGCTCCTGGGCACGCCGCGCCAGGCCCCCCTGCCGGACTGAGTCCACTCCATGGCGCCCGCCCATCCCCTGCTGCTCGTTGACGACGATTCCGCCTTCCGCAAGGTCTACGGCGGCCTGCTGCGCGACGCGGGCTACGAGGTGGTGGAGGCCGCGGACCGCCCCTCCGCTCGCGCCGCCTTCGATGCTCAGCCGTTTCCCCTCGTCCTGCTGGACTTGATGCTGCCCCCGGATGGGAGCGTCTCCGCGGGCCTTACGGGACTGGCCGCGCTGCTCGACGCCCGGCCCGGCACCAAGGTCATCGTCGTCTCCGGAGTGGGTGACACGCGGCACTCGCTGGAGGCGATTCGCCTGGGCGCCTACGACTTCCTCACCAAGCCGGTGGACCCGGACGTGCTGCTCGTCGTCGTGCAGCGCGCGCTGGCCCGGGTGGCGCTGGAGCGCCAGGTGGAGGCGCTGCGCACGTCCCTGGAGCGCGCCGCCGGAGACGCGGCCATGGTGGGGCAGAGCGCTTCGTTTCTCGCCGCCCTGTCGCTGGCGGAGCGCGTGGCCGCCAGTGATTTGCCCGTGCTCGTCACGGGTGAGAACGGCACTGGCAAGGAGTTGCTCGCGCGCCTGGTCCACCAGAAGAGCCGGCGCCACGCGGGCCCCTTCATCCCCGTCAACTGCGGCGCGCTTCCGGAGACGCTGCTGGAGAGCGCCCTCTTCGGCCACGTGAAGGGCAGCTTCACCGGCGCGACGAGAGACCACCGGGGCCTCTTCGCGGAAGCCGACGGCGGCACCCTGTTCCTCGATGAGCTGGGGGACATGACGCCGTCGCTTCAGGTGAAGGTGCTCCGCGCGCTGGAGACGGGCGACATCCTCCCGGTGGGCGCGGACCTGCCCGTGCACGTGGACATCCGCCTCATCTCCGCGACGCACCAGGACCTGGGTCGCATGCTCCAGGAAGGCACCTTCCGCGAGGACCTCTACTGGCGCGTGAAGGGCGTGGAGCTTCGCCTGCCGCCGCTGCGCGAGCGCGCCACTGACCTGCCGCTCCTGGCCAAGCACTTCCTCAACCAGTGCGCGCACCTGTGCCCGGATGGCCGCGCGAGACTGCTGTCAGAGGCGGCGGCTGAGTCGCTCGCGGCACACGGCTGGCCGGGCAACCTGCGTGAGCTGCGTCACGAGATGCAGCGCGCCACCGTGCTGGCCGGAGAGCGCCGCGAGCTCCAGCCCGAGGACCTGTCCTTCACCGGCAGCGAGCGACCTCGCGCGAGCGCCCCGGGCGCCACCACGCTGGCCGCCAAGGTGGAGGCGCTGGAGCGGCGCGAAATCGAGGACGCGCTGAAGCGCTTCGGGGGCAACCGCACGCACTCGGCGGAGGCCCTGGGGCTGTCGCGCCAGGGACTGCTCAAGAAGCTTGAGCGCTTCGGGCTGACGTGAGTCAGAAGAGGCGCGCGCCCAGGCCCGCCTTCAGCGCCCAGCCCAGTCGTGTGTCGGTGAGGCCCGCGCGCTCCCGGAACGTGTCCGAGCCGAGCTGTCCCGCGAGCAGCACCGACACGTTGCTCCCCAGGTACACCTCGACGCCGCCACCGCCGAGCGCCTGGAAGCGCCGCTGCTCTCCCTTCGAGATGCCGATGTCCAAGGGCAGGTCCACCAGCCCGAGCACCGTCACCGTCTCGGCCACCTTCCAGCCCGCCACCAGTCCCGGGGACAGCCGCAACAGCACGCCCGAGGCGTTCTCGTCGTCCATGTACGTGGCGCCGGAGTTGAACACCACGCCCACCCCCAGCGTCGGCGCCAGCGACACCGAGCCGCGCTCCAGCACCTTCAGCCGCCCCACCAGCTCCAGCGCGGCGGAGAGCTGGAACCAGTTGAGTCGCGCGCGCGCCTCCAACTCCACACTGGAGATGCCCTGCCGGAAGCCCACGCCGATTTCCGGCGCGCCCGCGTAGCCGTACAGCGCCGTCGTCCCGGCCGGCAGCGTCACCGGCGCAATCACCGCGCCGTGCGGATTCTCCTCGGACGCGGCGGACAATTGTTCGACGCGGCCCGCCTCTCCGGGTTGCCCGGCCGTCGCCTCCTGGGCGGCGGAGGCGGAGGCCAGCGACATCGCGGACAACAGGAGCCAGGAGGAGACTGAGCGCGTCATGCGGCGCACCCTACCGCGACCTGTTTGTTACCGAAACTCAACGATTCCGAGGACTTGTGTCCAGGTTGCGAATCTATCAGGCTTGGCTGGAATAATTCGGTATCCATGACTGCCGCGCTTACACAGCTCCCCGAGCGCAATGAGCCGACGGCCTCGGTGCCGCCGGAGGTGGGAGCGCGTCGTCGCGGGGGTCGGAGCCGGGCGCGGGTGCTTCTGGTGGACTCGGATGCGGGCGCGCAGTCCGCCCTGGCGGCGGCGCTGGTGGAGGCGGGCTTCGAGGCGCTGCTGGTGGGTGGGGCGCAGGCCGCATTGGAGGCGCTGGCTCCGGACGGTCCGCTGCCCAGGCTGGTCATCTCGGAGGTGGAGCTGCCGGATGGTGATGGCTTCAGCCTCTGCGGACAGATTCGCGCGGACGAGCGCACCGCGCACCTGCCCGTGTTGTTGCTGTCGCGGCACGAGGAGGACTTCCACCGGGACCTGGCCGGTGGCGTGGGCGCGGATGACTACCTGACGCGCCCGGTGGACGTGGAGGACGTGGTGTCGCTCGCGCGGCTCAAGGCGGGGCACGCGACGGGCTCGGCGACGTTCGAGTCGCACACCGCGCGGCTGCCGCTTCCCCGGATGACGCGGGCGCTGCTGTCGGGCGTGCGCTCCGGGCGGCTCGTCCTGGCGGAGGGCGAGGGCTGGTTCTCCTTCCGCCATGGGCTGGTGGTGGACGCGATGTTTCATGGCGAGCGCGGCAGCCTCGCGTTCCGCCGCATGTTGGGTTTCGCCAGCGGCGCGTACGCGGTGGCGCTGGGGCCGGAGCTGCACAAGGGCTCGTTCACCATGGACCGGACCCACCTGTGCGAGACGGTGTTGCCGTCGCTGGAGCGCTTCGAGGCACTGAGGGCGCGCGGACTGCCGCTGGCCTCGCGGCTCACGGTGGACTTCGCGCGGCTGGCGGAGGAGCTGCCCTCCCTTCCCGAGGACGTGGGCGAGGTGGTGCGTCTGTTTGATGGGCGACGCACGGTGCGCTCCGTGCTGCTGGAGTGCCGCTACCCGGAGGCGGTGGCGTACGAGGCGGCCACGCGCCTGTTCGCGCTGGGGGTGCTGGTGCCCGCGTGTTTCATCGAGGAGCGGGAGCGGGCCCGCGGTGGCGCCACCGTGCCCGGGTTCTTCGAGCCCACGCTCTGCGTCGAGCCCCCTCCGGTGGCGTCGCGAGAGGAGCCGGACTGAAGGTTTGACTCCGCGCCCCGGGCTGGGAGACAAGGCCGCCCAGAGGCGACACCTTCCATGTCCGGTCACAATCGGTGGTCGAAGATCAAGCGCCAGAAGGCCGCGATGGGCGCGACCAAGGGCAAGCTCTACTCGAAGGTCGTGAAGGAGATCACCGTCTCCGCGCGACTGGGAGGCGGGGACCCCGCTGGCAATCCGCGTCTGCGTGTGGCGCTGGGCCTGGCCCGTGAAGCCAACATCCCCAAGGACACCGTCGAGCGGGCCATCAAGAAGGGCACCGGCGAGCTGGAAGGGGAGCGCTACGAAGAGGTGATGTACGAGGGCTACGGCCCCGGCGGCGTGGCCGTCCTCGTCGAGTGCGTCACCGACAACCGCAACCGCACCTCGGCCGACGTGCGTTCGACGTTCGCCCACCATGGCGGCAACCTGGGCGCCGAGGGCGCGGTGGCCTGGATGTTCCAGAAGAAGGGAATCGTCACCGTCAAGCCCGGTCCCCAGGAGGACGCGGTGCTGGAGAAGGCGCTGGAGGCGGGCGCCGAGGACGTCGTGCCCCAGGGCGCGGACGGCTTCGAGGTGCGCACCGCGCCGGCGGACCTGCACACGGTGGCCACGGGCCTGGAGTCCGGGGGCCTTCCGCTGGGCGAGCAGAAGTGGGCGTACCTGCCGCAGAATACCGTCCAGCTCGACGGTGATAATGCGAAGAAGATGCTCAAGTTGTTGGACGCGCTCGAGGACAACGACGACGTGCAGAACGTGCACGCGAACTTTGAAATCGACGAGTCCCTGATGGAGTCCCTGTCGCAATAGCGGTGGTTGGAACGGAGTGAACGGTGCGCGTTCTCGGAGTGGACCCTGGCAGCCGCTTCATGGGCTACGGGGTGGTGGAAGAGAAGCGAGGCCGACTGGTGCATGTAGGCCACGGCGTCATCAAGGTGGATGAAAAGGCGCCCCTGGCCTTCCGCCTGAAGGAGCTGCATGCCGCCCTGAGCGAGCAGCTCGCGCACTTCCGTCCGGAGGCGGTGGCGGTGGAGGGGCTGTTCACGTTCCGCAATGCCCGGAGCGCGCTGGTGCTGGGACATGCGCGCGGCGTCGCGTTGCTGGCGGCGGCCCAGGTGTCGCTGCCCGTCTTCGAGTACGCGCCCGCGAAGGTGAAGAAGTCGGTGGGCGCCGGTGGCGCGGACGGCAAGGACGCGGTGGCGCGGATGGTGCGGACGTTCCTGAAGCTGGAGGCCGTGGACCTGGGGCGCGCGGACGCGACGGATGCCCTGGCCGTGGCGCTGTGTCACCTCAACCATGGTCGCGCCGCCGTCCCCTCGGCGAGCACGGCTGGCAAGAAGCGCAAGGGCGCCTCGGCGCTGCTCGCGGACAGACTGGCGCCGTCCTATCGGCGTCCGGAGGCGGGATGATTGCTCGGCTGCGAGGCGTGGTGCTGGAGAAGGATGCCGAGAGCGCCGTCATCGACGTGCAGGGCGTGGGCTACCTGGTGAACTTCTCCACGCTGGCCCTGGGGAAGCTCCCTCCAGAGGGCCAGGCGGTGGACGTGCGCGTGCGCACCGTGGTGCGCGAGGACGCCTTCGACCTGTTCGGCTTCCTGACCCGGGCCGAGGAAGAGGTCTTCCTGCTGCTCAACGGCGTCTCCCGCGTGGGCCCGCGCATGGCGATGGGCGTGCTGTCGGGCCTGGAGGTGCCGGAGCTGGTGGCGGCCCTGTCGCGCGGGGAGGTGGCGCGCCTGGCGAAGATCCACGGCGTGGGGAAGAAGACCGCCGAGCGGCTGGTGCTGGAGCTCAAGGACAAGATGAAGAACGTCCACCTGGAGGCGGTCTCCCGGGGGACGGCTCCGGCGGCCCAGTCGGGGGGGGCGCAATCCGACCTTGTCTCCGCCCTGCTCAACCTTGGCTACAAGCCTCCGCAGGCGGAGAAGGCCGCGGAGCTGGCCACCAGCAGGCTCGGCGCCGACGCATCCTTCCAGACCCTCTTCCGCGAGGCCCTCAAGTCCCTCCGGGCAGGTGCCTGAAGGATTCTGGACCTTTAGCGCCGCGGTTGTGACCGGGTGGCCAATTCGGGACCTCCCGGACCAGCCCGCACAAGCTTCTTTCCTCTAAGAAACCGAAACGGTCCAGGGTCCGACGGGCCCTCTGTCGGCCTGGAGGCAAGGGTCGGCGTGCGTCGCGGGATGGCGGACAGCCTGGGCCCCTCACTTCCCTCCATGAGTAGCCGGTTCCGCCAACGGTGACACTTTCCAGCTACAGCGGTGGAGGCGTGAGCCCCACCCAGGACAAGGAGTTGCTCACATGAAGGCATGGCGTGGCGTCCCGGTGCTCGTGTCCGTTCTCGTGGGAAGTCTCATCGGGGTGGGGTGTGGTCCGGCCGCTGAGGTGGGGGGGGACGAGGTCATCGCGTCGGTCCAGTCTTCGGTGGATGTGGCGCCGGGCAATGCCGACGCGGAGGTTCAGGCGCGCCGGGCCTGCGGACCGGACCGGGTGGGGCCGCCGGGCTCCAAGCCGGAGTGGCTGACGCGGGGCGCGGGGCGCCTGTTCTTCAGCGCGGAGGCGGAGGGGCTGGGTCGCGAGCTGTGGAGCAGCAGCCGGGGCCGCGCGGGTTGCGCGAGCGTGGTGAAGGACCTCCGTCCGGGCGTCATGGGCTCGGTGCCGCGCTTCCTGACGCCGCTTGAGTCATGGGTGCTCTTCGTCGCGGATGATGGCGAGCACGGGCCGGAGCTGTGGCGCACGGACGGCACGGCCGCGGGCACGGTGATGGTGAAGGACGTGCTGCCCGGCGAGCGCGGCTCGGCGCCCGGGGCGCTCACCCGCGTGGGGGACCACGTCTACTTCACGGCGACCGACTTCACGCACGGCCAGGAGCTGTGGCGCACGGACGGCACGGCCGCGGGCACGCGACTGGTGCACGAGTTCGCGCCAGGGCCGGACTCGTTGCTGCTGACGTCGCTGACGGCGTGGGGAGACCAGCTCGCGCTGGTGACGTACTCGCCCGAGGCGGCGGTGCTGTGGTCGGTGGACTCCAAGGGACAGGCGCGCGTGCTCTACCAATCCCCGGTGGGGGTGTTGTCCTCGCTGACGGCGTCGGGCCGCCGCCTGTTCTTCCTGCGAGACGTGGGCACGGACATCGCGGAGCTGTGGGTGGTGTCGGAGCGTCAGGGCTCCGCGACGCCGGTGCGGGACTTCACCGGCGAGTTCCCCTCGTCCTTCGCGGCGATGGATGGCCAGGTGTTCTTCATGGCGGGCGCGGATGGCGTCTTCGGAGAGCAGGGCGACCCGCGCCATGGGGGCGAGCTGTGGCGCAGTGACGGCACGGCGGTGGGCACGCGCGTGGTGCGCGACATCTGGCCCGGGCCCAAGGGCTCGCTGCCGTCCGACCTGGTGGTGATGGACGGCGTGCTGTACTTCGCGGCGGAGGACGGCTGGCGCGGGCGCGAGCTGTGGCGCAGCGACGGCACGCTCCTGGGGACGTGGATGGTCTGGGACCTCCAGTGGGGCGAGCAGGGCAGCGAGCCGGAGCAGCTGGTCGCGGAGGAGGGCTCCCTGTTCTTCTCCGCGAAGACGGTCCTCCACGGCCGCGAGGCGTGGGCGAGCGACGGGTGGCTGTGGAACACGCGCCGGCTGACGGACATCGCGCCGGGGACGTCCTCGTCGGACCCGCACTCATTCGTGCGCCTGGGCTCGGAGCTCTTCTTCCTCGCCAACGAGGCGGTGGCGGAAGAGGCGCTGTGGGTGGCGCCCCTGCGTCCCTTCGTGCCGTGCCTGGACGGAGCCGCCTCGGACGGACGAGGTTGCTGAACTCAGGCCGCGCGCCGGCTCGCGGGCGTGGGCCGCACGTCGCCGAAGTTGGGCGCGGGCAGGACGATGGTGGGCGACAGGCCTGGCGAGAGCAGGTGTGAAGTCAGCAGTGAAGAGGGGTGGAAGTTGATGAACGCCCCCTCCACCGCGGAGTGCCCGGCGAAGAGCTTCTCCACCACCATGGAGGAGTACTGCGAAAGCGAGTCCTCGCGCGTGTTGCCGTTGAGCACCACCTCCCAGCCCATGTGCTCGGCGAAGCGGCGCACCCCGGGGATGGCGGACAACAGCGGCGTGTAGCTCTCCGTGGCCACGCCATTCTCGCTGACGACGAACACCTCGCGCGACGTCGCCACCGCCAGCGACATGTTGCCGCGCGTGTGGCCCGGCGTGCTGAGGAAGGCGGCGCCCACGCCCAGCCAGGTGTCTCCGTCGAGTAGCACCACGCGCTCGGCCGGCACCTCGGTGCCTCCGGGGACGAACCACACCGTCTGCATGGGGTGCAGCTCCTTCACCATCTCCCACTCCGCGCGCTGCACCAGCAGCTTCGCCCGGGGGAAGTACGCGGAGATGCCCTCGCCGCCCAGCCACCCGCGCAGGTCCTGGATGTGGAGGTGGTCGAAGGCCAGGTAGTCCACGTCCGCGGGCGTCAGCCCCAGCGAGGCCAGGTGGCTCTGCACCGTGCCGTGCTTCGTCGACATGACCTTGTCGGAGACGAAGCCGCCGTAGCGCTCGCGCAGCGCGTGGTAGAACGGCGCGGCCACGCCTCGCTCGTAGTCGGACGGGTTGAAGAGCAGCGTGCGCCGCTCACCCCGCGCGTCGACGAACTGCACCACCTGCATGCGGTTGGTCATCATCACGTACGGCGCCGGTGACAGCGCCGCCCCGCTGAAGGCGAACAGCGAGGGGTACGGAAACGTGACGAGCTCGCAGGTGGCCACGGCCGCCACGGGGCCCTCCTGGACGAAGCGTTCGCGGGCCTCCAGCGTCGCGCGACGCAGCTTCTGGAGACGCAGGCCCGGCAGGGGCTCGGCGTGGGCCTCGGCGAGGAAGGGCAGGGGGCGGAACGCGGGGCTCTGGCTCATGGTTTCACCGTGACAGCAAGCAGTCGAAGTCCGGCGCGACGAACGGGACGTGGGGAGGCCATGTTGTCCGGCCCGGCCGCGCGGATGCCAGGCAACGCGCGGGTGTTTCACCCGAGCGTCCGCCAGTCCACACGCTCCCCAGGCCCCGTTCACGCTCAGTCGAGGCCCATCATGTCGGTGAGCGCTCCCTGGCCAGCCGGGCGCCCCCCGAGCCCAGCGCCCGAGGATGTGGGCGACACGCGCGGCCTTCCTGTATAGGGTCCCATGGTCATGGCGAGGAAGTCCGACACTCTCTCCGAAGAGGTCCTCCCGGAGGACGTCCGGCTCGAGGCCTCCCTGCGTCCACGCTCGTTCCACGAGTACGTGGGACAGGGGCTCGTCGTCGAGAAGCTCAAGGTGTACGTGCAGGCGGCGCGCAGCCGGGGCGAGGCCCTGGACCACTGCCTGTTCTCCGGCCCCCCGGGCCTGGGCAAGACGTCGCTGGCGCACATCATCGCCAACGAGCTGGGCGTGGGCATCCACGTGACGAGCGGCCCCGCGCTGGAGCGCAAGGGCGACCTGGCGGGCCTGCTCACCAACCTGGACGCGCGCGACGTCCTCTTCATCGACGAAATCCACCGCCTCAACGCCGCCGTGGAGGAGTACCTCTACCCGGCCATGGAGGACTTCCGGCTGGACATCACCATCGACACGGGGCCGGCCGCCCGGGCGATGAAGATTGACCTGCCGCCCTTCACGCTCATCGGCGCGACGACGCGCACGGGCCTGCTCACCTCGCCTCTGCGAGACAGGTTCCAGATTCAGGAGCGGCTGGAGTACTACGACGCGAAGGATCTGGAGCTCATCCTCCACCGCTCCGCGCGCATCCTCGGCATCCCCCTGGAGAAGGGGGCCGCACACGAGGTGGCCACCCGCTCGCGCGGCACGCCCCGCATCGTCAACCGGCTGCTGCGCCGGCTTCGCGACTTCGCGGAGGTCGAAGGCAACGGCACCATCACGTTGGACCTGGCGAAGAAGTCCCTGGACCGGCTGGGCGTGGACGCCAGCGGCCTGGACTCCATGGACCGCAAAATCCTGCTCACCATCCTGGACAAGTTCGGGGGCGGTCCGGTGGGCGTGGAGACCATCGCCGCCAGCGTGGGCGAACAACGCGATACCATCGAGGACGTGTACGAGCCCTTCCTGATGCAGGAGGGCTTCCTGCAACGCACGCCCCGGGGCCGGATGGCCACGCACCGCACCTACCAGTATTTCAAGAAGCCGCTACCGCCCACGCCCCAGGGCAGTCTCTTCTGAAACCCGCGAGCCATGAGCCAGGCCACCTCTCCCGCGTCTCCCGCTTCCGGACCCACCACCCTCCGCGTCGCGCGTGACTTCTACGCGGACCTGATGCGGGCCTCCCAGACGTCGCGCGCGGGCTTCCTCGCCGAGCGCGAGCGCTGGCTGCGCAACGTCCCCGTGGACGGCCGCGAGGAGCTGCTCTTCGAGTTCGAGATGCTCCTGCGCGCGGTGGAGCGCTACCTCAACCTCACCACCGTGGTGGACGCCAAGGACCGGCCCCTTGTCACCCGCGACTTCCACGAGGAGCTGGTGGACGTGCGCGACGCCATGGACCGCGCCATCCGTGTCGCACGTCACCTCCAGGACCCGGACAGCGACCAGAAGATGGTCTTCCGCAAGTACGTGGAGACCCAGCTCGCGGATGACCGGGTGCGTCGCGCACTCATCGAGGAGGAGTTGGACCAGGAGACGCCGCCGGAGAGCCTCTTCGTGCTGCGCGAGGACCTGGACGCGCTGCGCAACCTCCTGGACCACCTGCTCCAGCTGCCCACCGCGCGCCTCAACCTCTTCCAGGACCTGGGCAAGCTGGCCCTGAAGGAAATTGTCCTCAACCGCTACTTCCGGCCCTTCCGGCCGCTGGAGTTCCGCGTCGAGTACGACAGGCTGCGCTCGGTGCGCCTCTTGGATTTGCTGGCGCCGCTGCCGGAGGAGCAGCGCGCGGGCTTCTCCACCGCGTTCCTGGGGCTGTTCCGCCTGCTGCACTACCTGACGTACGTGGACGCGGAGGGGACGCCGCCGGTGCCCCGGCGGGTGCGGGTGGTGCTGGCCCTGGTCCGCAGCGAGACGCACGCGCTGGCGACGTGGCTCCACGCGGAGCTGTCGCCCAAGGCGGGCTCCAAGGTGCTCCAGGCCGCCGCCCTGCGCACCGCGCGCGACCTGGCCAAGGAGTCGGAGCGCATTGGCCGCGAGGTGCTGGCCCACGTGGACAAGGAGCCGGACGCGCCCGCCCGCGCCGCCGCCGCCTTCACGTCGCTGTTGCGCACCCAGGTCGTCGCGCTGGTGGAGGCGCTGGCGCCCAACGGCGGCCTGACCGACGGCGTCTTCGACGCGCTGGTGAGCCCCCAGGACGCCGCGCTGCGGCTGCGCAAGGACCTGTGGGTGTACGCCCAGTTGTGCCGCTCCGCCGAGGGCCACCTGCGCGCCGACGACGTCCCCGCCGCCGAGCGGGCGCTGGACGCGCTCAAGAGCTTCCTCGCGTACTTCCACGACGGCGGCTACCAGCTCCTGCGCTACGCGGACTACGACGCCTTCGACCGCTTCACCGCGCTCCTGGTGGAGCTGCCCTGGCCGCCGGAGGGCCCGGGCATCCGCACCCGGCTCGCCGAGGACCTGCGCCGCTTCAGCCAGACGCTCGAGTCCACCTTCCACTCCGTCAGCCGCCGCACCCTCCTCCAGGGCAGGGGGTTCGACCGCCAGGAAGCCGAGGCCCTCCGCGACCGCTTTGTCGCGCTCCCCTCGCGCTGACCCTCAAAGCGGGGACTTTTTCGACCCACGCCCACTCGCCCCGTATGACGCAACCCCCCACGGGGTGTGCTCGTACGGGGCGTGTTTGCTTCCAGCCAGTTCCTTGCGCTATGGACGCCCCCGTGTTGCATGGAAGACACGCTTCATCGCGAAGCGCGTCATTGGGGCAGGGCGGCGGGTGAGGCGGTGAAGAATTCCCGGACACCAATGTCACGGTTCCGGGTGAATTCACCAACCCTCGGACGGGGGGAGGGTGGCTGGCCACGACGGGCACCCACCGCGCTGTCAGAAAAATGCCAACTGTTCCAAGGGGTTCGAGGCACTCAAGCCCCCCACCACGGAAGGCAGGCTGTCACACGGTCGTGGCATGCCACTTGCTGAATCTGCGCGTCGCGTCAGACCACTGTTGAACGATTCCGGCGCCATCTGGCCAGATGACCGTTCGGAAGTCCCGCAGCACGAGCAGCCACGAGGCGACACCGACATGCCCCCGTCTTCCTACAACCAGCGCACCCTCTCGAAGACCGCCAGCCTCCAGGGCATCGGGCTCCACTCGGGCGCGAAGGTGACGCTCACGCTGCGTCCGGCG
>Ga0126314_10000752_pt1 | contig 15522 bp, 11 predicted proteins | sample Plot105B_FD_92535 | JGI IMG/M metagenome (GOLD analysis project Ga0126314, IMG submission 92535) | Serpentine soil microbial communities from UC McLaughlin Reserve, CA, USA - Plot105B | ecosystem: Environmental > Terrestrial > Soil > Grasslands | place: USA: UC McLaughlin Reserve, Lake County...
CTTGCGTCCGATCCTGTCTCCGAAGTGGCCGAAGATGAAACCACCCACCGGACGGGCCACGAACCCGGCCGCGAAAGTGGCGTAGGCCGCCAGCGTGCCTGCGGTGGGGTTGCCGGGAGGGAAGAAGAGCTGGTTGAAGATAAGTCCCGCTGCCGTGCCGTACAGGAAGAAGTCGTACCACTCGATGGTGGCGCCAATGGTGCTCGCCACAGCGACCTTCCCGACCGAGTTCTCCCGCCCCGTGTCTTCCCCGCCGAGCCTCTCGACTACGCTCATCCGTCGCCTCCTCGCAAGGGTCGTGCTTTGTTTACTTTTTCTACCAAGTCGGTGCACAAAGCGGAGAAGATACCCCGGCGGGCTAACGGCGTCAAGGCTCGGCCGGTAAATTTCTCGTGAAATCGTTGGTACGGTTGAGTGCACGGTGGGGTGCGGTGTGCGTTTGTGGGGCGTTCGATTGACACGACGGCGGCGCGAAAATATGATCCTGACGAGAAGGCCTCCTGCACGAAGGGAGGCTTTTATGCGTTGCTAGGTGTTGAGGGAAGGACTTTTCCATGACGGAGGGCATACCGGCGAGGCGGGATCTGGAGAGCCGTTTCAGGCTCGTGTCGACCCCCATCACGTTCGGAGAAGGGGCCGCGGAGGAGGCGGGATGGGAGTTGAAGCAGCTTGGCGTCAAGCGGGCGATGATCGTCACGGACCCCGGTGTGGCCGGGGCTGGCATCGTGGAGAAGGTCCTACAGACGATCGAGTCCGAGAACATCGAGTGTGAGGTCTTCGACCGGGTTGGGGTGGAGCCTTCGCTGGCGTCGATGCAGGAGGCGGCGGACTTCGCCGCCGAAGGGGGGTTCGACGGTTTCGTGGGCGTTGGCGGCGGGTCGAGCCTCGACACCGCGAAGGTGGCGAACCTCGTGGCCACCCATCCCGCGCCCGTGGCCGACTACATCTACCCGCCTATCGGAGAGGGCCGCAAGCCGCCCTCTCCGCTCAGGCCCCTTTTGGCGATACCGACCACGGCGGGGACCGGCTCGGAGGCCACGACCATAGCCGCGCTGGATCTTCCCGAGTTGAAGACCAAGGCGGCTATCTCGCACCGTTTCTTGCGTCCGGATCACGGGATAGTGGATCCCCTGCTCACGCGGTCTATGCCGCCCGACGTGACCGCCTCTTGCGGCCTCGACGTGGCCTGCCACGCTGTCGAGTCGTTTACGGCGAAACCTTTCCACGAGCGTCCAGCTCCCGAGACGCCGGAGCAGAGGCCGCCGTTCCAGGGCTCCAATCCCATCTCTGACCTCTGGGCCTCCAAGGCGCTCGAGTACGCAGGCACTTACCTCATAAGGGCCGTGGCCGACGGGGACGACATCGAGGCGCGCGGGCACATGATGCTGGGCGCCTCCATCGCCGGCATCGGGTTCGGCTCGGCGGGCACCGCGATACCCCACGCCTGCTCTTACCCCATAGCGAGCCTCAAACACGACTTCAAGTCGCCGGGTTATCCAGAAGATCCCTTCGTCCCGCACGGGTTCGCCGTGATCGTCACCGCGCCCGCCGCCTTCAGGTTCACCTATCCCGCCAACCCCGAGAAACATAGGCTCGCCGCCGAACTGCTCACCGGCAAGCCTATCCCCGCCGCTGATGAAGACGCCCTCCCGAACGCCCTGCTCGGGCTGATGAAAGACGTCGGTGCGCCGAGCGGCCTCAGGGAACTTGGTTACGATGAAGGTGACCTGGACGCCCTGGCGGACGGCGCCCTCAAACAGCAACGCCAGCTCACCATCGCCCCACGAGAGGCCGGGCACGCCGAACTTGCAGCCATCTTCCGCGAATCCTTGGACAACTGGTGAAGGGCGAAGCCATCGACTCAGTCAAGGCATAACCAGGTCCTTGACGGCCCTGTGACCCTCTGATAGCGTTTATTGTTCACTTATATTGTTAACAAAGAGTGCTTCCGGAATGAACGTGGTAAGTAGCATGGAGAGGCGGTGCTACCAGACCATAAGAGCACCGGGTAGGACACTAGAAGGAGGTCTACGGTGGCTAAGGTGAAGATGACGCCGAGCGAGGCCATAGTCGAGACGTTAGTAGCCGAGGGTGTTGACCACGTCTCGGGCATAGTGGGGTCTGCGTTCATGGACATGCTCGACCTGTTTCCGGCGGCCGGCATCCGCTTTGTCCCGGTCCGCCACGAGCAGAGTGCGGCCCACATGGAGGACGCCTTCGGCCGCGTGACGGGCAGGGCGGGCGTTGTGATCGGGCAGAACGGGCCGGGCATCACCAACATGGTCACGAGCGTCGCGGCGGCCAACATGGCCCACACGCCGATGGTCGTGTTCTCGCCGTCGGCGGGCACAGCCACCATCGGCTGGGACGGCTTTCAGGAGGCGGATCAGGTCTCCATCTTCGAGTCCATAACGAAGGCCACCGTGCGGGTAACCCACCCGAGCAGGGCCGCCGACGCCCTGAGGACGGCGTTCCGCATCGCCTACGCCGAACGCGGCCCTGTGCTCTACGATATACCTCGCGACTACTTCTATGGGGAGATCGAAGAGGAGATCCTTGCGCCCCACCGTTACCGCGCCGACTCCAAGACCGCCGGTTCTCCCGAGGCCCTGGACCGCGCTGCGGAACTTCTCGCGAACGCAGAGAACCCTGTCATCATCGCTGGAAAGGGCGTTGTCGACGCCGGGGCTTACGGGGCGGTGGGGGAGTTAGCCGAGCATTTGACGGCGCCGGTGGCGAACTCCTACCTTCACACCGACTCCTTCCCCAACGACCATCGCCTCGCGGCCGGGCCGCTTGGCTACATGGGGTCCAAGGCCGCCATGAAGTTGATCTCCGAGGCCGACGTGGTGCTGGCGTTGGGGAGCAGGATCTCGGTCTTCGGAACGGTCCCGCAGTACGACGTGGACTGGTTCCCCAGGGACGCGAAGATCATCCAGGTGGACATAAACCCCAAGCAGATCGCGCGCACCCACCCCATCGAGGTGGGCATCGTCGCCGACGCGAGGCTGGCAGCCGAGGAGCTCTTGATCCGTCTCAAGACCGAGGACCCCGGCCGCGAGCCCGATGGGGCGCGCATCGCCCGCATCGCCGACGAGAAGCGCAGTTGGGAAGAGGAGATCGAGTACCTCGCGATGGAGGACGGCGACCCGATCAACCCGCGCAGGGCCCTGCTGGAGCTCTCGCGTGTCCTCCCGGACGATGCCATCGTTACCACCGACATCGGCAACGTCTGCTCGACCTCCAACAGCTACCTGACCTTCAAGGAGGGCCGCAAGTTCATCGCGGCCCTGACCTTCGGCAACTGCGGCTTCGCCTACCCCGCGGCGCTCGGCGCGCAACTGGCCCGTCCCGACTGCCCCGTCGTGGCAGTCGTAGGTGATGGCGCGTGGGGCATGAGCCTGCACGAGGTCTCGACCGCCGTGGAACAAAACCTTCCTGTCATTGCCTGTGTCTTCAACAACCAGCGCTGGGGCGCAGAGCAGAAAAACCAGGTCGACTTCTACGACAACCGCTTTGTGGGCTCCATGATCGAAGGCCCCAACTTCGCCGAGGTGGCCAGGGCGATGGGCGCCGAAGGCATCAGGGTGGACAACCCCGAAAACGTGGGAAGTGCCTTCGAAGAAGCCCTGCAATCAGGCAGGCCAGCGGTGCTCGAGATCATGGTAGACGGCACACAACTCGCCCCCCCGTTCAGGCGCGATGCCCTGAAACTGCCCGAGCGCTTCCTCGACAAGTACGCAGAGACCGACCACAGAAACTGGTCCAGAGAGACGGCACAAGCCTAGGGCGATCCTTACCTCCACACAGGCGTAGGGGCGGGCCGCCCTCGCCTCCCAGCAACGTTCGTGGGCCGCAGTTGCGCGGCGTCGTGCGCCTTGACAGCCCTACACCGTCCGTATACGATCTCGCCTTGTCGATCAAACTGGTAGACAAAATGTTAAAGGTATGAACTCATGAGAATTCAACAAACCAGAGACATGAAGAGGGAGACGAACGTTGACGAGGAGTTGGGCTCCGCTGGGGTGGTTGCCGGGCTGATCTCTAGGGCCAGGGCAGCCATGGAGAGCGTTTCTGCGTTTGATCAGGAGCGGGTAAACGAGGTGGTCCAGGCCGTGGCGTGGGCGATCATCGAGCGGGAGCGGGCTGAGGAGCTGGCGCGAATCGCGGTGGAAGACACCGGCCTCGGCAAGTTCGAGGACAAGGTCGACAAGAACCAGCGCAAGACGCTCGGTACCTTGCGCGACCTTCTGGATCCTTCGGCGATATCTGTTGGGGTCGTAAGCGTGGATGAGGAGAAGGGGATCACGTCGATCGCCAAGCCCGTAGGCGTCGTCGGCGCCGTCACCCCGTCTACCAACCCTGCGGCGACGCCGGCCAACAAGGTGATGATGGCCTTGAAGGGCCGCAACGCTGTCATCGTCGCCCCTTCGCCCAGGGGGGCGTCGACCTGTGAGCTGTTGTTGCGGTACATCCACACCGAGCTGGATAAGATCGGGGCACCGCGGGATCTCGTGCAGATGCTGCCCGAGGTCAACAAGGAGATGACGCGCGAGTTGATGGCGCAGGTCGACTTCCTGACCGTCACGGGTTCTGCCAACAACGTCCGCGCCGGCCAGACCAGTGGCACCCCGAACGCCTGCGTGAGCGCCGGCAACGTCGTATCCATCGTCGACCGGACGGCTGACATAGCGGAAGCGGCACGCAAGATTCACAAGAGCAAGACCTTCGATTACGGTACGAGCTGCTCCAACGACAACTCCGTTGTTATCGAGGCACCCGTCTACGACGCTATGGTCGAGGCGCTGCAGCGGGAGGGCGGGTACTTGTGCGACGACGAGGAACGCGCCCTCTTGCGGGAGGCCATGTGGCCCGGCGGGGGCAAGCGCAGCCCGAAGACCCTGTGCAAGGCTCCCTCCGTGATCGCCAGAGAGGCTGGCCTGGAGAGTCGGGAGGCCAGTGACGCCACTTTCTTCATGGTGGAGGGCAGGGGCATAGGAGAAGAAGACCCCTTCTCCGGCGAGAAGCTGGCCGTGGTGCTCACCGTCTACAAAGCCGCCGATTTCGACGAGGCGTTGGAGATTACCAGGGGAATCCTGGATTACGTGGGGCGGGGGCACTCCTGCGGTCTGCACACCACCGACGAGGCCAACGCGGAACGGATCGGGTTCGAGATGAACGTGTGCCGGTTGCTCATCAATCAGGTCCAGGTCGTAGGCAACGGGGGTAGCTTCGACAACGGCCTGAACTTCACGCTGTCTATGGGCGGCGGCACCTGGGCGGGGAACAACATCGGCGAGAACCTCTCCTACAGGCACTTCATAAACACCACCAAGGTCTCGCGCCCCATCCCCGAGGTGGTGCCGACGCACGAAGAGTTGCTCGGCGCTTACTGGGACAAGTACGGGCGGTAGCGTTTGTGAAGCTCTTCGAGTACCAGGCGAAAGACCTCTTCCGGGAAGCCGGTATCCCCGTTCCGCAAGGCAAGCTGGTGGATAAACCCTCCGCCCTGGACGGTGCTGTGCGGGAGGTCGGGGTCCCGTGCGCCATCAAGGCCCAGGTTCTCCAGGGTGGAAGGGGCAAAGCCGGGCTCATACAGCTCGCTTACACGGACGCGGAGGCCAGGGAGGAGGCTGCGGAGATCTTCGAGAAGACCGGGCGTGGTGTTCTGGTCGAGCGGGCCCTGGGCATCGAGAGGGAACTTTACCTCTCCATCACCCCCGAGCCGGTCTCGGGATCGGCGCTCGTAATGGCCAGCGCGGAGGGCGGGGTGGAGATAGAAGAGGTCGCGAGGACGAGACCGGAGAAGATCGTCAGGGAGCTGGTCGACGTGTCCGAGGGGCTGATGCCTTTCCAGGCCCGTGACGTGATGTTCGGGCTCGGCCTGGAAGGCGACGCGGCAAAGCAGGGCGGTGCCATGCTGCAGGCCCTTTACCAGCTCTTCTGCCGTTACGACGCCGAGCTGGCCGAGATCAACCCGCTCGCGGTAACGAGCGACGGGCTCGTCGCCGCCGACGGGAAGGTGACCATCGACGACGGCGCCCTGGGGCGTCAGGAGCGCTTCTCCCTGAGCAGGGAGCATTTCGAAAGCGATGTCGAATTCGATGCCGCAAGGGAAGGCATCCCTTTCCTGCACTTCGACGGTGACATCGGCCTGCTGTGTGCCGGGGCCGGTCTGACGAACGTGATCTTCGACCTCGTCAACTACGGCGGCGGCAGCGTGAACAGCTACGTCGAGTTCGGGGGTCCCAACTACCGCAAGGGCGCGAAGGCTCTCGAACTCATGATGCGGACGGAGCCCAGGATCGTCCTCGTCGTCACGTTCGGGACCATCGCCCGCGCCGACGTGATCGCCGAAGACCTCGCCGGAGCGATAAAGGATCTGAATCCAGAATTTCCTATAGTCGTGGCCATCAGGGGGACCGGAGAGGAGAGAGTGGAGGAACTTCTGGCCGGCGTCGGGATAGAGTCGCTGCGGGATACCGAGGTGGCGGTGGGGCAGGCCATCGAGCTCGCCAGAGCGGAAGGAGCGAGGGCGTGAGCGTCATCATCGACGCACAGACGAGGGTGTTGGTCCAGGGCATAACGGGCCAGGAGGGCCGCTTCTGGACAGGGCACATGATCGGGCTAGGCACGAACGTCGTGGCCGGCGTGACGCCGGGCAAGGAGGGCCAGGAGGTCGAGGGTGTCCCTGTGTTCGACACCGTGAGACGTGCCACAGAGGAGTTCGCGGCTGACGCCTCGTTGCTCTTCGTGCCGCCACGCTTCGCCAGGGACGCAGTCTACGAGGCGCTCGATGCGGGTATCCGGACGGTCGTCGTGCTGTGCGAAGGAATCCCCGTCCACGATGCTCTGCGTATCAGGAAGGCGGCGCTTTCGCAGGACGCGATGGTCATCGGGGGCAACACCTCGGGCGTTATCTCCACGGGCGAGGCGATGATGGGGTTCTTTCCCCACTGGATCGAACGCGTCTACAGTCCAGGCCGGATCGGCGTCATGACCAGGAGCGGTTCGCTCACGAACGAGGTCACGGCCCAGATCGTCGAAGCCGGTTTTGGGGCCTCGACCCTGGTCGGTATCGGTGGCGACTCCGTTCCCCTGACCCGCTTCGCCGAGGTCCTGCCGCTCTTCGAATCCGACCCGGGGACGGACGCCGTGGTCATCATCGGGGAGCTTGGCGGCACGATGGAAGAGGAGGCGGCCGAAGCCATAAGGGGAGAGAGCTTCACGAAGCCGCTGGTGGCTTCCCTCGGAGGACGGACCGCGCCGGAGGGGATCAGGATGGGGCATGCCGGCGCCATAGTCACGGCTGGCAAGGGGACGGTGGAAGGCAAGATCTCGGCCCTCGAAGGAGCGGGCGCCCTGGTGGCCGACCGTCCGAGTAACGTCGGGGAGTTGCTTCGCGAAGTCGTGTAGCGAGTCAGACCTTAGAACGGGAGGGGAGGGAACCTTGGTTAATGCGCTGGGAGGCGGCTCATGACCATCGAGATCTTTTCGCTGGTCGTACTGCTCGTCATGTTCGTGGTGGCCTCCGTGTTGCCGATCAACCTCGGCATCATGGGGTTTGTCGCTGCTTTCGTGGTCGGTGCTCTGCTCGGCGGCATGACCGTGGACGACCTTTTCGGTGTTTTTCCCGGCGACCTGTTTATCCTGCTCGCCGGGGTCACTTTCCTGTTTGCCATCGCGCAGAACAACGGGACCGTAGACTTGCTCATGAACTGGGGGGTTCGGCTGGTCAGGGGTAACGTCGGGCTCGTACCCTGGATCATGTTCGTCCTTACCACCCTGGTGACGGGCGTCGGAGCGCTGAGCTCGGCCGGCGTCGCCATCGTGGCGCCCGTCGCGCTCAGGTCCGCCGCCCAGTACAGGATCAGCCCTCTCCTCATGGGCATCATGGTCGTGCAGGGGGCCACAGCAGGCTCCTACTCGCCGATTAGCCCCTTCGGCATCATCACCAACGGCGTGCTGTCATCAAGGGACCTCCCGCAGAATCCCGGGTTGCTCTTCGCCAACTCCCTGACCTTCAACGCGGCGATTGCGGCCCTCGTGTTCATCGCCTTCGGGGGCCTCCGCCTGCTGAGGAGGCGTATCACCCTCGAAGAGGCGACTAGCGCCGACGCCGGAAAGTCCGATAGTGGAGGCCTGACGTTTTACAGGGGGGCCACGCTAGCGGGTATTGCCATTCTCGCCACTACGGCTTTCACATTCAGCTCCAGCGACAGGTTCGACATCGGCTTCGCGGCGTTCGTTATTGGCTTCGTGCTGGTGCTGATCGCCCCGCGAGAGCAGGGCGCGGCACTGGGGCGGATGCCGTGGCCCGCCATATTGCTCATCTGCGGCATCCTCACCTACGTGGGCGTGCTCGACCAGATCGGGACCATAGAGTACATGCAGGACCTGATCGCGGGCGTCGGCAACCCCATCGTTGCAGCGCTTGCGGCTTCCTACGTGGGGGGCATAATCTCGGCCTTCGCCTCCACGGCGGCCGTGCTCGGGGCCTCCATACCGCTCGCGGAGCCCATCCTGCAAGGCTCTGGCCTCTCTGCCATCGGGGTGGTTACGTCTATCGCCATCTCCTCGGCCATCGTGGACATCAGCCCGCTGTCCACCAACGGCGCGCTCCTGATCGCGAACGCCCAGGACGTCGACGAACGCAAGTTCTTCAGGCAACTGCTGGCGTGGGCCGTCGGGGTCGTCGTCTTCGCGCCGCTCCTCGCCTGGCTCGTGTTCGTGGTCATCGGCATTCCTTAGCGGTGCGTCTCACCGGGGAGGAGAGAGAAATGCTGCGCGGGGCGCGGGGCGAGGCCGTCGCCGAGGCGCTCCGCGGCCAGATCGAGGTCGGCGACTTTTTCGGGGCTGAACGCTTCGTCCCCGTAAGCAACGTTCACATGATGGGCGATATAGAGGTCATGGGCGAGGGAGGGCTCGAATTCCTGCGCCGCACGGCGGAATCGGGCGCACGCTGCGCCGTGAACACCACGACCAACGCAAGGTGCTTCGACTTCGGGTACGCCGGGCGCCTCGGCCAGAGTCCCGAGAACGTGGCCCGAGAGGGGGTTCTGATCTCCTGTCTCCGAGAGATCGGGGTGATGACCACGGACACTTGCATCAACTACCAGGCCATCTACCAGCCCCACCTCGGCGAGCACGTCGCCTGGGGCGACACAGGCACCGTGATCTACGCCAACTCCGTCCTCGGCGCCCGCTCGAACTTCGAGAGCGGACCCGCTGCCCTCGCCGCCTCGCTTACGGGCCGTACCCCCGCCTACGGCTTTCACCTCGACGAGAACCGCGCCGGCAGCCTGCTGGTAGAGGTCGAAGCCAACCTCGAAAGCCTCTCCGACTGGGGCGCCGTCGGCCGGATCGTGGGCGAAAAGCACCAGGATTACTGGGCCGTCCCCGTCTTCACCGGCATCGACCGCCCGCCGACGGCGGACGAGCTCAAGCACCTCGGCGCCTCCCTGGCGAGCCACGGCTCGATGGGGATGTACCACGTAGTTGGCATCACCCCCGAGGCGAGGACGGAAGAGGACGCGTTCAGGGGCCACGAGCCGACTTCCGTCATCACCGTAACCAACAACGATCTCGCCAACCTCTACGCCGGCTACGATACCGGCGACGGCAGCGCCAACCTCGTAGTGTTCTCCGCACCGCAGCTCTCCCTATACGAGTTGAAGAGGCTCTCCGAACTGCTAGACGGCAAGCAGACAAGCGAGAGCACGTCGCTCGTCGTCACGACCAACAGAGGCTACAAGGCCGCTGCCGAGAATCTCGGGTACCTGAAAAACATAGAGAGGGCTGGCGGCGTGGTGCTCGAAGGCGTATGTTTCTACATACTCGACGGCGTGGCCAGGATGAGGACCGAGTATGGATGGGACAACCTCGTCACCAACTCAGCCAAACTGGCGAACATCATAAAGGCGCACAGATACAATCCGGTCCTTCGTACCACCGAGGAGTGCGTAAGGATCGCTGTGACGGGCAGGATCGAGGACCCTTGAGCAACGGAAACTCCATATCCGTCTTCCGAGCCTCGGGTCATGTCGTGGAAGGGGAGGCCCTGATCTCCACGGAGGGCTTCAGCCCCCGCTACGACCTCGACCGTCTGACGGGAGCAGTCTCGCGCCCGGGCCACGCCATAGCGGGTGAGAACATCGCCGGCAAGGTCCTCTTCTTTCCGACCGCCAAGGGTGGCATTGCTGCCGGTTGGGCATTCTACGACCTCGCGAGCAAGGCCCTCGCCCCGAAGGCCATCGTCTTCGGCAGGACCAACCCCGTCATGGTACAGGGCGCCGTCTTCGCCGGGATCACCATCGCCGAGGGATGGTCGGAAGACCCCTCGGAAATCTTCCGCACCGGCGACATAGTCAGGGTCGACCCGCAGAAAAAACGCATCGACATCTTGAAGCGAGCCTGAACGCGAGAGGGGCGTACACTGAAGCAGGAACACGTCGATAGGAGGCCCCTGATGAGACCGGATACGAAGGACTTGCTCGCGAAGGATCGCCGCTACGTCTGGCACGCCATGACCGGCTACAACCCCGAGGCGGCCACGATGATCGTGACGGAGGCTGAAGGGGCCTGGGTGACCGACGTGAGCGGCAACCGCTACCTCGACGGTATGGCCGGACAGTGGTCGGTAAACGCGGGCTACGGCCGTGAGGAGCTGGCGCGGGCCGCCTACGAGCAACTCAGTACCATGCCTTTCTATCCGATGGTGCAGGGGCACCTTCCGGCCATCGAACTCGCCGAGAAGTTGAACGAGTGGCTCGACGACGAGTACGTAGTCTTCTACTCCAACTCGGGCTCGGAGGCGAACGAGACGGCTTTCAAGATAGCGCGCCAGTACCACCGGCAAAACGGCGAAGGGGACCGCTGGAAGTTCCTCGCGCGCTACAGGGGATACCACGGTAACACCCTGGGAGCGCTTGCGGCCACGGGCCACGCCCAGCGCAAATACCACTACGAGCCGCTGGCGCCAGGGTTCTTGCACGTCTCGCCCCCCGATGGCTACCGCTGTATCTACTGCGAGGGTAGAGGGCAATGCGGCAGAGAGTGTGCTGTCAGGTATGCGCAAGAGATAGAAAGGGTCATAGGGTGGGAACTTCCCGAGACCGTGGCTGGTGTGATCATGGAGCCCATCATTACGGGCGGGGGTATCATCATCCCGCCAGAGGGCTACGTCGAGGAGGTCGCCAGGGTCTGCGAGAAGACCGGCGTGCTCCTGATCGTCGACGAGGTGATCTGCGGCTTCGGTAGGACGGGCGCGATGTTCGGCCACCAGCACTACGGCATAAGACCCGACATCGTGACGATGGCGAAGGGCATAACGAGCTCCTACTTCCCGCTCTCCGCCACGGCCGTGAAGCGCGCGCTCTTCGAGAAGTTTGAAGGCACCGAAGTTTACGGGCGCCTGCGTCACATCAACACCTTCGGGGGACACCCGGCGGCCTGCGCCGTCGCCATCAGGAACCTGCAGATCTTCGAAGACGAAAACCTCGTAGAGCGCTCCGCCACGATGGGGGATAAGCTGCGCGCCAGCCTCTCCTCCCTCGAAGACCACCCGCACGTCGGCCAGGTCAGGGGCAAGGGACTCCTGCTCGGCATCGAGATGGTCGAAGACAAGGAGACGCGGCAGCCCGCTGGCGCCCAGAGGATGGGCGAGGTCATCTCCGGCTGCAAGGAGCGGGGCCTGATCGTCGGCAAGAACGGCGACACCACGCCAGGCTTCAACAACGTTATTACCCTGTGCCCGCCCCTCAATATCACGGAAGAAGACCTGGAATTTATCGTAAGTACCATGAAGGAGGTCCTGGCAGGGAACGCCGAAGGCGACAGACCGGTGAGACCGCCCATAGCTTGATAGCGGGCAACCAACCCGGTAGGGTACTCCAATCTTCACTTAGATAGTGGACAAACGACGAGGAGGTGGCATGGAAGGTCGGAGGGAGGAGCAGAGGCAAGGTGAGCTACAGCACAGTCTAAAGCGCAGGCACATGTCCATGATCGCGCTCGGGGGTGTGATCGGGGCTGGCCTCTTCGTTGGCAGCGGCGTGGTGATGAACCAGACGGGGCCGGCGGCGATCATCTCCTTCGTGATTACGGGCGTGATCGTGGTCCTGGTAATGCGCATGCTCGGGGAGATGGCCGTAGCCTACCCGGCCGTCGGGGGCTTCTACGAGTACAGCCGGCTGGCGCTGGGCAACATGGCTGGTTTTCTGACGGGCTGGATGTACTGGTACTTCTGGGTCATCGTCGTGGCGCTGGAGGCCGTCGCCGGGGCCACGCTCCTGAAGTACTGGCTACCAGATGTACCGTCCTGGATCTTCACCCTGGCCCTGATCGTTATCTTCACCGTCACCAATTTGCTTTCGGTGCGTAACTACGGCGAGTTCGAGTTCTGGTTCGCCTCCATCAAGGTGGCCGCGATCGTGGTGTTCCTGTTCCTCGGGACTTTGTTCGTGCTCGGGCTCTGGCCCGGGGGCGGGGGCAGCTTCTCCAACCTCACAGCGCACGGTGGGTTCGCGCCGAAGGGAATAGGGCCCGTGCTCACCGGCGCCGTGGCGGCCACGGGCTTCTACTTCGGGGCCGAGATAGTCACCATCGCGGCGGCGGAGTCGGCCGAGCCAGAGAGGGCGGTGGCCAGGGCCACCAACTCCGTCATCACGCGGGTGCTCATCTTCTACGTCGGCTCGGTCTTTCTGGTGGTCTGCATCATCCCCTGGAACGCTTCGGATCGCATCGCGACCCCTTACGTCAGCGCCCTGGAGGCCCTTGGCATACCAGCGGCCGCCAACATCATGAACGCCGTGGTCCTCACGGCCGTGCTCTCCGCGCTCAACTCGGGCCTCTACGCGTCGTCGAGGATGCTCATGGCCCTGTCCAGAAAGGGTGACGCCCCCGAGGCATTCTCCAGGCTAAGCGGTAACGGCGTTCCCATCCTGGCCATCCTCGCGGGGACCCTCTTCGGGTACGTCGCCGTCTTCATGTCCTACGTCTCCCCCGAAACCGTCTTCGCCTTCCTCGTCAACTCTTACGGCGCCGTCGCCATCTTCGTGTACGTGTTCATCGCGATCTCCGAGTTGCGCCTGCGGCGGACGATAGAGCGCGAAGACCCGGAGAGGCTGCGGGTGAAGATGTGGGCCTATCCCTACCTGACGTACCTCACCATCGCCAGCATGATCCTGATAGTCGCTGCGATGGCGTTCATACCCGCGCAGCAGAAGCCGTTGCTCTTCGGCGTGATTAGCCTTGTAGCCCTTCTTTTGGCCTATGTGCCACGCTACTACCTGGGCAGGAGGGAGACGACCTCCACCGCGGCGGCGGGCGGTAAGGGCCCCTAGATCTTGGCCACCATCAGGCCGGCCACGATCCAGGAGGTGGGGGTCGTTACGGGGTGCGTCCGTGAGGCCTACGCGAAGTACGTGGGGCGCATAGGCAAGGAACCGGCGCCCATGCTGGTGGACTACGAGGCCGCGATCCTGGCTGGAGAAGCGTGGGTTCTGGTGGAGGGAGACGAAACGACCGGGGTGCTGGTGATGAGGCCGGAGAACGACCATCTCTTCGTCGAGACCGTTGCCGTGCGGCCCGACAGCCAGGGTTCTGGTCTCGGCCGGAGGCTGATGGCGTTCGTCGAGGAAGCGGCCAGAGGTCGGGGCCTGCGTGAGATAAGGCTATACACCAACGAGAAGATGGAGGAGAACCTCCTGTTTTACCGGAGCCTGGGTTTCGAGGAAACGGGGCGACGGCTCGACGAAGGGTACCGACGCATCTTCATGAAGAAGAGATTGAAGTTATAGTGCATTCAGGGTAGGCGTCGAGAGGAGGGGGCAAATTAGGCTACTTCAATCTAATTTCCTGGTGACGGTCGCGGTTAGCGTGGCCACGAAGGCCCCGTCGCCTACCCCGCCCATAGCGGCCTCCCCGCGGGTACAACAGAGGAGCGCGGCATGAACGCCGACTGCGTTTTGATCGGGAAGATCCAGACCCTCGACCCCGCACGCCCCACGGCAGAGGCCCTCGCCATCAGCGGAGGCAAGATCTCCTACGTAGGGAACGCCGATGAGGCCCGCCGAAGCGCGGCCCCGGGGGCCGAGACCATAGACCTCGGAAACCGGGTCGTCCTGCCCGGCTTCGTCGAATCCCACAGCCACCCCATCTACTACGGACGCTACCTCGAGGAGGTGGATTGCCGCTACGCGAGATCCCTCGGCGACATTGTGGAAGCGCTTGGAGATCGGGCCCAGAATACGCCGCCCGGAGAGTGGGTCGCGGGTAACGGCTACGACCACACGCTTCTCGAAGAGTCACGCCACCCCACCCGCAGGGAGCTAGACAAAGCGAGCTCCGAACACCCCATTTTGCTCAGAAATATCACCGGGCACAGCATGGTGGTGAACTCCGAGGTGCTCCGTATCTCGGGCATCACGGCGAAGACGCCCGACCCTGAGGGAGGTCACCTCGGCAGGGAGGAGGACGGCGAGCCCGACGGCATCTTCTGGGAATGGGCCCAGAAGCTCGTCCAATCACACCTTCCCGAGGTGCAGACCGAAGACATCCTGCGCTACCTGCGGAACGCCAGCGGGGAGTATCTGGCTGCGGGCGTTACCTCCGTCGTAGACGCCGCCATCGGCTTCAACTACGGGATGCGCGACGCGAAGGTTTACGCGAGGGTCGCTGGTGAAGGTGGGTTGCCGCTACGCTACGGGGCAGCGATCATGTACGATGCGTGGAGGGAGTTGCGCGACGGTGCGGGGCCAGGTCTCGAGTGGCCAGGCGACCCCGACATGGTGCGCCCAGTGGCCGTCAAGTTCTTTCAGGACGGGTCGATCCAGATAGGGACCGCCGCGCTGCGCGAACCCTACTTCGGGGAGAATGAGCCAGCCGATCACCACCTCATCTGGCCTCAGGAAAAGCTGGACGCGATGGTGGCTGACGCCCACTCTTCCGGCTGGCAGATCTGGACGCACGGCAACGGCGATGCCGCTATCGAGTCGATCCTGGACGCTTACCAGCGGGCCCTGCGTGACGATCCACGGAACGACCACAGGCACCGCATCGAGCACTGCCAGACCGCCGACGAGGACCAGCTGGATCGCATGTCGGAGCTTGGCGTCACCGCCTCCTTCTTCGCCCCGCATGTCTGGCACTGGGGTGATAGGCACCGCGACATTTTTCTAGGCCCCGGGCGGGCCTCCCGCCTGGACCCCCTCGCTTCCGCAGCCCGCAGGGGTATGAGGTTCGGGTTGCACAACGACAGCCCCGTGACCCCGGTAAGCCCCCTACTCTCGGTCGGCACCGCGGCGAGCCGTATGACGAGCGGTGGCAAGGTCCTCGGCTCCGAGCAGGCGATAACGGTCGAGCAGGCCTTGCGCTCGATGACGCTCGACGCCGCTTACCTTGCCTTCGAAGAGGACAGGAAAGGGACGTTCGAGGAGGGCAAGCTGGGGGACGTGGTTGTCCTGGAAAGCGATCCTCACGAGGTCGCGTCAGAAGAGATAAAGGACATCCCGGTCGCGATGA
>Ga0126314_10000753_pt1 | contig 15508 bp, 18 predicted proteins | sample Plot105B_FD_92535 | JGI IMG/M metagenome (GOLD analysis project Ga0126314, IMG submission 92535) | Serpentine soil microbial communities from UC McLaughlin Reserve, CA, USA - Plot105B | ecosystem: Environmental > Terrestrial > Soil > Grasslands | place: USA: UC McLaughlin Reserve, Lake County...
ATAGAATCAGATGGCCTCGCGCTCATTGAGCCCTTGCTGGAGGGGGTGTTGTTTGCCTTGGTGGCGCAAGTGCTGCTCACCATACTCGTTTGGGCGTTAGTGGAATTCGTGCCGGAGGGAATAAGCGGCGCCTTGAGAATTGCCGGTATGATAATCACTGCCGCACTGATCGTCGGTGGTCTTTTCCTCGGGTGGGGGCTTTCCAACAAGTAGGCGGTTTCGACGGACTGAGAAGCCAGATCACTGAGCCTGGGGCAACGAATTCGTACACGGATCTTGAGGCTCTTCAAGGCACTGGCAACGAGGATCTGACAAAGCGCTTCTACTCGCTGAACGCTACTAGCCGTATCCCACTCTGGAAGGTTGCTTGGGAAAACTGGCGTGAGCACCCCTTAACCGGTACAGGGGGAGATACCTACCAGGTTGTCTACGATGAGAAGGCCCCCGACGCTGTGTGGCATCCCCTTTCTCCTCACAGCATGTGGATGAGTCTCCTCTCTGACACTGGTGTCTTCGCCTTTTTGGCGTTTGCCGCTTTCTGCGTGGGGTGCTTGACCCTAGCCTGCTACAACGCATTCTCCACGAGGAGGAGCCTTCGTAGTCGAGCTATTGTAGCCGGAAGCGCAGCTGCCTTTACCGTGTACCTTGTGGCTTCCTCCGTTGATCCGGACTGGTACGTACCGGCGGCTACCGTGCCGTTTTTCGCCCTGGCGGCCGTCATGGTGAGCGTGCCTCGGGGCGATGCGCACAGGCTCACGCGCTCTAAGCCTCACTGAGGCACAACACAGATACTACACACCTCGCGCAGGGTATTCTTAGGAATCTATAAAGGCACTTATCCGGCTGAAAATGTGCCGACTGGCCGATGCGTAAACGTCAGTTTCGATATACGTTACTATCATCGCCCTACGACGCAGTGAGAAGGCGATGTGAGGCGGTCTTCCTAGAGCGTAGGTGGACGGAGATTACTTAGCACTGGTTATCATAGAGGGAGCGTCCGAGCCACTTATTGTCCCATCCGTCTGACATCTAGTACCCGGGTCTTCCGTACCTACTGTAGTCGAAACCGAGAGGAAGGATGTACTATAGACATGGAGCAGTTCGCTACTACAGCGCCGTTGACACCGGGAGCGATATCCAGGGTGATCGACCATTTTTGGACTGGTTCGCATTTAACCGGCGTGCGTATAGCGCGAACCCCACAGGGGCATAATTTTATGGGCAGTAAGCGAATGTATTGAGAAATGGCTGCTAAGAGTACTATAGAGAAGCACTATGCTAGATGACTGGAGGTTTGGAGATAAAAAAACCGGTGTTGGAGAGCTCGCGCGTTGTCGCCACCAGGGAGCAGGTGTCCACTGATCTAGGAGGCGAAGTCGCTATCCTAAATCTCAAGAAGGGAGCATACTATGGCCTTGAGGACGTAGGGGCTAGAATCTGGAGCTTGCTTCAGGAGCCTATAACAGTAGGGGAGATCCGGAACATCCTCGTAAGTGAATACGAGGTCGAACCCGATCGCTGCGAGAGAGACCTAATCGCGTTGCTCCAGAGGTTGGCGGACGAGGAGCTTGTAGAGGTTAGAGATGAACACGTTACGTAGGTTCCTACTACTTCCTGCTAACGAGAGATGGCTGCTGATCAAGGCTGCCCTCCTTTTGGTGGTGACCACGTTAGGGCCACTACTGCTTCCGTAAGACCGTGCAGCGCCTTCTAGCTCGATTCTCAAGCCCGCTTGCAAGGTTATCCCAGGAGGAGGCTGACCGTATCTCTGCCGACAGGGTCACCTGGGCCGTCGAGGTGGCAAGCTGTTACGTTCCGAAGGTGAGGACTTGCTTGACCGAGGCGTTGACCGCACAGCTGCTACTCACCCGGCGCGGCTACCCTGCCCTTCTTCATATCGGCGTGACCAGGGGAGAGCGGGGAATGTTTCAGGCCCATGCTTGGGTGGAGAGCGAGGGCAAGATTTTAACTGGCGGACCAGGCCATGAGCGTTTCGCTCCGTTGGCGGTTTTCGAGAGAAGACTCCTAGAAGGTCTTGGAGCCAAAGACACTATGAATAACTTCGATGAAACCGATCTGCGAGCAGGCAAAGGATAAGATTTACTCTCACAAATTCTGCTCAAAAATGTGCCAGGTGACCGATGCCTTGCTTTTCCTACCAATCTACAATTTCTTGTGTACTCTAGTAGAAAGGAGGCGAAAAACGTGAGTACTGAAAAGATGAGATACGCAACCCCGCAGCTCGCTAGACATGGCTCGGTTGCTGAGATCACCAAGCTCATACAGAGTGGTAGCCATCCAGGCAATGGCCCTGGCGGCACTGGCCCTCCCGGCGGCGGCGTCGGCGGCGGCGGCGGTGGCGGTGGTGGCGGTGGGGGTAAGCCACCTGGTACTCCAGGTAAAGGCCCCAAACCGTAAGAGCTGCAACTGAATGCCTTAGGCTGTACGTATTACAATACGTGTTTGTATGACGCTGGATTCTACTAATCGGCGCTCTCCCAGGAGGGCGCCGACGGGTTCTGGTGGAGGGATAGTAGATTTACCGCAATAGTGCAATCTAGAGCGACTGTGCGACGATGAGCGGCGCTTTTTCATACCTCTGCTACGGCTTGAATATCCACTCTGATATGCTCTTGCCAGAGTTAGTCGCCGGCGAGGTGACGCAAGAAGAAAAAGAAGACGTGAGCCTTCGCTTTGGGAGTGTGGATCATCCACCCTCGGTGGCTTTAGACGAGGGTTGGAGCTATCTTAGCCCTTCGCCTGACGAGGATTACCTCTTCTGGCAAGGGGTAGGCTCCGCTTTGGTGAGGAACAGGCATGACATCATCGTTGAACCTTCCCTCGGGGTAGACGAGAGGATACTACGTCACTTTGTTTTAGGACCGGTCCTTGCCGCGCTGCTCCGTCAGCGAGGCTATTTACTGTTGCATGCCAGCGCAGTAGCTATAGGCGATGAGGCCGTTGTTTTCCTTGGTAGCGCCGGTTGGGGTAAGTCAACCATAGCAGGGGCACTATACTCCAGGGGGCACCGCCTGGTGAGTGATGATATGACAGTACTCAGCATGGAGGGGAGCTCGCCCATGGTATTGCCTGGCTTTCCCCAGCTGAAGTTATGGCCAGAAGCGCTAGTCACTTTGGGAGATGACCCGAAGAAGCTGTCGCGAACCAACCCGTATTTCGAGAAACGAGCCCGTTCAGCTACATATGAATTCTCGCTACGACCTGTTCCCCTCAAGCAGATCTATGTGCTTGGCGAAGGCAGCGCTCCGCAGATTTTGCCACTTTCACGCCAGGAGAGCCTAGTGGAACTGATACGCCACTCTTATGGGACAGACTACGGGTTTCAAACCTCTACCGAGGCGAGGAGCGTATCTCACTTTCGTAGATGCGCAAGGGTCGTCAGTAACGTGCCCGTACGTAGCTTGAAAAGACAGAGGTCCCTACCGCAGCTTTCCGAAGTAAGGCGCTTAATAGAAGAAGATCTAGCTCGAAATACAACATATGCCGACCTCAGCACTGGCTAGGCCTCCTGAGGATAGGCTGCTTCTCTGCTGCGCCCGGACCAGCAGATCTCCTGAGGTAGCAGAGCAGATAGAAACCCTGCTCCAAGAGGACATGGATTGGGAGTATTTAATTCGGACGGCGCGCAGGCACGGAATAACACCGCTCGTATATTGGCACCTCAGTGCAATCTCTCCGAAGACAGTCCCCGAAAGTGCCTTTCAAGAGCTTCGAGGTTACTTTCACGCAAACAACTTGTACAACCTCTTGCTTACCGGAGAACTGCTCAAAATACTTAGCCTATTTAAAGCGCATGGGATACTCGCTGTTCCCTACAAAGGGCCCGCTCTAGCCGCTTCCGTCTACGGCAACCTCGCGCTCCGAGAGTTTAGTGACCTGGACATCCTGCTTCGCCGCCGAGACGTTTTAAAGGCCAAGGAATTACTAGCCTCTCTAAGATACATTCCACGATACCAGCTGAACCGAGCACAAGAAACGGCCCTACTCAACGATCAGCATCAGTACATCTTTATGCGCGATGATGAAAAGTGCGCCGTAGAGCTTCACTGGGAAATCACCGAGCACTTCTCGTTCTCGCTCGACCCCGAGCGTATGTGGAGGCGCCTCGAACAGATGACGCTCGCAGGCGACACTGTTCCTACCCTCTCTCCAGAGGATACGCTTCTAATCCTCTGCGCGCACGGAGCCAAGCATCTCTGGGAGCAACTAGAATGGATTTGCGATGTTGCCGAGCTGATCAAAGCTTATCGAGATATAAGGTGGGAACGAGTCATCGTTCAAGCCAGCGAACTTGGCGGCGAGCGAATGCTCCTCCTCGGCCTCTTTCTAGCGCATGAGCTTTTGGAAGCTCCTCTTCCGGAGAAGATCTCACAGAGGATAAATGCAGACCCCACGGTAAAAGCGCTCGGCAGGCAGATCGGCGCCCAGCTCTTTCGAGAGGCGAGTACCTTAGGTGGAGTCTTTAAGGAAGCCTACTTTCATCCCTTGCATCTTAAGATGAAGGAAAGCTTGGCGGATAAAATTCGCTACTGCGTTCGCGCGGCCACAACCCAGACTGTAGATGATTGGGAGCTGGTGTCGCTGCCGAATTTTTTGTTACCTCTTTACTACGTGCTCCGGCCGATTCGGTTGGCCGCCAAGTACGTAACGAGGCTGTTGAGGAGACCCTCGTGACTACAAGGATCAAGACAACGTACGCTTGGGCGGCCAACCCGTGGCGGCACAGCGCTTTCCGGATGTTTACGACAAACCTCCTAAGTATCTTATCTTGGAGGGTAGGGCTTGCACTGGCACTCGCGTTTTTCTACACCCTGACGCAGGGTGTTCAGTTGGTGTTGGTAGTACCTCTCATGCAGCTTGTCGGAATAAACGTACAGCAGGGAAATATAGGTGGGATCGCGGAGCTGGTCTCATCTGTCTTTGCGACTTTAGAAGTGCCCCCAACTTTAGCTACGGTGCTCTTAGCTTTCATACTTCTTACCGGCCTTCAAGCGATAATAGGACGCTGGCAAGCGGTATTCAACCTCCAGCTGCAACAGGATTTTGTCGCTTTTCTAAGGCGGCGGCTCTACGATTCCATCGTGCGTGCTGACTGGCTTACGTTAGCGCGCAGCCGGTCCTCTGACTTTACCCATGCCTTGACCACCGAACTCGACCGCGTAGGCGAGGCAGCCTCTGCTGTGTTGGTCATGATCGCCAGCAGCGCGGTGCTGGCCGTCTACGTTTTTGTGGCGCTGTGGCTATCTCTGGAAATGACGGCGCTGGTGTTTTTCTGTGGTGCGGGGCTGTTGCTTTTGCTTAGAAAAAAGACACGAGAGGTGCGCTGGAGTGGCGAGGATATCTCGGTAGCGACCAACGGTCTATACGCTGCCTCCATCGAGCATCTCGCGGGTATCAAAACCACCAAGGGCTATGGGATGGAGGAGCGAAGCAGCGCTCTCTTCTCGGGGCTTGCCAGAGAGGTAGCACAGATGCACTTGTTCGCTACCCGTGTATATGCCACGGCGGGATTATGGTTTCAGGTAGGTTCGATCCTAATCTTGACCCTTATCCTTTATACCTCTGTGGAGGTGCTGGCTCTCCCAACCGCCGAGTTGATCTTACTGATTTTTCTGTTCAATCGAATGATCCCGCTATTCTCTAGTATCCAGGGGAGCATCCAGCGGTACCTGGAGGACTTACCGGCCTTTACTAGGGTCATGGAGATGATAGAACGCTACGAGGCTGTTGCCGAACCCAGGTTCGAGTTATCGAAGAGAGTCGAGCTCCAACAAGAGATCCAATTCAGGGATGTCTCCCTTGCTTACGCCAAAGAAGGAGAATCCTGGGCGATCAGTGGCCTAGAGTTGAGTATCGAAGCCGGAAAAACCACCGCCATCACCGGCCCTTCGGGCGCCGGTAAGAGCACGCTCGTCGACCTGGTCATTGGGTTGATCCTGCCAAGCCGGGGCCAGATATTGGTGGACGGGGTACCGTTGTCTCCAGAGCACATAAGCGCTTGGCGGCCCCAAATTGGGTATGTCGCGCAGGATACATTTCTATTTAACGACACCGTAAGGGCCAACCTTCTTTTTGCTTGCCCAGAGGCGACGGACGAGGAGATCAACCGCGCACTTAAATCGGCTGCCGCCGAGGAGTTCGTCTCTAAGCTCCCAGAGGGGTTAGAAACGGTTCTGGGTGACCGCGGCGTGCGGTTGTCCGGCGGCGAAAGGCAGCGGTTGGCTCTCGCTCGAGCCTTGTTGCGTAGACCACCCTTACTGATCTTAGATGAAGCAACGAGCGCTCTAGATTCCGAAAACGAAAGACGGGTCCAACGCGCAATAGAGGACCTTCATGGGCAGATGACCATACTTATAATAACGCACAGATTAACTGCCATTCGAGGAGCAGATGTCATCCACGTCCTGGAGAAGGGGAAGCTCGTTGAATCCGGCAGCTGGAGCGCCTTGGTTGGCAGAAAAAACGGGCGATTTGAGGCTTTATGCAGAGCACAGGGCATCTCGAGCAGTGACTATAACTTCACCCAGGTTTCGTAACGGCAACTTTAGAGTATTAGGGATACTAAAAGGCCGCTCACCGAAGTTGCTCCCAGGAAGCTTCTCGCTTCAGCGAAGAGGAGGGGCGGGAGCCGCACCAACACTGGTACATAGAATGCCTCCCGTAATCTCTTATAGCCATCTGCGTTTTCCTTCTTCCATGAAGCTCGTGATCCTTGTCGAGGTCTCTCCTCCTGAAAAGCAGCATCGCGATCTTCTTGATCTTCAGGGAAATCTACAAACAACAAGAAGACAAGGGATATTGACGTAAGTGAGGTTAAGGATGGCCTTGGTAAGACCTAAATCTTAGGCTGCCAGACAAGGCAATATATGCCAGGTGACCGATGTAGCGCACTGAGCTAGCTAGTAGCTTATAAGGGGTATATACAAAAACCTTAGAAGGTTGAAGTATCTTACAAAAAGTGGGTCTTGAGCAGTAGGAGCTAGGTTTCCACTCATTCCGGGTCTGTCCGGAGCATAAAGGAGGATTGAATAGTGCGCGATGTTCAGCTTAACCCTAATAGTACGGGCCATCGTGCTGAGGGGTACCCTGCAGGGCACTATGCCGTCCCTGTAAACTCTGCTTCCAACATGAGTGCTTTTTCTACAGTTTCGCAGGGTGAGAACGTCGTTCCTATTGAGAACGTCGTTTCTATAAGAGACATCCTAGGAGTGCTTTGGCGGCGATTGTGGGTAATCGCGCTGGTTGTCATCGTGTTCACAGGAACTGCGCTGGGGTTCGATTTGATGAGAACACCCATCTACGAGGCGTCAGTAAAGATACTCGTCTCTCAGGATACCGACCAAGCCAACCCAGGCAACCTCGGAAGCAATGTGCAGGGGCTCCAGGAGATCACCCAAACCATGGCTAGGGCAGTCGCCACCCGGCCGGTGGCCGAGAGCGCTATCGAGCAGCTGGACCTCGGGATGGATCCGAAAGCCTTACTGCAGAACATGGATGCCAGACAGGACGCCACCACCCAGTTCATCGATGTGTCCTACAGAGATCCAAGCCCAGAGCAGGCCCAGCAGGTCGCCAACGCTATTGGTGAACTGTTCTCCGGACGGTTGCAAACCATAAGCCCCAGTACCAACGGTGTAAACGCTATGGTATGGGAGCCGGCGGCGACACCTACAGATCCTGTAACTCCCAAGCCGCTGCGTGATGCAGCCATAGCGTTTGGGCTGGCAGTTATGCTTGGTGTAGCTTTGGCCCTCTTGCTCGAGCACCTGGATGACCGCTGGCGCTCGCCGGAAGAGGTGGAGGAAGTATCCGGGGCTCCTACCTTCGGCGCCGTACCAACGTTCAAACTCTTAAAGAATGGGAAAGGGGAAAACTAAATTGGACCTTCCTAACCCGGAGCTCCAGGAGCGAAACGAAGACACAAGACAGGACCAGCAGGTAGAAGAAGCGAAGAGAAGCAATCTCTCTGACGTTCTCATAACCGTTGCGGACCCGGCCAGCGCCGCCTCGGAGACTTACCGCATGATACGCACCAACCTCCTATATTCGTCGGTAGATAAGCAATCTGAGGCGGTTCTGGTAACCAGTCCTGGTCCTTCGGAGGGCAAAAGTACCACCTGCGCCAATCTGGGCGTAGTGATGGCGCAAACGGGCAAGAGTACCCTCATAATTGACTGCGATTTTCGCAGACCCACTATGCACAAGCTTTTCAAGCTGCGCAACTTCCGTGGAGTGACAAACATAGTGATGGGAGAGTGTAGCCCGCAGGAAGTCTGGCAAGAACCGCTAGAGGGATTGAAGATAATCCCTGTAGGCCAGATACCACCCAATCCGGCTGAGCTATTAAGCTCTAGAAGTTTTGCGCAGTTCCTGGAGCAGGTACGCAAGCAGTTCGATTACGTGCTCATAGATGCTCCACCCACAAGTATAGTCACCGACCCCGCGATTATTGCCACCCACGCCGACGGAGTTCTGCTCGTCCTCGACGCCCAGAATACTCGTAAGAGCTCCCTAATAAAGGCCGTGCGCAGTATCGAGGCCGTAGGCGCCAAGGTGCTCGGCACGGTCCTGAATAATATCGAGTCTCGACCGGGCGGCTACTACAGCTATAACTACGTGTACAAGTAACGTCCAGTGTTCTGAGAGAATACTTGTGCAATCAATAACCTTCCTGAATCCTAATGGCGCTCCCTCGGAAACCTACCCTGGCCTGCATACTAACCTCCTCTACACGCTCGTAGGCACCGTTACGAAGGCCGTAGTGGTAACCAGCCCTGATCCCACCGAGGGCAAGAGCACCGTCTGCGCTAACCTGGCGGTGGTGCTGGCCCAGTCAGACAAGAGTACCCTGGTAATCGACTGCAACCTCCGCAAACCCGTCGTACACAGAATCTTTGAGCTGTGCAACTTCGCCGGGGTGGTTAACGCTCTCGTGGGAGAGCGTAGCCCGCAGGAAGTCTGGCAAGAACCCCTACCCGGACTAGAGGTTATCACCGCGGGTTCGGTACTGCCCAATCCTGGGGAGCTTTTGGGGTCTAGATGTTTCACCCAGCTCCTCGAGTGCGTGCGCGGAGCGTTCGATTACGTACTTATCGACGCCTCGCCCACGGAGCCCGTGTCCGACCCGCCGATTCTCGCCGCCCAGGGAGACTGAGTCTTGCTCGTCTTCGACTCAAAAGACCCGCAAGGGCGCGGTCCGGCAGACCGTCCGCAGGTTAGAAGCCATCGGGGCTAAGGTGCTCGGCGCGGCCATAAACAATGTCGAAGCTCCAAGGGAGTTACTATGACTGCCGTTACGCTTATAATTAAATCTGCCCTTTCCGAGGTCGCCGACAAAGGGGCAAGGTGGGCATAGTAAGCCGCCTTTTGAATTCATGGTCGACGTTTTTGGCCCCGTGAACTTGCGGAGTATCCTCTGGAAGTCGCGGCGATTGCGGGCGCGTATTCGAGGGTGCCTTCTAGCGCGAGTAGGTCATATACTGTATTTTCGCTCGTGCGGCTCATCGCTACTGGTGGAGGGGCCGGTCTGGTTCCGCCAGTTCCGGTCCGACATCTGGATAGGCTCGGGCGTCCGCGTCGGGAAGCGCGTCACCTTCGACGTGGATGAGACGGCAAACCTAACCATCGGGAATGGCGTTAACCTTACCCAGGATATCGTCATCTCGGCATCGCGCCACGTGAGCATCGGAAACTATACTCAAGTAGGGGAGTTCGTCTCGATCCGAGACGCCAACCACGGCACCGACTCCAGCCGACGCATTCATGACCAGCCGTCGCAGGTCGCCCCGGTTCGCATCGGAGAGGACGTGTGGATCGGACGAGGCGTGTTTATCGGCCCCGGGGTCACGGTCCACGATGGAGCGGTCATTGGAGCTAACGCTGTCGTCATCGACGACGTACCGGCTATGGCGATAGTTGTCGGCGTTCCTGCGCGCGTGGTCGGGCGCCGAGGCGGTCCCACGGTAGCTAGATCGACTCATGACTGATCTGATGCAATTCTTGCAACGCAAGGGGATTTTGCGCTCTATGGGACCGGCCGTGAGCTTCTTAGGTAAGGTCGTCGGCATAGCTGTTACTGTGCTGGTTGTGCGCATTGTCGGAGCCGGGCCTGAGACGATCCCACTCTTTCTGGCTCTCGCGCTCGTAACCTTTGTGAATAACGTACTCGTGTCGCTCATCGAGATGCAGGCGGTAGCGGAGCTTGGTACTCATCCGCAGAGCAGTGAGCGCAATATCCTCGGCGGAGCATTGCTGCTCGGACTCGTGACTGCTGCTGGTGTAGGTTTAGTACTTCTTTGCTTCGCCTCGTTTAGCCCTCTGGCTGTTCAGATATTACCGTTTGCCCTGCCGCTTATGGCCACGCTACCGTTTTCTTCGCTGTTCACTGGTTATCTTGGTATCGGCATCTACCGGGGGAGGTGGTTCTCCCCAGCGGTAGCGTCAGGTTGTCGGACGCTAGTCACTATTGTGATACTGGTCGTATTTCTTCCCCGCTACGGGCTGTCGGTTGTCTCAATCGCGCTGATCCTAGGAGAAGTGACACGCCTTGGAGTTGTTGCCTCCGTCCTCCGTACCCATGGGTCGTTGGAACGTCGAGCCATTTCGCGCTACCTTAGGCGTGTTCTTGTGCAGGTTCCCTCTTCCCTTTTCGGAAGCGCGAGCCCAGCGGTAGACCGTTATGTCGTCGGAATACTCGGGTTAGGCAGCGTAGCGATCCTGGATCTCGCCGAAAAGGCATACGGGTTTGTCGCTCTCGCCTTCACTCAGGGGGTTCTCCCGCCTCTATACCGGGGCTGGGCATCTGACTTAGAACGCTCGAAGCGCAACCGGGCGATATTCAAGGTTGCCTTCTTAGCGCTCGGCGGCTCCTTTGTGGTCGCCGTGCTCGCCACCGGACTGATCCAAGTAGGTGCGCCCGTGATCCTCGGGAGTGAAGCGCAGGCATACGGATCAACCCTCGTGGTGGCGAGTGCAGCCTACCTCCTTGGGCTTGCCCCGTATCTCGCCGGCCAAGTCCTCGTCCGGTTGATCGTCCTGGAGAATTTCATGCACTTGCTCAACTACACGGCGGCGGCACAGATGATTGTGAATATAGTTCTTGACTTGCTGCTCGGACCTCGCCTGGGACTGACTGGGATCGCACTCGCTACGAGCGTAGTCGCTTGGCTCGGGTTCCTATTCTCCCTATGGCTGGCCACCCGCATCTCCCGCCAGTATGTACTTCAACCCGATACGAATGCCAGCCAATGATGGGCCCGGTTACGTCGGTTCTCGTCCCGCTTATATCATTATGCCTACTTTTCGCAACGCTCTCCGAGGTACGGTCTTCGTGCGAAGGTGTACTGCGCGGACAGAGAGGAGAAAACTTTTGAGCGGTAGACCTTTTCCTTCAGTATCGAGAAAGAACGGTACCATTGCTGGTTCGATACGGCCTTCAATGGGGTTCTCAGAAATGCTGGAGAAGGTATTCGTCGTTGTGGCGCTCCTGCTCTTCGCTGGGGCTGTGTTACCGCTTCTGCAGCTACGGCAGCCAGCTGGCCTCACAGGTGCTCAGGAGGGCGGGGACCTCCTGTCGCAGCTCGCCTTTCTTGGAATCTACACAGTTTCTGCCCTTCTGATCCTTCCACGGTGGAGGGGTGTTGTCTACCTTGTCAAGAGGAACAAGGCTCTAGTTTTCCTGGTAGGGATTGCTCTGCTATCTGTTCTTTGGTCTGTCTCTCCAGAAATTACCCTGCTTCGCGTCTTAGCCGTGGTCGGAACGACGCTCTTCGGAGCTTATTTCGCTACGCGCTACAGTCTAGATCAGCAACTACAGTTGTTGGCCTGTGCAATAGGTTTAGCTGCAGTACTGAGCTTAGTGGTCGCCTTAACGATGCCTTATTACGGCGTTCAGCACGAGGTTTACAATCCGAGCCTACCGGAAGTTAGCGTGGATGGTTGGCGGGGGATCTTCGCACACAAGAATACCTTAGGACGACTCATGGTTTTAGGTGCGATTGTTTTCTTGCTCCTTGCCCTCGGCGGTCGCAGATTCCGCCCTATAGCATGGAGCGGGTTTATTTTGTCGATAGTTCTTTTGCTGCTCTCAAATTCAATAACAGCCCTGTTCGTATTCTTGATTTTTCTGATCCTCTTACCTCTTTGTTGGTCCCTGCGATGGCGCTACACTCTGATGATACCTTTTTTCATCACTATAGTGCTGCTAGGTGGAGGCGCGCTGGTATGGCTCTTGAGCCATGCCGAGTCCATACTAGGCATGCTAGGCAAAGATACCACGTTGACCGGGCGCACAGGTCTATGGTCTGCTGTGATCGATATGATTTGGCAGCGCCCCTTATTGGGCTACGGGTACTCAGGGTTCTGGTTAGGTTGGGAGGGAGAGTCGAGCTATGTGTGGCGTGTAGCAGGTGTCAAAGCAGTCCAGGCTCACAATGGCTTCTTGGAATTGTGGCTGAATCTGGGTCTCCTCGGAGTTCTCGCTTTCTCAGCTTTGTTTTTGCTTTCTTTTTTGCGAGCTATAGCCTGGGCACGCTGGACGCAGACGGTGCGAGGATTCTGGCCACTCTTTTACCTCGAGTTCATGCTGCTGTTTAGCTTGACAGAGAACACAATTTTAAGTAGGAATAGTATATTTTGGGTGCTATTTGTGTCTATCGTCTTCTCGACTACCGTTCAGCAAGTGCATGAACGCAGAAAGAAACATGTTATCCGGCTTCGATCGAAGGTGAGGGCCACGCATGGGTAATAAGCCCATCGTTGCAGTATATCGGGATCATCTGCTCTCGCCTTCCGAGACCTTTGTGCTAAATCAGGCTGAGGCCTTGCAACAACACATTCCTTATTATTTGGGTTCACGTTTGGTGCGGGGCGTGCCACTTCCCGAAGAGCGAACGTTGGTAGTGAACAGTAGTGGTGGTTTCTTAGGCAAGGCAAGAGAAGCGAGCCATAAACTTTACGGATGGGCTCCGACTTTCGTCAAGCAGGTGCGCAACCTAGAGCCACTGTTGGTTCACGCCCATTTCGGACCAGATGGCGTGAGAGCTTTGCCGCTGACTCGCGCCTTGCGGGTCCCTTTGTTGGTTACCTTTCATGGCTCCGACGCGACGGTACGAGAAGAATACGCTCGTCACTTACACCGCGGACACCGGACCTATTTACGGCGCAGAGAAGAGCTCAAGCACAAGGCTCGGTTATTCATTGCCGTGTCGAAATATGTAAAGGGGAGGCTTTTAGAGCAAGGCTTTCCGGCCGACAAGATTATTGTGCACTATGTGGGTGTTGATACAGAGCTTTTTCGGCCAAATCCCTCTTTGGCGCGTGAGACGACAGTGCTGTTCGTAGGCCGCCTGGTGGAAAACAAAGGGGTTGAATACCTCATCCAGGCTATGAGTAGGGTGCAGACGATAATGCCCGGAGTTAAGCTAGTGGTAATTGGAGACGGTCCGCTTCGTTCCTCTCTTGAGCGGTTCGCCGATGACACGTTGCGCCACTACCGTTTCCTTGGAATACAACCTCAAGAAATGGTGCGGGCTTGGATGAACAAGGCTAAAGTGTTCTGCGTCCCAAGTGTCACGGCTGAGTCAGGCGCATCAGAGGGGTTTGGCTTAGTGTTTGTGGAAGCACAGGCCATGGGGTTGCCGGTTGCGAGCTTTGCTACTGGCGGCATTTCCGAGGCGGTAGCCCATGGCGAAACGGGTCTCTTAGCTGACGAGGGCAATGTTGCGGGGCTTTCTTCTCACATCTTGCGTTTGCTGAGAGACGAAGTGTTATGGCGACGGCTCAGCTTGCAGGGCCGGAGGAAGGTGTGTGCTTCATTCAACCTGCGGAAGCAGGTTCGTATCCTAGAAGGTGTTTATGAAACTTTAGGGAGAGAGCGGAAACCAGTGCTAACGGAGCTACATGAGAAGCCCTGAGATGGTGGCCTGTACTCTGCCAACGAGAAGAAAGAACTGGGTGTGAATAAGGACAGACCAAGAGTGGCGGTGGTGCAAAAGTCGCTACCGCAGTACCGGCAACGGTTCTTTGAGCTGCTCAGGAAGCAGCTAGACGAGATCGGGATCGAGTTCGTCCTTATCTATGGGCAGCCGGGCTCTGCTGATGCTACAAAAAAGGACACCGGCGAACTATCCTGGGCACACAAGATTCACAATAAGATATTCAGATTCCGCTCGCGTGAGGCGTACTGGCAACCTTGCTTGGGTTTGTTGAGAAACGTAGATCTGGTGATTGTGGAGCAGGCAAACAAGTTGTTGATTAACTACGTGCTCCTCGTCCAGCACCTGCTTGGCGTACGAAAGCTCGCTTTCTGGGGGCATGGTAAGAACTTCCAGGCGCATGGAGGCAACCGCTTCAGTGAGCTGGTGAAGCGCTTCATCTCTCGCAGGGTGCACTGGTGGTTCGCCTACAATGAGCTGAGCGCCAGAGTGGTCGAGGATAACGGCTTTCCAGGGAAGCGCATCACCTCTGTACAGAACGCCGTCGATACGAGGCGCCTGGTAGAGGTCCGGCGCAATACCGACCCTGGCATAATCGAGGGGTTGACGGGGGAGCTGGGCCTCAAGGGAAGGAACGTCTGCATTTATGTGGGGGGTATGTACGCTGAAAAGCGGATAAAATTTTTGCTGGAGGCTTGCGTATTAGTACGGGAAAAGATCCCGGACTTCGAGATGATCTTTATAGGATCTGGCATCGACAAGAGCCTTGTCGAGGAAGCAGCCTATGAGCACAACTGGGTGCGCTACATAGGGCCGAAATTTGATAAAGAGAAGGTTCCTTACTTTATGCTCTCGAAGTTGTCTCTAATGCCAGGTGCGGTCGGGCTTGTCGTGCTGGACGCGTTCGCATTGGAGGTCCCGTTGGTGACCACGGCGGTTTCTTCTCACGGTCCGGAGATCGAATACCTCGAGGACGATGTGAATGGGGTGGTGGTCGCAGAGACGGAGGACCCGGCGACGTACGCTTCTACGGTGGCGTGCTTGCTCAAGGACGACGGTATACGAGCGAGGCTAGTGGAAGGTTGCCGAGCTTCAAGAGATAGGTACACGGTCGAGGAGATGGCGGAACGGTTCACTACTGGCATTTTAGCGGCTCTGGAGCGGAAATGATGAGGAAGATACTAATCTTTCTCTCTGAGAATGGATCTCGGCTTGGCCAGAACGATCTGATGGTCTTGATAAGGGGACAAGGATGCGGATAGCGTTGGTGCACACTTATTATCAGCAGCCAGGTGGTGAAGACGTGGTTATGGAGCGTGAAGCGATGGTGCTTCAAAATGCTGGGCATGAAATTATAACCTTACTATCGCTCGAACGATGAGATATCTAGTTTCGGGCTACGCCAAAAACTGGCATTCCCGAAACGCGTCGTTTGGGCCAGCGATGCTGTCGAGGACTTGCGCAAGATGATATGGCAGAAAAAACCCGACTTAGAGCTTGCGCCAATAGGGAAAGATCGCTTGTAAAGCGGGCGCGGATCGCTCGATCATTCG
>Ga0126314_10000754_pt1 | contig 15501 bp, 14 predicted proteins | sample Plot105B_FD_92535 | JGI IMG/M metagenome (GOLD analysis project Ga0126314, IMG submission 92535) | Serpentine soil microbial communities from UC McLaughlin Reserve, CA, USA - Plot105B | ecosystem: Environmental > Terrestrial > Soil > Grasslands | place: USA: UC McLaughlin Reserve, Lake County...
CACTACACTTTATAAACTGGAGCTAACAGGTGATCAGTATACCATTACTGACTTTAACAATACCAATCATTTAAAATAAGTTCTTTTGAGTAAAATTAAGATATCTGCAGTTTCCTATACGAATACCAAGCCCTTTCTTTATGGCATTGAACATTCTGAAGTTGCAGGCCTTATAGATTTAAGTTTAGATATTCCTTCAGACTGTGCTGCGAAACTGATCAATAACCAGGCAGATATAGGTTTGATCCCGGTGGCGGCAATACCTGATGTGCCAAACGCGAATATCATTGCAAATTACTGTATAGGTTCTGTAGGAGCGGTTAACTCTGTTTTCATATTCAGTAATGTACCTGCTTCTGAAATCAGGACGGTAAGGCTCGACAGTCACTCCCGCACGTCCAATAATCTGGCCCGGATATTACTTAAATTTCACTGGAAGTCTGATGTTATCTTTACTGACGATCCTGATGCTGCTACGGATGCGATTGTGCTGATTGGCGACCGGACGTTTGGCAAAAAAGCCGACTATCATTACGCTTATGACATGGGAGAAGAATGGATGGCCTTTACCGGTCTTCCCTTTGTATACGCAGCCTGGGTAGCCAATAAAGTTATATCCCAATCTTTCATAGCGCTGTTCAACAAGGCACTTGCCCTGGGTGTGTCAAAACGTAAAGAATTGCTAAAGGAGATTCCCCCTGAGGTCAATTTTGACCTTGACGATTACCTGCTGAATAAACTCGATTTTGAACTCGATGATAAAAAGCGGGAAGCACTGGAACTTTTCCTTTCCTACCTCGGCAGACTTTAGTTTTTTCTTGCCAGATTTTAAACCTATTCACATTTTTTAAATTTTCAACAAATCATAAAGCCTGTTTACCAAATAGTATCTTTATGATTTTGTAAACAGAATCATTTTGGCTAAAGACAATACGAAAGAAACCCCATTGATGCAGCAATATAATGCCATTAAGGCAAAATATCCTGGTGCATTGTTACTGTTCAGGGTTGGCGACTTTTATGAAACATTTGGCGAGGATGCTGTAAAAACAGCCCAGATCTTAGGAATCGTACTTACAAGAAGAGGCACCGGACCAAATGGAGGTTCTCTTGAACTTGCCGGCTTTCCTCACCACTCATTAGATAACTACCTTTCCAAACTCGTCCGTGCGGGCCAGCGGGTAGCCATCTGCGACCAGCTCGAAGATCCTAAAGCAACCAAAACAATTGTTAAAAGAGGTGTTACCGAACTGGTAACTCCGGGTGTTGCTTATAGTGATAACATACTCAGCCAAAAATCCAATAATTACCTTGCTGCCGTATACTTTGATAAAAATACAATTGGTGTTTCTTTTGCTGATATCTCAACCGGTGAATTCCTTGTTGCCCAGGGAGACGCTGAATATATAGACAAACTCCTGCAGGGCTTTAAGCCTACCGAAGTAGTTTTTCAAAAAAGCAGAAGGAAAGATTTTCTGGAGCTTTTCGGTGATAAGTTTTATACCTTTCATTTAGATGACTGGGCATTTACAACTGATTATACGACCGAAACACTAACCAAGCATTTTGAAGTCGTTTCGCTAAAGGGTTTTGGAGTAGACAAGCTGCAAGCCGGAACCGTAGCAGCAGGGGTGGTACTTCATTATTTAAATGAAACAGAACACCGTAATCTTAAACATATTTCTTCCATTTCCCGTCTCGAGCAGGATAAATATGTCTGGCTGGATCGTTTTACGATCCGTAACCTCGAACTGGTTAGTTCTGCAAACGACAATGCAGTTACGCTTTTCGAAATATTAGATCAGACTTCAACCCCTATGGGTGCACGATTGCTTCATAAGTGGATCATCATGCCATTAAAAGAGCTTAAGCCTATAGAAGAACGGCTTGGAATGGTTGAGTATCTGGTAAAAAAGGAAAATCTCCTTGAGGAATTTCTTAGTCATATTAAACAGATAGGCGATCTGGAACGTCTGATTTCTAAAGTAGGGCTTCAAAAAGTAGGGCCCCGTGAACTGTGCCAGCTAAAAAAAGCACTTTATCACATAGAAGCCGTAAAGAAACTCGCTGAAGAAACGAAAAATCCTTTTCTTACAGCATTAGCCGATCAATTGAATCCCTGTCTTACGATAAGAGAAAAACTGGAAAGAGAACTCCAGCAGGATCCTCCGGCTTTGCTCATTAAAGGGAATGTGATTGCAGATGGAATAGACGAAGATCTTGACCGTTTGCGAAAGATCGCCTTTGGAGGAAAGGACTACCTGGTGGAGATACAAAAGCGGGAAGCTGCGGCGACAGGCATACCTTCTTTAAAGGTAGCATTTAACAATGTATTCGGTTATTATCTGGAAGTCACCCACACGCATAAAGATAAGGTGCCTACGGAATGGATCAGAAAACAAACGCTGGTTAGTGCCGAGCGATACATTACTCCCGAACTTAAAGAATATGAAGAACAGATCCTCGGTGCTGAAGAAAAAATCCAGCAGATCGAAGTTCGTCTTTATAATGAATTGATCCATCAGGTATCGGCGTATATTAAACAGATCCAGCTCAATGCTTTTCTCATTGCACAGCTCGATGTATTGCTGTGTTTTGCTCAGCTGGCAATCAATAACCATTATGTTAAGCCGGAAGTCAATAACAAGAAGGTACTCGACATAAAAGGAGGCCGTCACCCGGTTATAGAAAAACGACTTCCAACAGGCGAAGAATACATTACAAATGATGTTTTTCTGGATAGCGATACCCAGCAGATCATTATCATTACCGGTCCAAACATGTCCGGTAAATCTGCCATACTGCGGCAAACCGGTTTAATTGTGCTTATGGCCCAGATGGGCTGTTTCGTACCTGCTAAAGCCGCAAGTATCGGCCTGGTCGATAAGATTTTTACGAGAGTAGGTGCCTCTGATAACCTATCTTCCGGAGAAAGTACATTCATGGTAGAGATGAATGAGACGGCAAGTATCCTCAACAATATTTCCGACAACAGCCTGATCCTGCTGGATGAGATCGGTAGGGGTACAAGCACTTACGATGGTATTTCTATCGCATGGGCCATTGCAGAATTCCTGCACACGCATCCTTCGTCCCGGCCGAAAACGCTTTTTGCAACACATTATCACGAGCTGAATGAACTTGCCAATACCATGGGCAGGATAAAAAACTTCAATGTTTCCATTAAAGAAGTAGCCAATAAAGTGATCTTTTTGCGTAAACTCGTTCCCGGAGGAAGTGAGCACAGTTTCGGTATTCATGTAGCTAAAATGGCCGGAATGCCTTCCAGGCTGATCAACCGCGCGAATGAGATTCTGAAAAAACTTGAGATAGACAGGACAGAAGGACAAAGTATTAAAGACAGCATTAAAAAAGTTCAGAATCAAGCTTATCAGCTACAGATGTTTTCTGTGGAAGACCCGGTTTTGGTTAAAATTAGAGATACACTCAATAATCTCGATGTCAATATATTAACACCGGTGGAGGCACTGCTGAAACTGGATGAAATACAAAGGATCATCAAAGAATAACAACATATGACAGGAATAGCAATTTTAAAGACACGAAAGTACAGCATTACCTGTTTAATGTTCTTTGTTGTTATGCTTGCAGCCTCCTGTGGTTCCCGAAAAGGAACTGTAAAACCAAATCCTGCTGCCGCAAGGATAGCTGACGCTATGGCGCAGCTGAAAAGTAAGAAATTATATACTTTCATTACCGACTGGACCGGTGTGAGGTATCGATTAGGAGGGCTTGATAAGTCTGGCATTGATTGCTCGGGCTTTGCCTTGCTGCTTCAAAAAGATATTTATAACAACGTACTGCCAAGGCGTTCAAGAGATCAGGCGGAAACAATAAAGGAAAAAGACATTAACCAGCTTAAGGAAGGTGATCTTATCTTCTTTTCATTTGGCGGCGGCCCGGTTGACCATGTTGGAGTTTATCTCAACGACCATTATTTTGTTCATGCCTCCACTACAAGGGGCGTCGTTGTAGATGACATGAACCTTCCTGCTTATCAAAAGGCGTTGATAAAAGTGGGCTCATTTAAGAATTAACTATGAAATCTGAGAAACAAGATTCATTCTGGTCAAAGTATAAACGTTTTGCTACAACCGAACTACTGATGTATCTTATCATGATCATCGGCATCGCCCTTGGCCTCATTATTCTCAGTTAGTCTTTAATACAACTTTGCCATTGTCATCGATGTTCGCCGAACTGAAAAAATTCATCAGCTCAATATATTTTTCGGAAGGATAGGTACCGCTGTTCAATACAAGGCGCCTGTTGCAGATCAATTTTTTGCCCTCCTGTTTTATGGTAAAGCTATAGCTTCCAAAGGGAGAAACCATCATCCTGTCCTTAGGTTTTACCTCAATAACATACCCATCAGGCAGGTTATAAATTATTTCATCCTCGTCGGTGTAGCCCCTGTTAATGTAAACAGGCTGAACCCTATTTTTAACTTCCGGAATAGTGCCGGACTTATTAAAGGCATTTGGAATAAGATAAACTCTGCTATTGGTTCTTGGTGCATAACTCTGTATCGTCAGCTCAAGCGATTCCAAAGTAACAGGGTTTTCGGTTTTTTTCTGTATCAGTTTAAAATTCGTGAAATCGATATTGTCAATGTCATACTCCTTTTTTAGCAACTTCAGCTGCTCTGAATACGGTTCGCCTATCATGCGCGCATAATTATCATACTGCGAACCATAAAACTCAGTTTGAAGTTTCCCAATGATATTTCCCTCGGCATCGAGAGTCAGTTCCGCTTTTCGCTTCAATAAATTGATATTTGTATTCAGAGACGGCGTTTTCAAAACTTTTCCACCAGTTTCGGTACAAGCCAGTACCAATCTGTCATCTGTAAAATCGCCGAGATAGCCAAAAGGAGCTTCCTGGCTGGTACACTCCAACCATGTTGTATCGCTCTTCAGCGGCACACATAATATGATGTGGTTTCCCTGGTCCATACTTGCAAATTCAGGATCCAGACTTTTTTTCATGCTGCCTGCTTCAACCACACAATACTCACTTTTAATGCCAGCAGCATTTAAAAGGCTCTGGGTATAATTGACCAGGGCTTTGCAATCACCATAAGACAAGCGCTGCACGTCCATTGCAGAAAAAGGCTTAAAGCCACCAATTCCAACCTGAACGCTAATATACCTGGTTTTTTTCTGCATATATTCATACACCATTTTTGTTTTGTCTTTGTCGCTGCCGGCATCTTTTACCAGGTTCTTTATTTCCGCAATTACAGCCGGAGAAAGGGTTTGCTGGCTTTTTAGGAGATCATTATATACCCATCTGCCCAGTTCATCCCAATTTTTATAGGTCCCTTTATATCCGTAATAACTAAACTGTTCGGCGGCTATTTTTACATGAGTCAGGTATTTCCCCGGATCCGGGGCATAAGGCTCATACTTAAAGGCAGGAAGATTTGTTACCTTCCATGTTCTGCTATATGATTTCTCAGACCTGAGCTCTTCAGGATTTCCTATATAATTGTATTCCTTTACCCGGATTTTATCATCTGGTTTGCATATAAATGTATAGCTGCTGTTTTCTACAGAAAGATCTGAGTAGGGATTTGCGTACCAATCGGGGATGATCAGATTCTGCTTAAAGCGAAGCTCGTATTCGTAAACAATAGTGTAAGGATAAGCTAATGAACTTGGTGAATACCTTTTTATCCGGTCATCTTCGAACAACGAAAAGTCGCTTACCGCGCTTTCATCCAGAAAATCAGTTTGAGAGAATTTACCTGTGGGTATTCCAGATGCATTATAGACTATTCCCCTGACAGATTTAATGGCTGTATTCTTATTGTAGTTTAACACCAGAGCTGCCCTGCCGTCGCCATTTTTATTCAACACAGTGATGGCTTTTTTAACATTCATCACAACATTTTCAGGTGTGCGCATATCAATAGTCATATTCATGGTTCTGATTACAGCACTGGCACGGCTTTTTAAAAGCTGCGGGATATTGTCAGTGCTAAAGTCCTGCTGAACCTGTGAAAAACCGTTCGTAGCGAATGCAGTAATCCAGATGAAGAGCATTAATCCCTTAACCATAGTCTATTTAGTTTTTTTGAGCACAAAATCTGTCTTTTGCAATTGTATGATTCTACTGTAAAATTCCTTCAGCGCCAGATATTCACCCTTTGAATAAATCGGCTTGCTGAGCTGAAAGAGCTGGCTGTAATTTAGAACCTTGCCCTCTTCTGCCGCCTTAAATACATACTTTCCACCGCTATTGGCGAGCACCATCGATAAATCCTTTGGCTTGTCCGTGATGCTGAAATTCTCCGGTAATCTGATCACAGCCGTGATCCTCACCTCTTTAGCAGACCCTAAGTCAACAGGATAAGTCCTTTCATTCAGATTGAAAGGATTCTTGCTGATGCGGTCGATAAAGAACGCATTATAAAAGAGCTGATCAAGATTCATATTGTCAAAAACCTTCATTTCGATTTCATAAGTTTCAGTGAGGGGATTAGCTAAACTGTCCGCATTTTCAATATTGTGCTTAATGATGCTGATGGTTGGCATTTGCTCATCAAATTTCTCTACATATTCATCAACAGAGTTGGCCTGTCCGATCTGCTGTCGTTTTCTCAATGCCGCATAACCAAGGGAAGTTATACTCATCTTACCGTTAATTTTTCCTTCGGATGTAAGCTGAGCATCAAGGCTATATAGAGTCGACTCTTTCTGGGCTGCTTTCAAGGGATACCAATAAGAAGGCTTTTTTAGATTTATTACTCTGCCCTCACCATTGATGCATTGCAGAGGCAGCATACCTATGGGCAGGTAAGGCTGCGTGGCATCCAGTAAATAACTGTTATCTCCGATGTTTAACTTTGCAACAACATAATTGAAATCTGAAAGAATAGGGTAAAGGCTGTTAACCGTTCCGTTTGCCCTGGTAGAAAGGATCAGAGCTTCGGCATCAAGACCGGCTGCGGATAGCGCGGATACCAGCGCAAGATTAATATCTGCCGTATTTCCAGACCGCTGCGCCAGTGCTTTTTTAATGGTGTTTTCACTATATATACCGATAAAACCATTAAATTTTATGTTCTTTCTAATGTAATCGTATACAGCGTTTGCCTTGCTCAGAGAATCGGTAGTTCCCTTAAGTATTTCAGGCATCAGGTCCTGAAAAACATTTTTAATCTTTAGCTGACCGCCGAATGATTTTTCAGAAACCAGTTCATCATCCACATCCTTCCAGGATTTGGTCACATTTTCATTCTTTCCGCTGTTAAGATCGAAATAATCGGAAAGTTCATAGTAGATCGCAGATTTAAAATTACTGGCGGCGGTCATATACTCTTCCTCCACAAGCGCAGGTACATTTTTCATGATGTAAGTCATTCTGGAGCAATCGTATGCTTTGCCGGCCACCCGAAGACACTCCCTTGCAATTTGTCCGCTGGTTGAATCCAGTTTTTTAGATCCCCTTAAAGTAGCGTTGTAAGTATATATCGCCGGAATATAAGCAATATACTCGCTGCGCAGCTTAGGGATGTCCGATTGAAAATCCCAGCTCTTAAAATTAAAAACATAAGGAATCTTCAGGTGATAACGGTATTCAATTATGCTACCCTCCTTTAAGTTCGGCATCGTAAACTTCGTTAGATTGTAATATTTATTTACCTTTTCAGTAAAAATACTCTTCCTGTCGAGCTCGTGTCTTTGCAGATCACCATTAATATAATTGAATGTCGTTGCGGAAAGTTCAGATATTTCATCTTCCCTGTCACTATAGATTCTCCTGGGGATTACAATGTTGCCACTCTTGAAACCGTTTTTGTTAAAGATTCTGATTTTCACATGGTACAGGAAATCTATATACATATAGCCATTGTTCTCGTCGAAGTGCACAGACGATTCGCCATATTCCCTGATCACAACAGCGTTCGCGTTGCTGTCGACCGAGGTATTCTTTAAATTCACATCGCTGCCGATGATCTTGCCGTATTCGAAGTTCTGGGCATTTGCCCGATTGGAAATCAGGGAAAGGAAAACCAGGAGAGGTAAATAATATTTCATAAAAGCGTTTGTTTGGTACTGCAAGATAAATTTAGTTAATCAAAATAAAAAAGGACTTTCATTTTTTCCGGGCAATTAGGACATTATTAAATAAGTTAGTGATTAACGAATGATTTTTACGACTTTTGAGACGCTACAAAACGTTAATGATGAAATTGAATTTAAACCGTCCGCTTGCTTTTTTTGATTTAGAAACTACCGGAGTAAATGTTGGCGCAGACCGCATTGTGGAGATTGCCATATTGAAAGCTATGCCAGATGGTACAGAGATCATAAAAGCTTTGCGCATCAATCCTGAAATGCCGATTCCGCTACACTCTTCGCTGATCCACGGCATTTATGATAAAGATATCGCAGACCAGCCTACCTTTAGCGCAGTTGCTCAGGAACTTTCCGATTTTATAGGCGACGCAGACCTTGCAGGGTACAATTCAAACCGGTTTGATATTCCGGTACTGCTCGAAGAGTTCTTGAGGGCAGGAGTGGACTTCGACATGTCAGACAGAAAATTCGTAGATGTTCAAAACATCTTTCACCAGATGGAGCAGCGTACGCTTCGTGCAGCATATAAGTTTTACTGTGATAAAGATATCATCAACGCTCACTCTGCAGAAGCAGATATTGTAGCTACTTATCAGGTGTTGCTGGCCCAGTTGGACAGATATAAAGATAGCGATTTTGAAGACAAGCAAGGCAGAATCTCTAAGCCGGTACAAAACAGTGTAGATGCGCTGCATATTTTTACCAATATGAACAAAACCGTCGACTTTGCCGGCCGGATGGTGTACAATGAGAATGACGAAGAGATCTTCAACTTCGGTAAGCACAAGGGTAAAACTGTAGAACAAGTATTTAACATAGAACCAAGTTACTATGCCTGGATGATTCAGGGTGATTTTCCTTTGTTTACCAAGAAGAAACTGACTGAGATCTGGAACAGGTGGAGCAAAAAAAAGGATCAGGCAAAGCAGGGAAAGCAGCAGCAGAACCCAGGTCAACAACGTCCTCAGGCTAGTGCTCAGCAGGTTCAGCCGGCGCAGGCCAGACCTCAGCCTAATTCCAGACCTCAGGAGCAACCTAGAAAGGAAAAACCAACCGCTGCTGTCACAAACGATATGCTGGAACAACTTAAAATGAAGTTTGGAAAATAAGGTCCGGTGAAGATCAGATCTTATTAAGAAATATAAAAACCGGTCAGTCGAGTTTCTTTATAAAATCAATGTTTCTGGTGAGACCCTTAAATTTTGTACGCTTTACGGCAGAGTTTTTAAAAATCTGTTTAAAAACATCTTCTGTAATGTCCAGCCAATCTTCGCGTCTCATGTTTAACATTCCCTCATTTGGCATAAATTCTGGTTCTGAATGCGGGCTGGAAAATCTGTTCCAGGGGCATACATCCTGACAAATATCACATCCGAACATCCAATTCTCCATCTTGTCATTGAAACTTTGAGGGATTTCATCCCTAAGTTCAATGGTTAGATAGGAAATGCATTTTTTAGCGTCAATGATGAAAGGAGAAAGGATGGCATCAGTAGGGCAGGCATCAATACATTTCGTACAGGTTCCGCAATGATCCGTTTGAAACGGGCTGTCGTATTCCAGATGGAGGTCTACAATCAGTTCGGCCAGAAAGAAAAAGGAACCATTTTTTTTGCTGATCAGATTGCTGTTCTTTCCTATCCAGCCAATACCCGATTTTTTGGCCCAGGCCTTGTCCAGAACCGGCGCCGAATCTACAAAAGCCCGTCCGCTCACCTCGCCGATGTGTTCAGAAATGAAACTGAGCAATTCGAATAATTTATCCTTGATCACCATGTGATAATCCTTTCCGTAAGCATATTTTGAAATCTTAGGCGCGTGCGGATCAGTTTGTTCTTTCTGTGGGAAGTAATTTAGGGTTAATGAGATTACAGATTTGGCATCATCTACGAGCAGCCTTGGATCCAGCCGTTTATCAAAATGGTTCTCCATATAAGACATTTCCCCATGCATATTATTGTTCAGCCATTTTTCCAGCCTTGGCGCCTCTTCCTGAAGGAATTCAGCTTTGGCAATACCACATTGCATGAAGCCCAGCCTGGTGGCCTCATCTTTTATCAATTTACTGTATTTAGCCGGATTGCTTAACATTTCATGCAAAGATAAACCTTTGTCATCAAAAACTTTTCAACAGGGTATCTGTTATAACCTAGAATAAACTCAAGTATTTACTTTAAACTAAACGCTGAAATCATGGAAGATATAGAATCAAAACATACTGAAGATCCGAATAAGCCCCACAAGCCGATAGAACATGATTATGCCAAACACGAAGCAGATCCCGGACCATCGCCTCAGGCGGTAAACGAGTATAACGACAAGGGAGCGGGCCCTGCGATGAAGTGGATTATCCCTGTGATCGTAGTTGTATTACTCATTTTGTGGTTTATATTTTTTAGAAACAATACATCAGCACAATAAGAGATTCCTATAAGTCAATAACTACCTAAACATAAAAGGCTCAATGCAGATTGCAAAGAGCCTTTTTTAAAAAAGCTTTCCCATCTGGCCCGGAAAACTCCTGTTCAAATGTTTATATGCAGCTTCAGTAGTTTCTCTGCCACGCGAAGTACGCATCAGAAACCCCTCCTGAATTAAAAAGGGCTCATAAACTTCCTCTATAGTTCCTTCATCTTCTCCTACAGCGGTAGCAATCGTTTTCAGCCCTACAGGTCCACCCTTGAACTTATCAATTATCGTAACCAAAATCTTATTGTCCATCTCATCCAGACCATGCTCGTCTACGTTCAGGGCATTTAAAGCGTAACGTGCAATCTCTGTATCGATCTGTCCGTTGCCTTTAATCTGTGCAAAATCCCGTGTTCTTCTCAGCAGTGCATTTGCAATACGAGGTGTACCACGGCTTCTTCTGGCAATTTCATAGGCCCCTTCATCAGTAATCGGTGTTTTCAGTATCTCCGATGAGCGCAGTACAATGGTTGTTAATAATTTGGCATCGTAATAAGCCAGCCGGCTGTTGATACCGAACCTCGCCCTTAAAGGTGCAGTTAGCAAGCCGGATCTTGTTGTAGCACCAACCAGGGTAAAAGGATTCAGGTTGATCTGTACCGATCGGGCATTAGGGCCGCTTTCCAGCATAATGTCGATTTTAAAATCCTCCATTGCCGAGTACAGATATTCTTCTACCAGCGGGCTCAGCCTGTGGATCTCATCGATAAATAATATATCTCCGGCATCCAGATTCGTCAGCAGGCCAGCGAGGTCACCCGGCTTGTCAAGTACCGGACCAGAAGTGATTTTAATACCTACCGCCATCTCGTTGGCGATAATATAAGATAAAGTAGTTTTTCCTAATCCCGGAGGGCCATGCAATAAGACGTGATCCAGCGGTTCACCCCTGAGCTTAGCCGCTTTTACGAAAATTTTCAGGTTTTCCATCACCTTTTCCTGCCCTGTAAAGTCTTCAAAAGCCTGCGGACGCAGTACCTTTTCGATATCGCGTTCTATCGGAGATAAACTCTCAGCAGAAGGATCAAGATTTTCGTTCATGTTGTAAAGTTAGTATAAAAGCGGAGCAAATAAATACTATTTGCTAAATTTAATAGCAACCCGACTGTCTTTTATACCATTAGAATAATCGTAAAATCCAGTGCCCGACTTTACACCTTTATTGCCGGCATTCACCATGTTAACCAATAGCGGGCAAGGCGAATATTTCGGGTTTCCGAACCCGTCGTGAAGTACGCCCAGGATAGCCAGGCAAACATCCAGTCCAATGAAATCGGCCAGTTGCAGTGGTCCCATAGGGTGCGCCATACCCAGTTTCATAACGGTATCTATTTCTTCTACGCCAGCCACACCTTCATAAAGCGTAGCAATTGCTTCGTTAATCATAGGCATCAATATCCTGTTGGCCACAAAACCCGGGTAATCATTAACTTCCACAGGAGTTTTGTCCAGTTTTTTTGAAAGATCCATTACAATCCCAGTAGTCTCATCACTGGTAGAATAACCTCTGATTACTTCTACAAGCTTCATTACCGGCACAGGGTTCATGAAATGCATGCCAATTACCTTTTCTGCCCTATGGGTTACAGAAGCAATCAGTGTGATGGAGATGGATGATGTATTGCTGGCCAAAATTGCTTCCGGTCTTGCGAATGCATCCAGCTCCCTGAAAATTTTTAATTTAAGTTCCTGGTTTTCTGTAGCAGCCTCAACAATCAGATCAGCTGTAGCGATACCCTCCTTGAGATCGGTAAAAATAGTTATGTTCGATAAGGTAGCAGCCTTTTCCGCTTTAGATATGGTCCCTTTGGTCACCTGTCTTTCCAGATTTTTATCAATAGTTCCGAGTGCCTTCGATAAAGCATCATCGCTGATATCTACCAGACTTACCTGGTAACCAAATTGTGCAAAAGTATGGGCTATACCATTGCCCATGGTACCTGAGCCGATCACCGAAATTTGTTTCATGGTGCTAATCTATTGATTATCCACGAGCCCTCCACAAGATCGTAAATAATTCTGTCGTGCAGCCTGCTGGGTCTGCCCTGCCAGAACTCAATTTTTGTGGGCTCTACGAGGTATCCGCCCCAGTTTAATGGCCGCGGAATCTCCTGCTCCTTATATTTTTCGGTTAGTTCAGCTACGCTTTGTTCCAATAACGTCCTGTCGCTGATGACCTTACTTTGAGGCGAAGCGGCCGCACCGATCTGGCTTCCCACCGGACGGGAATGAAAATAATCTGCCGACGCCTGGTCAGAAATCTTGCTCACGACACCTTCAATACGTACCTGTCTTTCCAGCTCTGCCCAGAAAAAAACCAAAGCAGCCTGAGGGTTTTCTGCAAGATGCTGACCCTTGTTGCTCTCATAATTGGTGAAGAAAACAAAGCCGTCATGGTCTACCCCCTTTAGCAATACAATTCTTGCCGAAGGCCTGCCAAAACGGTCTGCCGTAGCCAGCGTCATTACATTTGGCTCATACAAGCGCGCATGAACCGCATCCTTAAACCATTTCTGAAACTGAAGTATCGGGTTGGCATCCACCTCATGTTCTGCCAGCTCTGCTGCGCGATAATCTTGGCGTAAGTTTTGTATGTTTTCTTTTGTTAACTCCATGTTCAAAAATAAGGGTTAAGTTTATTTATTTTCTAAATCTCTGAAATGTTAAGTCGAATAGCGCCATCCTCAGGTAAATTATTAATCTCAGAACCATTTTTGATGGATCCAAATTTCCAGCGCTCTGTAGTTTTTCTCACCCAGCATCACGAAGAGGGAACCATCGGGTTTATATTGAACCATCCAAGTGCTTTAATACTCAGTGATCTGATCCCTGAACTGGCAAATGCCAACTTCCCTGTTTATGTAGGAGGTCCCGTGGCTAACGATACCGTACATTTTATTCATCGTTGTTACGATAAGCTGAATGATGGCGAAGAAATCGCTAAAGGAATCTATTGGGGAGGGAATTTTGAGGCATTAAGAGTGCTGATTGACAACCATGAAATAGACCAGAGCGAGATCAAATTCTTTATCGGCTATTCAGGCTGGGCCGAAGAGCAGCTACAAAACGAAATTGTAGAAAATACCTGGATCGTATCAGACCAGTACCATCCGGATATCGTATTTTCAAACAATGAAGAAGAGGTCTGGCGCGAAGTAATCGTTAACCTCGGGCCTAAATTTGCGCATGTCAGCAAATTTCCGCAAGACCCAAATCTGAATTAACGCACCGCTATAGCCTGCCGGAATTAACCCTCCAGTTCGGCCGCACTTTCTTCCACCTTCCTGCGCAATTCATCTTTATAGGCCTGCATTTTAGCAGCCAGACCTGCATCTGCAGTAGAAAGAATCTGCACGGCAAGCAAGCCCGCATTTTTTGCAGCATTCAGGGCTACGGTAGCCACAGGGATACCATTTGGCATTTGCAAAATAGACAGTATGGAATCCCATCCATCAATAGAGTTAGAAGACTTAACAGGTACGCCGATTACGGGAAGAACTGTGATCGAAGCCACCATGCCCGGCAAATGGGCGGCGCCACCGGCACCGGCAATAATTACTTTTAAGCCCCTTGACGCTGCCTTTTTCGCATAGTCAAACATCCTGTCGGGGGTTCTGTTTGCTGACACAACAGTCATTTCAAATTCAACACCGAATTCTTTAAAAACATCTGCCGCATCCTGCATGATGTGAAGATCAGATTTGCTGCCCATTATTATGCCTACTTGTATGCTCATCAGGATATTACTTTTAATGTGTTTTTTATATAATTTGCTTTTTCGATAGCCCCCTCACGGTTTTGGTCTACCACGGTAATGTGGCCCATTTTACGGAACGGCTTGGTATATTTCTTACCATATAGATGAACATACACCCCATCCAGCGCCAGAATTTTTTCCAGTCCGCTGTATTTGGCTACGCCATCGTGGCCTTTTTCACCCAGCAGGTTGATCATTACCGCATTGCTAATCGATCTGGTATCTCCCAGCGGAAGGTTAAATATTGCCCTAAGGTGCTGTTCAAACTGAGAAACATAATTTCCTTCTATCGTATGGTGGCCGCTGTTGTGCGGTCTTGGTGCAAGTTCGTTCACCAGGATGTTGCCATCACGGGTAACAAACATCTCTACAGCCAACAGCCCGGTAATGTTCAACGAATTAGCGATGTTTTTCGCAATTGTTTCGGCCCTTTGCTGCAATGCCTCAGGATAAGTAGAAGGAGAAATCAGGAACTCGACCAGATTAGCTTCCGCATTGAACTCCATTTCAACCATCGGGAAAGTCTTCACGTCCCCATTCGGATTTCTGGCCACAATCACGGCAATCTCTTTTTCGAAATCTACCATCTCTTCGATCAGACAAGGCGCATCAAATGCATTTTCTATATCTGCAATATTGTTAACCTTCATTACGCCTTTTCCATCATAACCGTCACGACGTTGCTTCAGTATATAAGGGAAAGAAAAATGGCTGTTGCGGATATCCTCTTTTGTGTTTACCAGCTGAAATGCTGCAGTAGGGATGTTATTTTCTTTGAAAAACTGTTTTTGTACACCCTTGTCCTGAATCAGACGGATCACTCTCGCCTGGGGATAAACCAGCTTACCTTCTTTTTCCAGTTGGTCCAGCGCTTCAATATTTACTTTTTCTATTTCTATAGTAATGATATCTGCTTTTTTACCGAAGTTATAAACGGTATCAAAATCAGTAATGGAGCCACATTCAAAGTAATTCGCAATGTGTTTGCAGGGCGCATCGGTATCCGGATCTAAAATTAAAGTGGTCAGATTGTAATTGATGGCTTCCTGGATCAGCATCCTGCCGAGCTGGCCACCACCCAGTACCCCCAATTTCAAATCACTTATTTGTTTTGCCATATCTATATGAAAAAGTTATGCTTATTTTGCACAAAAATAACAATATTAA
>Ga0126314_10000755_pt1 | contig 15493 bp, 19 predicted proteins | sample Plot105B_FD_92535 | JGI IMG/M metagenome (GOLD analysis project Ga0126314, IMG submission 92535) | Serpentine soil microbial communities from UC McLaughlin Reserve, CA, USA - Plot105B | ecosystem: Environmental > Terrestrial > Soil > Grasslands | place: USA: UC McLaughlin Reserve, Lake County...
GCCAAACCAGCTGTTGGGCAGGCCAATGCTGGCGCCCGCGTGCGTCTTCGGGCTGAGGCCGGCCGCAACGCGGAGGCGCAGATAGTCGTCGACGGAGGGTGTTCTGGGGACGATTTCGTAGTCGCCGCTCATAGCCGCTGCATCAGCCGCGTTAACATCATCAGGCCCTCGGGCCAGGGGCCATGGCCGGACTCCACATTGATATGCCCCGCTTCGCCCGCCTGGTGAAAATCCGAGCCCCAGCAGTTCGCGAATTCCACCGCCCGCTCGAGGCTTACATAGGGGTCGTTGCTCGAGGCGACGACCATGGACGGGAAGGGCAGAGGATCGCGCGGGATTGGCCGGAAGACATAGGTTGCCTCGGGCGCTGCCGGGCTCAACTCGACATCCGTCGGGGCCACGAGAAAGGCGCCGCGCACGTTGTCGGGCAGGCGCGGCGCTGCATGCACCACGGCCGAAACCGAGGTCGAATGCGCGACCAGCACCACCGGCCGCGTCGTCAGGCGGCAGGCTTGGTCGATGGTCTCAATCCAGTCGTCGGCGTCCGGCTCCCACCAGTCTGCCTGTTCGACAATGGCAGCCGTCGCCATTTTTTCAGCCCAGCGGGTTTGCCAGTGACCTAGTTTGATGCCGCCAAGCCCGGGCAGGATCAGGATATCGGTGTCCGCAATCTTCATTCGCCAAATACCCGACGGAAAATCGTTTCCACATGCTTGAGGTGGTAGCCGTCGTCGAACATGTCGTCGATCTGCGCGTCGCTGAGCGTCACGGCGTCATCGCCCTTTAGATTTTGCGCAAAAAGCCCGGTCCGGTCGCCGCGATGTTCCCAGACCTTCATGGCATTGCGCTGCACGGCGGAATAGGAATCCTCGCGGCTATAGCCGGCCTGGGTCAGCGCCAGCAGCACGCGCTGCGAGTTGTGCAGCCCACCCAGGAGGTCGAGGTTTTTGCGCATGTTTTCGGGATAGACGACCAGCTTGTCGATGACGCCCGTCAGGCGCGCCAGCGCGAAGTCGAGGGTGATGGTCGCATCCGGCCCGATCATGCGCTCGACCGAGGAGTGCGAGATGTCGCGCTCATGCCAGAGTGCCACGTTTTCGAGCGCCGGGGTCACCATGCCGCGCACGAGGCGCGCCAGCCCGGTGAGGTTTTCCGTCAGCACCGGGTTACGCTTGTGCGGCATCGCCGACGAGCCCTTCTGGCCGGGCGAGAAGAACTCTTCGGCTTCCAGCACTTCGGTGCGCTGCAGGTGGCGGATTTCCACGGCGACGCGTTCGATCGAGGATGCGATCACGCCCAGCGTCGCGAAGAACATGGCGTGGCGATCGCGCGGGATCACCTGGGTCGAGACCGGCTCGATGGCGAGCCCGAGCTTTTCGGCCACGTATTCTTCGACCTGCGGATCGATATTGGCAAAGGTGCCGATGGCCCCCGAAATGGCGCAGGTCGCGATTTCGTCGCGCGCCACGACGAGGCGAGCGCGGTTGCGGGTGAATTCGGCATAGGCTTCGGCGAGCTTGACGCCAAAGGTCGTCGGCTCGGCGTGGATGCCGTGGCTGCGGCCGATGGTGATGGTGTTCTTGTGCTCCATGGCCCGGCGCTTCAGCGCCGCGAGGAGAGCGTCGATATCGCCGAGGAGAATCTCCGCGGCGCGCTTCATCTGCACCGACAGGGTCGTGTCGAGAATGTCGGATGAGGTCATGCCCTGGTGCACGAAGCGCGCGTCGGGGCCGACGATTTCCGAAAGATGCGTCAGGAAGGCGATGACGTCGTGCTTGGTGGTGCGCTCGATCTCGTCGATGCGCTCGACATCAAAACCATAGTCACCCAACTCAGCCTTGCGGGCGTTCATCACGTCCCAGATCTTGTCGGCGCTTTCCCTGGGCACGACACCGAGTTCGGCCAGTTTGGACGTCGCATGCGCCTCGATTTCGAACCAGATGGCGAAGCGGGTCTCGGCGGACCAGTTGGCAACCATTTCGGGTCGGGAATAGCGCGGAATCATGGGCTTGGCCTCGAACGTTCAGAAGTGGAGTCAGGCGATGCGGCTGGTCGCCGCGTCACGAATGGCCGCAATGCGACCGGCATAGGTTTTGGGATCGTTGCCGGCGTAGACGGCCGAACCGGCCACCAGCACATTGGCTCCGGCATCGACGACGGCGCGAGCATGTTCGGCGGTGACGCCGCCATCGACCTCGAGATCGATATCCCGCCCGCCGATCAGCGCCTTGGCCTGTGCGATCTTGTTGATGGCCTCGGGGATGAAACTCTGGCCACCGAAGCCGGGATTGACTGACATCACGAGGACGAGGTCGACATCATCGATCACATGCTGGATGACCGAAACCGGCGTTGCAGGATTGAGCGCTACACCGGCCTTCTTGCCGAGCGCGCGAATGGCCTGCAGCGAACGATGGAGGTGCGGCCCCGCCTCGGCATGGACGGTGATGATATCGGCCCCACCCTTGGCAAAGTCTGCGAGATAGGCATCGGTCGGCGCGATCATCAGGTGGCAGTCGAACACCTTGTCCGTCACCCCGCGGATCGACTTCATTACCGGCGCGCCAAAGCTGATATTGGGAACGAAGTGACCATCCATCACGTCGATATGGATATAGTCCGCGCCGGCCTCGACGATCGCCCGGACTTCATCCCCCAGCCGCGAAAAGTCGGCGGACAGGATGGATGGCGCGATGCGAAGGGGGCGCGTGGACATGCAGGGACACCTCTGCCGGCAACAATGACTTGGGCATGGCTGCTATAGGCAAGTCATTGCCTTGGGGCAAGCACTAGCACTCTGAGCCTTTGGGAGAACAGATTCGATGACGACATTGAGGAGCGAGACGCTGAGCGTGTCTATCGAGCGCAATTGGCGCGACGTCTACGCCTATGCCGCCGAGCCGGCCAATATGGTCCACTGGGCAGCTGGTCTCGGCGGAGGATTTTCGGGCGAGGGACTCGAATGGACGGCCAGCGATCCCGGCGGCAACTCCGTCCGCATTCGTTTCACCCAAAGCAATGAGTTCGGCGTCCTCGATCATGACGTCTTCGTGGGCGGGCGTATCGTCCATGTGGCCCTGCGCGTCATGCCCAATGGCGATGGGGCCGAAGTCACCTTCCTGTTGCTGCAGGAGAACGGCATGACCGATGCCGAGTTCGATCGCGACGCGGCGGCAGTCCGGAAGGACCTCGCGACCCTCAAGCAGATCCTCGAGACCAGCGCGTAGCTGTTGAAAAGACGCCCTGTCGCGGGACTCAGCGGGCACGGTCGGTTCATATCGTCGCCGGATAGGCCGCCGAGGATGTGCAATGGACTGGAGCCGACTGCTTTGCGATCAACGCCTCGGCAGCACGAATAATGCGGCGCAGGCGAGCCGGTCGATCTTCGTGCAGGATCACGATCGCATCGTCTTCTCCGCGCCCTTCCGCCGTCTTGCCAACAAGACGCAGGTTCAGCCGCTCTATGAGCACGACCATGTGCACCATCGACTGATCCATTCCATCGAGGTCAGCAGCGTCGGCCGCTCGCTCGCCATGCGCATCGGTCATTGGCTGGTCGAGGAGGGGCATATCGCCCGCGGCGACGAGCATACTCTCGCTGATATCGTCCAGGCTGCCTGCGTCGCACATGACATCGGCAATCCGCCATTCGGCCATTCCGGCGAGGATGCCATGGGCGCCTGGTTTGCCGAGCGCTTTTCCGAGGAGGGTAGCCTCGCGGCCCGGCTCGATCTGGCGCTACGCCCCGAATTCACCGCCTTCGAGGGCAATGCGCAGGGTTTTCGCATCCTCACCCGGCTTGAAATGCGCCGCAATGACGGTGGCATGCGTCTCTCCAAGGCGACGCTGGGCGCCTTCATGAAATATCCGATTACCGCCAAAATCCGCGCCGCCGTGACAGCGCAGGGTGAGGCCGGCTATGCGGGTCTCAAGAAATTCGGCGTCTTCGACAGCGAAGCATCTCTCTTCGAGGATGTGGCCACGTCGCTGGGCCTGCCCGAAGAGCGCATCGGCGAAGACAAGTGGTGGCGGCGCCACCCGCTGGTCTTCGTGGTCGAGGCCGCTGACGACATCTGCTACAACATCGTCGATATCGAGGACGCTTTCACCACCGGAGAGCTCTCCTATGACAAGGTCGTCGCTATCCTGTCTGAGGCGGCAAGGCCGCGCGATGGTGGCACGGGCGATCGAAACCAGGCCGAGCATGTGGCAATGCTGCGCGCCATGGCCATCGGCAATGCCATCGACAGCTGCGTCACGGCCTTCCAGGCGCACTACGCCAGCATCATGGCCGGCACCTTTTCAGGCGCCCTGACCGAACTCTGCACGATGGCGCCGGTCTTCGAGAACATGCGCAAACTCTCGACCGACCACATCTTCACCGCCCGGCGCAAAACTGAACTCGAAGTTTCAGGCCGCCGGATCATCGGCAATGTGATGTCGGGCATTCTTCCGGTCTACGAGGAACTCGCCGCGGTGGGATGGGACCAAGAGCAATTGGGCTCGCGATCGCTGCAGCTCGTCCGGGCGCTCGATCTCGATCTGCGCGATCTGTCGACGCCAGCCGAAGCGCTGCACGCCTTGGCCGACTTCACCTCGGGCATGACCGATCGCTATGCCTTGCGCATTTCGAAAATGCTCTCGGGTCACTAGCAGGCCGGGAGGCGCCTCACATAATCTTGAAGCGACGCCGTGGCGCATTGCCTTCGGCCGAAGCCGCGCTAAACAGGTGCGGAATTGGAGCGTCCAACCGTGGAATTTTCCCTGCCCCTCGTCATCGGTGCCGGGGTGCTGAGCTTCCTCAGCCCTTGCGTGCTGCCGCTGGTGCCGCCCTATCTCACCTATATGAGCGGGGCGAGTTTTGACCAGTTGCGTGCCGAGGCCGATGGGCCGGGCACGCTGACGCTCAAGGCCGCGTTTACCTCGATCTTCTTCATCCTCGGTTTTTCCGTCGTCTTCGTCACGCTTGGCGCCACGGCAACCGCCTTCGGCCAGGTCTTCCGCCAGCTCTTGCCCATCCTGACCCCGGTCGCCGGCATCGTCATCATCGCCATGGGGCTGCATTTCCTCGGCGTCTATCGCTTCGCCATTCTCGATCGGCAGTTGCGCCACAACGGCCCCGGTGTGGCCTCCGGTCCGCTTGGCGGGTTCCTCCTCGGGCTCGCCTTCGCGATCGGCTGGACGCCCTGCATCGGCCCGGTGCTTGCCGCCATCCTGTCGGTCGCCGCCAGCCGCGAGACCGCCTGGGAGGGCGCCTCGCTCCTCGGCCTCTACTCGCTCGGATTGGGCGTGCCGTTCTTCCTCGCGGGCATCGCCATCGGCCCCTTTCTCACCTTCTTCCAGTCCTTCAAGAAGCATCTTCACACTGTGGAAAGGGTGATGGGCGGGATTCTGGTGGTCACCGGCGTGCTGTTCATCACGGGCAATTTCACCCGCATTTCCTTCTGGTTCCTTGAGACGTTCCCGGTTCTCGCCAATTTCGGCTAGGGCAAGGATTTCTTAACCCTGGAATCTTTTCCGCCCCAACCCTCAGTATTGCTCCGTAATCTTCAGCGGGGATTTACCCGCATGAGCAAGACTGAGCCGGTCTATTGGGGGCGAGGAAATGGCTTTGGCAGACATGAACGGCCAGCCACTATTGCGCGCTATCACCGCTGAGGATGCCGTCATCGGCGCCGCGGACCGCTCCGTCATGCGCACGCGCTTTGCCATTTCGGCGCGTCTCACCCGCAATATCGAAGAGACTGAAGCGGTCTGGAAGAGCCTTGCCGCCGGTCCAATGGAATCGCCGGGACAGAGCTACGAGTTCATCCGCCTCTGGATTGCCGACCGCAAGATCGGCCCTGCCGACCAGGCCTTCGTCATCGGCGAAGTCGATGGCAAGCCGGTCGCGCTGCTGCCGCTGCATCGTCGGCGCATGGCCGGGCTTACCGTCTACAAGTGGTTTCCGCGCTCGCAGGTCGGCGCTTATGCTCCCGTGTCCGATTACGAGGCGCTCTCCGAACTCGGCTCCGAGGGTCGTGCCGCGCTCTGGTCGGCAATGATTGGCGAACTCAAGGACGCCGATTGCGTCTATCTCCGCGCCATTCCAGAAGAAAATTCAGGTCACGGCCCGCTCTTTTCCGAGCTTGGCACGGCGCTCGCGGTGGAAACGCTCTATCGCTCCGAATTTCCCTCGTGGGAGGAGTGCGACAAGCTGCAGCGCAGCCGTAGCCGCCGCAAGCATGATCGCCAGCAAGGCGACCGGCTCGATGCGCTTGGCCAGGTCGATTTCGAGCTGATCACCGATCCCGCCCTTGGCTTGCCGGCGATCGACGTCATGTTCCGCCAGCGTTCGGCCCGCTTCAAGGTTCAGGGGATTCGCGACACCTTCGTCGAGGACCACCTGACCGGTTTTTACAAGGCCGCCATGCTGCCCCAATCGGGCATCGACGTGCGCCTCCACGTCCTCCGCCTCAACGGCGACATCGTCGCCGTGCGCTACAATGTCGTCGAGGGCGATCGCATGTTCTGCCTCATCTCCTCGATGAGCGCCGATCCCTCGATTCAGGTCGGCTCGCCGGGCAAGCAGTGCCTCCTGCGCGTCATGCAATCGGTCTTTGATTCCGGCATCCGCGTCTTCGACATGGGCTCGGGATTCACCGACGAAAAGCGCCACTGGTGCAATGTGCAGACCCCGGTGCGCCAGCACTATATCGGCCGCACGCTGCGGGGGCGCCTCGCTGTCAGCCTCCACCAGCGCTTCCAGACGCTGCGCGCCCAGGCCAAGGCCAATCCTAAAATCAAGGATGGCCTGCGCCACCTGCGTCAGTTCGCCGACCGCTTCAGCCCGCGTCAGGCGCCATCAGAATAGCTTGAGCCCCTTGAGCGAGGCGTGCCCGTCGCGACCGATCACGATGTGATCGTGAAGGACGATGCCCATCGGCTTGGCGATATCGGCGATTTCGCGCGTCATCCGCACATCGGCTGCCGAAGGCGTCGGATCGCCCGAGGGATGGTTGTGCACAAGGATCAGCGCCGAGGCCGACAATTCCAATGTGCGCCGGATGACCTCGCGCGGGTAGACTGGTGTGTGGTCGACCGTCCCCACCTGCTGCACCTCGTCGGCGATCAGCCGGTTCTTCTTGTCGAGGAAGAGAATGCGGAACTGCTCGACATTCTCATAGGCCATGGCCTTCTTGCAGTAGTCGATCAGTTGCGACCACGAGGAGAGGATCGGCTTTTCGACGTCTATCTTGTCCCGCCCATAGCGCTGCGCAACGGCCTGCATGACCTTGAGGTGGGTAACCGACGTCTCGCCCAGGCCCTTTATCTCCGCCAACCGCCGGGGCGAAGCGCCGAGCACTTCCGAGATCGAGCCGAAGCGCGCGAGGAGGTCCTTGGCCAGCGCCTTGGTGTCGCGCTGCGGCAAGACGATGTGCAGCAGCAGTTCGAGCAGCTCATAGTCGGCCAGCGCATCACCGCCCACGGTATTGAACCGGTCGCGCGCACGCTCGCGATGGCCGAGATAGTGCGGCTTCATGGGCGCCTCCGAGAGGCCCTTCGGGTCTGTCTCGGGCGCGTCGCTCAACTCTGCTGCCGTTTCAAGAGGGGGTTGAAGAGGCCGCCCGGCGAGAGGGTAAAAACCTCGTTCCCGGTTTCGGTAATGCCGATCGAGTGCTCGCACTGCGCCGAAAGCGTCCGGTCCCGCGTCACGGCGGTCCAGCCATCCGACAGGATTTTCACATGCGGCTTGCCGAGGTTGATCATCGGCTCGATGGTAAAAATCATCCCCGGCCGCAGCGGCACGCCAGTGCCCGGGGTGCCGAAATGCAAAATGTTCGGCTCGTCGTGGAATAGCCTGCCGACGCCGTGGCCGACGAAGTCGCGCACGACACTCATGCGTTCGGCCTCAGCCACCGCCTGGATCGCCGCGCCGATATCGCCGGTCGTATTTCCCGGCTTGGCGGCAGCAAGGCCGGCCTCGAGCCCGGCATAGGTTATCTCGATCAGCCGCTCGGCCTTGCGCGAGATTTCGCCCACCGGATACATCCGGCTCGAATCGCCATACCAGCCGTCGACGATCAGCGTCAGGTCGACATTGACGATATCACCCTCGCGCAGACCTCGGTCATCCGGAATGCCGTGACAGACCACATGATTGATCGAGGTGCAGACCGAGTGCCGGTAGCCCTTGTAAAAGAGCGTCGCCGGCACCGCGCCATTGTCGCGGGCGAATTCGTAGGCAATCTGGTCGAGCTTAGCCGTCGGTACGCCCGGCTCGACATATTCGGACAGAATATCGAGCGCCTGCGCGGTCAGCCCACCAGCCCGGCGCATGCCCTCGAAACCTTCCGCGCCATGGATCGGGATAACCCCTGGCGTGCGGCGAGATTTCGGCGTTGCTTCGATGTAAGTGACCATAAAAGACTCCAGACTGGTCCTAAACCTAGTCAGTTGCTTGCACGATTGAAAGAGCCCAGGCGCTCCGGCTTGACGCGCCGGTAGGGCGGTTGCATTCCTTGTGCCCAAAACAGGGAATGCCCCATGACAACCGAAATGCGCGTGACCGCCGGCCTCTTGGTGATCGGCGATGAAATCCTCTCAGGCCGCACCAAGGATGTGAATATTGGCGCCGTCGCCGATTTCTGCACTGATCTCGGCATCGACCTCACCGAAGTGCGCGTCGTCAGCGATGTCGAAGCCTCGATCGTCGAGGCCGTCAACGCGCTGCGCCAGCGCTACACCTATGTCTTTACCACCGGTGGCATCGGCCCCACCCATGACGATATCACCGCGGACGCGATCGCCAAGGCCTTCGGCGTGGCCCTGCCGATCAACGAGCAGGCCCGCGCCATGCTCGAATCGCGCTGGAAAGAAACCGGCACCGAGGTCAACGAAGCGCGCCTACGCATGGCCCGCATTCCGGTCGGCGCCGATCTGATCGTCAATTCCGTTTCCGCCGCGCCCGGCTTCCGGATCGGCAACGTGCATGTCATGGCCGGCGTGCCCGTCATCATGCGCGCCATGCTCGAAGCACTCGCGCCCACGCTCAAGGGCAGCAAGAAGGTGGCCTCGGTCACCATCAAGGCTGCGGTCGGCGAAGGGACGGTCGGAGGACCACTCGGTGCCCTGCAGGCGGAATATCCGGATGTGAAGATGGGCTCCTATCCCCAGATGGGGAAGGATCGCGTCATGACCGAACTGGTGCTGCGCTCCGCCGACGAGGCCCTTCTCGCCGAGGCCGCCGCGAAAGTTCGCGCCACGGTAGCCGCTGCCCATGAAAAGGCCGGAATCGCGCCACCCGACGGGGAATGATTGGCGGAAGGCCCGAGCTTTGCTATGGACGGGCCTTCAATCGGCAAAGTGAGGCGCTTCGCGCCATTCCGGAGACATGAGCGTTGAGCAATCCCAACCAGAAGTCGTTCCCCGTAACCTGGGATCAGTTCCACCGCGATAGTCGCGCGCTTGCATGGCGCCTTGCCAGCCTTGGCCCGTTCGACGCCGTGGTCGCCATCGCCCGCGGTGGCCTTGTGCCCGCCGCCATCGTAGCGCGTGAGCTCAATATCCGCACCGTGGAAACCGTCGCCGCGAAAAGCTATGATCACCAGAACCGGGCCGGCATCCAGATCCTCAAGGAAATCAGCCAGCCGGTCTTCGACCTCGCCAAGAGCGGCGGCAAGATCCTGATCGTCGACGATCTCGTCGATACAGGCAACACCGCTCGCGTCGTCCGCGAGATGCTCCCCGGCGCCCACTTCGCCACGGTTTATGCCAAGCCCAAGGGCCGCGAAATGGTCGACACGTTCATTACCGAAGTCAGCCAGGACACCTGGATCTTCTTCCCCTGGGACCTCGACGTCGCCTATGCCGCTCCGATCTCTGGCGGCACGGACTGACATTCTTCCGCTTCTGCCCGGCGGCTCCCGCGTTGCCGCATCTGCGTCTTGTCGCCGGGAACCGTCGCCGGATCGAGCTGACCCACGGTTCATCGTGAAGGCAACTCCGGGAAAGTTTGGTGCGGGCGACGGGAATCGAACCCGTACGGCATAGCCGAGGGATTTTAAGTCCCTTGTGTCTACCAGTTTCACCACGCCCGCTTGGCTCGGTCGCCCGTCTTTGTCACAAGGCGGTGCGCAAGACAATTGCGCTTGGACGATTCTCAACTTCGGGAGCCAAGATGATCGAACGCATCGAAACCGGCATTGCGCCATCTTCCGCGCCCATCAACGATGCCGTACGTGCTGGAAAGCATGTTTGGCTCGTGGCGATTGCCGAAGACCCAGCAAGCGGCGAGATCGTCACGGGCAGCATCGAGGCGCAGGTGCGGCGGTGCATCGAGAATTTGCAGATCGGGGTCAAGGCGGCCGGCGGCACATTGGCCAATCTCGTCATGGTGCAGATCTATCTCGTCGACAGCGCCGACGCGCCGGGCATGAACGCGGTCTATCGCGAGTATTTCACCCAGCAGCCTTTTCCGGTCCGCGCCACAGTCGTCGTTAAGGAATTGCTCGCCAAGGGATTGAGGATCGAAATGACAGCAACGGCGGTACTGGACTGATGCTGCTCAAACTCGCGCTTCTCGAGGATATCAAGGCTGGCAAGGTCGACGTCATCTTCCGCCGCTGGAACCGGCCCACCGTCAAGACCGGCGGCACGCTCAAGACCAAGCTTGGGCTGCTGTCGATTGTCTCGGTCACCGATATGAATGCCGATGACGTCACCGACCCCGACGCCCGCCGCGCCGGCTTCAAGGACGTCGCCGATTTCCGCAAGTGGCTCGATACGATGAAGGACGGCAGCATTTTTCAGCGCATCGAAGTCCGATTCGAGGACTAGGGGCAGTGCTGCGTATGCGGTGAAAGCACCACCCGGTCAAAACGGCGTCGGCGCCACGAAGGTCATGAACTCGCCACTAGTCGGGTGCGTAAAGCCCAATTCAGCGGCATGCAGCTGCAGCCGGTCCGCGGCCTTGAAGTCGTCTCCCTCGGCATAAAACGCGTCCCCGAGGATGACGTGCCCGAGCGCCTTCATATGCACACGCAGCTGATGCGTGCGCCCGGTCAGCGGCACGAGTTTTACCCGCGTGGCATTGGCCTCGCGTTCGATCACTTCCCACTCGGTGGTCGCGTGCCGACCATTCTCGAAATCGACCTTCTGGCGCGGCTTGTTTTCCCAGTCGGTCGCCAGTGGCAGGTCGATGACGCCGCGGTCTTCGGCGATCACGCCGGAGACACGGGCGATATAGCTCTTCGTCGTCTGCCGGTGCTCGAACTGGCTGCCGATGCGGCCATGGGCGCGCTTGTTGAGCGCCAGCACCATGACGCCCGAGGTGTCCTTGTCCAGCCGGTGGCACATGCCGGCCGTCGGCCAGGTCTGTCGCGCGCGATATTCTATGCAGTCCCAGAGGCTTGGGTCCTTGCCCGGCACGCTCAGGAGCCCGCTCTGCTTGTCGACGACGAGGATGTCATCATCGACATGGAGCACGTCGAGATAGGGCTCCATGGGCGGGCGATAGTCGAGAAGGGTGGGCATTGGTCCGGGATTCATACGCGCCCTCTAGCAGAGCTTGCCCGCTTTCACCAAGGCCAAGCTGTGCACCAGCTTGGAGGCGAGCGCCGACTGGCATAGAGTGAGGCCATGTTTTACACGATCTTCGATACCGCCCTGGGAGAGTTTGCGCTGGTCTGGAGCGAGACCGGCCTCCGTCGCGTCTTCCTGCCCGGGGACTATCGCGATGCCATGGTGCAGCGCCTCGAACAGCTCGGTGCCACCCCGGCTGATCCCGATCGGCGCATGGCGGCACTGGCCGATCGTGTCGAAGACTATGCCGAGGGCCAGGCGGTGGATTTCTCCGACATTGCCCTCGATCTCTCCGGCGTTCCTGAGTTTCACCGCCGCTGCTACGACATGCTGCTCACCATCCCCTGGGGCCAGACCACCACCTATGGCGAGATGGCGCGGCGGCTCGGGGATGTGAACCTGTCGCGCGCCGTAGGCCAGGCCATGGGCGCCAATCCGCTGCCGCTGGTCATTCCGTGCCATCGTGTTCTGGCGGCCGGTGGCGGGGCAGGCGGCTTTTCCGCTCCAGGCGGGGCGGCATCCAAGCGCGTCATGTTGGCACTGGAAGGTGTTACGCCAGGTTCACCACCGGGACAGATGCAGTTCGCGTTCTAGGGGCACCGATGAGCTATTCCTTCGACTACCGCAGCGATACGGCCAAACAGGTGCGAAAGATCGCCCGGGATCAGGTCGAAGGCGCCATTGATCTGATCGAGGCGGGCAGCGATTTCGACAAGACCGTCCACGAGTTGCGCCGCCGCTGCAAGAAGGTGAGGGGGCTGCTGCGTCTCGTGCGGCCCAATTTCAAGGCATTCGATGCCGAGAACGCGCAGTTTCGGGATGCCGCCGATTCCCTCTCGGCGACGCGTGACGCCGCCGTCATGGTCGAGACCTATGTCGAGGCCCTCGACGCCCCTTGGGCCACGCCGATCGCCAGCGCCGACAAGAGCCGCCTGCGCCGGATACTGTCGAAAAACGCCGCCGATGTCGCGGCCCAGCAGGATGGTACGCAGCTCCTCGCCAATTTCGCCGGGTCAATGAACGACGCGCTCCAGCGCATCAAGGACTGGTCCTTCAAGGACGACGGCTTCTGCCTTCTCGCGCCGGGTTTTCGCGATACCTATGCGCGACTGCGCAAGGGCATGGAGAAAGCAAAAAAGTCAGGCGAGGCCGAGGATTTTCACGACTGGCGCAAGGACGCCAAATATCACTGGTTCCATGTGAGCCTCTTCAAGGCATGCGCCCCCGATGTGCTCGGCGGCCGGCGGGAGCATCTCGATCGGCTGGGCGAACTGCTTGGCGATCACCACAATCTGTTCGTCCTCGTCGAAACGCTGAAAATCCTCGCGCCCGATGCCCCACAGTCCATTATCGACGGGCTGCTGGGCATGCAGGACGGGTTTGCGGATGAGGCCTTCGCCCTTGGACGGCAATTGGTGGTAGAGACGCCTAGCCAGATGACACAAGCAATGGGCCAGTTCTGGAAACTGTTGCCGGAGGACAAGTGATTGGGTCAGGAAATCGAGCGCAAATTTCTCGTTGCCAGCAATGACTGGCGCGATGGCGTAAAAGACCGGTCGCGCCTGCAGCAGGGCTATCTGTCGACCAGCGCCAAGGCGACCGTCCGCGTTCGCATCTACGATGACACGCGCGCCGTCCTGACGCTCAAGGGCCCGGCCTCCGGGATGGCGCGAGCGGAATACGAATACGACATCCCGCTCGAAGATGGCCGCGACCTGATGGCCATGGCTGCACCGCATACGCTCGAAAAGTCCCGCCATCGCGTGCCGCATGGCGATCACGTCTGGGAAGTCGACGTATTCGAAGGCCGCCACGAGGGCCTCGTCATCGCCGAGGTCGAAATGGAAACCACCGAGGACGAGGTCGCCTTGCCCGCCTGGCTCGGCCGCGAGGTGACAGACGACGACCGCTACGCCAACGCCTCGCTCTCGCGCAATCCGGGCGTGCCCGAAGAGGGGTAACCGGCCAACTCTGTGGCGGCTATGCGGCCCAGTAAGCCCCTGTCGGGACTTGCGGGGCAGGGCGTGCATCCCTATTGAGGGGGCACCCCCGCCTCCCGGTTCCGACCATGCCCAGACAAAATATTCCGGCCGCCCTCTGGCTCTCCACGGGCGGACTCATCCTTATTGCCGCCATGTCGGCATCGATCTATGCCGTGGCCGGCGCCGTTCCCACAGGGCAGATCATCTTCTGGCGTTGCCTCGTCGCGCTCGTGCCGACCTGCGCCTACCTAGCCCTGCGCGGTGAACTCTGGTTGGCCTTCCGCACCCGCTATCCCCACAAGCACCTCGTCCGCGGCCTCCTCGGCTGCGCGGTGATGTTCTTTTCCTTCGTATCTCTGCGCTACCTGTCGGTGGGTCTCGCCACCGCGCTCACCTATCTCGCCCCGATTCTCTCCATTGCGGCGGCAATGCTGCTCCTGCGCGAGCGGCCGGGCGCGACCATCTTCGTCGGCGTCGTCCTCGGCTTTGCCGGCATCATCCTCATGCTTTATCCGACCCTTGTCGGCGCCGAATTGCGCGATGGTACGCTGATCGGGGTTGGTGCCGGCATTGCCATGGAGGCCACCAATGCCCTGTCGCGCGTGCAGATCAAGGATCTCACCCGGACCGATCCTCCGGCCAGCATTGCGCTATCCTTTGCGGGGGTCGGCGTTCTTGCCGGCGTAGCCAGCGCGCTCTTCGGCTGGGTCGCGCTGGACACCTCGCAACTCCTGCTGCTCTCAGGCGCAGGGTTATTCGGAGGGTTGGCCCATGTCCTCTTGATGGAATCGTCTGCCCGCGCGCCGGTGTCCGTGCTCGCGCCCTTCGAATATACCGGCATCATCTGGGCCTTCGGCTTCGACTTCGTGCTGCTCGGCATCAATCCGACGGCCTGGGCCATTGCGGGGGCGCTCGTGGTCGTCGTCGCCGCGGCTCTCGTCGCCTATGGCCAAGGCACCTTCCGCCGCAAGTCTACTGCCAGCGCTTGAAGCTTTTCAGGTGGCTCAGTGACCCGGTCACCGTCGTGACGATGCGATTGACCGGATCGGTCACCGGCACCACCAGCACGTTCTCAGTCGCCGGATCGGGCACTTCGAGCGTCGCGAACTGGCTGTCGAGCAGGCTGGTCGGCATATATTCATGGCTGCGCTTGGCCATGCGCTCGGCGATCACTTCTCGGCTGCCATCGAGGTAGACGAACAGCACCGGCTCGCCGGCTCTCTCCGTGATGAAATCCCGATAGGCTTTCCGCAGGGCCGAACAGGCGCCGACGGCCACGCCCTTCTTCTTCTCCGCTGCTTCCTTGAGTGCTGCCGTCAAGGCTTCTAGCCAGGGCCAGCGATCCGCGTCGGTCAGCGGCGTGCCGGCGCGCATTTTCTCGACATTGGCCTCGGGGTGATATTTGTCGCCATCGAGGAATGGCGCGTGCAGCGCCCGGCCCAGGGCCGCCCCGACCGTGGATTTGCCCGATGAGCTGACGCCCATGACAATGATGATACGAGCCGGTTCAGACGACCGCGGTGAAGGCGCCATCGACATAGAGGATGTGTCCGTTGACAAAGCTTGATGCGTCCGAGGCAAGAAAAATCGCCGCTGGCCCCAATTCCTCGACCTCGCCCCAACGCCCCATGGGTGTGCGCTGTTCCACCCAGGCGTTGAAGGTCGGGTCGGCGATCAGCGTGGTGTTGAGGTCGGTCTTGAAATAGCCCGGGGCAATGGCATTGACGTTGAGCCCCTTGCGCGCCCAGTCCGCCGCCATGCCGCGCGTCAGGTTGGCAATCGCCGCCTTGGCCGCGCCATAGGGCGCCGCAGTCGGTCGAGCAATATCGGTCAGGATCGAGCAGATATTGATGATCTTTCCGCGCCCGCGCTCGATCATCCCCAGCGCCACCGCCTGACTGACCGAAAAGGTCGCCGTCACATGGGTCGCCATGATCTTCTCGAAATCA
>Ga0126314_10000757_pt1 | contig 15469 bp, 14 predicted proteins | sample Plot105B_FD_92535 | JGI IMG/M metagenome (GOLD analysis project Ga0126314, IMG submission 92535) | Serpentine soil microbial communities from UC McLaughlin Reserve, CA, USA - Plot105B | ecosystem: Environmental > Terrestrial > Soil > Grasslands | place: USA: UC McLaughlin Reserve, Lake County...
CCCCCAGGCCCTGAAGCATGGTTTTGAGCACATGATCGCGCTTGATGAGGATGCGGTCCGCGTCGAGCTGAGCGGGGGTGTGCCGATTGCCGATATGCCAGGCGAGGCGCAGGAGATGGGCTGCATCGCGAGCGGTGACGGCATAAAGCAGTTCACTGGCGGCAATGATGCCGATGAGGCGGCCGTCTTCGAGTTCGAGGGCACCCTCGTGATCGAGCGTGATGGTATTGGGAAAATCCACCGTCACCTCGGTGCCATTCTCGCCGGTGAGCAGCTTGCGGCGCAGGCGGCGCTCATCGTGCGCGAGGGTGATGGTGTCGATGTTTTCGCCGCGGCCGTGACGGGCGGGCAGGTGAGCTACGGCGCGAAGCATGAAGGCGAATAGTCCCGGTTGCGTTTGCGCAACGATGGACCGGGACCTCAGCGAGCGCAACCGGCGTTTGCCGTAGATGCGTGCAAAAGTTCAGGGCGTGTTGGCTGCCGAAAGACAGGTGGCAAGCGGCGGAGCGTCTTCTTCGCTCCGGAGATCGCGCAAGATGGCTTCGTCGCCCTCGTTCCACCATTCATAGGGGCCCGAGACATAGCGGGCGCCGGAGGCAGAAAGGGCGGTGACGAAGAGATGAGTTTCGCCATCGACCGGCAGGATGGCGAGGAAGTTAGGCGCGGCATTGATGTATTGCACGCGGAAGCCTTCGCCGCTGTCGCACTGGTAGATGACCGTAGTGCGCTCGATATCGGTCTGGCTGTCGAGCGTCAGCGTCATTCCGGAGGTGACGAGGGGCACCGGGGCGGGAGCGGGGACCTCCGGCGGGGTAGAGATCGCGTCCTGCGCCGCGATGGACCCCGTGGCGAGAAGGAAGAGAGCAACGGCAAGCGGCGTCTTCAGATCGATCATGGCCCAGACTCGGTTTGATTGGCTCGGTGCGAAGCACGACCGAATATGGGGCCACAATCATGGTGATTGATTGTTCTGGCAAGGCTCTGCCGCCAATTTTGGCATTCAGGCAGGGCGCTGGAGAACGTACAGCATGCCGGGGATAGGAACGTCCCGCTCGAGCCTGATGGGGTGCTCGACTTCGGCGAGCACGGCGAGCCCATGGGCTCCGGCAAGGTCGAGGATATAGCGCGGCGCATGGGCGAAGCGACCGCTCGAGCGAATGGCGATGCCGGCGCCGGAATGGATCTCGATGGAGAAGGCGAGTATCCCTTTGCGCTGCAGGCGCTCCACCAGCGTTGCGAAGAGCGCGGCGATGTCGCCGACATAGATGAAGACGTCGGTCGAGACGATCAGGCCATAGGGGCCGGTAAAATCGGGCTCGGCAGCGAGCGCTGTCGTGGCGTCGCCGGCGTGAAGGTGGCGGTAGAGGCCGCGTTCCCGCGCCTTGGCCACCATTTTCGGCGCAATGTCGATGCCGTCGATGGGCCGCAGCGCTTCCGGCAGGGCCGTGGCGACGAGGCCGGTGCCGCAGCCGACATCGAGGACGGGACCCAGAGGCGCATGAGCGGAAACGAGCTCGGCAAGAGCCTGGGGCACGCGGTAGTCGAGTTTGCCGGTCAGGTGCTCGTCAAAGGTCTCGGCATAGGAATCGAATAGTTCGGCGACATAGGCCGCATCGGGTTTGCCCGCTTCTGAGAGCGCCGCGACCATGTGGCTCGAATAGAGATCAGTCGGGCGCAGTTTGGCCGCGCGGGAAAAACTTTTCAGGGCGGCGTTGGCCTCGCCGAGATCGAGCTGGGCCTGGCCCAGTTCGCGGAAAATGCCGGCGTCATTGGGGTGGATGGTGCGTCCCTTGTTGAGCAGGTCCAATGCGTCCTGTGGGCGCTTCAGGGCAAGCAGGGCCTGCGCCAGGCCGATATGCAGGTCGGCCGAGCGGGGCTTGAGTTCCAGCGCGCGCCTAAAACTCATGGCCGCGATATCGGCGGCGCCGGTGCGCATGGCGAGCGCGCCCATGAGTTCGTGACCTTCGGCCAGGTTGGGTGCGATATGGGTCAGTTCGGCACTGACCCGCGCCGCTTCAGCGATCTTGCTTTCCTCGTGTAGCCGCTGGCCCTTGGCCAGAAGTTCGGTGGCGCGCAAGGACAGGATAGGATCGGTCGAGAGACCTTTGGGGGGATTGCCGACCGGTTTTTTCATCAGAACAGGAAGTATCGTTGCGCCATGGGCAGCACCGTAGCCGGTTCGCAGGTGAGAAGTACACCGTCGGCGCGCACTGCGTAGGTTTCGGGGTGCACCGCGATATTGGGCGTGGCCGAATTGAGCTTCATGGACGCCTGGCCGATGCCGCCGCGGGTATTGGTGACGGGGACGAGTTGCTTGTCGACGCCGAGGCGGTCGCGGAGGCCCGCGTCATGGGCGGCCTGGGAGATGAAAGTGACCGAGGAGCGGCTCACGAGCTTTCCATAGGCGCCGAACATGGGGCGGTAGTGCATCGGCTGGGGCGTCGGGATCGAGGCGTTCGGGTCGCCCATGGGGGCGGCGGCAATGGAGCCGCCGATCAGGATCATTTCTGGTTTCACGCCGAAGAAGGCGGGGTTCCAGAGCACGAGGTCGGCGCGCTTGCCCACTTCTACCGAGCCGATGTGCTGGCTCATGCCATGGGCGATGGCGGGGTTGATCGTATATTTGGCGATGTAGCGGCGGACGCGGAAATTATCGTTGTCGCCGGTCTCTTCGCTGAGCTTGCCGCGCTGGCGCTTCATCTTGTCCGCCGTCTGCCAGGTGCGGATCAGCACTTCGCCGACGCGGCCCATGGCCTGGCTGTCGGACGAGATGACCGAGAGGGCGCCCAGGTCGTGAAGGATGTCCTCGGCGGCGATGGTTTCCTTGCGGATGCGGGATTCGGCGAAGGCGACGTCTTCGGGGATGTTCTGGTCGAGGTGGTGGCAGACCATCAGCATATCGAGATGCTCGGCGATGGTGTTGACGGTGTAAGGGCGGGTCGGGTTGGTCGAGGAAGGGATGACATTGGGCAGGCCCGCGACCTTGAGAATGTCGGGCGCGTGGCCGCCACCGGCGCCTTCGGTGTGGAAGGCGTGGATGGTGCGGCCCTTGAAGGCGCCGACCGTGTCTTCGACAAAGCCGCTCTCGTTTAGCGTGTCAGTGTGGATCATCACCTGCACGTCATAGGCGTCGGCAACCGAAAGGCAGTTGTCGATGGCGGCGGGGGTAGTGCCCCAGTCCTCGTGGAGTTTGAGGCAAGATGCGCCCGAGAGGATCATTTCCTCGAGTGGGGCAGGGAGAGCGGCATTGCCCTTGCCAGCCAGCGCCAGGTTCATCGGAAAGGCGTCAAAGCTCTCGATCATGCGTTCGATGTGCCAGGCGCCGGTGCAGGTGGTGGCGAGCGTGCCATGGGCGGGGCCGGAGCCGCCTCCGAGCATAGTGGTAATGCCGCTCATCAACGCTTCCTCGATCTGCTGGGGGCAGATGAAGTGGATGTGGGCGTCCATGCCGCCAGCGGTGATGATCTTGCCCTCGCCGGCAATGGCTTCGGTCGAGGGGCCGATGATGATGTCGACGCCCGATTGCGTATCGGGATTGCCGGCCTTGCCGATGCCGGAGATACGGCCGTTCTTGAGGCCGATATCGGCCTTGTAGATGCCGGTATGGTCGATGATCAGGGCATTGGTGATGACCGTATCGACGGCGCCCTCGGCCCTCGTGCGCTGGGATTGGCCCATGCCGTCGCGAATGACCTTGCCGCCGCCGAATTTGACCTCTTCGCCATAGGTGGTCAGGTCCCTTTCCACCTCGATGAAGAGTTCGGTATCGGCGAGGCGGACCTTGTCGCCCGTCGTTGGGCCATACATGTCGGCGTAGGTGGCGCGGGAAATGCGAGCAGGCATGGGGAACTCCGGGACTAGGCTGGAGAAAACGGGGAAAGCGCCCGGCCGCTGGTGGCCGTGCGTTTGATGGTGCAGGAAACGCAGTAGACCTCATCCTGAGGTGCGAAGCGCAGCAGAGCCTCGAAGGGCGAGGTCGTGCCCCGATGGTTTCGTGCCAAGCCAGCAGGGTGCGGACGCATAGTGCCACGCCCTCGTGGTTCGAGGCTGCGCTGCGCTGCGCACCTCACCATGAGGGCTACTTTAACTGGCTTCCGGCTTACTGGCGCGAGCTGAGAACTTGAGTCTGGTGCACGGCGACCGAGCGGTCGATGATGGCGTCGAGCATTTTCTCGCCTTGTGCCATCTGCGGATCGGAGCGCATGGTGGCCGAGATCAGCGACATGGCCAGGGCCTGGATGGCATAGGCATGCTTCTGCTTGCCGGCCTGATGGTACTCGTTGCCGCGCTTCTCGAAGATTTTGAGGAGATCGTTGTAGGTCTCGCTCGACATGACAGACTTGGCGGTGGCCCAGTTCTGCTGCTGCAGACTGGAGCAGAGTTCTGCCGCCAGGCTGCCGATCAGGGCCATGGCCTCGCCGTCTTCGTAGCCCGTCTTCTGGATATCGGCCAGTACGCCGGCAAAGCGCTGCTTGAATTCGGCATTGCGGATTTCGGTGGTCGGGGCTTGGGCTGACATGGCGATCCAGGCAAAGGCTTCTATTGGGGGGTCTTAAACCACCAATCGCCTGCGATTGCCATGCCAAGCCAGCGGAATTGCCCAGGCCGTCATCCATGATCAGAGCGCGCCCATGACCTTTTGGCGGAACCCGTAGACTTTGCGATCGCCGCCGATGGGGATAAGGCGGACTTCGCGGGTCTGGCCCGGCTCGAATCGCACGGCGGTGCCCGCCGCGATGTCGAGGCGCATGCCGCGGGCCTGTTCGCGATCAAAGCTGAGGCCCGCATTGGTTTCGTAGAAGTGGTAGTGGGAGCCGACCTGGATCGGCCGGTCGCCGGTATTGGCGACTTCGAGGGTGACCTGTTCGAGCCCGACATTGAGCTCGATGGTGCCGGCAACTGAGATGACTTCGCCCGGGATCATGTTTTGCTCTCTCCTCAGGCGCCGAAAGCGAGCCAGAGCCCGCCCAGCGCAGTCGCGGCTCCGGCGACGCGGTTGACGACCTTGCCGCCGAAGCGAGCACAGAGCAGGCCCAAGGCGATACCGGCGGCATGCAGCACAGCGGTCGCGATCACGAAGCCGAGGGCAAAATCCCAGGCGCCGGCCTCGCCGAGTTCGCCGCCATGGGCGTGGCCATGGAAGAAGGCGAAGAAGCCGACGAGGGCGGCGACGGCGGCGGTCGGGATGGGTAGCGCCAGGGCGATAGCGATGCCGATGAAGATCACCGAAGCGAGAATGACCGGCTCGACGAAGGGCAGGGGCAAGCCGGCGATGGCCGCAGCAAAGCCGAGCGCCATGGTGCCGACGAAGGCGGCGGGCACGAGCCAGAGGCCGCGACCGCCCTGGGTGGCGGCCCAGAGGCCGACAGCGACCATGGCGAGGATATGATCAAGCCCGAAGAGCGGATGGCTGAAGCCGGCGGCGAAGGAGCCATGCTCGGCTGGATCGAGATGGGCGAAGGCAGGCACCGTAGCGGCGAGAGCGAGGGCGAGGGCGAGAAGCGTGCGCTTGAGCATTTGGGTCCTCAATCAGCGAATGGGTTGGTGAACGGTGACGAGCTTGGTGCCGTCCGGAAAGGTCGCTTCGACCTGCACGTCATGGATCATCTCGGCAATGCCCTCCATCACCTGGGCACGGGTAACGACATGGGCGCCTGCTTCCATGAGCTCGGACACGGCGCGGCCATCACGGGCGCCTTCGACGACAAAATCGGTGATGAGGGCAATGGCCTCGGGATGGTTGAGCTTCACGCCGCGCTCGAGACGCTTGCGCGCCACGATGGCGGCCATGGCGATGAGCAGCTTGTCTTTTTCGCGGGGGGTAAGGTTCATCGGGCCTATCCTAGAGATGCCAAAGGCGCGGCAGCGAACCGGCGCCGGTCAATTCGACGAGAGTTGGAACGAGAAGGCGGCGCAAGGCAAGCCCGGTTGGCGCCATGGCGCGAATAACGAGACGCTCGCCATTGGCACTAGCGGCGATGAGACCCGGCCCGCGCAGGGCGCGGACGCGGCCGAGGAGGAGATCGGCCGCGTCGGCGCTGCGGGCGATGTGGACGACGGAGGCGAAGGCGCGATTACTCCGCAGCAGCGACAGGCCATGGCGCTCGCCGAGCTCGCCGCTGATGCGCGTGGCTTCGGCATGGACGAGCCGGCCTTGACGGTAGATGCGCCAGTTGTCCGAGATTTCAGCCGAGAGTGCCTCTTCGCCCATGGCATCGCGGCCGAGCAGCACGGCTTCGATCGCCGTGAGCGTCGCGCCTTCTTCGAGGTGAATATTGAGCCGGCGGTCCAACTTGCTGGCCTCGAACAGAATGGTTTCCTGCGGCAGCCAATCAAGATGCGCGCCCGCGCCAACCTCGAGCGTGGTTTCGACATGGGCCACATTGCCGGTCGAGCGATAGCTGCGCTCACATGCCTGGGTGGTGACAACCAGGCGTCCGCCGGGTGAGACGCTGGCTCCCCATTGCAGATGATCGCCGCCGGTAATGCCGCCCGCGGTGTTGATGAACACCGCTTCGAGAGCTGATGAGTGCGTGCGTGGCAGGCGAATCTTGCAGCAACCCTCCTGAAAAAGCGTTTGGAGGCAGGTCTTTCCGTCACGCTGCTGGGTGCCGATGCGCGCAATGCCGCGAGCCCTTTGCAGGGGCGGCAGGGGCAAGTCTGCCCGGTTTTGCGGCATTTCGGCGAAATTCATTGCAACGATCCTGCAGAAGCCTCGTTATATTGGCGAGCAAGCGCTCTTTCATAGAGAATTTTCAAAGGGTTATTCAAATGACCATCAAGTCTGTTTTGTCCGTCGCCGCCATTACCATTGCCCTCACCGGCGCTACATTTGCCCAAGGCATGACCATGAATGGCACTGCTGTCGCCGAAGGTGACATGGCTGCCGTTCAGGAACGTTGCGACCAGCTCGCCAACGCCGAATCTACCGAGTCGCTGACCGCTACCTCGGATGACACGAACGCTTCGGATGGCACGAACACCAACGACGCCACCGCTGGCAATGACGCTCTCGTCGAAAACGCCCCAGGCGTGAACGAAGCTGCCAATGCCACCACGACGATCGATCTTGACACCATCAGCCTTCAGGCTTGTGTCGACGGCGGTTTCGTCACTAAGTAAAAGTTCGCTCATTGCGGCCTTTTGGGCACCTGGCTTCGGCTGGGTGCCCTTTTTTATACCATCAGGTGTTTGCGCACCTCGGGCAGGTCGAGATCGCTAGCCGGCCCATGATGCATGATTTCCCCGCGATCCATGACATAGATATCGTCGGCCACGTCCCGGCAGAAATCGAGAAACTGCTCGACCAACAGGATTGTCATTCCCTTCTCGTCGCGGAGGAACTGCAAAGCGCGGCCGATATCCTTGATAATCGAGGGCTGGATGCCTTCGGTGGGCTCATCAAGGACCAGTATTTTGGGTCGGGTGACCAGCGCACGGCCGATGGCCAATTGCTGCTGCTGGCCACCCGAGAGGTCGCCGCCCCGCCGGCCCAGCATGGATTTGAGGACGGGGAACAGCTCGAAGATGTATTCGGGAATGGTGCGATCGCTGCGGGCAAGGCCGGCCAAGCCGGTTTCAAGGTTTTCCCTAACGGTCAGCAGCGGGAAGATTTCGCGGCCCTGCGGCACATAGCCGATGCCCATGCGGGCACGTTTGTAGGGTGGCGACTTTTTGAGCAGTTCGTCGCCGAAACTTATGGCACCGGCCGAGATGTGGTTGACACCGGTGATGGCGCGCAGGGTCGAGGATTTGCCGACGCCATTGCGGCCGAGAACGGCGGTGATGCGGCTCGGGGCGCAATCGATCGAGATGCCCTTGAGCGCCTGAGCAGCGCCGTAGTGCAGGTCAATGGTGCGAACGGAAAGAGCGACGCTCATCGTCCCAGATACCTTTCGATTACGACGGGATTGGCGCTGACCTGGTCGAGAGACCCTTCAGCGAGAACGGCGCCTTCGGCCAAGCAGACGACACGCGAACCCAGCTCGCGCACGAAGCTCATGTCGTGCTCGACGACGACGACCGAGCGGGTCTTGGCAATTTCGCGCAGCAGTTTGGCCGTCTCCTCGGTTTCGCTGTCGGTCATGCCGGCGACGGGTTCGTCAACCAGCAGTAGCTTGGGATCCTGTGCAAGCAGCATGCCAATTTCGAGCCACTGCTTCTGGCCGTGGCTGAGATTGGCGGCGAATTCGTCCTTGCGGTGGACAAGCCGGACGGTTTCGAGAATTTCGGTGATACGGGCGATGTCCGCGTCGCTGGGCGTATAGAACAGGGCCGCGAAGATGCCGCGCGGCTTCCTCAGCGCCATTTCGAGATTGTCCCAGACCGTATGGCTCTCGAACACCGTCGGCTTCTGGAATTTGCGGCCGATGCCGAGATTAGCGATGGCAGCTTCGTCCAGCTTGGTGAGGTCGGTGCGGCCATCGAACATGACCTCGCCGGCATCGGGGCGGGTCTTGCCGGTGATGATGTCCATCATCGTGGTCTTGCCCGCGCCATTGGGGCCGATGATGGCCAGCATTTCCGTAGGGCGGACGATGATCGAGAGACTGTTGATCGCCTTGAACCCGTCGAAGGCGACGGAGACGCCATCGAGGTAGAGCATCGTGTCTTGCGCTTTGCTCATGGGCGTTTACTCCGCGGGCCGGGGTTGTGGAATGTCGAATGTGGCCGGGTCCTCGCCGCGCTCGATATCGGCGGACTGGCTTGGCGTCGGTGCTTGCGGCTCAGCCGCCTTGGCGCGGCGGGCACCGAAGAGCTGCTTCCAGAGACCGACGATGCCCTTGGGCAGGAACAGGGTGACGAGGACGAAGAGGGCGCCGAGGGCAAAGAGCCAGAACTCCGGGAAGGCCGTGGTGAACCAGGACTTTCCGAGATTGACGACGATGGCGCCAATGATCGGGCCGACCAAGGTGCCGCGTCCGCCCACTGCAGCCCAGATGACGACTTCGATAGAATTGCCGGGCTCGAATTCGCCGGGATTGATGATGCCCACCTGCGGCACATAGAGCGCCCCGGCGATGCCGGCCATGATGGCCGAGACGGTGAAGGCGAAGAGTTTCACATATTCAACGCGGTAGCCGATGAAGCGCGTGCGGCTTTCGGCATCGCGTACCGCGACCATGACCTTGCCGAGCTTGGAATTAACGATCATCGAGCAGACGAGGACCGACAGAGCCAGCGCGATGGCCGTTGCGGCAAAGAGGGCGACGCGAGTGGTCTGGGCCTGGACCGGGGCGCCCAAAATGTCCTTGAAGTCGGTGAGGCCGTTATTGCCGCCAAAGCCCATGTCGTTGCGGAAGAAAGCGAGCAGCAGAGCAAAGGTCATCGCCTGGGTGATGATGGAGAGATAGACGCCGGTGACGCGGCTTCGGAAGGCGAAGAAGCCGAAGACAAATGCGAGGAGGCCCGGCACCAGCACGATCATGGCACAGGCAAACCAGAAATTGTCGAAGCCAAACCAGAACCAGGGCAATTCCGAATAATTGAGGAAGACCATGAAGTCGGGCAGGACCGGATTGCCGTAGACGCCGCGCGTGCCGATCTGGCGCATGAGATACATGCCCATGGCATAGCCGCCGAGCGCGAAGAAGGCACCGTGGCCCAGCGAAAGAATGCCGCAATAGCCCCAGACGAGATCAAGGGCGAGGGCGAGCATCGCGTAGCTCAGATATTTGCCGAGCAGCGAGACCATGTAAGTTGGGACATGGCCGAACTGTCCGGGCGGAATAAGCAGGTTGGCGATAGGCACGAGGACGGCGACGGCGAGGAAGATGCCGATGACCCAGATGGCCTTTTTGTCGAGGGCACGGAGGAGGGCTTGGGTCAGCATGTCGGACATCCAGTCAGGTTGAGAGGCCCCCTCATCCGGCGCTGCGCGCCACCTTCTCCCCAAGTGGGAGAAGAATAAGAGGTGGGCACCATTCCTCTCCCACTCGGGGAGAGGGTGGATCGGGCAAGGCCCGAGACGGGTGAGGGGGCCTTCAAACTCATTGCTCCACCGCCCGGCCCTTGAGCGCGAAGAGCCCTCTGGGACGCCGCTGGATGAAGAGGATGATGAGGACGAGGATCAGGATCTTGCCCAGCACCGCGCCGGCATAGGGTTCGAGGAACTTGTTGGCGACGCCGAGGGTGAGGGCGCCGACGAGGGTGCCCCAGAGATTGCCAACGCCGCCGAAGACCACGACCATAAAGCTGTCGATGATGTAGTTCTGGCCGAGATTGGGGGAGATGTTGTCGATCTGGGTGAGCGCGACGCCTGCCAGACCCGCAATACCGGAGCCGAGGCCAAAAGTCATGGCGTCGACGAAGGGGGTGCGAATGCCCATGGAGGAGGCCATGCGGCGGTTCTGGGTGACGGCGCGCATCTGCAAGCCGAGCGGCGTGCGGTTGAGGACCAGCAGCAGCATGAAGAAGACGATCAGCGCGAAGATGACGATCCAGAAGCGATTGTAGGTGATGGCGAGGCCGTAGAACTCGGTCGAGCCGGACATCCAGGTGGGGGCGATGACCATCTGGTTGGTGGGGCCGAAGATCGAGCGCACGGTCTGCTGCAGGATCAGCGACAGGCCCCAGGTGGCAAGCAGCGTTTCGAGCGGACGGCCATAGAGCCAGCGGATAACGCCGCGCTCGATGCCGACGCCGATGGCCCCGGTGACGAGGAAGGCGACGGGCAGGGCGATGAGCAGGGAATAATCGAGCAGGCCGGGGAAATGGTTGCGGATTGTCAGCTGGACGAGGAAGGTGGTGTAGGCGCCGAGCATGACCATCTCGCCATGCGCCATGTTGATGACGCCCATGACGCCGAAGGTGATCGCTAGGCCGATAGCTGCGAGAAGGAGGACTGAGCCGAGCGAGACGCCGAACCAGACGTTTTGCAAGGCGCCCCAGACGGCGCGGCCCTGTTCGAGGCCGGCAATGGCAGCCGCGATGGTCGGCTTGACGTCGTCGGGCGCGTTGGCGAGCGCGCCGGTGAGGATGGTGATAGCATTGCGTCCGGCGCCGGAGACGATCATCGGCACGGCGGCCTGCTTGTCCTCGATGGAAGCGTCTTCGCTCGAGAGCAGCGTGACGGCGCGGGCGGTCTGCATGACACCCTTCACGCCGGCATCGGTTTCGGCGGCGATGGCTTCGTCAAGGAGCGGCAGATTGGCCGGATCGGGGTTGGCGAGGAAGCCCTGAGCAGCCGAAAGGCGCGTTACGGGATTGTCGCTCATCAGCGTCATGCCGGAAAGGGCAGCGGAAATGTCGCGCCTCAGGCCGTTGTTGACGCGGATGCGGGAAAGGTCGGCCTCGGCGCCAAGCTCGATGGCCTCGCCGGTGAGCGGATCGGTAATCGCGGACCCGGTCTGGATGACGACGCGGCTGGAGGTTTCATCGAGATAAAGATTGCCATCGGCGAGGGCGGTGAGGACGGGTACGACGCTATTGTCACCCGTGGAGGCGAGTTCGACGACGATCTGGGTGAGCTCGCGCAGGTTCGCTTCGCCCATGGCGGCGATCTGGGCGGGGATATCGACGGCGGCGTCCTGCGCGCGGGCGATCTGGCTGGGCAGCAGAAGCGACAGGGTGAGCAGCACCAGGCGGAGAAGATGAGTCAGCATCGCTTGGGAAGTCCTTGTCGTTTCATGAGAAAGAGGCAGGGGCGGATGCCGCCCCTGCTGGGTTCAAGCGGTTCGCTTACTGAGCGGTGCCGCCGCAGGTCTTGGTTTCGGTGTTGTAGTTGCCGCAGTTGATCGGGGCGGTCCAATCGGCTTCGAGCATGGCGCTCTCGGGGAGGAAGTCGGACCAGGCGTCACCGGGGACGAGGTCTTCGGTTTCCCACACCACGAAGAACTGGCCGTCGTCCTGGATTTCACCGATCAGCACGGGCTTGGTGATGTGGTGGTTGGGAAGCATTCTGGCGATGCCGCCGGTCAGGTTCGGGGTTTCGAGGCCGACGATGGAGTCGATGACGGCATCGGCTTCGGTCGAACCGGCCGCTTCCACGGCCTTCACCCAGAGATTGAAGCCAATCATGTGAGCTTCCATGGGATCGTTGGTGACGCGATCTTCTGAACCGATGAACTTCTGCCAATCAGCGATGAAGGTCGCGTTTTCGGGCGTATCGACCGACATGAAGTAGTTCCAGGCGGCGAGGTGGCCGACGAGCGGAGTGGTGTCGAAACCCGACAGTTCTTCTTCGCCGACGGAGAAGGCGACGACCGGGATGTCTTCAGCCATCACGCCCTGGTTGCCCAACTCGCGATAGAACGGCACGTTGGCGTCGCCGTTGATAGTCGAGACCACGGCGGTCTTCTTGCCGGCCGAACCGAAGGCCTTGATGTCGGAAACGATGGTCTGCCAATCGGAATGACCGAAGGGCGTGTAGTTGATCATGATGTCTTCGGCAGCGACACCCTTGTCGAGCAGGTACTGCTCGAGGATCTTGTTGGTGGTCTGGGGATAGACATAGTCGGTGCCGGCGAGAACCCAGCGTTCGACCGAGCCGCCATCTTCGCTCATCAGGTAGTCGACGGCGGGAATGGCCTGCTGGTTCGGGGAAGCGCCGGTGTAGAACACGTTGCGCTGGGATTCTTCGCCTTCGTACTGGACGGGGTAGAAAAGCAGCGAATTCAGTTCTTCAAAGACCGGTAGAACGGACTTGCGGCAAACCGAGGTCCAGCAGCCGAAGACGGCGTCGACCTGGTCGACTTCGATCAGCTGACGGGCCAGTTCGGCGGCCAGCGGCCAATCGGAGGCGATGTCGACGACGACGGGTTCGAGCTGCTTGCCGAGGACGCCGCCCTTGGCGTTTTGCTGCTCGATCAGGAACAGCATGGTGTCCTTGAGGGTGGTTTCCGAAATCGCCATCGTGCCGGAGAGCGAGTGGAGGATGCCGACCTTGATGGTTTCGTCCTGTGCCATGGCGGGTGCCATGGGCAGGGTAAGGCTGCCGGCGAGAGCCGCGGCGAGCAAGGCGCTGGTGGTGCGCGAGAATTTCATTATGTCGTCCCTCTTGATTTGTTGACCCCAGGAGACTGCCAAGGGAGGCGCCTCGATGGGGGCACCTGAGACGATTTCTTAAGGACGCCCTATACGTCGATTGACGTAACTGCTTGCCGGGGAGATTCCGGCTCTGGGCGGAAGGGCTTGAGAAACCGCGTGATTTTGCGCAAAAGCGTGCTAGAAATGGTCTGGCGAATTTTTGGGCAGCGCATCGAATTGGTTAAGGCTTGAGCGAATAATGGCGCGGCAGAGGATCATTCCCATTCGGCGCGAGTATAATCGCTGGGTCGCCAACCAGACGCTGGAAGACTACGCGCTGCGCTTCACGGCCAAGTCGGCACGGCGCTTTTCCAATGATCGCATCTCGCAAACGGCGATCGGGGCCATTTCGTTTTTAGCACTTGAGGCCATTGGCGGTAGCATCACGCTATCCTATGGCACGACCAATGCGCTGCTCGCGATACTCATCGCGTCAATCGCCATCATGTTCGTCGGGATACCGATTTCACGCTATGCGAGACGGCATGGGGTCGACGTGGATCTCCTCACCCGCGGCGCCAGTTTTGGCTATATCGGCTCGACGGTCACATCACTGATCTATGCGAGCTTCACCTTCATCCTTTTCGCCATCGAAGCCTCGATCATGTCGAGCGCGCTGCAGCTGGCCTTCGGCATTCCGCTCTGGATTGGGCATATCATTTCGGCGCTGATCGTCATTCCGCTGGTGACGCACGGCATCAGGATGATTTCGAGCTTTCAGATGCTGACGCAGCCGATCTGGATCGTGCTCAATATCATCCCCTTCATCTTCATCGCCTTCATGGACTGGGAGAAGTTCGACCTGTGGCGGTCGTTCGAGGGACTGGGGCAGCCGGAGGCGGCGGCGGGGACCATTGCAGCGTTCGACATTGCCAAGTTCGGGGCGGCGTCGGCGGTTATCCTGGCGCTGATGACCCAGATCGGGGAGCAGGTCGACTTCCTGCGCTTCCTGCCGGCGGAGGGCGCGCCGAAGTGGCGGCACAAGATCGGGATCTTTCTTGCGGGGGCAGGGTGGGTCATCGTCGGTGCGCCGAAACTGATCGCAGGGTCGTTCCTGGCTTTTCTGGCGCTCTCGTTCGGGGTGTCGCCCGAGCATGCGTCAGAGCCCGGCTACATGTATTCCGTGGCCTTTGGGTACATGATCCCGAATGAATTCGTGGCGCTGATGCTGATGGCCGTCTTCGTGGTGGTCAGCCAGCTCAAGATCAATGTGATGAATGCCTATGCCGGCTCGCTCGCCTGGTCGAACTTCTTCTCGCGGCTGACCCACAGCCATCCGGGGCGCGTCGTCTGGCTGCTGTTCAATGTAGCGATTGCGCTCCTGTTGATGGAGCTGGGGATTTACCGGCTGCTCGAGGAGACACTGGGCATCTTTTCGATCATCGCCATGGCCTGGCTGTGCTCGATCTCGGCCGATCTCTTCGTTAACAAGCCGCTGGGCCTGTCGCCGCCGGGCATCGAGTTCAAGCGTGCGCATCTTTACGACATCAACCCGGTGGGCGTCGGCTCGATGCTGCTCTCGGCGCTGATCGCGCTCGTCGCGCATTTCGGGACGTTCGGGGAGATGGCGGCGGCGCTGGCGCCTTATATCGCGCTGGTCGTGTGTTTTGTGGCCTCACCCACGATCGCCTGGGCGACCAAGGGCAAATATTATCTGGCGCGCAAGCCACGCAAGGCCTGGGCGGACAAGCCCTCGCTGATCTGCTCGATCTGCGAGCATCCGTTCGAGCCCGAAGACATGGCCTGGTGCCCGGCCTATGCGGCGCCGATCTGCTCGCTTTGCTGTTCGCTCGATGCGCGCTGCCATGACATGTGCAAGCCGCATGCGCATTTCCGGGCGCAGACCCATGCCGTGGCGGCAAGCGTCTTGCCGCAATGGGCGATCGACAAGCTGCAGACACGGCTCGGCCGCTATGGCATTTCGATGGGCATCGCCACCGCCATCCTGGGTGGAATACTCGGGCTCATCTACTATTTTGCCAGCCGCTCGGCGCCGAATACGGCCGATGTCGTGGGCGGCACCTTGCTGGTGGTGTTTTTCGTTTTTGCCGTGGCGGCGGGGATCATGACTTGGTTCCTTGTCCTGGCGCATGACAGCCGTCTCGTGGCCGAAGAAGAAAGCTCGCGACAGAATACGCTGTTGCTCAAGGAAATCGACGCGCACGGCAAGACCGACGCGGAATTGCAGCGTGCCAAGGAGAAGGCCGAGGCGGCCAACCAGGCGAAGTCGCGCTATGTGGTGGGGCTTAGCCACGAATTGCGTACGCCGCTTAACGCGGTGATGGGTTATGCGCAGATCCTCGAGCGTGATCCAGAGGTACCGGAGAAACGGCGCGGATCGGTGCAGGTCATCCGCCGCAGCGCCGAGCATCTCTCTGGGTTGATCGACGGACTGCTCGATATTTCGAAAATCGAGGCGGGGCGGCTGCATGTCTATTCCAAC
>Ga0126314_10000758_pt1 | contig 15457 bp, 13 predicted proteins | sample Plot105B_FD_92535 | JGI IMG/M metagenome (GOLD analysis project Ga0126314, IMG submission 92535) | Serpentine soil microbial communities from UC McLaughlin Reserve, CA, USA - Plot105B | ecosystem: Environmental > Terrestrial > Soil > Grasslands | place: USA: UC McLaughlin Reserve, Lake County...
GCGGGTTGAGGGAGCCCATCGGGTCCTGGAACACGACCTGGACCTGGCGGCGGAACTCTCTGAGCTCCCTGCCCCCAAGACGCGCCGGGTCCAGGCCGGAGATCGAGACCTCCCCCGAGTGCGGCCTGACCAGACCGAGCAACGCGCGGCCGAGGGTGGTCTTCCCGCAGCCGGATTCCCCGGCGATGCAGAAGACCTCGCCGGGATCCACGTGGAAAGAGACGCCATCCACGGCCCTTACCTCGCCCCCGGAACGGCCGAACAGTCGCCCCGATGCGAAGCGGACCTCGAGGTCTCTGACCTCAAGCGCAGCCGCGTGGCCTCGCTTTCCTTCCATCAGGCCTCTTCTCTGGCGACGAGATGGCAGGCGGCCAGGCGCTGGCCTTGCCGCTCGAGGACTGGATCTATGGTATCGCAGGGTTCGAAGGCGACGGGACAGCGGGGATGGAAGGCGCAGCCAGGGGGCCTGGCCTCGGGGTGGGGCGGGTCGCCAGGCAGGCCCGCGGGGACGCCGCGGGAAGCAGGGTCTCCGACCACGGGAAAGGCGCCGACCAGGGATTTCGAGTAGGGGTGGCGTGGCGTCTTCAGGAGTTCTGAGGCGGAGTCTTCCTCGACGATACGGCCCGCGTACATGATGGCCACCCTGTCGGCTATCTGGGCGAGGACCGAGAGGTCGTGGGTGATGACGATCAGGGCGATGTTTCGCTCCTCGCGCAGCCGTGCGAGGAGGTTCAGGATCTGGGCCTGTATCATGACGTCGAGCGCCGTGGTCGGCTCGTCGGCGATAATCAGCGGTGGGTTGCACGCCAACGCCATGGCGATCATAACCCGCTGGCGCATCCCTCCGGAGAACTCGTGTGGGTAGTCCTCCGCCCTACGCGGCGCGATTCCAGCGTGCTCGAAGAGCTCCCGCATGCGGGTTCGAGCTTCGCGTTTGGAGACGTCTTCGTGGAGCAGAATCGCCTCCACTACCTGATCCCCGACCCGTTTGACCGGGTTGAATGCGTTCATGGCGCCCTGGAAGACCATGGAGATCCCGGCCCAGCGCATCGTCCTCAGCCGCCCCGGTTTGGCGCCGATTACCTCCGTGTCTTGAAAGCGGATCGAACCCTCTACGGTCGCGTTGCGCGGGAGCAAACCGAGGCAGGCCAGCGCGAGCGTGCTCTTTCCGCACCCCGATTCCCCCGCGAGCCCGAGGGCGTCCCCCGCGCGCACCGAGAGATTCACGCCGTCCACCGCAGGGCCTTTCGTCCCCCTCACCTCGTAGAGGACGTGCAGGTCTCTTACCTCGAGAAGAGTTCCGTTCATCTCTCGCGCAGCCTGGGATCGAGGATCTCATCGAAGGCGTAGCCACACATGGTGAAACCGAGCACCACGAGCACTATGCACAGGCCCGGCGGGACCAAATACCACCAGGCACCGAGGGAGATGGCGCCTTCCGCAAAGGCCGACTCGAGGATGCTGCCCCAGGACACGCTGAAGGGATCGCCCAGCCCCAGGAAGGAGAGCGTGGTCTCGGTGAGGATGGCGACGGCCACGACCAGGATCGTGTTGGCGAAGATCAGGGGGAAGACATTGGGGAGGATGTGGCGGGTGACGATCTGGCGGTGTCCGGCGCCGAGGGCCCTGGCACGCTCCACGTAAGGACGCTCCTTGAGGGTCAAGACCTGGGCACGCACTACGCGGGCGGTGCCAGGCCAGGTGGCGACCCCGATGACCAAGGCGATAACGAACAGGCTGCGGCCCAGAATGGCGGCTAGCACTATGGCCAGGGGCAAGAACGGGATGACCAGGAACCAGTCGGTGAAACGCATCAGGATCACATCTACCCACCCACCAAAGTAGCCGGCCACGATCCCGACGAGGGCTCCGATCAGCATGGAGATACCGGTGGCCAGAAACCCGACGAGCAGAGATATCTGGGATCCCTGGATCACGAGGTCGAGCACCGACCGTCCCAACTCGTCCGTGCCGAGCCAGAACCGAGCCGAGGGCGGTTGCAACGGCGCGCCTGGTGCGTTGGTGACCGAGAGCCGTGCCTCGGGGGCTAGAACATCGGCGAACACGGCCATAAGCACGAACACGACCAGGATCACCAGCCCCGCGACCCCCATCTTGTTGCGGGCGAAGAGCCGCGCCGACGACCTTAGCGCCTCGATCCTGCGTGCCCGGCGCACGGCGCGGCCGCTGCGCGTGGCCCCGGACGTGGCACGGACGCTCACGCGCGCCCGATCCTCGGGTCGAGTACCCCGAGCAGCAAGTCCGCGGCCAGATTGGCGAAGATCACCGCCACCGAGAACAGCAAGAACAAGCCTTGCAGTAAGGGATAATCCGGCCCCCCGTTGATAGCCCGGAACGTGAGCTGCCCGAGACCGGGCCACGAAAATACCGTCTCCACGGTAATAGCGCCTGACACGATGAACCCGAGGTTAAGTGCGGCGAGCGTGACGACCGGCAGCAGGGCGTTCGGTACGACGTGCCTGCGCAGGACGAGGGCCTCGCGCATACCTTTGGCACGGGCTGTAGTGACGTAGTCTTCGTTCATCGCTTCGATGACGCTGGAGCGCATGATCAGGGCGTACTCCCCGAGCAGCGCCAGGACCAGCGTAAGCGCCGGCAAGAACAGGTGCTCCAGCGTGTCCACGAACTGCACGCCGGAGGATGCGTCAGCCAGGCCCGGCGTGCTCATGAACGAGGTTGGGAACCAGTCGAGGGCTACCGCGAATACCAGGATCAGGAGCATCCCCAGCCAGAACTCTGGCATAGCGTAGGTAACGAGGCCGAAGCCGAGGGAGGTGGTATCAACCGCGCTTCCCCTGCGCCACCCGCCCCAGATGCCGATGAGCGTCCCGATCACCGTCGCGCCCAGGGTGGCCACCCCGACGAGCAGTATCGTCGGCCAGAGGGCGTTTGCGATCACCTCGGAGACAGGACGGGAGAAGACGTAGGAGATACCGAGCTCACCCCGCGCGGTGTCGCCGAGGTAGTCAAAGAACTGGACCGTGAGCGGGCGGTCCAGACCAAGCTCTTTCTTGACCGCCTCGATGGTGGAGGGGGACGAGCGCTGCAGCCTGGTGAGCGTGCGCTCGGGGTCGCCAGGTAGGATGCGGAAGAGGAAGAAGTTCAGGACGAGCACGAAGAACAGGGTCCCGACGGCCCCGATCAACTTGCCCGCTACGTAGCGCGCCCGGCTCAGGCCCTATCCTCCGCGCTCCTCCTCCGGAGGAGCACGACGACTACCACGATGACCACCACCCCGACTAGCGCCAGCCCTACGTAGAGAAGTGGCGACGTACCGCCCCCCGCATCCTCGGGAGAGTTTTCGGAGCTGAGCGGTTGCAGGTTCAGGTAGCCCTCGTTGGTGAAGGTGTAGGCGATCTGGCCTGGGTCGGCCGTGGTCGGTGTCTTGGTCCAGCCCTCGAACTTGTCGGTGCGCCAGGCTTCGGTCTGATTGTCGTAGTAGAAGATGACGTAAGGGTTGTCCTCGTAAGCGACGCGCTGCATCTCCTTGATCGTGTCGGCCCGCTCGTCGAGGTCTAATTGCTCTTTTTGCTCCTGGTACATCCGCGAGTAGTCCTGGTTGCACCAGAACGTGTCGGACCAGCCCATGATCTGGTCGCACGTGAGTACCGACAGGATAAAGTCGGGGTCAGCATCGGAGCTCCAGCCCCAGATGAACATGTCGTAGTCTGCGGCGTAGATGGCGTCGGTGAGGGCCGTGTCGCTCAGGGCTTTGGTCTCCAGCCCGATGCCGGCTTCCTCCAACCAGTCTTCGATGAACTGGCCTTCTGTTATGGAGTCCTTGTCCTCGGAGCGCACGAAAAGGCGCAGCGTCAGATCCTTCCCGTTCTTGTCCACGATCCCGTTGCCGTCGGTGTCCTTCCATCCTGCCTGCTCCAGCAACTTCTTGGAGCGGCCTATGTCGAAGCCCTGCAACTCGGACTCTGGCAGTTCCAGGTGGTACTTGGCCAGCACCGGGGGGACCAGCGTGGAGCCAGGGACGCCTTCGCCCTGGAGGACCTTCTCGGTTAGCGCATCTTCGTCGATGGCCCAGTTGATCGCCTCCCGCACTTTAGGGTCTAGCAGCGACGGGTCTCCGGTAGACTTTTTCGGGGCGTCGAACTCCTCTATTACTTCGGGCGAAGGCTCGTAGAGGTTGAAGCCGAGCTCGGTGAAACCGGGATCGGGGGCCGAGTTGGTCTCTATCCCCTCCTGGTTCTTCAACGACTTGAAAAGGTTGATGGGAATGCCCGAGATGTAGTCCACGTCGCCGTTCTTGAGCGCCTGCACCATGGTGTCGTCGTTGTCGTAGAACTGGAAGATGATCTCATCCAGTTCAGGGGCTCCCTTGAAGTAGTCGGGATTGACCTTCAGCCGCGCGTACTGGCCTTTCTTCCACTCGACGGCCTGGAACGGACCAGACCCGATGGCCGGTTCATTCGGGAAGGTCTTCGTCTCGTCCGGAGGCACGTCTTTCCAGATGTGCTTGGGCAGGATGTACACGTACATCGAGAGCATCTGGACCGAAGGGTCCTTGGTCGTGAATACCACCGTGTGCTTGTCGGGCGTCTCGATCTTGTCGATCTGCCTGACGTAGTCGATGAACAGGCCCTGCTCTTCTTTCAGGATCCGGTTGAACGTGTACGCGACGTCCTCCGAGGTCACCGGCTTCCCGTCCTGCCAGGTGGCATCTTTGTTGAGGTGGAAGGTCCAGGTAAGGCCGTCTTTGGAATGTTCCCAGGAGTCGGCCAGGCCTGGCACCGGGCTCGAGTCCTTGGGAGAGAAGTCCACCAGCAGGTCGTAGGTAAGGTCCATCACTTCGAACGAGGGGACCTCCACGAGCTTGAACGGGTTGAACCCGTCGATGTCGTTGGTGTCCCCGATGCGGAGCACGAGCTTTTCGTCCTCCCCGGAGCCGCTCTGCGCGCCAGCGCTCGTGGCGCCGGTGAGCCCGACTATCAAGGTCATCAACACCACAGCCGCAGCGATCTTTCGCATATTCCCTTTCCCCTTCATCCCTCGATTCCAGCAACGCTGGTCTATTCCAGTAATGCTGGTTCCTGGATTGTAAGGGTTCTCGAATCTCCGCTCAAGGTTACGGAGACGCCGAGGGGGATGGTGCAGAGGCGCTCGCCGTGGCCCAGGGGGTAGCCGTAGAGGGCGGGGACGCCCAGGGGTTCGATGTAGCGCTCGAGCACGTCCTCGATGGAGAGCGTCTGAGGGAACTCCGGGCGCTCCTCGCTCCAGTCACACTTTTCGAGCTCCCCCACGACCACGCCCACGACCTCATCCAGCATACCGGCCTGTCGCATCTGGTTGAGAAAACCGTCTATGTACCAGGGCGGCGCTTCCACATCCTCGAAGAAGAGGATTCTGCCCGCGAAGTCAGGCTGCCAGGGCGTCCCAATCGCCTGGCACAAGAGCCACAGGCAACCGCCCACCATGGGAGCGCTGACCGTACCGCCCCCGAAAGACCGTATGTACTTGTTCTCCGGGTCTGGCGGCACCTCCCCGAGGGGTCCTTCCAAGGTGAGTGCTCTTAGCAACCGCTCCTGGGTGAAGGGCTTGGTCTCCTTGTCGTTGACGCCGGCCAGGCCTGGACCGTAGAACGTCACCAATTCCGTGTAGTGGCGCAGGGCCGTATGTAGAGCGGTGATGTCCGAGTAGCCGATGAAGGGTTTGGGGTTGGCCCTGATGGCGTCGAAGTCCAGGTACGGGATGGTCTGGGCGGCACCGTAGCCACCCTGGAAACAATGCACCACGTCCACCTGGTCGTCGGTGAACATGTCCATGAGGTCCTGCGCCCGGCCTTCGGGGGAACCTGCCACGTAGGTGTCGCGGGCGAACACGTTGCGGCCGAGCTTCACTTTGTATCCTTTGCTCTCCCACCACTCCACCCCGCGCAGTACCTCGCTGCGGTTGTGGTAAGGGCTGGCCGGAGCGGGGACCCCGATCGTGCCGCCGGGACGGAGGACGTTGCCTTTGAGCGTCAAGGGTGGTGGTCCTTTCTCTTCGGGATCGGCATGCCCCGCAGCTCCATGACGTAGGAGGATATCTCCTCCGTTGCAGCCTCGAAGAGGGCCTCGCCCTTCGCCACCGTCGCCTTGCTGGCGTCCCCCTGGACGCCCGACTCCGAGAACGAAGACCACCAGGGCATGACTTTGAGGGGCCCATCCGACCAATCCATCCAGGCGTGTTCGGTCTCGGCGTAGCCGTGCTCGTCGACCGCCCTGGACATGTCTACGGCTTCAGGATGCAGGTGCAAATACAGGGAAGTCTCCAGCTCGCAGGCATGGGCCATTCCGCCCCGGCCCGAGTCGCGAATCTCTTCGATCACCGCCGCGCTCTGTGGCGAGACGAGGTAGAAGCTGGCGGCGACGAGCGATTCCGGCTCCTCCACCATCGTGAGGCGGGCCGCGGTCTCGACAAGGTTCTGGTTGGACCCGTGGCCGTTGACCAGAAGCACACGTTCGAAGCCATGGCGGACCAGCGAGAGGGCAACGTCCGTACAATAGCGGCAGAAGGTATCCCAGCGGATCGAGATCGTACCAGGAAAATCCATGTGGTGCGGCGAATAACCATGCACTATCGGGGGCAAGAGCACGGTCTCGGCGGGCAGGCGCTCTGCGGCGCCCCGGCACACGGCCTCGACCAGCGTGACGTCAGTGTCAATAGGGAGATGATACCCGTGGTCCTCGAGCGTTCCGATGGGAACTATGGGGACGCGCCCTTCGCCGGCGGCCCTGGCCACCTCGGGCCACGTCAGCTTTCCGAACTCGGGGGGTTCACTCCACATCGTATGCCTCCTCTCACCGCCTCATCCCTATGCTCCCACAGCCCGGGCGAAGCGGTGCAGGAACGCTATGGACTGGCGCATGTGCGTTCTCAGGCCGGCGATGGTCGCGTACTCGTCGGCGGCGTGCGCACCACCAGCGTGCCCCGCGCCGCCGGAGGCGAAGGGGACCTGCAGGACTTGCTCGAAGAGGTAGAAGGGAGCCCACCAGGGGGCCGAAGGCCAGATCTGCGGCGGCGGGCCCACGTCGCGTTGAGACTCGACCATGGCGCGCGCGACCGGCGAGAGCGCGGTCGTCCTCGACGGCGGACAGAGTTGTACTTCCTCTACCGTCACCTCCGGAGCCGCCTGCGCGACGAGGCGCTCGACCTCGGCAACCACCGACTCCACGTCTGCGCCGTAGGGGATGCGGACGTCGAGAGCAGCCCTGGCCTCATGCGGGACGATCGTCTTTCCCGTGATGCTGCCCGAGGAGAACCCGTTGAGGTTGAGGACCGGCTCGTACATGAGCGCCTTCAGCAGTGAACGCGCGTCGTCCGCTCCCCGGTACGCCAGCGCGCCCTCTTCTTCCAGATGCGCGGCCGGATCGAAGTCTCGCGCCAGGGCGTCGAGGAGTTCCTCGTGCTCCGGAGGAACCGACGTGGGCCCGAGGCCGTCGATGGCGCCGTGGTCAGCAGCATCCTTCAGGGCGCCAAGGGCGCGCATTAGCGACCAGGAGGGGGAGGAGATCACCACCCCCTCGCTCGAGTGGAGCGCCTTTCCTAACGGGCCGCCCCACTCGCCGCCCTGACAGCCCAGGATGAAGGACACGATGCCCTTGCATCCGAGGTAGATCTCCGAAATGCCCCGCCTGTCGGCCGTCAGGTCCGTGTCGAAGGCGGCCTCTGCCGCGAGGTCGGCGCGCCGATCGGACATTACCTTCGGCAGGCTCGGGCTTCCCAGCTCCTCCTCGCCATCCACGAGAAAGACGATCTCCGCGGGCAACTCCGAGACCCGGCGGGCCGAAGCCAGCGCCAGCAAGAAGGAGGCGAGCGAACCCTTGGAGTTGGCGGCGCCCCGCGCGACGATGCTCCTTCCCGCCCCTGGCACGTCGGCCGTCACCGCGGCGAAGGGAGGCGACGACCAACCCGGCTCGTCGGCCGGCTGCACGTCGTACATCCCGTAGCGCAGGAGCCTGGGGCCGTCACCCTCGATGCGGCCGAGGACCGCGGGGTGTCCCGCTGTGGGTATTATCTCGGCGGTTCCGCCGGCGCCCTCGATCATGGCCGCCACCTGCTCGGCGCCGGCGAGCATGTCGTCGTCCGAAGCGGAGACCGTGGGACACCGCAGGAAGTTACGGATCTCCCCCAGATGCATCTCGAAGTCGGTGTCGATCCGCTCCCAGGCCGGTGACCACGGGGCGTCCCGACCTCCATCCTTCAAGTCGATGAGGATCTCGCCGGGTCGAATTGACTGGCCACGCGCTCGATAGCCCGGGAGCAGGCTTCGAGCGCGTCGTCTATCGCCTGCTCGTCCATCGCTGTTGACGTGTTAATAAAGCCGCGCGGCGCGAAGTAGACGCCTTCGTCGAGCGCCGCGAGATGGAATCTGGCCGCCACGGGGCTGTCTGTGTTCAGGTCGGAGAACTTGCGGACCTCGCCCTGTGTCCCGAAGTTCACGTGCAGCAGGGACCCGCAGTTGTTCACGACGCCGTGGAGATTTGGCGTCTCAGAAAGCGAGTGGCGCAGCCCTTCGGCGAGCCGTTCGCCGATGGCGTTGATTCGCTCTATCTCCCCTTGCGTGAGGAGGTCGAGCATCACGCAGCCTGCGGCCATGGTCATGAGGTTGCCGTTGAAGGTCCCCGAGTGGTGGAGGTGGCGGGGAGAGCGGGGGTCGAAGACTTCCATCACGTCCGCACGCCCGCCGAAAGCGCCGACGGGTAGGCCGCCGCCGATGATCTTACCCAGCGTCGTCAGGTCGGGACGGACGCCTAGGACCTCCTGGCGTCCACCTACGGCGAGCCTCAGGGTTATTACTTCGTCGCAGATGAGGAGCGCCCCGTGTTCGTCCGCCAGGCGTCGGGCCGCCGCGAAGTAATCAGGGGTGCCGGTGAAGACCCCCGTCCCCGTTACGGGCTCGAGGAGTATCGCCGCCACCTCCTCGCCCTCCGCTTCCATCGCCGCCTCGAGCTGGTCCACGTCGTTGTAGTCGACCATGCGCAGCAGATCGCGCACCCCCTCGGGCATCGCGGCCCTGTACGGGTCCTGATCCCAGGAGACCGGAACCTGCTCCCACATGCCGTCGTAGCCGCCTTCGGCCTTGACGATCTTCTCCCGCCCGGTAAAGGCCCTGGCTGCGCGCACGGCCATCATGACGGCCTCGGTGCCCGAGTTCGTGAAGCGCACCCTCTCCACCGAAGCCACCCGGCCGACGATCCTTTCCGCGAGCTCGGCCTGCAGCTCGCCGGGGGCGGGGAAAGCGGTACCCAGGGTCGCCTGGTCTCTCATGGCCTCGTTTACGGCCGGTACAGCGTGGCCGTGGACCGAGGCGGTGTAGTTATTCAGGAGGTCGATGAACTCGTTGCCGTCAGCGTCCCTGATGCGGCAGCCGGAGCCGGAGGAGATCACCAACGGGTAAGGTGGGAAGTAGGCGAGAGAACGGGTGTTGCCGCCGGGGATGGAGCGTTCGAGCCGCTCCACGATCTCGCGCGACCTCTCGGTCCTGATACCGTACCCTACGTCCGTAATACTCACGTTGCCCTCCCGTTCACGACTTCCACCGTCCCACAGCCGTTGCGACTATACATACCATCATAAACCGCTCATGGGTCCCTTGCGGCTCATCAGGTGCCTCCATCTGGCTCTGGGGGTGCTCCCGAGAGGACGGCGCCTACCGCAGTCCCTCCAGGGGATCCTCAGAAAGTTGGCCGGCGCAGGTGCGGCGGCGTCTCGGTCCGCAGGTACTCGAGCTCCTCCGGCGTGGAGGTGCGCCCCAGTATCTCGTTGCGGTGCGGGTGGCGCCCGAAGCGCGCTATGACGTTGCGGGCAGCTTTTGCTTGAGAGATCCCGAACTCGTACACCGATTCCAGGCCAGGCGGGGCGTGGGCCGCCTCCTCCTCGGCGTGGAGGACGGTGCGCTCATGGAGGGTGGGGTCCTCGGAGTGGCCCAGAGGCAGCCAGAAGAAGTTTCGCTCCGCGGGCGCCAGTTCGCGGTCCATCTCCAGCTCGATGCCTTCGAGGGCTAGCTCGAGGGCTTTCTCGTCCTGGGAGTAAGAGAGGGGTGAACCGCGGTAGACGTTTCGGGAGAACTGGTCCAGGACTATGATGAGCGCCAGGCGTCCTCGCGGCGTCTGGGCCCAGTCGTCGAGCTCGCCGCGTCTGGCCCGCTCCAACAGTGGGCCGAATCGTGCGGTGATCTCCCTGTCTATCTCGGGTCCCCCGGCCATCCACCGCTTCCCGTGACGCCGGAGCGTCTCCAGATCTGCGTCGGCCAGGTCTTCGGGGAACCAGTAGGAGAGGACCTCTTCGGGGTCCAGCGCATTTCTACTTTCGTCCGAGCCTTCCGTTACCACGCCGCTCCCTCCTTCGTGCCTCACGCTTCCAGCGTTGCGACCTGGCTACTATAGCTCACGAGGGTACCCCAGAGGAGGGCGAACGTTTCACACCATACTCTCGATGGGACGGAGTGGAGATCCTCCCGAGCGCCAGCGGGGATAATCTACGCCAGCCTGATCTACCGGAACTCGTAGCCAGCTGTTCGAAGCGCGACTCTCGTGTACCATCGTCTGGTCGGCTGGATCTGGAGATACGCGTGAAGATAACCGGCATCGAGACATATCCGGTGTGGGGCGGGGAGCGAAACATCCTGTTCGTGGTCGTGGACACCGACGAAGGCATCTATGGCGTCGGCGAAGCGGGGCTCACCGGTCGCGAGTTGGCGGTGACGGGCGCGCTCGAGCATCTCAAGCCTTTGCTGGTGGGCGAGGACCCTTCCCGTACCGAGCACCTCTGGCAACTTCTCTTTCGGGGAGGCTTCTTCCCCGCCAGGCACGCTGCTGCGGCGGCGGTCTCGGCCGTGGACATAGCGCTATGGGATATCAAGGGGAAAGCGCTCGGGGTCCCCGTCTACGAACTGCTCGGCGGAAGAACCCGCGACCGGGTGGTCTGCTACCCGCACAACGCGGAAGCCGGTACGGAAACTTCCGCCCTCGTCGAGTCCTGCCTGAAGACCAAAGAAGAGGGCTGGCGCTTCGTACGCTGGGGTCTGCCCCAGGAGGGTGAGGTATTCGAGCCGAACCGTTCCGTGCGCGCCGCCGTCGAGCAGCTCGCGGCGGTACGGAACGCCGTGGGCGAAGAAGTCGAGATGATACTCGACGTTCACACCCGACTGGACATGCCCGACTCTCTGCGGCTCTGTCGCGAGGCGGAACCCTTGCGGCCCTTCTTTATCGAGGATCCGTTACGTTCCGAGGATCCCCGCTCCTACGAGATGCTGCGGCTGCGTACCGTCGTGCCCCTGGCCGCCGGGGAGCAATTCGGCTCCAAGTGGGATTTCAGGGAGCTGGTGGAGAAGGAGTGGATAGACTACGCCCGCGTCGACTTGTGCCTCGCCGGCGGCCTCACTGAGGCGAAGAAGATCGCCGCCATGTGCGAAACTCACCACATAGATCTCGCCGTCCACAACCCGCTCGGGCCCGTCTCGACGGCCGCCTGCCTGCACCTGAACCTCTCGTGCCCCAACTTCGGCGTCCAGGAGCAACCCTACAAACCAGGGACGTTCCTCCCCGACGTCGTCCCCGTGCAGCCCGAGTGGGAGGATGGCCACCTGCTGCCGCCCGCGTCCCCCGGACTTGGCGTGGTATTCGACCGTGAAGCGGCGAAGCATCACTCCTTCCGGATGGCGGAGCTCCCCCACCTCCGCCGCGAGGACGGCTCTGTCACGAACTGGTAAACGAGCTTTCAGCACGCGCCCTGTCGGGCGCTTGTCAGCATTTCAGCTGGTCAGCAAACACAAAAAGCTGACATGCTGACTGGCTGACAAGCGAAGGCGAAGCCTGAGCGTGCTGACCAGCGCGGTTTTCCGGAAGGCATCCTTCCGGAAAACCGCTGTTACAGCCAGCCGGAGCGCTTGAACCAGTAGTAGAGCAGGGCTCCGATTGCGACCATGAGGACGAGCATGAGTTCGAAGCCGTATGGATGGTGTTTCAGCCAGACGCCTTCGAAGTTCATGCCGAAGATGCCCGCGATCAGGGTGGGTACGATCAGGATTGCCCCCCAGGCGGATATCTTCTGGCCTACCATGGCGAGGTTGACGTTGAGAAGGCTGGAGAGCAGGTTCTGGAAGCCTTCGAGTTTCTCGCCCACACGTCGGGCACGGCGCCGTGCCTGGGAAAGGTCTTCGCGCACTTCGTTGTCTGCGTCCTCCAGAAAGCGATCCAGCGCCTCGCTGAACGGCTCGATAGCCTCGTGCATCTCGATCACCACGCGGGTGAGCGCGTGTACCCGGCGGGAGGCGACCGCGCTTCCGTCGAAGACCTCCTTCTCCGCCTGGGAGACGTCGTCATCCAGGTTTTCGACCGCCGTGTCGTAAGTGTCGAAGGTTTCGTCCAGGATCTCGCTAAGGACATGCCAGGGGCTCTCCCAGAGCCGTTCGGGCTCACTCTCTAAGTGTTGCCTCAGGTTCTCGAGCTCCTTGTCGCCTTCGCCGAAACTTAGGGCGGCCAGCAAGCCCTCCCCCAGGAGCACACAGATCCAACCGATCCTGGCACCTTCCTCAGGGTCGGCGTAGCGAACCGATGCCAGCCAGATGATCAGGATGTTCTCATGACTCTGGATCGTGGCCCGGGGCGGGCGCTTGATGGCATTCTCTACCAGCGGCTTGCTCAGCCCCAGCTCACCGGCTATCGAGTCGATCTCCTCTTCGTTCGGCTCGTGGACGGCTACGGCCGCAAACGTGTTGGGTTCATCTCGGCCTCGAAATGCCTCTTCCAGGGTTTCGTGCGCAACCCGCCGACCATCAGCGTAGACAGCAGCCTCGAGGATCACAACAAACCTCCCAAACCCGTCTGAATACCCATCCGCGATGGGCAAATTCCCCGCCCGCCACCACAAGGCGCATCTTCCCACAAGATAGCATCCAGCGTAACGTCCATGTGGAGCCGTATCCGGCGTCGCCACTCCCAGACTGGTCCCGCCCGCACCAACGGCCCGCTATCTGTAGTGCGCGCCGGGACAACCGTCGACGGTCAAGAGATAAGCCACAGGCGTATCGCGGTCACCTCGATCCAGGCGAGCAGCATGACGATGAACAGATAGTACGCCGCGCCAGGCAGCAAGAGTAACAGCACTGCTAGCATCCCCGTGGCCAGGGTGTAGCGAGCACGGTTTCGCCAACGAGAATCTGCCTCGAACCTCCGCCACAGCGAGAATAAGGCGGTCAGGAAGGCGAGGACGAAGATCACGAAAGCCACGTCGTGGATGAGGCCATGGAGGCTGCGGGGACCGATCCTGCGTATCGGGTCGGTCTCTAAACCCATAAGCATCATCGCTATCCCCGCCACGAAGAGAAATGCTGGACCGAGCGGCGGGCCGTGCCCGTCCTTCGTCCCGAGATGAAGGCCGAGGGAGAAGAAGGACAGCAACAATCCCGAGACCACGAAGTTGGCTACCTGCGCGAGACCGTAGGGACCGAGGGCGAGCCCACTGGGCCAGGCGCCCGCAGGGTTCTTAACAGGGTGCCATCCGATTCTGAGCATGAAGTCATACTCGAGCACGCTCAGCGCGAGCAGGACGCTCCCGAACAGGACTGGCCCGATAGTCCCCGCGATCGCTGCTAACTCGATGACCGTCTGCCGCTTCGTCTCGGACCTCGCCCCGACAGATCGAACGCTTCCTGCACCTTTACCAGGATCGGCACCACAAGCCTGAGTCTACATTGCACCTACAGCGCAATTCCACTCGTCCTGCCATCGGAGCCCGTTAACGGCGACCGGGTTCGAGAACCAGGGACTCCGGCTTTTCGAAGCCTACGCTCTATACGATGGATACCTCTATCGGCGCACTCCAGATCACTGAAGCTAACAATTCCGTTGGCTCGGCCAAGTAGAACTTGATGCTACGCACTGCGCGCTTCGAAGGTGAACGTCTGCTCCGCGCTCGTTGGTCTCTTACCGTACTCATAGTCGGCTGATACCATCATTTCCGAAAACCCCAGGCTCTTCAGGACTAGCTCGAACTCCTCGAGCCCGTACCACCGCAGCGGGAAGCGTTGCATTTCGGTCTGCACGAGTTCGCCGTCTCGCCATTTTTCGTAGCGTAGGTGAGAGATAGAGTACTGCTCGAGGAAGTTCACCTCCACGACATTAGACTCCACCGTGATCGTCTCGCCCTGGGATGTCTCCACTGTTCCGGTCGGGACAGTGCCCACACGTAAATCTGTTGGCAGTTCGAGGTCCAGGATGAGACGCCCCCCCGGCACCAGATGCTCGCGGAAGCGCTGCAGGGTGCCAAGCGACTCTTCGCGCCCCTCGATCAAGAGAAAGGAGCCCGCGGGTACGATGATCGCCTCGTACCTCTCCGGCAGAGAGAGTGAGCCCATGTCCCCTTCGTGAAGTACCGGCTGGAGTCCTCTTTCGGCACAGCGGGCGCGGCAGATGGTCAGCATTTCAGGAGAGTTGTCCGTACCTTCTATCTCGAGTCCGGCCTCCATCAAGGGGATCAGGACGCGACCGGTTCCGACTGCAGGCTCCAGGACTCGGCCGGTGCAGGACTTCAGCCTCTCGAGGTAAAACTCTACGTCCCCGAAGGAGTGTCCTATGGGCTTGTCTATGTCGTAAGCTTCCGTGGCCAGCCTACCGTAGGAACTCAAGCTCATGTCATACTCCTCCCTCCTGGTACGGACTACCGAAGTGTAGTCAACAGCTCGGTGATTCGCCTGCGGCGGACGTTGGCGACAGACAAGACACCGCCATCTTAATCTATGGTCGCAGCATCTAGCGGAGGGCTACGTCGCTGCTGATCGCTGAAAGCAATTTCAACCGGGTGATGAAGTACTGGAAGGAGAGTAGATTGAGGGGTGCTGAGAGGGTGTGTTAGATTGGCCTATGTCTACGCCTATCCTGGCCACCAAGCTTTTTGTCCCCCCGCCGCAGCCCAGAGTCGTCTTCCGCCCACGCCTGATCAAGCGGCTCGACGAAGGTTTGGACCGCAAAGTGACCCTCATCTCTGCCCCCGCCGGCTTCGGGAAAACCACGCTTCTAGGCGAATGGGTCGCCGGTTGCGGAAGGCCGGCAGCCTGGCTTTCGCTGGACGACCGGGATAGCGATCCCACACGCTTTCTGACTTACCTCGTCGCTGCTTTGCAGACGATTGCACCGAACATGGGAGAAGGCGTGCAGGGCGCGCTCCAGTCCCCCCAGCCACCGCCGGCCGAAGTGGTGCTAACGACCCTGCTCAATGAGATCATCACCCTACCGGGTGATTTCGTACTCGTACTGGACGATTACCATGCCATCGACGCCAGAGCGGTCGACGATGCCCTGACCTTTCTGCTCGAGCACCTGCCTCCGGGTATGCACCTGGCCGTCGCAACCCGTGAGGATCCCAGCTTACCCCTGGCCCGCCTGCGCGCCAGGGGCCAGTTGACCGAAGTGCGCGCCTCAGATCTGCGTTTTACCATCTCCGAAAC
>Ga0126314_10000759_pt1 | contig 15449 bp, 17 predicted proteins | sample Plot105B_FD_92535 | JGI IMG/M metagenome (GOLD analysis project Ga0126314, IMG submission 92535) | Serpentine soil microbial communities from UC McLaughlin Reserve, CA, USA - Plot105B | ecosystem: Environmental > Terrestrial > Soil > Grasslands | place: USA: UC McLaughlin Reserve, Lake County...
AAGTTAATTTATGTTGTTGCATTGGCGACTCCTGTTGCTTTACCCCTCCCATCGATTCGCTAACGGAGGGAAGGATTGTGGGTATTACCAATAGGTTGAAGCGGCTTGTGTTAGGCGAGCCCACTCCAATCGAACAGGCTCCTCAGGCCATTGCAGAGGCTATCCAAGCTCCTCCCCAGCGCCGCCCTACCATCCCAAATGGTCCCAAGCTGAACCTCGGCTGTGGCTTCGACATCCGCCCAGGCTGGGTCAACATCGACATGCACGACTGGCACAAGCCAGACCTCGTGGCTGATGTGACTGACCTCCATGCTCTGCCAGACAACCATGCTGGCTTCGCCCTGGCCCAGGACATCCTCGAACACATCCATAGAGCCCGCTGCTCTACTGCCCTACGCGAGTGGAACCGGGTCTTGATGATGGGTGGCATTCTGGAAGTCCGGTCACCTGACGTGGTCGCCCTGGCCAACCTGATGCAGCACGACCCCACTCGTCAGACCCCAGAAGCCCAGGCGGTCCTCCTCCAGTGCATGTTCGGCACCCAGACCTACAACGGGGACTTCCACTACAACGGCTTCACCGAGATCAGCATCCGCCATTCGTTCGCTGAGGCAGGCTTTGAGGTCGTCGCCCTCGACCATCAGGACGAGTGGAACATGCTGGTTGTCGGGCGGAAGATCGCCCACATGCCACCAGAACCCATGCTCCGCTTACCCAGCGATGAAGAGTTCCTCAAGGAGGCCTACAGGGTCGCCCTGGGCCGTGAAGCTGATGAAGAGGGGCTTGCCCACTTCCTCGCTCGATTGGCCGAAGGAGCGCCTCGGGAGACGGTTCTTGAGACCCTTCGACATGCGCGTAAGGCGAACCCTGAGGGGCACGTCTAACCAGCCGCTTTCCCTGCTTCCTTCTGGCTCAGCAACACGGCAACCGCACTCTTGAGCGTCTGGTCATCTTGCTTAAGCATCGCGATCTTCTCGGCTAGGTCTGTCAGCACAACCCTGACGGCCTGCGCTATGGCAAGGCACTCCTCATCAGATTGATCGTGAATGCCGACGCTGAGTGCAGAGTGGAGTGCCGAAAGTGGATTGACCCCGTTGATAAGCAAACCCTGAGGAAGTCCAGCCTTAATGCTCTCAACTGATTTCTTGAAAGAGTTCTCTTTTTTCGCTGCCTCCAGTTCCTCTGCAATTTGGGGACCGGCGTTCAACGTTTCGCAAACTCGAATAATGGCATCGAATATGTCGTTCTTGTGGGTTTCTACAACCCGGCGGTAGTACGCAAAAGCGCCAATGCCCAAACCTTGATTTTCACAGTCACGGCCCTTTTTGACCAGCTCCGCGTCCTTGCCAAAAAGCCTCAGCACCCTGTTAGAAACGGGGATGCCAAATCGAGGTGCTTCGCCGTACTTGTAGACTGAACAAAGTGTGAGGTCCTCTTTGTTCGGTATGAAAAGCACTGAGTAGCGTTTTAACTGCTCGTGGCAATCCCCACACGTGTATTGCAAGAAAGCGCTTCCAAACCGGCCTTCGAGACGACCAGAGCTTGTCGAGCGGAAGGTTCTCTCCCCACCGCATTTGTCACAGTACAGACGGAGATCGGGGGTGAGAAATGTATGGTAAATGTTGCCGCTGGAATATTTCCCAATCACAGTTGCCCCGGCAACTTGGCGTGACACGCTGGGGTGGATCGTTTCCAGAAATGTTGCGAAGCTCATAGTCGCTTCAACTTCTGCGGGCGGCGCTGGCTGCTCAGCCGGTTTAGGTGACGCTTCGCCCGTAGCTTCATCGGTCATGGTGTGTCCTAGCGTTTCGCGGCTATTTTCCAGTAAAAATGCGAGGCGGCAAGATCCAAGAAACAGCTCGCCCATTCCCCCCTCGGCCCCTCCTCAAACGGCCAAAAGCGGGCCTGATGCCACCAGTTGCGCCACACCACAGTGCTAACGCATTGATTTCATTGGGTCAGAGCTGCATTCAAAGTCCAATAGGGCAGGCTTTGGCGTGTTTCATGCCCGGAAACGCTGGCACTGCGGGCATATATAAGTTTGGGCTTATGTTGGGGTGTCTATTGCTTTTCGCTCGGCCCTTTGTGAAATGCCTCGGCACAGCTAGAGGGGGACTCAATGAATTACAAAGGACTGAGGGAAGCCAACGAAGAAGCGAAGCCTCTGGTAGACTATGCGCGGACCCTGACCACGTTCCTAGCGCTCTTCGCCGTGCTGGGCGTGTCCTTCGCAAAATTCGGCTGTTCGCCACCGTCCGACCGTTGGACCTATATCCTGATCTCCGTCTCGTTCTTCATGTTCTTACTTTTTATCATAGCACTTTGGTTTGTTTGCCTAAACCTGACACAGACGCTTATCTTTGACCTCGCCTTTCCCGCCCAGCAACGCACCGGTTGGCGATGGCTGTTGTTCATCCCAGTTTGGCTATTCTCGCTAGTGGTAATTACCGGGGCCGGGAGTGTCGTGGCCTACGCCTCGTCTAGCGCCTTCAATCCGGACGACTGGCAATGTGTCTTCGACAAATCTTACAGCGACGGAACTGACCTAAGCCAGCTTCAAGCCCCTCAAACGCCCGCCACAAGCTCCCCTTAGCGCTTTTCTTTCAAGTTTCTTTCTCAATGATTTCAATGGTTTGATTCCGATCACGCCACTTGTTCGTTTCTGCAATCATTTTCCCTATTGCAAACATTTTCACTAACGGAATAGAACTGTGGTCAAGCGAGGCGCTGATTTGCGGCTCCGCTGAGTGGCCTGAGACGGGCACAGTTCTTTGACATCGTGAAGCAAGGTACGCCCCTGACGCTGGGGTGCTGACGAGGGACAAGCATGTCCGAAACCTTGCAGGAGTGAAACGATAATGAACGCTTACCTGACCTATGTGCCAGACGTTGAAACCATCGCTGATGCAGTTTTGATCATGGCCGAAAGCAGCTTCCAAGCCCGGAAACAAAGGGTCAAAGAGCTTCGCCTTTACGTGGTCGACGTGGTCGCAGTTCGCCAGCGGGACGATGTGCCCATGGGCTGGCGCATCGCTGAGACTGACACGCCGCACTGAGAGAATTGATCAGGGCGCACGGCATTCGTGCGTCTCAATCAATCCTTAACTGAAAACACTTTCCTAGGGGAAAACATCATGTTCCGTGGCTCACTCATCCGCTCCGGCAACAACGCCAAGACCATCAAGGGCGATGGCGAATACGAGACCGCAATCATGTATCTGGCTCCGTTCAACCTGAGCGGAACCAACACCTGCGCCATGGCCGAAAAGGCCGGTTGCGTGGCCGGTTGCCTCAACACTGCCGGGCGTGGCCGCATGTCCAACGTCCAGATTGCCCGCATCAACAAAACCAAGCGCTGGACCTCTAACCGGGCGCAATTCATGGTCGATCTCGTCGATGATCTAGAGCGCTTCGTTCGGTATTGCGCCAAGCGCGGCGTCAAGCCAGCCGTTCGGCTCAATGGAACGTCTGACATTCAGTGGGAAGTCGGCCACTTGGCCATGCGCGTTGTCGATGGCGCACCAGTGGTCTTTGACAGCATTTTCCATGCGTTCCCTGAGGTCCAATTCTACGACTACACCAAGATAGCCAAGCGCGTTCGCCGCCAACTCCCGGCCAACTATCGGCTGGTCTTGAGCTACTCCATGGCCAATGTGGACTATGCCGAAAGCATCCTCGCCACGGCCAACGAAACAGGCGCGAACGTCGCTGTGGTCTTTGCCACCAAGGCGGAACGCGATGCGCTCATGGGCCGCGTCTACACCATTGCGGCAAGCTGGAATGGGACTTTCGTGAACCGCGAGGTGATCGATGGGGACAGCGACGACATGCGCTTCCTCGACCCCAAGGGCGTCTTTGTGGGCCTCTACGCCAAGGGCGCGGCCAAGAGGGACACCAGTGGCTTTGTACTGCGCTGATCGTTGTCAGAACGAAAACATATTCAAGGGCGAAACCATCGGGCCAAGGGGCTCGGTGGTCATCCGGTCATGCCGGGTCTGATGAGCCCAATCATCAGCTATCCAATCGAACAAGGGGAAAACCCATGACCTACACGGTCAAGCGGCTCGCCGGTCATCGCTGCCAGCTCACAAACGAACTCGGCACCAAGCTGGGGATTTTCAGGTCTCGCCAAGAGGCCAAGAGCATCGGCAGAGCGCTGGCTGGCTGGCGCGGCAAGGTGGTGATGGCATGAGCTATCACACGCTGCTGACCCGCGATGGTCGCCGCTGGTCGATCCAGTTCGGGGACTACGACTGGCATGTCGTCAACTCTGAGCGGGCCGACTACCGCCGCCAGTACATGGCGCAAGACCTCAAAATCATCACCACGGCTGACGACCAAGCGGCCATCGACGCCGCTGTGGCCAAGCTCAACGGGGCTTCCGAATGACCTTTGAACTGTACCTGGGCCTCTGCATCGGGGGCCCCGCCGTCTGCGCCCACACCCTCCTCTGGCTCTCGAAGGAATGACCATGAACGCCGAAACCGTCATGACCGCGCTGTGCATCTGGGAAGCAATGCTTGAGCACCGCGAGGAAGTCGCCACGCTCGACAACGTCTGGGAGGCCGAAGGGGTCTACGCCATGCGCCAGAAAGCCATCAACCTCGCCGCTGCCGTCGATGCCCTCTGGTGGAAGCTGGACGGGGACGATCACCGGCTCGATGGCGTCACCTTCGATTGGGAGTTCATCCCGGCGCTCCTCCACTACGTGGACTGGCGTCACGGCGGCTGGACGGTCCCCAAGGACGTTCTGGGCCACCTCGCGACCACCGGCACCACCGAGGTGATGGAATAATCCAAGGCGAAACCTAAGGGGCTCTTGCCCCTGATGGTCGCGGCGTTGAGCGCCGCCTGACGAGCCTGTCAGCCAATCCCAAACATCGCTGGAGCTACCCACCATGACCGCAAGGGCCATGCACAAACGCCTGTCTGATTTGACCATCCGCCGCACTCGGCTGGAGCTTCTGAACCCCACGAGCTTCGCCGGTCGCCAGATCGAACGCGAGATGGAAGAGCTGCGCAAGGCGCTCACCGCACAGCTCAGGGACGCTGCTTGATGATGCCGCAAATCTACCTGGGGACGCTCTACGCCTCCCTGATCATCTGCGCTGCAGCCCTCTTCCTCGGCCCCCTCGGCTGAGATTTCCACAAATTCCTACCGTAGGACTGTTGTCCTAAGAAACGGAACATGCCATGAACATCCTCGCTACTGAAAAGATCGTTGCCTCGGGTCGCTATCGCAAGCTACGGGTGCGGCGGAAAGGGAAACTGGTGCTGAAACTCTGGGAAGATCGCCTGACTGGTCACCGTTACGCGATCAGTTAACCCGCTCATTCGAGGTTCAGCTCAGGGGGCCAAAGTCCGAAGGACTGCTGGAGGAGCAGGCCCCAATTTTTTGTGTGTTTTACGATACGGAGCCATCCGACCATGCCTACTCAGGCGACAACTTACAATCTCGACAACATGGAAGACCTATTGGCGTGGTATCAAGACGCCGCTGACGACCAGATGACGGTGGAGGGCATAGTTCCCATCCGCGTTGCAGACTACCTCAGCCCCTACGTGCCGCTCGGTTATGATTCGGTGCTGGGATGGCTGGTCAAGAACGACCCTCTGGCACTCTCGATGCTCGATGAGACACCAGATGCGACCGTCGCGGACGGCTGGTGGTGCTGCCACCGAACCAAGAGGCTGGGCATGAAGCCGGTCAAGGTTCCTGCCCCCGCGTTCCTCGTCCGCATGGGGATATTTCAGGTAAATACCTACCCCGTCGAGGTTTTGGCGGAACGCTTTCGCCACTGAAAGCATGCAGCTTGACGAAAACGCTTGCAACATCGTAATTGCTTTCACCAGCTCGCATTATCTCACCGACTTCCAGTAATTTTTCACATACCGTTTATGGGTTCGGGCAGTACACTGCATACGTCTTCAACGCAGTCCCTGCTCAGCCCCAACGGTCGACATAGTCTCGGTGCCCGGAAGAGGCACGTACAGGGAACGCAAAGTCATGGCCACAGCTACAATGGAACGCACGACCAAGAACGAGAACTCGACGAAGCGGGAGCTGCAACGCGCAGCCAACTTCATCAGGCTTCTCCGTGTCCTGTCCGCCGAAATGCAGATGCAGCAGGCGGAAATCCTCATCCAGATCGCGATCAATTATGAGGGCATGCAGATGTCCGACATCGCGAAGAAAACCAGCCTGTCGCCCGGTGCGGTCAGCCGGAACGTGGCTTCGCTCTCGGTCTACAACCGCCCTGACAAGCCGGGGATGGGTTTGGTCGAGGTCGGCATTGACCCGGTTGACCCGCGTCGTCGCATCGCCTCGCTTAGCCAGCAGGGCAAGGTGTTCATCACCAACCTGATGCGGACCATCGAGCCCAGTTTCACCATCGACAGCGTGACTGACGCTGAGGTCGAGGCGCAGGCGCGGACGCTTCGCGCTGCAATCCAAGACGGCGCGACAGTAGGAAAGATCAAGCGCTGACGCGCAGAGATCGGCCCTCAAATGCAAAGCATCCCTTTCGGTCATCAGCCCCGCTGGTGGCCGCTTCTACTTCTGCTTGAAGGGGAGAGGTGGTGCGCGTGAGAGGACTCGAACCTCCACACCGAAGTGGCAGAACCTAAATCTGCTGCGTCTACCAATTTCGCCACACGCGCACTAAGGAGGTGCCATATGCCAGTGGTCCAACGCGGTCAATCCTTTCAGGCGACCGTCAACAACGCCAAGATCGAGCCGAAGCGCTGGAGACGCCAGTTCGGCAGCGAGATCGAGGCCAAAGCATGGGAAGCCGACAGCAAGCTGAGGCTGTCGCGTGGTGAGCTGCCAGACATGGGCGAAGGAGCCCAGTCGGTCGAGTACGGCCCCAGGACGATGCGCGAACTGGCCGACTACATGCTCAAGCATCACTGGTCAGGCACCAAGTCGTACAAATCGACCGAGATCAACCTCAACCACATGGTCGAGCTGATCGGTGCCGAGACCCCGCTTCGGAAGATCACGTTCCACACCATGAACCTCTGCGTGGCCCAGCTCAAAGAGGCTGGCTACCCCGACGACACCATCAACAAGAAGCTCTCGCCCGCTCGCATGTGCTTCAAGTTCGCCTCGAACTCGCAGCGCCGCTGGATGGACCATGTCCCTGACATGCCCTTCTACAAGCCGGGTGAAGGTCGCATCCGCTGGTTCTCCGACGACGAGGAAGCGGCGATGCTCAAGTGGTGCAAGGAACGCCTGCACTACCTGCTCTGGGACTACATCGTGGTCTCGCTGGACACCGGCCTGCGGCAGGGCGAGGTGCTGAACCTCAAGGCCCGCAACCTCTACCACGAGGGCCGCGTCACCGTCTGGGGACAGCGCACTGAGCTGGACAAGGGCACCAAGGCAGCAAACACTCGCGTGGTGCCGCTCACGCCCCGCGCAAAGGAAGTGCTGGAGCGTCTGGCAATCGACAATCCCGGCAAGCTGTTCCCGATCACGAAGGACCAGCTCCTGGGCATGTGGAACAAGATGCGGGATGGCCTCGGGTTCAAGGATGACCCTGAGTTCGTCGCCCACGTCTGCCGCCACACGTTCTGCACCCGCTTGGTACGGGCCAAGGTGAACCTCGCGGTCATCCAGAAACTGGCCGGTCACGAGCGCATCGAGACGACCCTCAAGTACACGAAGGTCGATGATGACGTGCTGATTGAAGCCATTGCAGAGCTTGCCGCCCGCTCGGAAGTAGTCTACACGCCCTCTTCAAGTGGCGCGAGCCACCTGCCACATGACACCGTGGTATGCCACCCCACGGCTGGGGCACGAAGTAAAGCGGACGGGACGGACCCTAACCTACTGAAGTTCCAAAGGAAAACTGCATAAGTATTCCCTTTGAGCTTCCTTTAGGTTCCAGCGCCGCAAGGCGTGGAGGTTCGAGTCCTCTCACCCGCACCATAGCGGCCTCGGCCGAACGAGATAAACAATTACGGGATCAACCCCCATGCAGGTTACTGAAACCTTCAACGAAGGCCTAAAGCGCAAGCTCAGCGTGACCATTCCGGCCGCGGACCTCACTTCGCGCCTCGACGCCAAGCTCCAAGAGCTCAAGGGGCAAGCCAATATCAAGGGCTTCCGTCCCGGCAAGGTGCCGACCGCTCACCTCAAGAAGGTCTATGGCCGCTCGGCCATGTCCGAAGTAATGACCGACGCGATCAACGCGACCGTCTCCGATACGCTCGACGGGCGCAAGGAACGTGCCGCCGGCCAGCCCAAGGTTGACCTGCCGCAGGACCAGAACGTCATCAACGAAGTGCTCGATGGCAAGGCCGACCTCGCATTCGAAGTCGAATACGAAATTCTGCCGCCGGTTCAGCTGATGGACCTCAAGGGTCTCAAGCTCACCAAGCCGGTCGTCGAAGTGACCGACGAGGAAGTCGATGCGGAAGTGAACCGCGTCTTCGCCCAGAACCGTGGCTATACCGACAAGGGCGACGATGCCATTGTGGAAGATGGCGACCGTCTCGGCCTGTCGTTCATCGGCAAGGTCGACGGCGTCGAGTTCCCGGGCGGCAAGTCCGACCATGCGCACCTGACCGTAGGCTCGGGCGAATTCATCCCTGGCTTCGAAGAGCAGCTCGTGGGCATGAAGAAGGGCGAGACCAAGACCATCAACGTCACCTTCCCCGCCGACTACAACAGCGCTGAGCTGGCCGGCAAGGAAGCGACCTTCGAGGTCACGATCCTCCACGCAGACGGCCCGAACCAGGGCGAGCTCGACGACGACTTCGCCAAGCGCCTCGGCGTCGAAGACGTTGCCGCACTCCGCAAGGCCGTGACCGAGCAGATGGAACAGGCGCTCAAGTCGATGAGCAACCAGCACGTCAAGCGCCAGATTCTCGACGCGCTCGACGAAGGCCACAAGTTCGACGTCCCGGCCCAGCTCGTGGAAGCCGAATTCAACACCATCTGGCAGCGCGTCCAGCACGAAGTGGAAGGCCATGGCCGTTCCTTCGAGGACGAAGGCACGACTGAGGCGGAAGCCAAGGACCAGTACCAGCGGATCGCCGAGCGCCGCGTGCGCCTTGGTCTCGTGGTTGCCGAAATCGGCAACCAGAACGAGGTCCAGGTGACCGACGACGAGCACCAGCAGGCTCTGCTCGCTGAAATCCGTCGCTTCCCCGGCCAGGAACAGCAGGTCTACGACTACTACCGCAAGAACGCCCAGGCTCTCGCCAGCCTCCGCGCTCCGGTGTTCGAGAACAAGGTCGTCGACTATGTCGCCAGCCTTGCCGAAGAGACCGAAAAGAAGATGACCCGCGACGAGTTGGCCAAGCTCATCCAGGCTGACGAGAACGAAGTTCCGGACGAACACCACCACTAAAGGTGTAGCAGCCGAACTTGAATCAGGGCCGTCCGTTTGGGCGGCCCTTTTTCTTGCTGGTGGGCGCCGAGTTAACTCTGCATTGTCATGCACGCACTAAGATTCGCACGGACGCAGGATTAGGCCGGAGGGCACATAATGGGACACGAGCGGTTCTTCTTCGCCCTCGTCAATCCAGTCACGGCCTTGCTTTTCGCTTTTGGTTTTGGCTATCTGCGGCTACGCTGGCCGCATTATCGCCACCTGACGTCGCTTTCGCTCGCCTTCTTCTGCATGGCTACGTCGTTCATCCTGCACGACTTCCGCATCTTGGTGGGACCGGGCGAAGTCAATATCGGCTCCAACTTCCTGTTCGTGGCGACCATCGGCCTGGCTTGTTCCAGTGCGCTTGAGCGCGCCGAACTGCACTATCCGCGCCTGCCGCTGCTGCTGGTGGCCCTCTCGGGCGCCCTGCCCTTCTTCTGGTTTCTTCTCGTCGAGCCATCGCTGACGGCGCGGATCCTTATTGTCGGGGCTGTGTTTTCAGCCACGACCGCGATCACGGCGGTGCGTCTCGTCAAGCAGCCCAATAAGTCGACGGCTGACAAGCTGTTCGCTGCCGGCGTAGTGCTGGCCTTCCTCGTGACGCTGGTTCGCCCGCTCCTGACTTTGACCGGCAATCTTGCCATCGACTCTGCGGGCAGTTTTGCGCAATCGGACTATTGGGCCTCGATCCGCGCCTTTACCCCGCTTATGTCCTTCGGCGTCGCCTTGTTGTTCCTGGCGGCCATCATCACCGATGTCATCACCCATTTGCGGGGCCAGGCCGACCGCGACTTCCTCACCAACCTGCTTAATCGCCGCGGCTTTGAAACCGCGGGTGCGGATGCCCTGGCGAGAGACCTCGTCGATGCGCGGCAGCCGGCGATATTGATTGCCGATATCGACGACTTCAAGAAGGTCAATGACACGTTTGGGCACAAGACCGGAGACGTGGTAATCGCTGGCGTCGCCAGGGTACTGGCGCAGCACGGACGCGGCGTGCTCGCGGCGCGCATAGGCGGCGAGGAATTCGCGCTCTACTACAATGACATCAGCCGATCAGACCTGACCGAGCGCGCCCAGGATATCCGCACCGTCCTGGCCACGACCCGTTTCAACGGTGTCCCAGAGGACTTTCCCATCACCGTGAGCGTCGGCATCCATGTCAGCTATAGCCGCGAGAGCCTGTCCGAAATGCTGGCGCGCGCCGACCAGGCGCTGTATCGCGCCAAGAGCGAGGGCAAGGACATGGCGATCATGACCCCCGTGCAATTGCACCTCGCCCAGCGCGTCTCGGTCCAGACCTAGCTCTCTGCCGCCATCTCCGAAAAGAACCCCTCGGGGCCTTCGACCTCACGCAGGCGCTTGCCCGCGATCTGCAGGAAACGCGTGCCGACGCCGCGGATGAAGCGCCGATCATGCGAGACGAGGACGCAGGTGGCGCCGTGTTCGGCGATATCGACTTCCAACTGCTCTTGCCCGGGAATGTCGAGGTGGTTGGTTGGCTCGTCGAGGAGATAGAAATTGGGCCGTTGCAGCCGCAGCGCCAACAAAGCCAGGCGCGCCCTTTGGCCGAGCGACAGGACGCGGATGGGCTTGTCTTGTCGATCGGGTTCGAAGCCGGCCCCTGCGAGAAGCGCGATGCTGCGGCGGTCGCCTTCGTCGAACCGAGAGACGATATAGTCGAGCGGCGTCTTGTTGAGCGGGAGCCAGGCGAGGGCCTGATCGAGATAGCCGGAAACGATCTGCGGGCTGAGGCGCATGCCTGCAACTGCCTCGCCGCCCAGAGCCGTGGTCAGCTTGCGCATGAATTGGGATTTGCCGGCGCCATTGCGGCCGAGCAGCACGACCCGGTCGCCTTGGAAGACATGCAGCTTGTCGATGGTGAAGAGCGGGCGGCCATCGGGCGTGTCGACCAGCAAGCTTTCAAAGGCCAGCATGACGCGCGCGTCGGCGCCGCTATTGCCCAGCATGACTTTGCCGGTCTTTTCGCGGTGGACGGAAACGGTCTGGCTTTCGATCTTTTCGGCGCGATCGCGCAACTGCTTTGATTTGACCGTCAGGAGGTCCGAACCGGAATTGATGCCGATATTGGTGAGCTTGGCGGCCTGCTTGCGCAATTGCGCCACCTCCTTGAGGTCGCGCTGGCGCTGCTGTTCGGCCGCCTGGTCGGCTTCGTCGAGCGCATCGCGCGCCACGCTATAGGGCAGCGGGAAGAGGTGCGAGGTCTCGGCGCGGAGGAACAGGGTGCGATTGGTCGTCTCGTCGAGAAAGTCGCGATCGTGGCTCGCCATGATGACAATGGTCTGGCGTGGCAGCGCCTGCATCCAGGCTTCGAGCTGGAGAATGCGGCCGAGATCGAGGTGATTGGTCGGCTCGTCGAGGAGCAACACGTCGGGCTCGGTGACCCAACCGCGGGCGATCAGCACCAGGCGCTGCCAACCGCCGCTCAGTTCGCTTAGCGGGCGGGTGACGAGATCGAGGGGAATGCCGAGGCCATCGAGCGCGACATCGGCGCGCCAGCCCTCGGTTTCGCGCTCCCCCGCGGGCAGGCCGGCCTCGACGAAGTCGCGAACCGGGATCGCGAGGTCATCGTGCGGGACATCCTGTGGGACGAAGCCAAGGGTGAGGCCACGCGAGCGGGTGATTTCGCCCTCGGAAAGTTCAGTCGTGCCAATGAGGGCGCGCAGCAGGGTGGACTTGCCGCGGCCATTAGGGGCGACGAGGCCCACGCGATCGCCATCGGAGAGAGCGAAGGAGAGATCGGAAAACAGGATATTGCCAGAGCGCAGGCCGGCATTGCGGAGGCTGATCGTTGCCATGTCGAATTGTCTTTCGGGAGCGGCGCTGCGACTTTGCGCGCGCCTAAACCATCAATCTGCACTCACAAAGAGTGCCTTGACGGGCAAACCAGAAGGACATCGAGACTTGTCGACCGAACCGTGCTGGTCAGCCCTGCAGCAGGAGCCACAGGGCGGAAACGGGGCCACGCTGGCGATGAAAGATAAAACTCGTCATGCATCCCTCCCCGGCTCGAGTATCGACAAAGCACTGGTAACGGAGGCTCATCCGCAAGGCAAGAGGTCAGGCGAGGTAGAACACGCTGGCCGCAACGAGCACCGTCGCAAAACGGGGCGTGCGAAGGTTGGCCAGCCGGTACGCAATACTAAAAAACCCGGCTATTGGCCAAACGCCACGGAGTGAACCGAAATGGGGCGCTGGATACGCAGTACTGGGCCCATTTCTGTTTCGCATACGGCAACTCCATACAAAAAACCGTATGCCCAAAGGATTATCAGGACGCGCTTAAGAAAGTGCTTTCAAGAAGCAAACGAGGGGTAAACGCGGCGCATCAAGTTGAAACGAGCTTTGATCACAACGGGCCGCAGACCCTTGTATTGCGGGCTTATTGAGCCGGTCGGAGCCGCTCGACATTAATCACGTAGTCGGCACAATAATTGAAATCGATGAGGTAGACCCAGCCATCCTGGGTGCCCCGCGCCTGAATTGGATCCTCGTTCGCCACGTTGAGCGCCACATTGGAGAACCCGCGTTGCGCCAGGGAATCTCGAATTTGCCGGTCCGTCAGGCACATCGGAAGCTGCGGCAGGAAATCATCGGGGTCGTCCCCGTAATGAAAGCCAAAACCAATCCCTTGAGCGGACACGGGAATTGGGGCAACCGCCAGCATGGCGAGCAGAGCGGCAGCGAAAACTGACTTGACCATTTGGTAATCTCCTCGACCTGTCCGGACAGGCAACGGTTGATCCTGGCAGAAGGCTCCTGAACTGATGGCTCAATATGCGTTCACGGCTGGTTCATATCCGCGGGTTTCGGGGGAAAATGCGCGGCGAAGGGCGTCGGCGAAAAAGAGAACGGATATGGTACAAGTTAGCCAATTGATTCTGTCCTGACCGCTGGAACACTGCATGTCGCAAGCCGATGATCTTTTTGGTGGCGCTCCCCAGCCGACGCCGGCTGAGCCCAAGCCTGCCAAGGAGAAACCTGCACGCCCTGCCCCCATTTCGACGACCGACAGCTATAGCGCGGCCGATATCGAAGTGCTCGAGGGCCTGGAGCCGGTGCGCCGGCGCCCGGGCATGTATATCGGCGGCACCGATGCCAATGCCTATCACCACCTTTTTGCCGAGGTGATCGACAATTCCATGGACGAGGCTATTGCTGGCCACGCCACGCGGATCGAGGTGCATCTCGGGGCAGACGGATACCTGACAGTTACCGATAATGGTCGCGGCATTCCGGTCGAAAAGCATCCCAAATTTCCGGGCCGTTCAACCCTTGAGATCGTGCACACGATCTTGCATGCGGGCGGCAAGTTCGACTCCAAGGCCTATGAGACCTCGGGCGGCCTGCACGGCGTCGGCGTCTCCGTGGTCAATGCGCTCTCCGACGACATGATCGTCGAAGTGGCGCGCGACCAGCAGTTGCATCGCATCATCTTTTCGCGCGGCAAGGTGGTGCAGGACGTCGAGAGTATCGGCCGGGTGCAAAACCGGCGCGGCACCTCGACGCGGTTCCACCCCGATCCCGAGATTTTTGGGCCAACGGCGCATTTCTCGCCGGGGCGCATCTATCGGATGACGCGGGCCAAGGCCTATCTCTTCGGTGGCGTCGAGCTGCGCTGGAGTTGCGACGAGAGCCTTGCCAGCGACGACGTGCCTGCCAAGGCGGTGTTCCACTATCCCGATGGGCTCCGCGATTTCATGGCCGCACGGATCGAGGGCGAGACCCGGATCGTCGACGAGATCTTTGCCGGCAAGACCGGGCGGCCCGGCAGCCATGGCTCGGTGGAGTGGGCGATCGCCTGGACCATCGAGGACGGCAGCACATCGTCCTACTGCAATACCGTGCCGACGCCGGATGGCGGAACGCACGAGGCGGGTTTGCGCACGGTGCTGCTGCGCGGGCTCAAGGGCTATGCCGAACTGACAAAGAACAAGGCGGCGGCGATCCTGACGGCGGAAGACGTGTTGAGCCACTGCAACGCCATGCTGTCGGTGTTCGTGCGCGAGCCTGAATTCGTCGGCCAGACCAAGGACAAGCTTGCTTCGGGCGAAGCGACGCGCATCGTCGACACAGCCTTGCGCGATGCGTTCGACCATTGGCTCGGGTCCTCGCCGCTGCAGGCCGGCAAACTGCTGGACTGGGCCGTGGAGCGGGCCGAAGAACGCCTCCGCCGCCGCAAGGAAAAGGAAATCGACCGGGCAAGCGCTACGCGCAAGCTGCGGTTGCCGGGCAAGCTCGCCGACTGTACGCAAAACGCGGCGCAGGGGGCAGAACTCTTCATCGTCGAGGGTGACTCGGCGGGTGGTTCGGCCAAGCAGGCGCGCAATCGGTCTAACCAAGCGGTGTTGCCGCTGCGCGGAAAGATTCTCAACGTGGCCGGCGCGAGCCGTGAAAAGATGGCCGCGAGCCAGCTGATCTCGGACATGATCCAGGCGCTCGGCTGCGGGACGCGGGACCGCTATACCGAGGATGATCTGCGCTATGACAAGATCATCATCATGACCGACGCCGACGTCGACGGCGCCCACATTGCGTCGCTTCTGATCACATTCTTCTTCCAGGAAATGCCGCGGCTGATCGAGAACGGGCACCTCTATCTCGCGCTGCCGCCGCTTTACCGTATTTCGCAGGGTGGCAAGACGCTTTATGCGCGCGACGACGCGCACAAGAACGAGTTGATGACGAGCGAATTCACCGGCAAGAGCAAGGTCGATATCACCCGCTTCAAGGGCCTCGGCGAGATGCCCTATGTGCACCTGCGCGAAACGACCATGTCGCCCAAGACGCGCACGCTGTTGCAGGTGAAGGTACTGGATGACCATCAGGCGACCAAGACCGCGGTCGACCGGCTGATGGGGACGAAACCCGAGGCGCGGTTCGAGTTTATCCAGGAAAACGCGGCGTTCGTGACGGATCTGGATATCTAGTCTGGATTGTCGCGTCCCCAGTAGCCCTCATGGTGAGGTGGGAGGCATAGCGGAGCCTCGAACCAACAGGGCGCGCTCGGATACGTCAGTAACACGCCCTCGTGGTTCGAGGCTC
>Ga0126314_10000760_pt1 | contig 15448 bp, 15 predicted proteins | sample Plot105B_FD_92535 | JGI IMG/M metagenome (GOLD analysis project Ga0126314, IMG submission 92535) | Serpentine soil microbial communities from UC McLaughlin Reserve, CA, USA - Plot105B | ecosystem: Environmental > Terrestrial > Soil > Grasslands | place: USA: UC McLaughlin Reserve, Lake County...
CGTATTCATAATATAGCCTGTTAAAGATATTGAAATAACTGCAAGATAAATTGCTGCTGCAGATTCTAATTCATTTAAGATTGTTCCAAGTATTGCAGGAACAATCATTAATATTCCAGCAAACTGCATAATAAAACCTAAACTTCCAAATATTGGTCTATAATTTTCTTTTATTGTTACTCTATAACTTGTGAAAGTTTTTTCTATGACTGAATTTCGAATTGCTTCTGCAAGAGATTTTTGTGTAACAATTCCTATAATTTTTTGATCATTTTTATGATGAGTCTCAATTATTGGAATCCTTTTAATTTTATAAATTCTCATTAATTCTATTGCTTGTTTTACAGTTGATGTGTTATTCAAGGTCATAATTGGAGAAGACATTATAGATTTTAGAAAAACCAAATCTGAATCATCTCCTTTAATTACCACTTTTTCCAGAATGTCACTATCAGTCACTATGCCAACAGGCTTTCCATTAGAACCAACAATGATTGTCTCAATTTTTTTTGGCTGAGCAAGTTTTACTGCTTCAGCTACAGAAACATTTTCATCAACCATTACAAATTGTTTACTAACGTATAAAGAGACAGAGCGTTCTAATGGTTCAACCATAGATTATCTTCAGAACTTTTTCTTAATACAATAATAACTATTAAAAATGTTATGCTGTTATGAGAATCTGTATAAAATTTTTTATCTTCAAGTATCTAAATAAACCAAATAAAACTTCGCTTTTATCTTGGGAATTTATTAAATTCAATAAGTAATAATTAATACTTTAAAATAATTTCTCATATTGACATACAATAACTTTTTTTATTTTATCTAATAACGGCAATAATCAATAACATTTCATTTTAATTTAGTTATATCTAACTTACATGAAAGACAAAGATTCTATAGGAATGAGAATAACTTCTTTTATTTATTCTTTCAATATTTAACAATAAAACAAGTTTTGTTCTATCTTGACTGTTTAGATAAAAAATTGAATTATTTATTTAATTGATGCTACATAATAATAATTCTGAAAGTCATGAGGAAGTGTTTTAACTTCAACTTGCTTAAAACCTGCTTCTTTGAGCATTTCTACTGCCTTTTCCTTACCCCACATCGCACCTAATCCTATTCCACCTTGAGCAAGGGACACGGTCATACAATGAAGACACGATATAGTATAAAGAAAAGGTCCTATCTGATGGTTTATATTATTTTGAAGTAAAGATGAAGAAAGAATATCTTGCATTAGAAAAATTCCATCCTGGCCATTCAATAAAGATACTATATTTTTCAAAGCTGTTGCAGGATTAGCTTGATCATGGATGGCATCAAATGCAGTAATGAAATCAAAAGATAAATTTTTTGAAGGATTTAAAATTTTTGATATATCTTTTACCTCAAATTTGACATTTTTATTATCATATGTTATAGCTTTAATCTGTGCCTTTGTTATTGCTTCTTCCGAAATGTCATACCCTGTAAATTTACTGCTAGGAAATTGATTTGCCATCATATTGATAGCACGACCATTGCCACAACCAACATCTAAAACATTAATCCCTTCTCTTAGTTTTTCTTCTAGTCCAGGTACTAGTGGAATTATCCAATCAAATAATCCTGATAATACTGTTTGAGCACTTTCTTCTTCCATTACTTCATGAAATCTTTTATATGAAGAATATGGTACACCACCACCTTTCTTAAAACAATTTACAATTTGATCTTCTACTTGACCTAATACCGGTATCCACTGCATTGAAGCAGCAAAATTGTATATCGTTGTTTGTCGAGTTAGAAAATTTGCCTTTTCCTTTGGCAAGGAATACAAATTATTGGTAGAATCATAATTCACAATTTTTCCAACAACCATTGCTGCTAACCATTCTCGTACGTATCTCTCATCTAAGTTTGAAGCAATTGAAATCTGCTTACTCGTTGAGGGAGGAAGCGATACCATAGTATCAAAAAGCCCTACTCTATGACCTAATGAAAGCATAAGAGACAAGGATCCTTTATTGATAACATCTACCATATATTCCTGAAATTCTAAAGAAGATGAGTTTTCCTGGACATTCATATTATTAGTATAGAATCTGTAATCTCTATTTTATTTTCTTCTACGAATCAAAATATATTTAATTGTTCAAGAGAAGAAGGTATAGTGACTCACCAGTCAGTTAAATTAATATTCTACATTACCTATAAATGATTTAGCATGTTCTCAAGAGATAATTTTAAAATATTCTCTCAAAATTTAGTTTCTCACTATTTACTCATTTTAATTCTAGCGTCAGTAGGCTCATTGATGCAAATATCAGGAACAAGTTGGGATGTTACTTCTCATTTAATGTTTAAACCTGAAACTTTTTTTACACCTTCTCATGCTTTACTATATTCAGGAATAGGCTTAATAACAATTGCAACTGTTCTTATTACATTTCTTTACATTAAAAATAAACATAGTATAACAAATACATCTGCTAAAAATTCATTCCAGTTGTTATTACTTGGTTCAATAGTTTCTATTATTTCTGGTCCCTCGGATTATTTATGGCATCAAAACTTTGGAATTGATGGTCTATTGAGTCCTACTCATATCTCATTAATGACAGGTATGCTAATAACATCAATCGGAGTAGTCATAGGACTAGCAAGAATAAAAATTCCATCCACTAAGAAAGATATTAATTTAGAAACTTTAAGAGAGATTGCACTAATTCCAGCCTTTGCTGCATTATGGTTTACAATCATATGGTATGTTTATTTCTTTTCACTTCCCTTTTCTAATGGAGATAGCTTTAACTTTAATCTAAATCCATATTTAGCATCAATAATAGCAACTTTATTTTTACCTCTATTTGGATCTATAATCTTTTTTACAGCCTCCAAAACTATGAGTAGATTAGGAGCAGTTAGTGCCATAGGTGGATTAGTTATTATTACTAATTTTTTTTCTAGTATCTTTTCCACTGATGGCATTTTATTTTCATCTATTTTATGGTATTTTCCCCTTTCATTTATACCAATAATTATTTCTGATTTCTTAGTTAACAATCCAACCTTTAGAAAAACAAATCATGAACTAAAATCTATTAAAAAAATAGTAGCAGCTGTATTAATAGGTACAGAATTTTATATTTTTAATTATCCTATGGTAGTTTGGGCTTATGCAGTTCCTTTGGAAATGTCATTGCGTGTAAATAATCAAGACTTACCGTTAATGTCACAATTAATTTCAAATTTCACTTCAACATTACCAATAATGCTAATTATTTCAATTCCTTTCGGTGCTATAATTGGTATAATAGGCTACTTAATTGCAAATAAAATGATAAAATTAAAAAATACAAATAAAGAAGAGAATCAGATTAATGATAATAATATTGAAATAAACAGAAACTAAAACGTTTAATTTTCATTAAGTAAATAAAAAATGTGTCCAAGAGTATCATTCCAATATAAACAAAATATAAAAAATAAGATTATAGAGAGCGCCATTATTACCTTTTCTAAATACGGATATGATAAATCTAGAATGGATGATATAGCTATAAGAGCTAACCTTAGTAAAGGGACAATATATATTTATTTCAAAAACAAAGAAGAACTTTTTAATGCTATTTCAGAAAGAAATACAAATGAATTAAAGAATCAACTAACAAAACTATTTGACAATAAAGATGACCTTATTACGTGTATCGAAAACTTTTACGAAGACTTTAATGACCAAGGATATAGAATGTTTTTTGAAATCATAGCTGAATCAACTCGTAATACAAATTTAAAACAATTACTTTATCAACAGAGAAAAAAAATCCTAGATATTATAATTGATTATTTAAACATCCAAAAAAATAAAGGATTCATAAGAAAAGATATAGAAATTACAGAAATAGCATATGGATTTGTATCATTATATGATGGAATAAAAATAAATAAGGTTTTAGGTATAACTGAAAATCAGAATAAGAAGACATGGACTAGAACAGTAAAGGCAATATTTACAGGAATAAGTTAATTATCTTTGCTACAATTATTTTTAATTCTTCTTTGAGATATTATACTCATCCCATGCCGTAACTTTTATTCAGGTTTATGTAAAGAGACATTTGTTTTTTAAATCTATATAAAGAAGAATATCCAACTCAAACTATAGATTCTTCATTATGTTTAAACCCTTATATTTATAAATAAAATTATTAATAACAAATAGTTTTAATATATGATAACATTTCTCATATTTAATGAACCTTTTCCATCATAAAAAATTTGTCTGCGAAAAGGACAATGAAAAATTTGATAATTATGAAGAATTAATAGATCATTCCCGACATATCCATCACATGACAATTTTGAAATGTGATGGATGTGGAAAAGAATTTATTCATGAAAAAGATAGATTACATCATGTAAGAGAAGAACATGAAAAGGAATTAGACCGAAGAGAACATAGAGATATATATAAAAAAGTTAAAAAAAATCCCCAAGATGAAATTGATGAACAAAATAGAAAGTTTAGCGATAATCTATAATTTCTTTTTCTAATGAAATTCTTCTTTTTCATTTATGTTATAAAATACTAAGGTCAATCAATGTATCAACAAATAAAATAAATGCTAAAAAAATAAAATATTTATTGATAAGGTTTCGGTAATTAATATAACTAAAAGTAATAAACTAGAATTATAAAATAACAAGGCAAAATTTTTTCTTTCTAACCTCTTTATTATACTTTAACTTCTATATAATTTTCATGATGAAATGGTAGACGAGATTGCTGAGAGAATTAGATCTATTGGAGGAAAACCAATTGGAACATTAAAAAAATTTATAAAATAAATCCGACTCTTTGAATATCTACTTAATACCCAAAGGGTGATAAGATATTAGAACATCTTTTCTAAGATCATGAATCAATAATTAGGCAAATTATAAAAGATACAGAAAGATCCTAACAGCTGGGAGATCTAGGAACAGCCGATTTCCTGACACAAGTTATACAAAAACATGAAAAGATGACATTGATGTTAATATCCTTTATAGAATTACAAATTCACTAACTTCCTCAATTGTACATTTACTAATGTGAGAGATTGAATATATAATTTAAATGAATTTAAATTAGCTCCTATATAGTATATTTAATCTTTTGATATCTTTCTCTGCAATTTTAAATTATTATTATCTGAAATGTTTTAAATTTAGAATAAGTTTAGAACAAAAATTAGTATATTAACTTTATTTTTATTCAAACAAGCCACCAAATGGAGAATCAAATGATCTTAGATCTTCCTCTGGAGTAAAGGGTGATTGATCCTCAAAACGGAAACTATCGTCTAAAGGAGAATCAAATGATCTTAGATCTTCCTCTGGAGTGAGTGGGGATTGATCCTCAGAAGGGGGAGAATAGGGTGAATCATCATATGGTATATCATAAGGCAAATCATACGGAAGTGATGGCGAGGGTAATGGGTAATATGGAGATTGATATGGAGAAGGTGATGAATAAAAGATCGAGGAACTTCTATCTGAACCGCTATTAAGGATAACTACGAACCCTATAATCACTATCAAGACAAATAATATAATTAAAATTTTTTTTTTGGGATTAATCAATATGGATAGATGATCAATAATAACTGTTAATCATTATTAATTTTTCCTTTTTGCTATATTTTATTTGTAAAAGAGATAACAGAATTAATTCTTTTTAAAAGCTTATATTTGACAATTTAAAAAGTCAAACAAATTTGATATTATTTAGACAAAAATAATTATAATGCTATAGAGAAAGATAGAAAAGGATAAATCAAAATAAGAGTACATATAATAATATGGGATTTTTTAATATAATTAAAAAAACTTTAAAAATTGATGAAAACGATAGAGATGATAATAATATTAATAACACTATCAGTAATCCATTTATCGATAGCCAGGCAATCGAATCTTTATCCTTGGCCTGTATAAAATTAGATGAAAATTTAGGTTTAAAAAGCACTGGGAGGTGTGGGATTTGTGTAAAGAGTATAAATTCTGAATCCTTTAAGCAGATGAAAGAGTACATTGATAATTTGTTAAAAGTTGTAATAGATAAGAAAAATATTAACTTTGATATAACATTCAATTCTCTAATCGATAATTATGGTTATCTATGGTTTATTATCAAAGGAAAAACAATAGCAGAAATAGTAGCTGTGATAAATGCTGTAGGAGATAGTATCCATGAAAAAGGTTTTTCAAGACAATTATTAGCTAATATCTTTGAATTTTCAAGTGGTTATAGCGGAGACAATAATGGTCATATACAGAATAACCAATATTTGATCTATAATTATAAAATTGATAAATTTTATCCATTTGTTCCTATAATATCTACCTCAACTAACAATAGAAAAAGAAGAAACCATGATCAAGAAATAAAGATAATGAAAGAAGTATCTGATACGATAAAAATAGAAGAAAAACTTTCTTTATGGTATCCTATTTGGAATATCCCTTTTTAAAAAAGAATAAATATGAACCTAGTCATCTGAAATTATTCCTTCTTCCTTAAAAATTTTTGATGCATCTTCAATAGTAAATGAGTTTGTCTTGTTTCATTTTTAATTTTTATTATTAACTTTTATGTCTATCGCTATTCGTATTACGATAATTTGATGATATAATTATTTTATAACAACTAAAACGATTCTCAAAATATAGTTACTAGAATTGGCAATTATATCATTAAATTTATTATATTACTTAGGTGTTAAACTATTTAATCTAAAATATTAAGTTGTATAATCTAAAAACGTTTTTGGCAATTAATATCTAAACATTGACAGAATTTATCTCTTCTACAATTACGAAAAGTTCAAAAATATTATCATAACTATAGTTTAGAAAGATGATAAAGAGTTTAAAACTTCAATAGACTACTTTTAAAAGAGAGTATTAAATATATTATTATTTAAGTAATAACATAATGGCCATTTTAGATAAATAACAAAATTAAAAAAATAAATTGAACTGGACAAAATGGAGCAATAGAAAAATACAATCTTTATATAAATTATCATCCTTCAAATTATAATGACGGATGTTGCAAAAGTAATAGAAATTGTAGGAAGTTCTACTCAGGGATGGGAAGATGCAGTTCAAGTAGCTTTAGATGAAGCGAGCAAAACAATACATGGAATTACAGGCTTAGAAGTAATTGATATGACTGGTAAAGTAGATCCCTCATCTGGAAAAATCGAAAGCTATAGAGCTGCTGTCAAAATCGCCTTTGGAGTAGAACATTCTTAAGTTTTATCAAGTTTCATCTCTTTTTCCTTTTTTTTATATTTCTAACTATAATTATAATAAATTAATTTAATAGTAATTCTAATTTTAGTATATCTTATCTATTTCATGTTCTGATTTTTTTGTATTATCTAATTAAATAACATCTGTTAGAATATCTAGAATTCTATTCTAGTATAATCTAAAATCGATAGAATAATTTTTTAATCATAATCATAGGAATTTGAATCTTTTTAATAATAACACCATATTAAATGACAATATAATTTTCTAATTATATATCATCACAAAGAAAAATTGTTCTTTAAATTCTGCATTTTAAAAGATGGTAAGATTAAGTCCTGTTAAGTTAAGACTATTTCACCTCCAATTTTGAATTGAATTGTGTTTCTTATTTTTGCGATATACAAATAAATGAACAATTTTATCCAATTGTATACATGTTGTAGATCACAATTCTGTTTATTATTATTACAAGGATAGTAGTCGTCAAAACTCTCAGTCCTGTCTTTGAAATATTGCATTACTCTTTCTATAAGACTTTTCTCTAAAATAGAATGCAACCTGTTTTAGATGTAGAAATGTACATGCTTGAGGATACCACGTACCACCATCAGTTTAAACTGTATGTTTTCCATATTTTTCAACTAACGATCTAATGAAATTCTCTGCTACAAACATGTTTCTCTCCTCTGAAATGTGGATTCCAAGCACGGAACTATGGATTGGTTCAATACATATCCATAACCAAAAGTGTTTCCAGCCAATCTGAATTATTGTTTCATCTATAATAAAAGCAGATACTCTCTTCCTTTTGTATATTTGAGAAGAACCAAATCTCTGAATCCAATTCCATATTGCAACATGACTTCTTTTTTGATCCTTAAAAGGTTCCAATGCATTGGATGTATTTCGTAAACTTAGACCAAGAAAGTACAAATACAAAGAGTACATTACAATAAATGTAAGTGTTCTATTTCTTTCGAATAATCTAACGGTCATTAGATTAGAAATAGAGCATTTACAGCTAAATCTATTTCCTTAAATTAACAGGACTTAAGATTAAATGCACAAATCCTTATTTTGAGGATTTTAATTTATTTCTTAAATAATATTTATAAAATAAGTAACCTCCACCAATTATAACAACTAGTATAACTAATTGAGTTAAAAATTTTAGAACTATTATACCAACAATTATTAATAGTATAATTATAAGAACATTCATAATAAAAGATCTATTCATAATAAAAGATCTATTCATAATAGAATAACATCTTATATTATACTAATTATTATACTTTGCTTTTCATTTTTAATTTTGCATGTTAGTTTTGATTTTACATACATCAATATAAATACTAAAAAGATATAATTCTAATAGATAAAATATAATTCAATCTAACTTTTTAATTAAATCTTTTCATTAAATATCTTTTTAATAAAGAATAAAATGAACCTAGTCATCTGAAATTATTCCTTCTTCCTTAAAAATTTTTGATGCATCTTCAATAGAAAGATCTGAATCTGGAACTATAACATCGGATTCGATGATTTCTTTATCATCTATAGGTTCGCCGTTAGATGTAATTAAATTTTTCATTTCTGTTAATTTGGATTGTAATTCTTTTTGAGTAACTTTATGGTCACTTGATCCTAAAGAAACATTTTCAATTAAATCAACTATAGAATTATCAATTTCATTTATTTTGTCTAAAATTTCTGAATTCACCTTAAATTGACCTTGACCAGCTATTCTTATAATCACATGATGTGTGCTCATATTATTTCACATTAATTTACCAATAGAATAATTAAGTTTTTCCTATTTGTGCCTTTAATTTTGTCAATTCTTGATCAACCGAGCTATCTAATGAAACTTTATCAAGTTCTTGGTCAATATCTGTACTACCAGAAGAATAGGATTGTGTAACATCTGTTAAAACTCCTGAATCCATCATTTCATCTAATGCAGATGCCTTGGCCTTCATATTCTCAGTCTTTTCTTCTACTCGATTTAGCACCATACCAAGATCATTCATTTCTTCTGATATCCCTGTCACATTTTCCTTTATCTTAACTTGAGCTTCTGCAGCTGAATATTGTGCTTTTATCATTTCTTTACGTGTCTTAAATTCATCTATTTTAGTAGAAAGTCGTCTTTCAGCATTCTCTAATTTTATTTGTTCCTTTTCTACATCTCCAATATGTCTTTCTAACTCTTTAATTTGTGTAATAAGCATATTTTTTCTTTCTAACGCTACACGGGCTAAATCTTCTCTATTTGATTCTAACGATCGACGAGCTTGTTGCTCTAAAGTATCAATGTTAGTACTAAGTTTTGCTTTTTGCATTTCAAGTCGCTTTTTTGAAGTTACAACTTGTGTTATATCTCGTCTTAATTTGTTTATTAATTCATGTTGTTTTTCAAAAGAATAATTTAGCATCTCATTAGGGTCTTCGAATCGATCAGCAACAGAATGAGCCTTTGCTTTGAATATTGAATGAAAACGATTTAGTAATCCCAATTATTAATATTATAACAATATCAAATATTAAGGTTAGTTCTAAGGTATCTAAGGCAAACTTTTATTCACTATTTAAAAATAAAATATATAGTAGTTGAACATAGCATTTATCACATAAAAATACTTACTTTCATTATTGTATAGAACACATTCGTTATTTTCCTTCAATAACTATAACAATATTAAAATATTTATGATTATAGTAAAACTAAGACATTTATTGTAAGTATTTGAGGATCTTGTTAGTAAATTAAATCTTTATTGAATAATTAAGAAAAGTAATAGGATCGAATAAAAAAATACAAGTAACAACATGTTATTACAAAGATAATTAAAAATAATTATAGACTTTTTCTAATTAGCTCTTTCACTATTTATAATATATGATTATTTGCACAATTATAAAACAAAAAGTAGAATAAATAGAACAACTTTTATCTACTTTGGTTTTCCCTCACTGTTGGCATATTCACCATAATTTAAGAACAAAACTTGTCCTGTTGGATTAAATTTGTTTTCAAGGAATGCTTGTTCTACTTCAGACATATTCAGTGCTCTATTCCACAACCTTATTTCATCAATATCTCCTGTAAAGAATTTATCCTCATTCAATGAGTTTGCTCCTATCCTTAATGGTTGAGTTCCAGTATTATCTGGTGTTTCTTTAATAAATAACTTATTTCCTATTGGTTTTCCATCAACAAATAAGAATAATGCAGATCCATTAAATGTTAAAGTTGCGTAGTGCCAATTTCCATCATTATATTTTTCTCTTGACTTAATAATGAAATCATCACCTGCAGCTGTTTCAAAACCGCCGGCTAAGCCATCTTCTTCATTAGTCCAAAGTCCATAATTCAAATTCATTCCTTCTTCATCAGTATTCATTCCCCCTTTGTTCACAATATGAGCAGGCTCAGTATTATTTTGAGTAGTCCTAAACCAAGCACCTAAAGTAAATTGAGTAAGGTTCAAATTATCACTATCAGGAATATCTGAGAATTTTGAATCTGTTAATGTTAGAAATGGTTCATGTTTATATTGTGTAGCATTTGGTGACTGTGCATTAGCTTTAAAGTCATCTATTGGAAAAAAAGAGACAGCAATGATAGTAAGCAAAATTGATGTAGTAGCTAATGGTAGTAATGTTTTACTATTGTTTTGCATGATTAGTGAGAGCATAAAAACTATAAATAGATGACCATGAATTTTTCAGTTTATTATATAATAGAGAAATAATATAAAATAATTATGTGATAAAGTTATTACATATAATTATAATATCTACTTCTTTCCACAATTTTATTTTTAAAACCAAAAAATATTTTTTAATAACTAAATACAAGTTAAAAAGAAGTTCAAGATAATAGAAAATGTAAATCTTTTAGTATTAATAATATTATTGATTATTAATGCTATCATTCTTTTGATAGTTACTAATGATAGATAACACAGAATTTTAAATGACTATAAATTACAATAATAATATTAATTTTCTTACAATACTCAAATTAGAAAAATGTTGTATTCTATCTATCTTTTAGAAAATACCAATAATTTTATTGACTCTATGAAAGTAATAAATATTATCCAAAGAAATTGAAGTATTATTATTATTATTATTATTTCACGATGTTAGTTGTCGCCGTACTTTGTATTACACTTTTTAAAGTCTGAGTTACAACAGGTAGAATCCTTGGATCATTTATTTGTGGTATTATATAATCATATTTGAGGTGTTGGCATTCTACTAAATCTGCGATAGCATATGCAACATCGACCATTAAATGATCATCCAACACTTTAACTCGTAGGTCTAATAAAGATCTTATTACTGATGGAAAAACTACAGCATTATTAACTTGGTTAGGAAAATCAGATCTTCCTGTGGCAACAATTTTTGCACCAGCATCCAAAGCATCTGGTGGTAATACTTCAGGATCTGGATTACTTAATGCAAAAATTATTGGATCTACATTCATAGAAGAGACAATTTTATTATTTAAAATGTTACCTTTGCCAGAAACACCTATAAAAACATCGCATCCTTTCATTACTAAATCTAAAGAACCCTCAATTTGTTCAGGATTAGATTTAGAAGCTATTTCAGATTTGAATGGATTATTCATCAAATCTCTTCTTCCTTTATAAATTGCACCGTTGCTATCAACTACTATTATATTTTTACATCCTGCAGAAGCAAGAATATTAGTTATTCCATATCCTGCCGATCCTGCACCTAAAATTACAACTTTAATTTTTTCTAATTGTTTTTTCACGAGTTTAAGAGAATTTATCAATGCAGATAAGGTGATTATAGCAGTTCCGTGTTGATCATCATGAAATACAGGTAAAGAAATTTCTTCTTTTAATCTTTCTACAATTTCTAAAACTTTAGGCGATTCTATATCTTCTATATTGATAGCACCAAATATTGGTTGAATATATTTTACAAAATTTATTATCTCTTCTTTATTTTGAGTTGCAATACAGAGAGGTATAGCATTTATACCTCCTAAAATCTTGAAGAGAACTGATTTCCCTTCCATCACTGGAAGAGCTGCATCAGGTCCGACATTACCAAGTCCTAGTACTCGCGATCCATCACATACAATTGCAACATTATTCCATTTAGAAGTATAATCATAGGCTAACTCTTTATTTTTGCCTATTTCAGTTGCAATATATGCAACACCAGGAGTATAAATTAAATTAATCAAGCTGTTTTCTTTTGCAAAAATATTTTCAACAGGAACACGGTTTTGAATTTCAATTTTACCTTTTAACATCCTATGGATATTAATAGAATCATCTTTTAGAATCAAGTTAGAAGAATATGTAAAAAAATATTATAATAATTCTTCTAATGTGAAATAAAATAAAACAACATAAAATATTTTAATTATTAAAAGACATCCAAAATAGAGTATAATACTCAAATATATTGTCAGAATAGTAATATCACGTGTTATTGTTGCCAATGGCGACAAAATTTGCAGGAGCAATTCAAAATTTTGTTAATGATGCTGAAAGATAAATTGATAGGAATGCTTGAAAACCATCTTGAAAATATGAATATACAAATTATAAACCTCTTCTAATGTAATATAATCAATAGAGAATTAAGTATATGAAGATTAATTACTTTAATTTTAGTATATTCTATTTCAATATTTTGAATAACATTCTTTAAAACAATAATATGAATTACAATTAGATGTGATCATATGACGATATTTCAAAGATACCCCAAAAATCCCATACTTGTTCCTAATAAAGACAATTGGTGGGAGTCAAAGGCAGTTTTTAATTGTTCTGTATCTTACGATGGAAATAATGTTCATATGCTATATAGAGCAATTGGGGAATATGACTATTATATCTCTAGAATAGGTTATGCAAGCAGTACTGATGGTTTTCATTTTAATAGACGTGATAATATCGCAATTTGTCAAACAGAGGAGTATGAAATATATGGAATGGAAGATCCACGAATAACACAAATTGATGATAAAATTTTTATTACTTATGTAGTTCTTTCTGATTTTGTAAAAAATCATCCAAAAATTTATTCAGCATTAACAGTTACAAAAGATTATCATAAATTTGCTAAACTAGGTATTATTACTTCTAACTTTGATAATAACAAAGATGTAATTTTCTTTTCCGAAAAATTTAACTTTAATTACAGTTTATCTAAGAATGGATCTTATCTTAAATTACATCGACCTAGTAATTGGAGTGAGAGTAACTCTAATTTTCAGTCAATCAAACCTAGTATCTGGTTAAGTATAAGTGATTCAGAATTCACATTGACTGATTCTATGTTACTTTTAAGGCCAGAACAAGATTGGGAAGAACTCAAAATTGGGGTTGGTCCATCACCAATTAAAACTAAAGATGGATGGTTATTGATTTATCATGGTGTAAATAATGATAAAATTTATCGTGTTGGAGCTGCAATCCTAGATCTTAAAGATCCACGAAAAGTCATTGCAAGAACTAAAACTCCTATTTTAGAACCTATAGAAAAATATGAAAGAGTAGGTGATGTTAACAATGTAGTATTTCCTACTGGAATAACGGTTATTGATAAAAAACTTTTGTTATACTATGGAGGAGCAGATAAAGTATGTTGCGTAGCTAGTGCTAGTATTGATGAACTAATAGAATATATTATGAAAGATACAATAGATGTTTAATTTATAATACCATTTATTAAAAGGCCATTAGTTACAAACACGATAGTTGGATATATCATATAATTTTATAATTCTTAAAGACACATAAGTGATATACATATGATATCAATGATAAAAGTAAATATTGTATTTATGTAAATTTAATCATTACTAGAACAAGATATTTTTATATAATAATAGATTATTACATTTATTAGAATTAAACTTGAGTTTTGTGATCAAATGGTAATATTTAATAGGTAATATAGGCTTGTTCAAAATAATTTCATTAATGTTAGACTCATAATTGTGAAATGAATCAGATTTATATCATAATATATATTCTCCATAAATAGCAGATAAGAATCAGAATTTATTTCATCAAATCCCTTTGAAAGAATTATATATAAAATTATTAAATAAGTAATACGAATTTATTTTAATAGTAAAAGTTTAAGATATATGTGTAAATATAATATATTACGTAGAATAACATAATTATTATTATACTATTTATTAATTATATTATTATAAAGTATTAACTTTAAATCTAAAATATCTAAGATATGATGTACAAATGTAGCATTTAACATCTTGTTTATTTAAACATCATTACTACTATACCAATAATGTTATTTTCATTTTATATTAAACAAAAATAATTAAATGATAAGTAGTGAAAAACCAACATAAATGAATTTTATATAACTTTGTTTAACTATATTGTTTATAAGTCATTAACAGGTTCTGTTTGGAGTTCTTTGGACGGAAAAACCAGACAAGAGGACATGTATAACACATGAGCCTCAATGAACCTGTTGTTATGTCTTGTTGAATTAATAGTACTTTAAAGATATTTGAAGATAAAAAAATAACTCATCGTTAAATGGTTATGTATTTTAGCAAAATCAAATAACAAAAATAATTGATATTTCAGATACATATTTACCTCGATATTTTAGATATTAAATACTATTTTCCAATTTTTATTATTAAAAAACTATTTTTCATAAATATCATTTTGCTTATATAGAATAAGTGACATCTCATCATGGCTATATCATACATTTGAATCAAACCTTATATAATATAACATTTTATATTAATTACCAAAGAACTTCAAATAGAGCCGTCTGCTCTGGTCATAGCCTGGCTACATAATGGCAGTGTATATAGATATCATAATTGATCAGGCTATGACAATTAGCTTTTTTCACTCTTTATATTTTATAAAATGTAAAATGTCACTCTTAACAATAATGATTCTCGACAAGTCAAAAAAATTAGTAAGACCAATACTTGTGAACTCTAGACTTCGTGATTATGTATCTAACTATTCTGCTGAAGCAAATAATCGAACATTTCCTCAATATTATAAAATAAATTATTTGTGACTTACTTAATAAGTTCTTATTAAAATAAGTTTCAAAACAAAATATAAGCGTC